>Ga0207797_1003390_pt1 | contig 10612 bp, 9 predicted proteins | sample PRCRCaboRojoPR_6_FD_187275 | JGI IMG/M metagenome (GOLD analysis project Ga0207797, IMG submission 187275) | Marine sediment microbial community from Cabo Rojo, Puerto Rico - PR CR 10% Liquid 1 (SPAdes) | ecosystem: Environmental > Aquatic > Marine > Coastal > Sediment | place: Cabo Rojo, Puerto... | reverse complement strand
GGGGACGTTGACCTCCACCTTGACCATTGGACCGTGAGTCGGTTCGGGGAGGGGGTTCTTAAGCCTGACGGGGTTTTTGCTATCGGTTTCCAAAGTATCTCTCAGGAAAACCAAATGGAGGTTCGGAAAGGCCGAATATTTATTCGAAATACGTTCACGCTTGGCATGAGTTTTCGACGGATGGTCAGCGCCCACGCGGGCAATCGAATAAGGACAACCTGAAGAACCAGCCCCACGGAGCGAGTTGGTAATGGAATCGGCCGGCGGCGAAGGGCAAGCCCCCACCGTCCTCGAAGAGGGCTCCCTCGTCAGCCGAAGCCGAGAAGTTATCGACGTTTCGTTTCGGGCTTTCCTAGCGGGACAGGAGGTTCCTCGAGTGGTTTGGGCGGGCCCCGACGGCCTCGAAATCGTCGGGGGCGGACGGGCGATCTGGTTGAGGGCCGGCGGTGAAGCACGATTCGATCACGTGCGAGCGCAGGCCGACCGGCTGTTTTCGGACCTCGACCACGATGGTCCGACCGCGGCCCGACCGCGACTCATCGGGGGGTTTTCCTTCGATTCCGCTTCACCGCCGGCGGAGCCATGGGATGGGTTTCCCTCGGCCGGATTCGTCCTGCCATCGGTCCAGCTCACCCGGTGGGAAGGCAGCACCTATCTCACGGTCAATGGAATCGAACCCCTTCACGGAACGGACCATCCCGATGACCGACTCGAGCGGGCGATCGATGAGCTCGCTTCCCTCCCGACGATGCTTCCGACGGGGGAACCGCCGGGCGTGCAATCGACCGAATCACGGACCTCGCGAGAAGAATGGATGGCGATGGTCGAATCGGCAGTCGACCGGATCAACCGGGGCGAGCTGGTCAAGGTGGTTCTGGCGACGGCGCTCGATGTCGACCTCGAATTGCCGATCGACATCCCACTCATTCTCGAACGGCTCCGGCGGACCTACCCGGACTGTTTCCGGTTTTTAATTCAGCCACTCGGGGAGATGGGGTTTTTCGGGCCATCCCCCGAACGATTGGTATGCAAAGAGGGCGGGCGGGTTGAGACCGAGGCGCTTGCGGGGTCCGTCCCACGTGGAGAGACTCCAGAGGCGGATGCCGCCCTCGCCGATTCACTTCGGGAAAGCGAGAAGTTACAGCACGAGCAGCACCTCGTCGAGACGGAGATCGCTGATCGACTGACGCCGCTCGGATCGGTCACCACCGGTGAGCAAGAGGTCCGAAAACTCGCGACCATCCAGCATCTTCGAACGCCGCTGCAGGTCTCGGTGGACCAACCGAGCCACATCCTTTCGCTCGTCGAACTCCTCCATCCGACGCCGGCGGTCGGCGGGGTTCCGCCGGAGCGGGCGATGGCGGCGATCCGCGAGACTGAACCGTTCGATCGTGGGTGGTATGCCTCGCCCGTCGGGTGGTTCGATGCGGATGGTGACGGTGAGTTCGCTGTCGCGATCCGATCCGGGCTGGCCGGAGGCCACCAGGCCACTCTCTTCGCCGGTAACGGCATCGTCGCCGACAGCGATCCCGCGGACGAATGGGACGAGATTCACCCGAAATATCGGCCGATCCTCGACGAACTAGAATGACCGCACCGAACGTCAACACCCTCTGGGGGGAGGTCATCATCGAGGAGTTGGCCCGTCAGGGTGTGGGGGCCGTCTGTATTGCGCCGGGAAGCCGATCGACGCCGCTCGTGATGGCCGCTGCGAACCACTCGGACCTCGAGATATTCTCTCACCTCGACGAGCGGTCGGCCGCGTTCTTCGCCCTCGGCCGGGCCAAACGAACCGGGGAGCCGACACCCCTGATCTGTACGTCAGGAACCGCCGCCGCCAATTTCCATCCGGCGGTGATCGAGGCGGACGCCGCCCGGGTCCCGATGCTCCTCCTCACCGCTGACCGGCCGCCCGAACTTCGGGACAGCGGTGCAAACCAAACGATCGACCAGATCCAGCTCTACGGGGACGCCACGCGGTGGTATCGAACCCTCCCAGAGCCGGAGGCAGAACCTCGAAAGCTCAGAATGCTCCGAACGACGGTCGCCCGAGCCGTCTCCTCGAGCAAGCGTGCACCCCCTGGGCCGGTCCATGTCGATGTGCCGTTCAGGAAACCCCTCGAACCCGTCGAATCCGACGAAGTTTCACCAGAGTTCGAACGCGACCACCCCCGGGCGGCGGGCCGCGACGGGCCCTACGTGCGAACCGAACGAGGTCGGCAGACCTTGGATGAAGCGACCGTGGCCTCGGTTGCGACAGCCGTCTCCGACGCGGAGCGGGGCTTGATCGTTGTCGGGCCTCAACCGGCGTGGACCGAGCATCGTTCGATCGTGGATCTCGCCGACGCGACGGGGTTTCCGCTCCTCGTCGACCCGCTCTCAGGGCTCCGGTTCGGGCCGGGCCCGAAAACCGCTCCGCGATGTGGGGGTTACGACGGCTATCTCCATCCCTCCGTCACGGTCGAGTGGCCGGATCCGGATATCGTGCTCCGTGTCGGCGGTTCGCCCACGTCGGCCGTGCTCCAAGAGTACCTCGAACGTGTCGACGCGCGATCGTTCCTCGTCGATGCCGGGGGCGGCTGGGAGGAAGCAGCGTTCACCGCCACCGACCTCCTCCAGGTCGATGGCGACTGGCTCGCCGCCGAACTTGCCGGCCGAGTGAGCCGTGGCGACCCGGCCTGGGTCGATCGGTTCGACCAGCTCGAAACCCGTTACTGGGAGCTACTTGAGTCGGTGGAACTCCCGGCCGAGGGGGCGATCGTCGACACGGTCCTCGACCAGATACCTGATGGGGGCGTGGTGTTCGCCTCGAACAGCATGCCCGTTCGCGACCTGGATCGGTTCGGTCAACCTCGAGACAAACCGCTCACCACGATCGGCAACCGTGGTGCCAGCGGCATCGATGGGATCACTTCGACCGCCCTCGGGGCGGGGAGTGAGTCGGAAGGTGACCTCGTGTTGCTCACCGGCGATCTGGCCTTTTATCACGATATGAACGGTCTGCTGGCAATCGACCGATGCGATGTCGAAGCGACGATCGTTTTGATCAACAACGACGGGGGTGGAATCTTCCACATGCTTCCGATATCCGAGTTCGATCCACCGTTTACCGAGCACTTCAAAACGCCCCACGGCCTCGATTTCAGCCCGACAGGATCACTGTACGATCTGCAATATACCAGGACCTTGCCGGCGGATTTCGCCGAGTCGATCCGGGAAACCTTCGAGATGGATGGGTCCGCGATCATCGAGGTTCCGACCGATGCGGAAGACAATCACCGGGAACGGGCTGAGCTGGCGGACCTGGTCATCGAGGACTGTTCATGAGCGTGGCGGAGCACTCATCAGTAACCCCGAAGACGCGATTGACATGACTGCCGAGTTTGCGAGCTCGTACGACGAGCCCATGCGGGAGTTCGTCGCCGAGCTCATCCGTTTCGAAACGACCGATGGGAATGAAGCGCCGGCCCAAGCATGGCTCGAGGGAAAACTCGAATCGCTCGGGTTTACGACCTACAAGTGGGTTGCCGACCCGGATCGCCTGGCGAACCACCCGGAATTTCCGGGCGCGTCCGAGCTCGAGGCCATGAGGGTGGCTGATCGGCCGAACGTGGCTGGAGTCCTGGAGTTCGGAGACGCGGATGCGGGCCCGACGCTGATCCTGAACGGGCACATGGATGTCGTCCCGGTACAGGACGAGCTCTGGACGTCGGACCCCTTCGAACCCCGCTGGGAGGCTGACACGCTGACGGGCCGGGGCGCGGTGGACATGAAGAGCCAGGTCACGGCCTGCGTGTTCGCCGCGAACTCGCTCCTCGATTCGGACGCCGATCTCGATGGCCGGGTCGTCGTCGAGAGCGTGATCGGTGAGGAGGAAGGCGGGATCGGTGCCGCCGCGGCCGCCCTCGACAATCCGTATCCATTCGACCGGGATGCAGCGATCATCGCCGAACCCTCGGATATGCGGGTCGTGACGGCGACCGAGGGATGTCTGATGAAGCGGCTCACGGTCACGGGAAAACCGGCCCACGCGGCTAGAAAGTGGCGGGGTGAATCGGTCCTGCCGCATTTCGAACGGATCCACCACGCATTCGAGTCGCTCGAAGCCGAGCGGGGGCGCCGAGTCACCCATCCCTTGTACGAGGCGTTCGACAACCCCTGGCCGATCGTGATCGGGCGGGTGAACGCTGGGAACTGGGCTTCGAACGTCCCCGGAACGTTGACGGCCGAGATGCGCATCGGCGTGGCACCGGGTGAATCGTTGGACGAGGTCGAACGGGAGTTCCACGACCGCCTCGATACGGTCATCGAGCAAAGTCAGTGGCTCTCCGGTCATCCCCCCAGATTCGAGCGGTTTTCCGTCCAGTTCAGCTCGGCGGAGATCGACGCCGACGAACCGATCGTCGGCGCCCTGCAAGCGGCGATGGCGGAGTCAGAAATCGACGACACGGCCCCTCACGGGGAGACGTATGGGGCTGACGCCCGCCACTATATCGGCGCGGGCATCCCCACCGTCGTCTTCGGGCCCGGTCGGATCGAGCAAGCCCACTTCCCCGACGAATCCGTCGAGTGGGCCGCGGTGCTCCAGGCGGGTGAGATCATCGCCAATACCGCCGAACGTTTTCTGTCCTGACCCGGCTGTCGGGAGCCTTTTCTCACCCGCCCCCGCAGGCCACCGGTATGGCGTCGGCACTCATGGATGAATCGCGGTGGGAGTCGGTTTCCGGAGATTTCGAGGACATCACCTATCACCGGTCGACGGACTCGCCGACGGTCCGGATCGCGTTCGACCGCCCGGACGTCCGGAACGCTTTCCGTCCGAAAACGGTGGATGAGCTGTATGCCGCCCTTGATCATGCCCGGCAACAAACTGACATCGGGTGCGTGTTGCTCACCGGGAATGGCCCGTCCCCGAAGGACGGAGGATGGGCGTTCTCCTCCGGCGGCGACCAGTCCGTCCGCGGAGGTTCGGGATACGAATACGGTGACGACGAGGACGCTCCCCGGACCGGCCGACTCCATATCCTCGAAGTGCAACGGCTCATCCGGTTCATGCCGAAACCCGTGATCGCGGTCGTGCCCGGCTGGGCGGTCGGCGGGGGCCATTCGCTCCACGTGGTCTGCGACCTGACAATCGCCAGCGCCGAGCACGCGAAGTTCCTCCAAACCGATCCGGACGTCGCCAGTTTCGACGGGGGATTCGGGTCGGCGTATCTCGCAAAGCAGGTTGGCCAGAAAAAGGCCCGGGAGGTATTCTTCGCCGGGAAGACCTATGATGCGGCCGAGGCGGCCGAAATGGGGATGGTCAACGAGGCCGTCCCGCACGACGAACTCGAAACCGTGGCGCTCGACTGGGCTGCGGAGATCAACGCCAAGAGCCCCACCGCGGTCAGGATGCTCAAATACGCCTTCAACCTCGCCGACGACGGCCTCATCGGCCAGCAGTTGTTCGCCGGGGAGGCGACCCGACTGGCCTATATGACTGACGAGGCCGCAGAGGGTCGGGATGCCTTCCTCGAGGGGCGTGAGCCGGACTTCTCCCCGTATCCGTGGTATTTCTGACTGACTGAGGCGACGAAGACAACCACAGGCGCTAATAGCCCACCTGCCGGAGGATTCGCAGAGAATGAGCGACACGCAGGGGATGACGCGTGCGCAGGCCTGGCTGACGGCCGCCAGGCCACACACGCTACCAGCCGCTGCCTCCCCCGTCATCGTCGGGACCGGCCTGGCCGTTCACGACGGTATCTTCGCTCCCCTCCCGGCGATCGCCGCGCTCCTCGGGGCTGGGTTGATCCAGATCGGAACCAACCTCGCCAACGATTACTATGACGCCCTCAAGGGCACCGATGAAGGCGCCGAGGGGTTCACTCGCGTCACGCAGTCCGGGCTGATCGCCCCGGAGCACGTCAAGCGGGCGACGTATGCCACGTTTTTCCTGGCAATGCTCGTCGGGCTCTATCTCGTCTACCTGGGCGGCGTCCCGATCCTGGTGATCGGGCTGGCGAGCATCGCCAGCGGAATCCTGTACACCGGCGGACCGTACCCCTTCGGCTACCACGGGCTCGGCGACCTCTTCACCTTCGTGTTCTTCGGGTTGGTGGCGGTGACGGGGACCTATTACGTCCAAGCGGTCGCCGCCGGGCCGGCCTTCCCGATGTGGGCACCGGCGGGATCGATCACCCTCGAGGCGCTCGTGGCGAGCCTTCCGATGGCGGCGTTGATCACGGACATCCTCGTCGTGAACAACGTCAGGGACCTGGAGACCGACCGGGCCGCCGGCAAACGAACGCTCGCGGTCTTCCTCGGCTACCGTGGAAGCCGCCTCGAGTTCGTCGCCCTGCTCCTCCTGGCCTATGCCGTCCCGGTCTGGTTTCTATCGATCGGCTATCCGCCGTGGGTGCTCCTCCCGCTCCTCACGCTTCCATACGCCATCAGCATCACACGGACCATGCTCACCCGAACCACGGCGGACGTGCTCAACACCACACTAGAGCGCACCGGTCGACTGACCGCCGGCTACGCCATCACCTTCGCCATCGGCCTCGGCCTATGATCGAGTACCGACAGACAGCGATCCCGCTCAGCGACCCTCTGGAGACGGCCCAGGACGTGGTTGACCACCGGGACTGCTTTCTCGTCCATACGACCGATCCGGACGGGGTCGGTGAGGCCAGTCCACTGCCGGGCTGGACGGAATCCGTTCGGGAAACGATGGCGGCGCTCGATCGGCTCTGCGCCTCGACCGATCGGGCGGGACCGGGGGAACTCGACAGCCTCCTCGAGACCCCCGCCGCGAGACACGGCGTCTCCCTGGCACTCCTCGACGGTGAATCCCGCAACGCGGGAAAGCCGTTGTACCGATACCTCGGTGCTGATGCGCCGGTCGAAACGGTTCCAGCGAACGCGACGATCGGCGATGGCGACGTGACGACAACAGTGACTGCCGCCGAATCGGCTCGGGCGGACGGCTTTGGCTGCCTCAAGATCAAGATCGGGAGCCGAAGGATCGAAGCGGATATCGAGCGGGTCGAGGCGGTGCGCGAGCGGCTTCCCGACGTCGACCTCCGGCTCGATGTCAACGGGGCGTGGACGCGATCGCAGGCCCAGCGGGCAATCGAGCAGTTGCGGACGATGGATATCGACTACCTCGAGCAACCGCTCGTCACTGATGACCTCCAGGGGCATGTCGAGCTCCGCGGACCAATCGACATCGCGGTGGACGAGTCGATGCGAGCGATCGACCTCGACGAGATCATCTCCGCAGAGGCGGCCGATGTAATCGTGGTCAAACCCATGGTCGTCGGCGGGATCGATCGAGCCCGTACCTTGGCGACCCGAGCCCGAGCAGCCGGGCTCGAAGTGGTTATCTCGAACACCATCGACGGGGTCATCGCCCGGACCGGGGCCGTCCATCTCGCTGCGAGTCTGATGCCCATCGCCCCCTGTGGATTGGCGACGGCGGATCGACTGGAGACTGACCTCGCCCCCGACCCAGCGCCGGTCGAGAACGGGACCCTGCCTGTTCCGCAGGGACCGGGGGTGGGCGTGGAGGTGACCTGGTGATCACCGATCCCCTGACCGAGCGCCGACGGGTTACCCCCGACCGTACGGCACTGGTCGATGACGAGACGGGTACGGCGTGGACGTACAACAAGCTTTCCCGATCGGTGGCAGCGGTCAGTACCACTCTCCCCGACATCGCAACGGGCGACCGAGTGGCGCTCCTACTCGAAACATCCCGGCCAGCCGTGCTGGCCATCCATGCCTGCCTCGGCGTCGGGGCCACGGTGATCCCGCTCAACCCGACACTGGGAAGCGATACCATCATCGAACAGCTCGCTATCGCCAATCCACAATTGGTCATCACAGCATCGGAATCCGACGGCCTCCCGACCGATCGGGTGGAAACCCGGATCCTCCAGATCGACGATCCGGAGACACAAACCACCTCGGAGCCGACGTCACCCGTTGCATGGGGAATGTCTGACCCGATGGTCCAGCTGTTTACCTCCGGGACCACGGGCGAGCCGAAGCTCGTCAGATTGACCACCGAAAACCTCCTCGCGAGCGCGATCGGGTCGGCCTTTCGATTGGGCGTCACCCCGGCCGACGACTGGCTCGTTTGCCTCCCGATCTACCATATGGGCGGGTTGGCCCCCATCATCCGATCGACGCTCTACGGTACGTCGGTCACTATCCACGAGGGTTTCGATCCCGACGCTATCGGCGAATCCGTAGCCAACCGCTCGATCACCGGAATCTCGGTGGTCCCGACGCAGCTGCATCGCCTTATCGAGGCCGAGGTCGCCCTCGATTCGCTCCGGTTCGTGCTACTCGGCGGGGCCCCGGCATCGCCAGCACTTATCGCGCGTTGCGAGGATCGTGGCATTTCCGTGTATCCGACCTACGGACTGACCGAGACGGCCTCCCAGGTGACGACGGCCACCCCGGAGGAGGCGACTCGGTTCCCGGGGACCGTCGGTCGGCCGCTGCTCGGGACGACCGTAACCATCGTCGATGGCGACGGGCAACCTCGACCTGACGGTGACGAAGGCGAGATCGTGGTCTCGGGGCCGACCGTCACGCCCGGGTACGTCAACGACCCGGATACCGACGTGTTCGGCGAACAGGGCCTCCATACCGGTGATATCGGCTATCTCGAGGACGGCCGGCTCTGGATAACCGGCCGGGCGAGCGACGTAATCCTCACCGGGGGCGAACAGGTGTTTCCCCGCGAGGTCGGCGACGCAATCCGCGATCACCCCGCGGTCGACGCGGTCGCGGTGGTCGGCCTGGACGACCCGGACTGGGGCGAGCGGGTCGCCGCGCTGGTTGTCGCGGGAGGGGTCAGCGAGGCCTCGCTCGAATCGTTCGTCCGCGACCGGCTGGCCGGGTTCAAAATCCCGAAGACCTGGGCGTTTACCGATCGGCTACCACGAACCGTGTCGGGAACGGTCGATCGGGCAGCGGTTCGAGACCTCCTCCGCGGCGTTAATAACCCGGATGACGTAGCGTAGCACCGTGTGTACACTGGCCCTCGCCTTCCAAGTCTTCCCCGACGCGCCGGTCGTCGTCGCGGCGAACCGGGACGAACTCCTGGACCGTCCGTCGACCCCACCCGAACGTCAGGACGGTTCACCGGCGATCATCGCCCCCCGCGATGAAGAGGCCGGCGGCACGTGGATCGGATACAACGACCAGGGCCTCTTCGCGGCAATCACCAACCGGTGGACGGATACCGATCTCGCCGGTGAGCGATCCCGTGGACTCCTGATGCTGGACGTCTTACGCCAGCCGGACGTGGACACTGCGGCGGCGACCGTCGAAACGGCGGTCACCCGGGACGAGTACGAGGGCTTCTATCTGGTTGCCGCCGATGCGGCGTCGGCCGTGGTCTTCGAGTGGGACGGCGAGCTTCAGGTTTCCTCGCTTGATCCCGGCCTACACGTGGTGATGAACACCGGGTTCGACGACCGGTTCCGGCACCCGGCACATCGACCGGAGGCTGCCAAACGGCAGGCCGATAGCGCGAGGCTCGTGAGAGAGCGACTCGGGCCGAGGGCCGACGAAACGGCGCCGGACTGGTTAAATCGGGCGGGCGAGGTGCTCGGCGACCACGACGTCGGCGTGTGCGTTCACGGCGATGTATACGGCACTCGCTCCTCGTCGCTTATCGCCATTTCGGCCGATGGCGAAGTGACGTACCGGTTCGCCGACGGCCCACCGTGCCGGACGTCGTTCGAATCGATCAACGAGCAGGTTTAAACGCCCGGCGGCCGCTATGCGGGATTATGAGTGCGTCCGCGGTCGAGGCCGAGTTGAGTGAGGACGAACGGGCCGGGCTCGAGCTGGTGCGGGAATCCGGTGGCATCTACCAAAGCGAGTTCTGGAAGGCGCTCGATGTCTCATCGAGAAAGGGCAGCCGGATCGTCGAATCGCTCCTCGAAAAGGAGCTGATCGACCGCGAGGAAGCCGTCTACCAGGGCCACCGGACCTATTTCCTCTCGCCAATCGCTCGTGACCTTGACTTCTCGCTGCTGATGGCAGGTGACATGCTCTCGCCGTTCGTCGGTGAGGAGGACATCGACCCGCGAAGCGATGCCTTCTCGCAGTGGATCATGAACCTGTCCTACGAATAAGCCGGAATCCGCCGGTGTCGAAAGCTATACTTCCCGGAAAATAAACGAACCAAGAAATGGTAAGTTTTCCCCGACGACGCCTCCTTTCCGCCCTGGGGATCCTCGGCCTCGGCGGGGCCGCCACCCAACGCGACCGTCTCGAGCAGTTCAGCCCATTCAGTGGAACCGCCTGGCGCTCCACGACCGACGTCGAGGAGCCGTCGATCAGGAACCCGTACGGCGACGCGACGGTCGCCTACGACGACTACGGGGTCCCGCACATCGAGGCCGAAAACGAGGCCGGGCTCTATTTCGCCGCCGGTTTCGTCCAAGCGCGTGACCGGCTCTTCCAAATGGATCTCACTCGCCGAAACATGGCTGGCGAGCTGTCCGCCGTGGTCGGCGAACAGGCCTTCGAGACCGACCGCTTTCACGTCAAGATGGATTTCGCTGGCGCGGCCGAAGCGTCGTGGCAGGCCCTCCAGGGGACG
>Ga0207797_1003389_pt1 | contig 10614 bp, 4 predicted proteins | sample PRCRCaboRojoPR_6_FD_187275 | JGI IMG/M metagenome (GOLD analysis project Ga0207797, IMG submission 187275) | Marine sediment microbial community from Cabo Rojo, Puerto Rico - PR CR 10% Liquid 1 (SPAdes) | ecosystem: Environmental > Aquatic > Marine > Coastal > Sediment | place: Cabo Rojo, Puerto... | reverse complement strand
AAAGACGGCGTCACACAGCAGACGCTCGCCGACCGCCACGGCGTGTCTCGGAAAACGGTCTACAGCTGGATGCAACGGTTCTCTCCGGAAACACTCGAAAACACGACGATCGCACGGGCTGCCACCGACGAGGATCGTCCCGGCAGACCACGTCGGCTCACGGAAGCGCAACAAAACCAGTTAGAACAGCAGGTGCATGAACCGCCGACCGAGGTGGGAATCGACGCACCGGCGTGGACGCCGGCGCTCCTCCGGCACCACGTTCGTGACACGTTCGACGTCGAGTACTCTCACCCGAGTTGTCGACGGTTGCTGAAAGAAGTTGGTCTCACGTATCAGAAGCCGAGACGTACCGCTGCAGAGGCTGACCCGGAGGAACGGGAGGAGTTCCTCGAAGAGTTAAACAAAGGCAGCGGGAGATGGACGCCACCCTAGCCTGTATCGATCAGACCAAGCAACCTGTGAGCTTTGAACCGCGTTTCGCGTGGTTTCCGGAGGGCACGCGACCGTCGGTTGCGTTGTCCGGCCAACGTGACTGGACGTGTTTGTTCGGCGCAATTACGGAGGACAGTGACCGATTCTTCTCACGGTTCGAAGCGTACGTCACCGCCGAGCACGCGGAGCATTTCGTTCTCGCACTGTGTGAAGAGTTCCAAAGAGATTTGATCGCCGTGCTCGACGGAGCCCCGTATTTTCGAGCGTCGGTTGTCACGGGACGCCAGGTCCGTGACGACCTCGAGTTCGTGCCGTTACCGGCGTATTCGCCGGAGGTGAACCCGGCCGAGGAGTACTGGCGACAACTGAAAGGAGAGTTCAGCAACCAATCCTTCAGATCGCTCGACGAACTCACGACGACGATCGACGATGCACTTAGATAGATTTTGAGATTTCTTATCTAGGAACCGACTGGAATTCATGGAATTATGACAACTGGGAATAAAGCGAAGGGATGTCTCCTCGGGCTGGCCTGTGGTGACGCGCTCGGTCGACCAGTCGAATTTCGGTCGCGGGCACAGATCGAGCGGGAGTACGGTCGGCTCACCGAGATGGTCGGAGGGGGAACCCACGGCAAGCCAGCCGGGACGGTAACCGACGACACAGACCTCGCACTGTGTATCGCCCGGAGTCTGGTCGACCGTGACGGGTTCGACCCGGAGGACGTCGGCGACCGGTTCGTGGCGTGGTTGGACAGCGGGCCGTTCGACGTGGGGCTGACGACGGCGGACGCGATTCGCAATCTGAAGCGAGGGGTTCCGTGGGACGAGGCGGGACACCGGGTGTGGAACACGCGTCCGGATGGCTCGAACGCGGGCAACGGGAGCGTCGTGCGGTGCGTGCCCCACGCGATCAGGTTCGGCGACGACTGGGACGAACTCGAGCGGGTGAGCAGGGACTCCTCGCGGATCACGCACGCCGATCCGCGATGTACGACCGGGTGTGCGATCCTGAACTGTACTATCGCTGCACTCGCCCGGGATATCACGGACCCGTTGGGCCGGGCGCTCGCACACGTCGACGACGTCCCGGGGGAACTCGAGGACGCGCTCGAAGGCGTGCCCGACGAGTTGGACGCGACAGCGCTCGAGAACACCGGGTACGTCGTGCATACGCTCCAGGCGGGCCTCTACCACGGGCTCTCCGCGACGACAGCGGAGGAGGGAACCGTCGCGGCCGTAAACACGGGCGGCGACACGGACACGCTCGGTGCGGTCACAGGAGCCATCGTCGGCGCACGGTTCGGCGTCGAAGCGGTTCCCGAGCGGTGGCGGAACCAGCTCACCGTCGGGGACGAATTAGGCGACCTCGGTGCCGAACTCGCGTCGACGTCGGACTGCGCCCTCTCGACCGTCCGGCGGCTTTCTCGACCGGGACGTTCGAACCGGCGTCCCGTTCCGCCGGGTACTCGCGTCCTGACGGCAACAGCCGTCACAGGAACGTGTGGACGCACACTCCGTTCTCGATCGATCACCCCTCGATCCCGTCCGGAACGCCGCGCTCGATGTCCGACTCGATCCCCGCCTCGATCCGGTCCAGTTCCGACTCGGTCCACTCGGTCTTCCACACCTCGTCGACGTCGGTAAACACGAGCGATGCGCGAACCGCTCGGCCGGTTCCCTGCTGGTGAAGAGCAGCGGCGTAGGCCTTCAGCTGGTTCTCGTAGTAGCTGGCATCCGCGTCCAGTTCGTCCGGCGAGACGCGCCCGGTCTTGTAGTCGACGACGTGGTACTCCGTCGGCGTCACGAGCAGGTGATCGACGAAGCCGCCGACCTCGCCTCGATCGAAGCGTGCTGTGACGTACAGCTCGTCGTAGCGAACCGCCTCGTCGGCCGACTCCGCCAGGGAGTCGACGTAGCCGATCCCCCGTCGAGCGTGCGTTCGGACCCGCCGTTCCAGGTCGGCTGTCAACTCGGTATCGGCATCCACGTCGGCGAGTGTCTGGGTGATCACGTCCGGCCACGCCGACTCGGGCGGACGGAGTTCACAGAGTCTGTGGACGAGTTCACCGAAGACCGAGGCGTCGACCGCCCGTTCGGTCCCTCCGACGGAGGACTGTGGTCGCTGGGACGCGGTCGCCTCCGGTCCCGCACTGGCTCGCTCGGCGTGACGTGTCTCGGGGCTGTCGGTCCGCTCGTCGTACACGTCCTCGACGGACACCGTCCTCGTCGTCTCGTCGAACCGTAGCTCGCCGTACGCCCCACGGAGGGTGGCGTAGTCCGTCGCGGAGACGGAGAAGGTGACGGGTGGCGGCGTCGGTGCCGAAGAGAGTTCGACCGGCGGCGAGATCGTCGGTGTCGCCTCCTCGGACGCGACGGGGGGCGTCGGAAGCGAAACCGTGTAGCGCCCGCGATCGCCGTAGGGGTATCGGCGCCGGGTGTGTTCGTCGAGGTCCGCGAGGACCGACTCGCCGAGCAGCTCCGGCTGGACCCAGTCGCGCCAGCTCGAGGGCGAGTCGACGTCCGGCTCGACCAGGTCGGTGAGCGTCGGCTCCTCGGCGTCACCCGCCGACTCGTGGCGGCCACACAGCAGCAGGCGGTCCCGCGCACGGGTGCAGGCGACGTAGAGGACGCGCTTCTCCTCGGCGCGCTCCTCGGCCCGCCGCCGCTCGCGGAGCGACTCGCGGGCGACCGTGTCGGTCGTCTCGAACGGGTCGGACCGCTGAGGCGCTTTCAGCCCGACGGCGGGCTCGCCGTCGACCGTCTCGAACTCGACCTGCCCGTTCCCGAGCGCGGCCTCGTCGTTGAAGTCCCGGCCGATTTCCGGAACGACGACGACGGGGAACTCCGTCCCCTTGGCGTCGTGGATCGTCAGGACCCGGACGCCCTCCGCGGTCGTCTCCCCTTCGCTCTCGCGGCCGCCGAGCTCGATCCGTCGATCGATCCGGTCGACGAGGGTCGCGAGGCTACCGACGCCGTCGTCGCCCCACGCGCGGAGCTGCTCGCGGAACTTCTCGACGTTCGCGATCGCCTGCCGGCCCCGCTCGTCGGCGCCGACGCTCGCCAGGTAGCCCGTGTCCTCCAGGATGCGCGTGAGGAGGGCGGTCCACGATCCGTCGTACGTGTGGGCGGTCGAATCGCCCGGTTCCCCGCTCGATCCGGCACCTCCGTCGACCCCGGCGAGCCGTCGCCACTCCCGAAGGAGACCGGCGGCGTCCGCGAGCGCATCGCGATCGGCCTCGTCGAGTCCGCGTTCGCGATCGGTTTCGTCGGGCCGACGTTCGGGGCCCGCCCCGTCGGCGGCTCGGCGCGCGACCGCGCGGAGTGCGTCGTCGAGCGACTCACCGCGACCCTTCAGCCGGGCGAGCGCGTCGTCGCGGAGCCCGAACAGCGGCGACCGGAGCGCGCCGTACAGGGCTCGCTCGTCGTCCGGATCGACCAGCGCTCGCAGGAGGTTCACCAGCGCGGTCACCTCGGGCGACTCGTAGAAGCCGACCCCCGACGCGACCGAGTACGGGACCCCCGCGTCGTCGAGCGCCCGCTCGTAGGCCGGCAGATGCGTCCGGCTCCGGAGGAGGATCGCCACGTCGTTCGGCTCGACGTCGCGCGGCGACGGCGGCTCGTCGGTCCCGCGTTCGGTTTCGGTTTCGGTTTCCCCGTCGTCGTTCAGTCCTCCTTCCTCGGGATACACCTGGACGGGCTCTGCGAACAGCTGTGTCAGCCGGGCCGCGAGGGCCATCGCCTCGAGTTCGGCGTCGTGGTCCGGGTCGGCCGTCGCGAACGCCCGGTACTCGTCGAACCGCCGCGCACGGAGGTCGGGATCGGTGGGGACCGCCAGGTACTCGACGCTCGCGACGTCGGCCGGGTCGTCGCGCTCGGCCCGCAGGGGCTGTGGCGCCGCCTCGTACGGCTCCCCGTCCGTCTCGAAGATCGATCCGAACAGCTCGTTGATCGTCTCCAGGACGGCCGGGAGCGTCCGGAAGTTCCGCGACAGCTGGTCGGACGTCGCGCCGGACGGTCGCCCGTCGCGTGGGTCGTCGGTACTCTCGGCGCGGTCCTCGCCGCCGCCAGTCGTCCCCGAGGCGGTCGCCGCCTCGATTCGACCGGCCGCCTCGCGGAACTGTGCGACGTCGGCGTTCCGGAACCGGTAGATGCTCTGTTTGGCGTCGCCGACGACGAACACGTTCGCGGCGTCGAACGGCTCCTCGCGGGTGGTCAACAGCTCCACCAGCTCCCACTGCCGCGGGTCGGTGTCCTGTGACTCGTCGATCAGGACGGCCGCGAACTGCTCGCGAAGTGTCGCCCGTACGGCCTCGGCTCCCGGCCTGCCGAGGAGGTCGACGGTCTCGTCGATCAGGTCGCCGAAGTCGAGGACGTTCCGCCGCGCCTTCCGCTCGTCGTACGTCTCCATCGTCGCGAGCGTGAGCTCGGCCAGTGCCCGGACGAACCGGAACGCCTCCCGGTCGACGGAGCGGTCGACGTCGACCGCGAACGCCTCCGGTTCGAGCGCCTCGACGAGAGTCAGTACGGCCGCGTCGAAGTCGGCCTTCCGCGGGTGGTCGCCCCAGTGCGTCTTCGCGCCGGTGTAGCTCGAGTTAGCGTACCGTGTGCCCTCTCCTGTCGTCAAACACTGGCCCAGCGCGGCGACCGTCTCCCGGACGTCACCCGCGAGGTCGCCGTCGCCGAACGCACCCGCCCGCTCCAGGATCCCGACTGCCTCGGCGGCCCGCGTCCACGCCCCGCCGTCGGTCCCGACGCCCTCGGGTGGATCGTTCACGAGTTCCCGAAGCGTCTCCGCGGCCGCGACGAGTTCGGGGTCCGCGAGTCTCGCTGCCGCCTCGTCGGCGTCGATCGGGTGGAGCGAGGCGTCGACGAAGGCCACGTACTCCTCGGCAGTCCAGCCGTCCACTCGCTCGGCCCACGCCCGGCTCTCCGGGCGCTGTTCGAGGAGGTCGATCAGGACGGCTCGGAGCTGTCGCCGGGAGAACTGGCGGGCGAGGAGCCGCGTCGCGTCGTGGTTCTCGTACTCCGCCAGCACGTCCCCGACGACGTCGTACTGGAGCGCCGCCGTCTCGTCCTCGTCGATCGTCTCGAACCCCGGTTCGACGCCGCCGACGTCCAGCGCGTGCTCGCGGAGCAGGCGGGCACAGAAGCCGTGGACGGTGTGGACGTAGCCGTGTTCGAGTTCGTCGGCGACGGTCCGCCAGGCGTCGAACGCCCTTCCGCCGCCCGCTGCCCGCTCGGTAACCTCCGCCCGGACGGCCTCCGCGAGGTCACTGGCACCCCGCTCGGTGAACGTCGTCGTCAGGATCTCCTCGGGGAGGACGGGGTCGGACGCGTCCGCGTTCGGATCGGCGCCGTCCGCACTGTCGCCGACGGTCGGTTCGTCCCCGTCGGCTCCGTCGATCGATTCCTCGATCGTCCGGACGTAGCGTGCGGTCAGCGTCGTCGTCTTCCCCGTCCCCGCCCCGGCGGTGAGCGTCACGTTCCGGTCCGTCGCGTCGACGGCCCGTCGCTGCTCGTCGGTCAGGTCGTCGTAGGCGACCATCGTCACTCCCCACCCCCGTCGTCCACGACTGCTCCGGGGGCGAGTCCCCTCGCCGTCGCCGGCACGTACGCCGGGACGTCGGCCGCGTCGATCGCCTCGATCGTCTCACCGCGCCGGTGCGAGCGGACGTCACAGACGTCGGCGTACTCACAGTAGCGACACCCCGCGTCGGACGGATCCAGCACCGTCGGGTGGTACAGCCCGCGCTCGATCCCGGCTGCCAGCTCCCCGAGCCGCCGCGGCGTGGTCTCCTCGAGGAACGCCCGGAAGGCGCTGTGCGTCTCGAAGTGTGGATACGAGTGGCGGAGCAGCGGGGTGTCGACCTCCGACGGGTCAGTTCCGTGGTACTGGACCATCTCCCCGGACGTAACGAGCCCCCGCCGGGAACTGACCGACGTGGGCGGCGAGACCTGGTAGTAGGCCGCGCCGACCGTCTCGACGCCGTCGTCGACCGGGCCGGTCGTCTCGACGTCACCGTCGTCCGTGCCTCCGGGGACGGTCTCGGAACCGTCTGCCGCGTCGAACGCACCGCCGGCCTCGATCCCGGACCCGTCTGCATCGCCGGTTCCGTCACCGTCACCGAGCGCCGACTCCGCCATCAGGGCGTACAGCGGAAGTTGGAGGCTGAGCCCCGCGAGCACGTCGCCCTCACCCGGGACCGAGCCGCCGGTCTTGTAGTCGCGGACCACCACCTGCGTCGGCGCGGTTCCCGGGACCGTCTCGACGCGGTCGATCAGCCCGTGGACCGGAACGGGGCCGTGGGGCGTCTCGACGACCGCCGGATCGTCCGCGATCGGCGTGCCAGCGTCGTACGGGCTGCCGACGCGGGCCTCGAACCACGTCGGCCGGCCGGTCGTCCTGGCCGGCTCGTCGAACTCGTGTTCGAGGAAGCGGTAGAACAGGCCCCTGGCGCGCGGTCGACCGTCCGGGTCCGACTCGGTTGGGCCGTAGTAGTCGTTGTCGGCCGGCGTCCCGAGTCCCGCGAGGACCGACTCGAGCCACTCGGTCTGGAACGCCGTCTCCGGGTAGTCCGCGAACGCCGCGTCGAGCCGGTCGAGTGCGACGTCGAGCAGCCGCCGCTGGCGCGCCTCGAACGCACCCGGCGGGCCGGGGTGGACGGGCTCACCGGGGCTCGACTGGAGCGATCGGTAGTACCCTTCGAGCACGTCGTGGACGTACGCCCCCCGAGTGCCGGCGTCGGGTTCTCGCGTGAGGTCGTCTGGCGCCTCGATCCCCAGCCCTCGCTGCGCGTAGTACTTGAACCCGCAGGCGGCGTACGTCTCCAGCCGGCTGGGACTGTACGGCTCGCGGTCGGATCTCCCGTGGATCCGCTCGACCGCGTCCCGGGACAGCTGCCCGTCGAACGCGGTGAGTTCCGGCAGGCCTCGCGCCGCCGCGCAGGCGATCCCTCGCGCCATGCGCTCGCGCTGGTCGGTCCCGAACGTCCCCGCGTCGACTGCCGCGTCGAGCAGTTCGTGGAGCCGGGTCGTCGCCGGCTCGTCGTAGAGGGCGCGACGCCGGTCGGCGGGGAGGTCGGCCACGGCCTCGCCGAGACGCCGCTGGACGTCCTCCGGGCGACCAGGCAGGGGGTCGGGGGCGGTCCGGTCGTCGTTCGCGTCGAGCGTCACCGGCGAGCGGTCGACGACGCGCCGGAGTTCCGTCAGGACGTCCGCATCGACGAACGGGTCGCCGTCGACGCTCCGCCGGGGGACCGACAGCCGGAGCGACGCCGCGCTCGCGAGCAGCGACGCGACGGACGAGCGCGCCTCGGCCGACACGTCGCGCTGCTCGAAGTCCGGGTGCGCCTCGTGGATCGGTCGCACGAACGCCGACCGCACCCCCTCCGACGGAACGTGTCCGTCCGTCAGTCCGAGGACGTACGCGCGGTCGAACTCGCGGGCGGCGGCGTCAGTCAGGCCACAGACGGCGACGTGGCCCTCCCGGTCCCGCCCCGGCTCCCGGATCGAGGCACTGGCGAGGGCGCGTTCGAGCCGGTCGACGGCGTCGCCCAGGGCCACGTCGGCGACCGGTTCCGTCAGCGCCAGCGTCTCGAGGACGCGGTCGAGCCGGTCGCGGGCGCGCTGCTCGCGGGCGCGCCGGGTCGGGGAGAGGGGGACGCCGTCGCCGTCGGCATCGGCGTCGGCCGCGTCGACCTCGCCGCCGTGGGCATCGGCGTCGGCCGCGTCGACCTCCTCGTCCGGATCGAGCGTCGCCGTCACCCCGAGTCGAGCGAGCAGCGCGTCGAGGTCGGCGGCGAGCGCCTCGAGGGAGGTGTCGGCGAGGGTCGTCGCAGCCTCGACCAGCGAGTGGACCGCCGCCGTCGTGTCGTCACCGACGTGTGCAAGCACGGTGTCGAGCCGTCTCGTGTCGGCCCGGGCCGCGACCCGGGAGAGCTCGCGGTGGTCGATCGGCTCGCCGGTCCCGTCGTGGTCGGGGTCGACGAGCGGGTTCGCGAGGAGCGCCAGGACCGTGTCGACGCGGCGCGGCTCCCGGGCCAGCCGGCAGACGTCCCCGACGACTGCTCCCAGCGCCGTCTCCGGGAGGGTCGTCTCCGTCCGGAGGTCGAACGGGATCCCGTGGCCCTCGAACGCCTCCCGGATCCGGTCGGCGTACCGCGTCGGATCCGTCGGGACGACGACGACGTCGTCGGGGTCGGTCCCGTCGGCGAGCCGGCTCCGGAGGTCCCGCGCGACGCCGCGCACCTCGTCGGGGACGGTCGCCGGTTCGGCCAGGGTCACGTCCAGCGCGTCGGCCGTGACGTCGTCGACCGGGGGCGCCCGCTCGGGGTGCCGGTAGAGGTTCCGGACGACGCGGGCGCGGGCGGAGGCGCGAACACGGGGCGAATCGGGGTCGGGCGCAGCCGGCGAATCGGGGTCGGGCGCAGCCGGGACGGAGGGTGCCGGGTGGTCGTGGTAGGTACGCTCGAAGCCGAGGTCGCGGTACGTCTCGAGCGCGGGAGCGACGCCGGCGTCGACGCCCGTCGCGTCCGGCGTATCGACCTGCTGTGGGAGGAGGGCGATCGTCGGCCAGGTGTCGGCGAGTCGCTCGACGAGGGCTCGTTCGAGCGGTTCGAAGCGCGTGAACCCGGCGAGGACGACGGCCTCGACGCCGGGCGCGACGTCCCGGAGGTCGGCGTCGGCACTCGCGACGCCGTGCATCCGTTCCGTCCGGTACGTCTCGGGGAGTTCGTCGGCGAGGATCGTCGACCGGGCGGCCCGGATCTCGGCGGCCAGCGTCGCGACGTGGTCCGCCCTGTCGCCGAGTCCCTCGGCGGCGAGTCGTTCCCGCATCGCCTCGGCCGAGAGCAGGCCGGCGAACTCGAGGGCCGTGAACAGCGCCTCGGCCGCCTCGACGGTCCCGTTCCCGGGGAACTGCGCCGAGTAGAGGGGGTTGTCGGGGTCGTCGATCCCCTCGACGCCGAGCTCCACGAGCCGGAACAGGAGCGGCCGGTCGACGTGTGTGGTCCGCCCGCGGTAGTGGAGCCGCTCCTCACAGCGCGTGACGAAGTCGTCGAGCGTCTCGACGGTGAGGCCGGCCGACGGACCGACGTCGCGCCAGCGGGTTTCGACGGGCTCGTGCGGGTAGTCCTGCGGCGTGAGGTAGCGGACGCTCCCGGGCTGGCTGCCGACGCGGTCGGCGAGCGTCTCGAAGGCGAGCCGGTCGAGGGCGGGCGGATCCGGGCCGGCGTAGAGACGAGGGAACGACATACGCTCTTGGCCGGGCGAGTCGACATGAAGGTTCGGGTGAACGTCGGGGGCGGGTCGTCCCGTACGCTCGGTCGTGACGTGCCGTGCTCCCGGTGAAGTAGATCTACAGCAGCGGTTCGATCGGTACCCGGAAGAGTGGTTCTGGGGGCTCTAGTTCGGTGAAACACCGGCTACTCGGAGTCGTGCGACAGCCGCTCGTGTCCTCTCCACCGAGACGTTCCTGGTGGTTATGCTCCAGTTCCGGGAGCGACTATCCGTCAGGGAAACCGTGGGTGATATCGCCCGTCAGGTGTTCGACCGCTACGGGTTCGACGACGTCTACGCGGACGCGCTGGTCGCAGTGTTGTGTACCTTCGACAGCACGACGCGGACGTGCGGGGACATCGTCCGCTTCGTGGAACGGAGTCTCGAGGCCGACGCGACCCACGAGGTCGACGACAGCCACGTGCTGTTCTCGGCAGGCCCCTCACCGAGTCCCCTGTTCGAGAACCTGCCACTGGAGCCGACGGAGGTCGATCCCGACGTCGAGGCCAGCAGGAGCCAGGCCACCGAGCAGGCTCGCCTGCAGGTATCGGTGCCGGTCCCGGACACGCCGACCGGCCAGACGCCCCACTCGCTGATGGACGACAGCGTGTTCAGCGAGGTAGAGGGCGGCAGAGGCGTCGAGTTCGGGACGCGCGTCCACGACTTCGCCGAACAGTACGCCGAAGGGGAGCCCGTGGAGCCGTCGAACGCCGACGAGCGGACCGTGGCGACGTTCCTCGACTCGCTTCCCGGGGAACTCGTGCCCGAGGAGAACGCCTCTCTGCCGATCGAGGTCGGTTCCGACCGGGTGACGATCTCCGGGATCGTCGACCTCCTCCACGTTACGGACGAAAGGGTCGACATCGTGGACTACAAGACGGATCGCGGTCGCCACGCCGAG
>Ga0207797_1003388_pt1 | contig 10614 bp, 8 predicted proteins | sample PRCRCaboRojoPR_6_FD_187275 | JGI IMG/M metagenome (GOLD analysis project Ga0207797, IMG submission 187275) | Marine sediment microbial community from Cabo Rojo, Puerto Rico - PR CR 10% Liquid 1 (SPAdes) | ecosystem: Environmental > Aquatic > Marine > Coastal > Sediment | place: Cabo Rojo, Puerto... | reverse complement strand
CCCGCCACAAGGATGCTCGCCGCGACGCCGACGCCGAGGACGAACAGCCCGCTCGTGTAGACGACGAGCCCCCGGACGTCGATGGATCCGACGGGCGTGTGTACGGTCTCGGAGAGTCCCGGGACGAGAATGCTCATCACCGTGAGGATGATCACCAGCAGCGTCGGGAGCACCAGGGTGACCATGAACAGCTCCGAGAGCAGCTCCAGGAACCCCTCGGCGCGCTTGCGCGCCCGGTCCTGTCGGTGTCCGAGCATGCGCGACTCCATCCGGAGGTAGTTGGCGAGCGCGTCCGCCCCCTGATCGGCGTGTTCGGAGAACTTCAACACGAACGGCGCGAGGAGGTCCTGTGACGGCGTGTCGCGGGCGACCCGGCGGAGTCCCTCGTCGATGCTGCCCGTCAGGGCGGCCGTGTTCAGCGCCTTCCGGAGCGCGACGGCGGTCGAGCCGTAAGCGTCCGTGTGGGCGACCTTCCGGAGCATCCCGCGCGCGCTATCGCTCCCCGTCGAGAGGACGTGGAGGTACCGAACGGCTCCCGGGAGCGTCCGCTCGATGTTCACCTGCCGCGCCGACGCGCGCCACCCGAGGACGAGCCCACCGAGGCGGACGACGCCACGCTTGGCTACGAACGCGACGCAGAGCCCGACGACAGCTGCGACGACCGTTCGCGGGACGGCGGGAACGTCAACGGGGAGCCTCCCGCTCAACACCGTACCGATCGCGTCAGCGGTGCCTCGAGGAACGGCCAGCGCGAGAGCCGTCGTCGAGAGGAGCGCCACCACCGTGACCAGCCACGAGCCCCCGTAGACCCGGGCGAGATAGACGTCGAAGCCCATCCGGAGGTCCGTCCCGCGGTAGCGTCGACGGTCGCGGTCGTGACGGTCGCTATCTGCGTGCCGGGCGAACAGGACGTACAGGACCCGGTCGAACGCCGAGAGGTTCCCCGCGTCGGTCTCCCGGGTCCGGTTCGTCGTGACCGAGTGACCGGTGCTCACGGCCCGGCACCCCGGTCGACGGCCGTTCCCGTCGACCCGTCGTGTTCCCTCGAGTTCCCGGTGCCGTCCGGGGACCGCTCGGTCGGCCCGTGACGGCCCTCCCGCTCCGACCCGCCCCCCGTGTCGGGGCCGGCGGTCGATGTCACGTTCTGCCCGTCGGTCGGGGCGCCGGAGTCGGGTCCGGATCCCTCGCCGCCGGGTCGACGGCTGGCCCGATCGACGGTGGCCGCCTCGTCCGTACGGAGATCCGAGAGGAAGTCGAAGAGTCGTTCGAAGTCCTCGACACCCTCACGGACCAGATACCGGACGTAGTTGTGCTTGCGGTGGAACTCCGCCTCGACGTCGTCCAGTTCGCGATCGGTCGACGACGCGATGCGGTGGAAGACGCGGTGGTTCAGCGACCGGAGCGGGTCGTCGAGCTGGGGGTGGTCGTACGCGAACGAGAAGGACCCGTCGGCCGTTCGTTCGATCACCGCGTTCCAGTGGAGTTCGCGACCGCCCTTCTCGACGACCCCCGACCGGCCCGTCAGGTCCCTGGCGGCGTCCGGCTCGACGAACTCGATCGCCTCGCCGACGTACCGCTCCCCGTCGACGTGTCGCGGGAAGACCACGAGGTCGATCTCCCGGAGCAGGTACGGTGGAAGGCCCTGCTCGACCACCCTGTTGACCAGGGTCTCGACGTCCTCGGCGTGTGTCGTTCCGACGACGCCGTGGCCAGTGTTGACCGTCTCGCCGAACGTCTCGAAGGAGGCCGGCGTGTTGATCTCGGCGATGATCTCGACGTCGGGGTTCAGGTAGTTCGCTTCCGTCATCAGATCGGCCATCGTCACGCGCTTGAACTCGGACTCGTGTTCGCGCGTCGTGAGGGCGATCCCCGTCTCGTGGGGGAGCCGAACCTCCCGTGACCCCTCGTCGATACTTACGGGGCGGTCGTCGTACGGAATAAATGGCAAATGCGCGTTCATGACGGTCGTTTTCCCGACCCCCGTCGGGCCGGAGAACAACACGACTCCGCGGTGCTCGTAGAGCATCCAGAGGAGCGTCACGAGCTCCGTCGGGACGGCGTCGCGCTCGACCAGGTCGACCGGCGTGAGCGCGTCCGCGCGCTGCTTGCGGATAGAGACGTGCGGGCCCGCCTCGCTCACCGCCGGGAGCGCGACCGCACACCGGATCGTCGCGTCGACGCCCGGCGGGTCGAGGTTCACCTTCGCCGACGGTCGGCTCGCGTTGAGTTCGACGCCGTCGGTCGCCGCCAGCTGTGTGACGACGTTGACGAACGCGGTCTCCTCGTCGAACGAGAGGTTCGTCGGGACCCGGCCGTCCGTGGCGATCTCGTCGCGGGGGACGACCTTGACCCGCTCGCCGACGCGGTTGGCCTCGACGTCCTCGAGGTGCGGGTCACGGATCGGAATCGTGAGTATGCCGTACCCCACGTAATCCCGGAGGACGTAGTAGACGAGGTCGTCGAGCCGGTCCTCGGCGTACCGGGAGTCGACCGGCGGGACCGCCAGCCCGTACTCGGCGAGCGCCCTCCGGACCCGGTACCGCGCCGAGTCGAACCACGCCTGGGCGTTCCTGGCTGTCAGCCGGCGCGAGAGGAACTGACGCGCGCGGTCGCGGACGAACGCCCGACGATCGGTGACCGCCCCGTCCTCCGTCGGAGCACCGGCCGTCGTCCCCGGTCGATCCCCCGATCGATCGACGAGGACGTCGCCGGCGTTCGCCTCCCAGATACGCTCCTTGCACTCGGCGACGAGGGCCTCGTCGCCCGGCAGGAGGTCCGGCTCCAGCACGGCGTACTTCACCGCGAACCGGTCGTGACCCAGCAGGTGCTCGCGGTAGACCACGACCTCGACCTCGAAGCCAGCGAACGCCACGGTGTAGGTCCGGAGGCGCTCGCCGGCGACCCGCTCGACGAACTCGGCGTCGGCGGCGAAGGTGGTGACCGCGGGCGCGAACGTCGAGGTGTGGACGACCAGGCGGTCCTCGCCGGTGCCGTCCCGGCTCACGTCGGCGGTTTCGACGCCGTCGTCGAGCGCGACCGGTGTGAGGTCGCCCAGGAGGCGCAACTCGGCCAGGGCGTGATACTCGACGCGTCGCTTGGCGGCCGGCGAGCAGTCGAGGAGCCGGTCGAGGACGCGCTGGTACTTGGGGGTAAAGCCCGACTCGGCGCGTTCTTTCGTTCCTTCGCGCGTGAGCGGCCGCCGCCGCCCCGTCGCGGCCGCGAAGTGCTCGCGCACCGTCGCCAGCTCCGCACGATCCCGCGGTCCGAGGCCCGGTTCGCGAGTCTCGTAGCCGAAGGTCGTCCCGGCGTCGTCGCGGATCGTGACGACGACGCCGGGGTGGACCTCGCGCTGGTCGACGACGTCGGGCGCGTACCAGGCGTCGGGGTCGTCCGGCGGGATCGGCGCCGGGACGGGATGCCGATCCGTCGCCCGCGCCCCGCCGGGCCGTTCCCCGGCGTCGTCGGCTGTGTTCGAGCCGAAGTCGAACCCTGCGGCCGTCACTGTCGGTGCCCCCGCTCGACGACGCTGTCCGAACCGACTCCGATCATCTACAGGTCGATGGCGCGTGACCGTTGATAAGGATACGTGAAGTTCTGGATACTGAGAATTACCTTCGAGAGTATGGCTACTGGTGGTCTCGAACGGTCGACGCTTGCGATCCGTCCTCCGAGCCGCCTCAGTCGCTGGGGCGCGTCCTCCGGGCGCGCGGTCGCAGTTCACAGGGAGTATCGTAGTCGTTCGTCGATCCCGTTCGTGCGGTCGACGTCCCCGAACTGGTCGGACGGCGTGATTCGTCCGACCAGCTACGATACTCCCTATCAGTACGAGGAGACGGTACAGTGACGCGGCGGACGCCAGGCCGGATTCGAACGGGGACAGCAGCCGGACCATCGTGAGACTCCGAACGAGATCCTGTCGCGTTTGCCGTACCGACCAGACTCGAGGGGACTGTTCACCGGTGAATGGACCGTGTGAGTGTGAAGACGAACAGCGCGATGAGGAACGCCCCCATGAACCCCTCGACCTCCGCGAGGAGCCGGACCCGCGGATCCTCGATGCTCGCGGCTCCACCGAGTACGAGCGTGATGAACGACTCGAGGCTGAGAATCAGGTACCCGTACGCGTTCCCGTACGGCTGGGTGGAAGTCGTCACCGAGAACACCAGACTGAACCCGACCACCGTCAGGAGCGCGACGACGACGACCCGCGACGGACGCTCCCCGTACCCTGCCGTCGCGTCGAGGAGTGCGTTCGCCGTCCACCGCCACAGCGCGGCGGCCCGATCCGCGAGTGACCCGTCTCGGATCCCCGACGCGTGCTGGTGGCGACGGTACGTCATCTCCTTCCTGAAGAACTCAGCCGCCGCTTTGGTGTCGCCGACCTCGTTCGCCCCGTTCTTCGCTTTGAGGTACGTGCCCTCCAGTGTGCCTGCCGAGGGCGGCTCCGCGTCGAGGCCGGGAACGGCTGCAGTCCGGTGGATCTCCCACCCGGTCGCGTTGAGCGCCTCGCGATAGGCGCCGAAATCGAACCCGTGGAACGTCGTATTCAGCAGCCGGAACCGGTCGAAGAGGTCCGGTGGGGGCGTTTCCTCCGTGAACGACACGTCGCCGACCGTGGCGTTCTCGAGGTCGAACACCACGTTCGCCTCGGGGGGAACGAGTCGGCCCCGCTCGAGGATGGCGTCCCGCAGATCGACGTAGGTGCTCTCGCCGAGCGGGACGGGGCCGTCGAACGAGGCGATGTCGTCGAACTCGGCGTGTCGGAACACGACGGTCTCCGGGAAGCGGACGTCGTCGAACGAGGCCCGGTCGTGGAACTGAACGCCCGCGAAGGAGGCGTGTTCGAACACCGAGCCGTCGAAGTCGGCCCGTGCGGTGAACACCGTCTCGCGGAACTGGCAGTTGCCGAACCACGCGTCGGTGAAGTCTGCAGGCCCGCCGAGCCTCGACCGGTGGAAGTCCGCCTGCTCGAACGACGCCTCGTAACACCACATTCCTTCGAGGATGCGGGCTCCGAAGAACCGGACGTCCCGCTCGAAGGTCGCGCCGGAGAGGTACAGTTCGTTCTGGAACCGCGTGTCGACGAACTCGGCCCGTCCCTCGAACGTCGCACCCTCCAGGTTCAGCGGCTGTCGGACGATGGCGTGGCTCAGCGTCGTCGTCCCCTCGAACGTCGCGTACCGGAGGTCGATCGCGTGGTTGTCCGCACACTCGACGACGGCGTGTTCGAAGTCGAAGTCCGCCAGGTGCGCGCCGATGAACTGCTTGGATCGCTCGCCGACCTGGGCTATCCTCTCGAGGAACTGCCGTTCGACGGCCCCCTCGGGCGTCTCCGAGGGCGGGAGGTGGATCGGACAGCGGTCGCTGTCTTCGTGTGAGTCGTGTGGACACCGCCACAGGCCGTTGTCGTCGTCGAAGGCGTCTGTAACGCTGGCTCCCGCGACGCTGGACCGTCGTTCTGGATCGAACGTGTAGCTACAGCGATCCTCGTCGTTCGCGTCCGCCATGAGATCGGCGTCGAGACGCACCCTCTCAACGTTTCCGGGGGCTTCGTGACTCGTCGAGGTCGAGGCGCTCGATGGCGACCGCCCGTGCACTGTCCAGCGAATCGGTCGTGTGGACCTCGGCGAGCGCGCACCGGCTGTCGTCGGTCGACCGGCAACGGACGAGGCTCGCCGTGACACCGATAGCCTGGACGAGTAACGCGAGCAGAGTCACCTGGCCAGTTGTTGTCGCCCGCACCCGTCTCTCGGGTCGTCTACGAACGTTCTGCGACGGATCGGTAACGTGGACTGCGACGTCCTCGTCCGTGGCAACTACGACGTCGGTCTCGATCGGGACGACGCTCCGTGTCCGGTCCTCGAGTCCCGCGTCCCCGAACGGGACGGCTTGCGGTTCCACTGCACGCACCGTCCCGAGGATGCAGCCATGGATGGATCGGCGGGGACGCTCCACGGCCATCACCACAACAACGTCCCCGAGGTACTAATGCTCCTGGTTCCGCCAGTCTACTGAAGAGCGAACTCGGAAGCCATGGCGGAACTCGACCATCTCTCGGTCGAACAATTACACGACGCGATCGACGAACTCGACGACACACGTGCGGTTCAGTGGATTCTCGCCGCGATTTCGTCCAACGACGGCGTCACACAGCAGACGCTCGCCGACCGCCACGGCGTGTCTCGGAAAACGGTCTACAGCTGGATGGAACGGTTCTCGCCGGGATCACTCGACGAAACGACGATCCCACAGGCAGCGACCGATGAAGATCGTCCCGGTCGACCGCGTCGGCTCGCGAATACCCAACAAAACGAGTTAGAACCAATAGCTGTACGAACCACCGACCGAGGCGGGGATCGACGCGCCGGCGTGGACGCCGGCGCTCCTCCAGCACCACCTTCGTGAGACGTTCGACGTCGAGTACTCTCGACCCAGCTGTCGGCGGTTGCTGAAGGAGGCTGGACTTACGTATCAGAACCCGAGACGCATCGCTGCGGAGGCTGAACCCGGAGAACACGAGAAATTCGTCGAAGAAGTCGAAACGAGCGGCGGGAGATGGACGCCACCGTAGTCTGTATCGATCAGACGGAGCAATCCGTCAGCGTCGAGCCCCGTTCCGCGTGGTTTCCCGAGGACACGCGCCCGTCGGTTGGGTTGTCCGGCCAACGCGACTGGACGTGTTTGCTCGGTCCGATCACCGAGAACGGTGACCGGTTTCTCTCACGGTTCGAAGAGCGCGTCACCGCCGACCACACCAAGCACTTCGTTCTCGCGTTGTGTGAAATGTTCCAAGATAATTTGATCACTGTGCCCGACGGAGCCCCGTATTTCCGAGCGTCGACCGTCACGGACCTGGCGGCCCGTGACGACCTCGAGTTCGTCCAGTTACCGGCGTAGTCGCCGGAGTTGAACCCGGTCGAGGAGTGCCGGGGACAACCGAAAGGGGAGCTCAGCAACCAAGTCTTCGGATCGCTCGACGAACTCACGACGGCCATCGACGATGCGTTCGATCGGCTGTCGATTCCGGATGTACGTAACTACTTCTGCTGACTACTATACCTCCGAGTCAGCAGGGTAGAACCACGGCCCCACTGCCGGAGAGGAGTAACGGCGGCGTGGCCCCGCCACACCCCGTCGGTGTGTAAACGTACGTTCCCAACTCAGCAGGCTTCGGCCTGTGGGAAGCCCCGTGGTGTACGACGGGGAGGAGGTCGCACCCAGGCCCCGGCACTCGTCTTGCCGGTCTCCGGGGATGTTACACGGAGCTGTACACGTAGAACACCAGCAATCCGAGCGAGGAGCACAGCCCGGCGAGAGCAGTTGTCGAGAGGCGTCCAACGGTCAGCGGGGCCGTGAACCCGCCGCGAGCGTTCGGGGCGTCGAACCGCAGTTTCAGGAGCGCGCTATTGATGAGCACGAACACGACCAGGAGGCCACCGTTAGCGAGGCCGGCCACCTGTCCGAGATCTCGGAGCAGCGTGAACGGGATCGTGACCCCACCGGTGAGAGCGATGGCGAGGTACGGCGTCCGGCGATCCGTGTGAACCCGTGCGAACAGCGACGGAAAGGATCGGTACTCCGATTTCGAGACGCCGTACACCAGCCGCGAGGTCGACACGAGCAGTATCAGTACCGTGTTGGCAGTCGACGTGAGTGCGATCGCTCCGACGACCGCCGCTGCCGCCTCTCCACCGGCGGCCCGTGCGACCAGGGACAGAGGTGAGGCCGAGTCACCGAGCGTCTGCCAGTCGACCACGCCGACCGCGGAAAGCGCGACGAGGATATAGAACACCGTCGTGATCCCGATGGCGAGCAGGATCGCTCGCGGAATGGTTCGCGTCGGGTTCTCGGTCTCCTCGGCGACATTGACGATGGAGCCGAAGCCGAGGTACGCGAAAAACGCGAGGAACGCACCTTCGACGACGCCGGGGACGCCGAACGGTGCTTCGAAGACCGCCACGCTTCCCCACGCCGTCCGACCGAGCCAGATCACGATCGCGAGTCCTGCGACCTCCGCGACGGTGAACAGCAGGTTGAGTTTCGCGGAGACGTCGATCCCCCAGAAGTTGACGGCGGAGGCGAGGACGACCAGTCCCACGGCCACCGGGACGGTCGGGCCGCGGACGAACGTCCCGAGGTAGCCGGCAAAGGCGAGCGCCACGGCGGCCGCCGAGACGGCGCCCACGAACACGCGCAGGAACGCGACCACCTCTGCGAGACGCTTGTTCCCGAACGCTTCCCGGACGTAGACGTAGTCGCCTTCTCCCTTCGGAAACCGCGAGGCGAGTTCCGCGTAGCTCAGCCCGGTGAACGAGGCGACGACGGCGGCGACGACAAAGGAGAGTGGTAACGCGTCGCCCGCCACGCCCGCAGCCTCGCCGAGCACTGCGTAGATACCGGCGCCGAGGATGAGCCCGACGCCGTAGACGGCCACCTCGAACAGACCGAGGTCGCGGCGTAACGTCGGGGCAGCCGCTTCACTCGCTCCCGTACCGTCGGGCGTACTCATCTCTCGTTAGTCTCGAACCATCTACAATACAATGATATCTGTGCTTCGTGTCTCCTCTACGCCTCCAGGAACCACCAATCCAGCTACGTATCTGGATCACGACCCGTCGCTGCTACGTCGAGGTCACGAACTCGGTGACCGCCCGCCTGATCTCGTCCCCGTGGCCGAACACGAGGTGCCCGCCGGTTCCGTACGGCAGGAACTCGGCGCCTGGAATCCGGTCGACCAGTCGCTCGACGTCCTCGAACGACGCCAGCGGGTCGTCCTCGGCGTGGATGACCAGCGTCGGCACGGTCAGGGTTTCGAGGACGTACTCGTCGTGGTGTTCGACCATCGCGGTGTTGGTCACGCGTTCGTCGTTGAGGATGCCCGGTTTCCGCGGCTCGACGGGGACCAGCGTGTCGAGTAATGCGTCGACTCTGTGGCGTGCCTCGGGCGACGCGGACCGGTAGTCGTCCCTGTCGATGCCGAACAGCGCGTGGAAGGCCCGCGGTACGTGGTTCACGAGAGTCCAGCGCGAACCTGATCGCTGGTGCGCCGCCAGCCGACGTCCCAATCACGACGGCGTCGTCGATACCGAGTTCGTCGAGCACCTCGACGTACGCCCGTGCCTGGTTCTCGGGGGTGGCTTCCTCGGGTGGCTCCGAGCCCAGATACCCGAATCGGGAGACTCCGACGAGTTGGGCGTCTGTCTCCAGTAGGCTCTCGCCCGTCTGGATCGCCTGGTCGAACCCGCCGACGATGCCGTGCGAGACCAGTACCGGGACGCCGTCACCCCGTGTTCAGTATTCGACCGTCCCGATCGACGTCTCGACGGTCTCGCTGGCCGACCGTTCGATGGCGGCGCACGCTCGTCGCATGTCCAACTCGTAGCGTCGGTGGACGTGCCAACCGACCGCGACTGGTAGGGTCGGTTGTAATTCGTTTCCGGTGTTCGACGGAACGATCGTCGAATCACCGGTACACAGTTACAACCGACCCTATGATGCACCGATTGCACCGAGCAGGACGAGTGTTCGACCCGCGGCTCGAAGCGAACGCATCAGGTCACCTTCTGGAGGCGCCGACGGGCGCTGTGACGATCGTCTCCGGATACGAGGATCCGAGTCCCCCCACGTGGACCGGGGCGAGGACGGCGTTGACCGGACCCCACGGCCCGGACAGGACCAATCCCGCCTGAAACACGGCACCGGCAGCACGAGCAGCCAGCACAGCACGCCCTCGCCAGAGAAGGGCACTCGCGAGCCCGAATTCGAAGGCGGTGACCAGCGGTTGCACGATCCACAGGTTCGGTACTCTCAATCGAGTGCTCGTCGCCGGGTTGTGGGCCCTCGCTGTCGGAGGTGTGTACTACTGGTCTCGCAAGCGCGGACTCTTCGAACAGATGTTCACGTGGCGTACCGAGGGACGGGTCCTCCTCGCGAGTCTCGCTGCCGTTGCCCTCCACGTGGTCTTCATGATCGGGCTGTTCCAGCGGGCTGGCGACCGGTGGTTCGGCCGAAGTACCTGCCGTGGGGAGGCATCGGACTCGCGCTCACCTGGGGCGCACTCCACTATCGACGTTGCAGTTCCGCTGTGGACAGGGGGTTCCGGCGTTACGCGATCGACTGCCGATCGAGCCGACGGTCGAACGCGTCCGTCTTCCGTTCTGCTATGCGTACCACCCCGCAGCTCTGCCATCGTCTACCTCGTCGGCGAGTAACACACCGTTCCAGTCTTCCTGGCAGTCTCGCTCGTCTTCGTCGTCTGGAATCGCCACCGTGCTGGCCACGGTCCGAGGGCGCACCAGTAGTCCAACCGAACGAGACACGAGAACCGCGATCCGTTCTCCAGTCGTGTCGGTGTCTATGTGAGTGGGCCGTGTAGGCACCCCGTTCCCAGCTGCCGGGATTGACCCCGATCATTTATCGATATTATAACAGATATTCGTGTATGTCCACCGAAGACACCACCGAACCACTCAGCGGTCGTCGATTCGAACGGCTCGACCCGCGACTTCTCGCTGTGCTCGTCGCGCTCGGACTCCTGTTCGCTGCCATCGTGGGTCAATCACTGCTTACTGGTGTTATCGGCGCAGCAATTCTGTCCACGGTCGGACTCACGCT
>Ga0207797_1003387_pt1 | contig 10617 bp, 8 predicted proteins | sample PRCRCaboRojoPR_6_FD_187275 | JGI IMG/M metagenome (GOLD analysis project Ga0207797, IMG submission 187275) | Marine sediment microbial community from Cabo Rojo, Puerto Rico - PR CR 10% Liquid 1 (SPAdes) | ecosystem: Environmental > Aquatic > Marine > Coastal > Sediment | place: Cabo Rojo, Puerto... | reverse complement strand
CGCGCCGCTGGAAGTGCTGTAACCCGTTGAAACTCCACGGGCAGATCTCAAGGCTTCCGGCCTTTTGCGACGCCGTCACGGTTCGTGTGGATCGAGGTCCCGTCCCGGGGAAGGAGAGACCGCCGACACAGCTCCCCGGAAGGAGGGGACATTTGACCTGGCTTCCGCTCGCCTTGACCGCGGCACTTGCAACGGCGGTCGTCGACACGCTGTCCAAGAAGTACTTCAGCGGTCTGAGGGCCTTCGAGATGGGCCTGATTCGACTGGCCTACGCCTCCCCCTGCCTGATCGCGGGCATTTTCCTCATCCCCCGCCCCGGCCTGGACACCACCTTCTGGCTCTGCATCGCAGCCGGCCTCCCCCTGGAGTTGACGGCGCTGCTCTGCTACATGCGGGCGATCAAGGTCTCGCCGCTTTCCCTCACGGTGCCCTTCCTGGCCTTCACCCCGGCCTTCGTGATCCTGACCGGCTACCTGTTCCTGGGCGAGGTCCTGACGTTGCAAGGGATTCTCGGCATCGCACTCGTCGTGGCGGGGTCCTACGTCCTGAACCTCTCCCGCGCGCGCGAGCAGTGGCTTGCACCGATCACCGCCGTCTTCCGCGAGCAGGGCTCCTGGCTCATGCTCCTCACCAGCTTCATCTTCTCGTTCACCGCCACCCTCGGAAAGGTGGCCATTCTTCACTCCAGCCCCCCCTTCTTCGGGGTCACCTACTTCCTCTGCGTGCTGGGCCTGATGCTTCTCGTCTCCCCGGCCGTGCCGGGGGTCCGTGTCGGGAACCTGTTTCTGCGGCCCTTTCCCGCCTTGATGGTGGGCCTGGCGACCGCCGCCGTGGTGTTCAGCCACACCTATGCCATCTCTCTCGTGGAGGCCGCCTACATGCTCTCGGTCAAGCGGACCAGCCTGCTCTTCGGTGTCCTTCTCGGGGGCCTCGTCTTCCGGGAGACGCGGATCCGCGAGCGCCTCCTCGGGGCCTTCATCATGCTGACGGGCGTCTTCCTGATCGCCCTCACCCCGTGATCGACGGCTCCCCGGGCTCCGTCCTGCAGCCGCCCCCGGCGACGGTGAGAGCTGGGGATGCGACTGGGGCGGACCGGAGCCCCAGGGTGCAAGGCGTCCGGCCCCGTTGACAAAGGCCCGGCGCCCTGCCTAAGATGCCACTCGCCGGACGGACGGTTCACGACGGAGCACGATCAGCCACACTTCTTTGCGGGAGAGAGCGCCTTGAAGATCATCATCGTGGGTGCGGGGGAGGTGGGGTTCCACATCGCCCAGCGGCTCTCCAGGGAGAACCAGGACGTCCTTCTGATCGACAAGGACCCGGAAAAGATCCACCGGATCAACGAGGAGCTGGACGTGCAGGCCATCCTCGGTTCGGGCACGAGCCCCGGCATGCTCCAGCGTTCGGGGATCACGGACGCCGACATGCTGGTGGCCGCCACGGACAGCGACGAGGTCAACCTCATCGCCTGCATGCTCGCCCGGCAGCTCAGCCCCTATCTCCTGAAGGTCGCCCGCCTGCGCAACCCCGAGTACCTGGAGATGAAGGACCTCCTGGCCCAGGACACCCTGGGCATCGACCACATCATCAACCCCGAGTCCGCCATGGTGGAGACCATCCGCAACCTGATGATGGTCCCGGGGGCCTCGGACGTGATCGATTTTGTCAACGGCCGGATCAAGCTCATCGGCGTGACCATCCGCGCCGACTCCCCCTTTGCAGGGAAGAAGCTCCTCTCGTTCCAGGAGATGACCGACAAGCTCCTGGTGGGCGCCATCGTCCGGGGGAGCGAGGTCCACATCCCCCACGGCGAGGACACCATCCAGGCCGGCGACCTGGTCTACGTCGTGGCGAGGTCCGGCGAGCTCCGGAGAATCTTCCGATTTTTCGGGATCAGGGAGGAGGAGCTGAGGCGCGTGATCATCGTGGGCGGCGGGCAGACCGGCACGGCCCTGGCCGAGGCGCTCGACAGGACGAAGATCACCACCCGGCTCATCGACCGGGATCCGGCGCGCTGCGAGGCGCTGGCCGAGTCGCTCGATCGGGTCGTGGTCATCCACGGCGACGGGACCGACCGCGACCTCCTCCTGGAGGAGAATGTGAAACACGCCGACTTCCTCGTGGCCCTCACGAGCGACGAGGAGAGCAACGTGCTCATCTCCCTCCTGGGCAAAGGGTTGGGCGTCCGCAAGACCATCACCCGGATCAACAAGCTCAGCTACATCCCGCTGGTCTCCTCCATCGGGATCGACACCGTGGTCAGCTCCAGGCTGTCGGCCATCCGGGCGATTCTCCAGCACATCCGCCGGGGCAAGATCATCTCTGTGGCACCGCTCAAAGGGGAGCATGCAGAGGCCATCGAGGCGGAGGCCCTCGGCACCTCGGACATCGTGACCGCCCCGCTCTCCAGGGTCAAGTTCCCAAAAGGGGCGCTCATCGGCGCCGTGGTCCGGGGAGACGAGATCATCATCCCCCGCGGGGACACCCGGATCCTGGCCGGGGACCGCTTGATCGTCTTCGCGCTGCACAAGGCCATCCCCAAGCTGGAGAAGCTCCTGACCGTCAAGCTGGACTACTTCTGATGCATCCCAGGCCGATCCTCAACTTCCTCGGGCTCCTGGTCCTGTTCCTGGGGCTTTCCATGGCCGTCCCCCTGGCGGTCTCCATCGTCTTCGAGGACGGCGGCGCCGATGCCCTGGCGCTCTCCATGGCCGCGTCGTCGGCCGCCGGGCTCCTCCTGTTCCTGTCCACGAGAAGCCGCGAGGAGGTCCAGCTGGGCCACAGGGACGGGGCGGCCATCGTCGCCCTGGGCTGGGCCCTGGCCGGGCTGGTCGGCACCCTCCCCTACCTCCTGTCGGGTGCCGTTCCGGGCTTCACGAACGCCTACTTCGAGTCCATATCGGGGTTCACCACCACCGGCGCCTCGATCCTCTCGGACATCGAGGCGCTTCCCGAGGGGATCCTCCTGTGGCGCAGCCTCACCCAGTGGTTCGGGGGCATGGGCATCATCGTCCTCTCCGTGGCGATCCTCCCCTACCTGGGCATCGGCGGCATGCAGCTCTACAAGGCCGAGGTGCCGAGCCCCGTGGTGGACAAGCTGAAGCCGCGAATATCCGAAACGGCCAAGACCCTCTGGAGGATCTACATCCTCCTCACGGCGGTCGAGATCCTCCTGCTCCTGGCGGGTGGGATGTCCCTCTTCGAGTCCGCCTGCCACGCCTTCTGCACCATGCCCACGGGCGGGTTCTCTCCCATGAACGCGGGCGTCGCCCATTACGAGAGCGCCTACTTCGACGGGGTCATCCTGGTCTTCATGCTCATGGCCGGGGTCAACTTCTCCCTCCACTACCGCTTCATGAAGGGGAACCTCTCGGCCTTCCCGAGGGACCCGGAGTTTCTCGCCTTCCTCGGGCTCTTCGCGGCCTTCACCCTCGCCGTCACCCTCGACATCCACGGAAGCATCCACCGGAGCCTGTCCGAGGCGTTCCGGTACGCGTCCTTCCAGGTCGGATCCATCCTCACCACCACGGGCTTTGCCACGGCCGACTTCGAGCGGTGGCCCGCATGCTCCAGGCTGATCCTCTTGCTCTCCATGTTCATCGGGGGCATGGCGGGGTCCACCGGGGGCGGCATCAAGGTGATGCGCATCGTCCTCCTCGCCAAGCACGCCCACCGGGAGGTTCGGCGGATCATCCACCCCCACGCCGTCATCTCGGTGAAGCTGGGCGGGAAGGCCGTTGCGGATGAGGTGCTGAGCAGCGTGTGGGGCTTCTTCCTGCTCTTCGTGGGGCTCTTCGTCGTATCCACCCTGGTCATGGCCGCCATCGGCCTGGACCTGGTCACCGCCGTCTCCTCCGTGGCCGCCTCCATCGGAAACATCGGCCCCGGCCTCGGGGCCGTGGGGCCGGTCCGCAACTACCTCGGCATCCCCGAAGCCGGAAAGTGGGTCCTGATCTTCTGCATGCTCCTGGGACGCCTGGAGGTCTACACGGTCATCGTGCTCCTCGTGCCCGAGTACTGGCGGAGATAGACGCGATCGGGTGCTAGCCCGAGACCCAGAGGGCCGCGTTCTCCATCTCGCGGAACAGGGACATGCTGACCGAGCCCATGAACACCTTGTCCATGAAGCTTTTTTGCCCCCGGGCCACGGCCACGGCCGCGTACCCGCCCTCCTCGGCCTCCCGGAGGATGGCCCTGGCCGGGCTGGACGCCTCCACGGCCGAGGCGCTCACCCGCACGTTGGGCACCTTGCTCTCGGCGAGCAGCTCCCTGGCCCGGGTGATGACGGCGTCGGGCGCAGCCTTGAGCGATCGGTTCTTGACCACGAAGATCTTCACCGGGTGACGCTGCTCGCTTCCCAGGATGAGGCCGGTGTGCTCGGCCATGCGATAGGAGCCCTCGGAGCCGTCCAGGCAGAGAAGGACCCCTTTCCGCTCCGGGTCCGGCCGCCGGCAGATCCAGAGGGGACAGCCGAGGTTCGACTCGAGCAGCTCCTTGCTCACGCTCCCCTCGAACGCCTCCTCGAACCAGTTCAGCCCCCGCTTTCCCAGGACGATGGCATCGTAAAGCCCGCGCTCCCCTTCCTCGAGGATGTCCTTGACCTTTCCGAACTGCCTCATCTGGAGTCGGAGATCGATCTTCTCCTCGATGAACCCCAGCTTGACGACCTCCTCCTTGGCCTCCTGGAGGGCCTTCTTGGCCTTGGCCTGCCCCTTCCGGGCCGCATCCTCCTGCTCCCGGACCTTCTCCTGCGTCTTCTCACCCGTCCAGACCGCGGGCGGGCGGGGCATGGTGTAGAACAGGGTGAGCTTCACCACCTCCTTGTTCAGAAAAAACCCGGCCAGGAACCGCGCTCCCTGAAGGGAGCTCTTCTGCTCGCTCACGGTCAACAAAAGGTGCTTTTCCATGCCTCCTCCTCCGATGCAACATCATTCAACGGGCCGCAGATCTGCTGTGCCCATAAGGGTTCCGCTGAGCCCACGCGCTCGATCGCCCTTCCATCACCCCGTCAGGGTAAGTCGATCCGGAGGGGGTTTGCAACGGAAAACGACGCCCGCCCTTCCTTCTTGACGCTTCCCGACGCGAGCGTTATCCTCGAATCATGAATCATCCCGAAGCCAGCGCGGCCCCGGTCCGAACGGAGCCCCCGCCTCCCGGAGCCCGTTCCGGGCTCCCGTGCCGGGGGTGAAGAGACAGGAGGGCCCTATGAGCGCATCGTCCCGCGGTTTCTGCCCCTACAAGCGCGCGACCGAAGAAGCGGAATCCGCCAGGCGCCACGTGGACTCGCCCCAGACCCGCTCCTCCTCTTATCGGCTCGCCTACCAGGATGCCGACTTTCTCCTTCGGGACGACCTGCGTTCCGTGAGGCTCCAACTGGAGCTGCTCAAGCCCGACCTGCTCCAGCAGGAGCAGGGGATCGAATCCACTGTGGTGGTGTTCGGAAGCAGCCGGATTCCCGAGCCGGGATCCGCCAGAAAGGCCGTCGATGCAGCCTTTGCGGAAACCCAGCAGGATCCGGAGAACCCCTTGCTCCAGCAGAGGCTTCGCACGGCCAGGCGGATCCTGGCCAACAGCCGCTACCATGACGAGGCCCGAAAGCTGGGTCGCCTGATCTCCGCGGAATGCAGGACCGGAGAGAAAAACACCCACGTCATCACCACGGGAGGCGGTCCCGGAATCATGGAGGCCGCCAACCGCGGAGCGCACGACGCGGGAGGAAAAACCATCGGCTTGAACATCGTGCTTCCCGCGGAGCAGGCACCGAACCCCTACATCACGCCCGACCTCTCCTTTCAGTTCCACTACTTCGCCGTCCGCAAGATGCACTTTCTCATGCGTGCGAAAGCGCTGGTGTTCTTTCCCGGGGGATTCGGCACCCTGGACGAGCTGTTCGAAACGCTGACCCTGCTCCAGACGGAAAAGGTGAAAGCCTTCCCCGTCCTGCTCTTCGGCAAGGAGTTCTGGGACCGGTGCATCCGGTTCGACACCCTGGTGGAGGAAGGGACCATCTCCCGGGCCGACCTGGACCTCTTTCGATTCGTGGAGACCGCCGAGGAGGCGTGGGAGAAGATCCGGACCTTCGACGCCTCCCCCGAGAACGGGTGATCCGAGCCGGAGGGCGCAGCCCGAAACCCGGGCGAAGGACCGGAAGACCGAGCCGGGACAGGCGTTTCACCCGTTCGGGGACCCGGGGCCGCCTCCGCGGTCGACAAGGACCGAAAGCATTCTTCTGTTCTTTCGAGAAACCGGGTGTCCATCGCGGGACGACGGAGCTCGAAGGCGCCGCCAAGCGGCCCCGGACATCGAGAACCATCAAGATGATTTCAATGGGTTATAGAGTCTCCCGCGGCGGCTGAGCGGGGTTTTGCGAGGCCGTCGAATCCAACGCGGAGCGGTTCCATGATCTACACCGTGACCCTGAACCCCGCCCTGGACAGGGCGATCACCGTGGAGCGACTGCTCGAGGACGACACCACGCGCGTGCAGGCCGAGAAGCACTACGCCGCCGGCAAGGGCATCGACGTGTCCCGGGTGATCGCCGAGCTCGGGGGAAAAAGCGTGGCCCTGGGGCTGGTGGGCGGATACGACGGCCTCCAGCTCGAAGGCCTCCTGATCAACGCCGGCGTCATGACCAGCTTCACGCGCATCTCCGGGGAGACGAGAACCAACATCATTCTCAGGGAGGATTCGCGGGACCGGCAGTACGTGATCAGCGCGGCCGGGCCGGAGGTCGGCTCCGCGGAGATCGCCGAGTTCTACCGGGGCATCCTCGAGGTCCAGGACATAGACTACCTCGTCATGAGCGGAAGCCTGGCCCGGGGCGTCTCCCACAACCTTTACGGACAGCTGATTCTCGCCGCCCGCAAGAAGAACGCGTTCTCACTCCTCGACGCCGACGGGACGGCCATGCAGGAGTCCATCGGGTTTCAGCCCACCTGCATCAAGCCCAACGTTCACGAGCTCTCCCGTCTCGTGGGCCGAAAGGTGGAGACCGAGCCCGAGATCCTCCGGGCTTGCGACGGTCTTCACGACAAGGGGGTAACCCATGTTCTCGTGTCCCGCGGCCGGGACGGGCTGATCCTGTCCACAGGGGACTCGAGACTGCGGGCCACCGCCCCCACCGTGGACGTGGAGAGCACGGTGGGGGCCGGGGACTCCGCCGTGGCCGGTTTCGTGCTGGGCCACTCCCAGGGCCGGGACCTGGCGGACTGCCTGCGGCTCTCCTGCGCCGCGGGCGCGGCCACGGCCATGACCCCCGGAACCGAGCTCTGTCACCGCGAGACCGTAGACAGCCTGCTGCCGCGTATTCAGGTGGACCCGCTGTGAAAGACGGGCTTCGCCCCTCCGGGCGAAAGAAAAGCAGCCCTCCGCCGGGGTGCGGTTTTCGAACGTATCACACGAGGAAAGGAACGGGGTTATGTTCGACTACAAGAACGTGAAACCCGAACTGGAAAGCCTGGGGTTCCGGAATTTGGGGACGATCTACTGGAACCCCTCCACCCCTCACCTCTACGAGCTGATCGTACGCCGCCGCGAGGGGCTGGTCGCCCATCTCGGACCCATCGTGGTCCGCACCGGCCACCACGTGGGGCGTTCCCCGCTGGACCGCTTCTTCGTGAAGGAGCCCTCGAGCGAGGACAAGATCTGGTGGGGGGACGTGAACCGCGGCATCGACGAGCTGCACTTCACGAACCTGTTCTACCGGCTCACCGCCTACCTCCAGAACAAGGACGTGTTCGTGCAGGACTGCTACGTGGGGGCGGAGCGCTCCCGCAGGATTCCCATCCGGGTGGTCACCGAACGGGCGTGGCACAGCCTCTTCGCCCGGAACATGTTCATCCAGATCCCGAACCGGGAGGACGCCGACCGACACGCCCCCCAGTTCACGGTGATCAACGTCCCCCGATTCAACGCCGTCCCCGAGCTGGACGGCCTCCACTCCGAAGCGTTCATCCTGATCCACCTGGGCAGGAAGCTCGTCCTGATCGGAGGCACGAGCTACGCAGGGGAGATCAAGAAGTCCGTCTTCACCATGCTCAACTACTTCTATCCCCAGGAGTCCGTCCTGTCCATGCACTGCTCCGCCAACTTCGGGGAGCAGGGCGACTCCGCCATCTTCTTCGGGCTCTCGGGCACGGGGAAGACCTCCCTCTCGGCCGACCCGGAACGCACGCTCATCGGCGACGACGAGCACGGATGGGGCGACGAGGGCATCTTCAACTTCGAGGGGGGGTGCTACGCCAAGGTCATTCGACTCTCCAAGGAAGCGGAGCCCGAGATCTACGAGACCACCCGGCGCTTCGGCACCATTCTCGAGAACGTGAGCGTCGACCAGGACTCCCGGCGCCTGGACCTGGACGACGACTCCCTCACGGAGAACACCCGGGCCGCCTATCCCATCAGCCACATCCCGAGCGCCTTTCGCGGAGGCGTATGCGGCCACCCCAAGAACATCATCATGCTCACCTGCGACGCCTTCGGCGTCATGCCCCCGGTGGCCCGCCTGAGCGTGGAGCAGGCCGTGTTCCACTTCCTGAGCGGCTACACGGCCAAGGTGGCCGGCACGGAGCTCGGCGTCAAGGAGCCCCAGGCCACCTTCAGCGCCTGCTTCGGCGCCCCGTTCATGGCGCTGCCTCCGACGGTGTACGCCGACCTTCTCATGAAGAAGGTCCTGGAGCACGACGCCCGGTGCTGGCTCGTGAACACGGGCTGGGCCGGCAAGCCCTACGGCGAGGGTGAACGGATCCGCATCGCCCACTCCAGGGCCATCGTCAGGGCCATCGTGAGCGGCGCCCTGGAGGACGCGGATTACGAGACCGACCGGGTGTTCGGACTTCAGATCCCCAAGCTCGTCGAGGGCGTCCCCCCGGAGATCCTCAACCCCCGGAACGCGGCGGACGACACCGCCGCCTACGACGAACGGGCGGAAAAGCTCGCCCGGGACTTCCGGGAAAACTTCAAGGCCTTCGAAGGCGGTGTGCCCGAAGAGGTGCTGCAGAAAGGAGCCCTTCCATGGTCGAGTACCTGATCGTAGGAAACGGCGTGGCCGGGACAACGGCCGCCGAGCACGTTCGGAAGCAGGATCCCCACGGCGCCGTGACCATCGTCACCGACGAGGATCTTCCCTTTTACTGGAGGATCCGGCTGAACGAGTTCATCGCCGGCGACATCGACGAGAATGGACTGGTGTCCAAGGGCCGAACCTGGTACGAGGAGAACAACATCCGCCTGGTCCTGGAGACGTCGATCCGGCATGCGGATCGTGAGGGAAGGGTCCTGACCTCCGATTCGGGGGAGCCCTTTTCCTACGACACACTCCTGCTTGCCACGGGAAGCCACGCCTTTGTCCCGCCCGTTCAGGGGGCGGACAAGCGCGGCGTCTTCACCCTGAGAACCGCGGCCGACGCCCGGGCCATCACCGACTACGCGGCCGGCGTGGAGGACGCGGTCCTCATCGGCGGCGGGCTCCTGGGGCTGGAGGCCGGAAACGCCCTGCGCCGTCTCGGGAAGAAGGTCACCGTGGTGGAGTTCTTTCCCCGGCTCCTCCCCCGCCAGCTGGACGAGAAGGGTGCGTCCCGGCTTCAGGCCATGATGGAAGAAATGGGGTTCTCCTTCGAGCTCGGCGCCAAGACCCGCGAGATCACCGGGGAGAAAACGCCGGACGGGGTCCTGCTGGAAGACGGCACGGCCCTCGCCGGCGGCATGGTCCTGATCTCGGCCGGCGTGCGGCCCAACCTGGAGCTGGCCCGGGCCCTGGAGCTCGAGACCGACAAGGGCATCCAGGTGGACGAGACGCTGCGCACGAGCCGCCCCGATATCTTTGCAGCCGGGGACGTCGCCGAGTTCCGGGGCATGCCCTACGGAATCTGGCCTGCGGCCATGGAGCAGGGAAAAATCGCAGGGATCAACATGACCGGCGGCGACATGGTCTACGAAGGGACCACGCCTTCCAACGTCCTCAAGGTGGTGGACATCGATCTGGCCTCGGCCGGGGATATCGACGCCGAAGGGGAGCATGAATCCCGGTCGCTGGAGAGCGAACGGGTCTACAAGAAGGCCGTGTTCGAAGGCGGCCGGATCATCGGCTGCATCATGCTCGGAGACACCAAGGGGTTCAACCGGATCACCCGGGCCATGCAGGACAGGGAGGACGTCTCGGGCCGTCTGGACCACGTCCTCGACAAGTGGGCAACCTGATCCTCCGACCGCCGGTCGGGACGGTCCGCGGACCCGAACCGCCCGGTCCGGACGGCCGCTTCCACCAGGAAACCAGACGGATGATCGAGAAAGGGAACCCCATGAATGCAGCCACCTCGCCCCAGACACGGCTGGCCGTCCTCATCGACGCGGACAACGCCCAGCCCTCCATCACGGACGCCCTGCTCACGGAGATCGCCAAGTACGGGGTCGCCAGCGTAAAGCGCATCTACGGAGACTGGACCACCCCCAGCCTGGGAGGTTGGAAGGCCGTCCTTCTGGAGCACTCCATCCAGCCCGTCCAGCAGTTTCGGTACACCGTGGGGAAGAACGCCACGGACACCGCCATGATCATCGACGCCATGGACCTGCTCTACACCAAACGGTTCGACGGCTTCTGCCTCGTCTCCAGCGACAGCG
>Ga0207797_1003386_pt1 | contig 10624 bp, 13 predicted proteins | sample PRCRCaboRojoPR_6_FD_187275 | JGI IMG/M metagenome (GOLD analysis project Ga0207797, IMG submission 187275) | Marine sediment microbial community from Cabo Rojo, Puerto Rico - PR CR 10% Liquid 1 (SPAdes) | ecosystem: Environmental > Aquatic > Marine > Coastal > Sediment | place: Cabo Rojo, Puerto... | reverse complement strand
GTCCGTGGCCACGCCGTGGTGAGCCACGCGAGGCGGCAGGTAGAGGAGGTCGCCCGGGCCCACCACAAACTCCTCGTCGGCCTCGAAGTCGGCGAGGATGCGCACGTCGAGGTCCGGCACAATCTCCTCATCTTCCACCGGCTCGGTGCCAATCTGCCAGCGCCGGTGCCCCGCCCCCTGCAGCAGGAAGACGTCGTAATTGTCGATGTGCGGCCCCACGGTTCCGTGCGTGGGGGCGTAGCTCACCATGATGTCGTCGAGCCGCCAGTCCGGAAGAAAGCGGAAGCGGTCGAGCAGGGCGCCCACCTCCGGAATCAGGCGGTCCACTTCCTGCACGAGGAGCGTCCAGTGCGTCTCGGGCAGATTCAAAAAGTCCTCCGAGGCGAAGGGCCCATGGCGCAGTTCCCAGGGGTGGTCGCCGCCCTCCTCCAGGACAATTCGGCTCTCGACCCCGTCCTCGCAGGCCAGTCCCGCCAGCTCCTGTGGAGAAAGTGGCGACTGGAAGTTGGGCAGTGCGTCGCGGACGAGGAGGGGCTTCTTCTGCCAGTACGTGTCGAGAAAGTCGGCGGGCGAGCGGTCGCCCAGCACAGTCGACGTAGGGGTGGTAGGTTGCATGGAGAGCAGCGTTGCGGGGCGAGAGAACGATCGCTGGAGTTTGAATGCGTCGGTCCTCTGTGAAACGTGATACGTGAAGCGTGATACAGCCACGGATCTACATCTCACTCATCACGCCTCACTCATCACGCCTCACGATCCGAACAGGTACATCAGGCCCTTGAGGGCGGGCCACAGGAGGAGCAGGGCAAGGAGCCACGCCACCCACTGCACGCTCGCGGTGCGCTGCGGAAACTCGTAGCCGCAGTAGGGACACTCCTTGACGTCCCCGGTGTCTTCAAATTCGAGGGCGCAGGAGGGGCACTCCCGGGTAGACGACATGGCGGGACGAACGACTTAGAGATGCGAGGCCAACTCATTCAGTAGATTTTCCACGTCTTCCTCGGCAAAGTTATCCGGATCTGGGAAGCCGGCGTTGGGGTCCGGCCGGGCCGCGTCGAGGTCGAGCTGGTTCAGGAGCAGGGCTGCGACACCCGTGGCCGCGGCGGAGAGGAGGAGGGCCTTTGCGAGTTTGCGCATGGAGCAGGGGGGTGAGCGATTCAGGATGCCGACGAAGAACACCAACGAGGAGGACCTGGGGGAGTTCTCCCCTGTCGGCGAACCTGAACGGGGCGCGCAGGTTCATTCTGACGGCGTCTGAGAGCGGATGTCGACGGCTCCACCTGTCTTGTTTTTACACTCACGATGCCCATGCGTCACACGCTGATTCTGTTTTTGGTTGGCCTCCTCGGGATTGGGGTTGGGGCCCCGGACGTGCAGGCGCAAGCGGAGTCGACCGTTCCGGTGGCCCGCGTCAAGTACGACGGCGGGGGCGACTGGTACAGCGACGAGCAATCGCTGACGGAGCTCTTCGCCTTCGCCCGCCAGCACACGCTCCTGGACCTCGGGCGCAAGGAGGATGTCGTGGAGCTCACGACCGACAAACTCTTTGCCTACCCCTACCTGTATCTCACCGGCCACGGCAACGTGTCGTTTTCCACCGCCGCGGCCGATCGCCTGCGGCGGTATTTGCTCCAGGGCGGCTTCCTCCACGTCGACGACAACTACGGCCTCGAAAAACACATTCGCGCCGAGCTGAAGAAGGTCTTTCCAGAGAAGGAGCTCGTGGAGGTGCCGTTCGATCACCCCATCTACAACATTCAGTACGACTTCCCGAACGGGCTGCCCGCCATCCACGAGCACGATCCGGAGGAGGCGCCGAAGGGATACGGGATCTTCGACGATTCGGGACGGCTCATGGTGTTTCTCTCCGTGGAGAGCGACCTCGGGGACGGGTGGGAGCCGGCGTCGGTCCACAACAATCCGCCGGAGAAGCGCCGGGCGGCCCTGCGGATGGGCACCAACCTGCTCACCTACGCAATGACGCACTGACTTGGTTTGGGCGTCTCGGCGCGTGGGTGTGTGGGCGTGTAGGAGTGGGTGCTCTGTCCTCTGGATTCAGACAGCTTCGGGCCCAAGAGTCTGACAAGTACACAGAGCGGTATGAGAACACTTCTTGTCCTCGTCGTGGTCGTGGTGAGCGCCCTGATCGTCACCAATCCAGGGATGGCCGACTTTGAGGACTTTGTTCGGAGGCACGCGGCGGATCGGATCGAGCAGAAGCTGGGCGGTAGTGGGACGTTGTCCGAGTTGCTGGGCGGGGCCGGTGGCGAGCTTCTTGCGAGTAACGTCTCGCGCGTCACCGAGCGGGACTCGTACCTCGTGTGCAGCCTCTACACGATGGATCTAGATCGCGATGGTCGCTCCAACGGGCGAGCGCTGGGCGTCGCCGGGCAGTTTGTCGTCCTCGAAGAATTCAGCGGCGAGGACGAGGGGGGCTCTTGACGAAGCCGAAATAGAGCCCCGAATTCCACCACGGGTATTCACGTTCTCCCTCCGCTTCCCTATCTTCGAACCACGTGCCGGAGAGTCGGGCCGCCGTCACCGTTTCCCACCGTTGCTTTCACAACCTTCGTTCACCGATGAGTGCGCTCCGCGACCAGGATCCTGAGATCTACGACGTCATCCAGAACGAGGTGCAGCGCCAGAACGACGGCCTTGAGCTGATCGCCTCCGAAAACTTTGCCTCCCGCGCTGTGCTGGAGGCGATGGGCACGGCCCTTACCAACAAGTACGCCGAGGGCCTGCCGGGCAAGCGCTACTACGGCGGCTGCAAGTACGTGGATCAGGCGGAAGAGCTGGCCCGCGACCGGGCGAAGGAGCTCTACGACTGCGACTGGGTGAACGTGCAGCCGCACGCCGGGGCGCAGGCCAACAGCGCTGTCTACCTCACGTGCCTTGAGCCGGGCGACACCTTCCTCGGACTCGACCTGTCCCACGGCGGGCACCTCACACACGGCTCACCCGTCAACTTCTCCGGCATCCTCTACAACGCCGAGTACTACGGCGTCGAAAAAGACACCGGCCGCATCGACATGAACAAGGTGCGCGACCGGGCGAAGGAGGTGCAGCCCAAGATGATCTCGATCGGGGCCAGTGCGTACCCGCGCGACTTCGACTACGAGGCGTTCCGCGAGGTGGCCGACGAGGTGGATGCGCTCCTGTGGATGGACATGGCCCACACGGCGGGCCTCATCGCGGGCGGCGTGCTCAACGATCCGATGCCGCACACCCACGTGGTGACCACCACGACCCACAAGACGCTCCGCGGCCCGCGCGGCGGGATGATTTTGATCGGCGACGATTACGAGAACCCCTTCGGCAAGACGGCGCGCAAGAGCGGGCGCACCAAGATGATGAGCGAGCTGCTCGACTCGGCCGTCTTCCCGGGCACGCAGGGCGGTCCGCTCATGCACGTGATCGCCGCGAAAGCCGTGGCGTTCAAGGAGGCGCTCCGCTCCGACTTCCGCGACTACTCCCAGCAGATCGTCGAGAACGCGAAGGCGATGGGCGCGGCGCTCAAGGAGCGCGGGTACGACCTCGTCTCCGGCGGCACCGACAACCACCTCGTCCTTATCGACCTCCGCAACAAGGGCATTACCGGCAAGACCGCCGAGCAGGCCCTCGAAGAAGCGGGCATCACGGCCAACAAGAACATGGTACCGTTCGACGACAAGAGCCCGTTCGTCACCAGTGGACTGCGCCTAGGCACGCCGGCCATGACCACGCGCGGCTTCGGCCCGGACGAGTTCGTGCGGGTGGCTGAGCTGATTGATCGGGTGCTCCAAGACCCCGAAGACGAAGACGTGCAGGCGGCCGTGGAGCAGGAGGTGAACGCCCTCTGCGATCAGTTCCCGCTTTACGACTTCGTCGTGGCATAGGCGGGAACGCATCCGCGCAGCCGACGGTTCACAAGTCGCTGCTGAGCGCTCGGCCCCTTCGTCCTGACTCATTCATCGACCACCCTCGCCTGCCCTCATGCCGTCGATGGACCGCGGTACGTTCAGCTCCTCGTCCCGGGCCGAGCTCATCGAGATCGGTCGCCGGCTCTACGAGCGTGCCCTCGTGCGCCGCGAGGACGAACTGATCACCGACCCGCGAGGACAGCCGATTGGATGGCTCCTCGATACGCGTGTGCCGACCCTCGACGGCGAACTCTTTACGGAGGTGGGAACTGTGCTCGCCGAGCGGCTGCGGGAGCGTGACGCGCATCAGATTGTCGGGTACGGCTTCGGGGCCCATCCGCTCGTGTGCAGCGTGCTGTCCGTGAGCGACGGCGACGGATTCAAGGGCGGGCTCGTGCGTGAGGAGCGGAAGGAGCATGGCCGTCGGCGGATCGTGGAGGGGCCCGTGGACGCCGACGAGCCGGTCGTGCTGGTTGACGACATCATCAACAGCGGACGGAGCGCCTCCGAGGCCCTGACCCTTCTGCGCGGCGCCGGCTTTACGGTTAACGGCCTACTGACCCTGTTCAACTTCACGTGGAGCAGCGGGCAGTCCCGCATCGAGGCCGAGGGCCTGTGGGTGGATTCGTTGCTCGACCTCAACCTCCAGGACGGGACGAGCAGCAGTTCGGACAGCGTGTGATTTCGCGTTGAGGGTTGGGTGTTAAGCGTTAAGTGTTAAGCGTTAAGTGTTGAGGGTTGGGCGTTTAGGGTTGAGCGTTGAGGGAGGAATGAAGTGAACGTGGCCAGAGGCGGGCGATTTCGTCCCATCCGATCACAGTCGTAGTCGTATGCCGGAGGTTCCCTCTTCACAGACGGATACCCCTGCCGGGGTGCAGGGCGACGGCGCCCCGAGTGGCGAGACGCCGCCCGACGAAAAGGGCGTCATGCCTTTCCTCGCCCACCTCGAAGAACTGCGGTGGACCCTGATTAAGGCCGGGGCCGGAGTGCTGGTCGCCATCATTGTCTGTGCGTTCTTCAGCAAGTGGATCGTTGACCAGGTCCTCATTGGGCCCACGCGACCGGACTTCTTCATGTACTCCGTGCTCGGCCTACAGGCGGAGGACCTGGTTCTGCTCAATCGGACGATCACCGGGCAGTTTTTTGCGGACATCGGCACGATCGTCGTCGTGGGACTCATCGCCGGGTCGCCCATTGTGGTGTACTACTTTTGGAAATTCATCGAGCCGGCGCTCTATCCCAGCGAGAAGCAGGGGATGCGCTTCTCGGCGGTCTTCGCCACCTTCTTTTTCCTCCTCGGTGCGGGATTCGGCTATCTCATCCTCACCCCGCTGGCGCTCCAGTTCTTCGCCCAGTACACGCTCTCGGAGCAGATCGTCAACCAGTTCGACATCATGACCTACTTCAGCATGGTGACGTTCTGGACGCTGGGCACGGGCCTGCTCTTTGAGTTGCCGGTGGTCGTGTACTTCCTGGCCAAGGTGGGCATCCTGACCCCCGAGGCGATGCGGACCTACCGCAAGTACGCCCTCATCGCGGTGTTGGCCGTGGCGGCGTTTCTGACCCCGCCGGATCCCATCTCGCAGATCATCGTGGCGCTGCCGCTGCTGGGCCTGTATGAGCTGTCGATCTACGTGGCCAAGTGGGTCGCGCGGAGCCGGGCACAGGAGCTTGGAATGGCGGAGGAGTAGGCCATCTTGCATTGCGACACTGAGGGAGTTCCACAAACGACGTATCGGAACGGGCAGTCTCTACTCAGATCGACGGGAGGATGATGCAGATCTCACGCGCGAAAGCCTCACTTTTGGGACTCGCCCTCGCCGCGTCGATGGGGATGGGCATCCTTGTCGGCTTTGCGATGCCGGACGACGACCTGTTCGAGCTGCGAAAAAGCCTTCGCATCTTCGGGGCGGTCTACGAGAAGGTGGTGACCGGCTACGTGGAACCGGTGGACCCGGGGCATCTCATGCGGGTGGGCGTCGACGCGATGCTCGGCGAGCTCGATCCCTACACCTCGTTCATCGACGAGTCGGAGAACGCGCGGATCGACATCATCACCGAGGGGCAGTACGGGGGCGTGGGCCTCAAGGTGGGACGGCGCGGGGGCGAGATTACGGTGGTGTCGCCCGTGTCCGGGGCCAGTGGGTACGAGCAAGGGGTACGGACCGGGGACGTGATCACGAAGGTGGCGGGGCAGCCGACGGCGACCCTGTCGATTGAGGACGTGGAGACGCTCCTCCGCGGTGAGCCTGGATCTACCGTCCACATCACCGTGGAACGGGAGGGAGCGTCGGCCCCGCTTACGTTCACCCTGACCCGTGAGCGCGTGGAGCTCCCGGCCGTGACATACCGAGGGCGGGTGGGGCCGGAGAATCAGTTCGGCTACGTCAAGCTGGAGCGCTTCACCCGCGACGCGCCGGGTGCCGTGGAATCGGCCCTGAAAGACCTTCAAAAGGCGGCGTCGCTCCGGGGCGTTGTGCTCGATCTGCGCGACAATCCGGGTGGACTGCTCCGCGCCGCCGTGGGGATTACGGAGCTGTTCGTGCCGCAGGGCACCGTCATCGTCTCCACTCGCGGGCGCCGGGACAGCGTCGACAATGCCTACCGGAGCGAGCGGGCCCCGCTGCTCCCCGACGTGCCGGTCGTGATCCTCGTGAACGGCCAGAGTGCCTCGGCGAGCGAGATCGTAGCGGGGGCGATCCAGGACCACGACCGCGGCATTGTAATGGGGACGACGACCTACGGAAAGGGCCTCGTGCAGAACATCCGCTCGCTCCCCCACAACACAGCCCTCAAACTTACGACCGCACAGTACTACACCCCCAGCGGCCGCTCCATCCAGTCGCTAGGCCCGGTGGGGCGGGACACCAGCGCGGCGTCAACGAGCCGCACCCACGAAACCGACGCCGGGCGCACCGTACGGGACGGCGACGGCATTCGGCCGGACGTGCGCGTGCCGGCCCCCACGCCGAGCGCGCTGGAGAAGGCCCTGACGCGACGGGCTGCCTTCTTCCGCTACGCCAACCACTACGCCGCAACCCACGACACGCTCACCACCGACTTCTCGGTCACCGACGCGGACCTGACGGCGTTTCGGGACTGGCTCGACCAGGAAGGACTCCAGTATCCGACGCGGGCGGAGCGATCCCTCGACTCACTTCAGGCACGGATTGACGCCCACGGGTACGACGGGGCGCAGGATGAGGCTGAGGCGCTGATGGGAGCGCTGCGGCAGGCCAGGGCGGCAGCCTTCACCCGCCACGCGCAGGACTTGAAACGGCATCTGGAGCGCGAGATTCTGGCCCGCTACGTGAAGGCCGATCGACAGGTGGCTGCGCTATTGCCTGGGGATGAGCAGGTGACGGCGGCGACGGACCTGCTTCAGAATTCGGACCGGTACGACCGACTCCTGACACCGACCGACGAGCGGTGATGGGCGAGAGGGGAGGGGCGAAGGGTGAGTGGCGATTGGTGTGTGTACGCGAGGATCAATGACGATCTTTCAGGCTGTATTGCTGGGCGTTGCGGGGCTCGGGGCCGGGGTCATTGCGGGGCTCGTGGGCGTCGGCGGGGGTGTTGTTTTCACGCCGGTCCTGTTTGCCGTGTACGGGGTGCTAAACGTGCCGTCAGGTGTGCGCACTCCGCTGACGGTGGGGACGGGGCTTTTCTGTACGGGGCTGGCGGCGGGCGCGAGCGCCCTCCACCACGCCCGACGTGGGGCTGTCGCAGGGCGTATGGCGCTAGGGGTAGGGGTGGCGAGTGCGGTGGCCGTGGGCGCGGTGTCCCGATTTGTCGTCACGCGCCCCTGGTACGACGCGGCGCTCTTTCAGTTGCTTTTCGCGGCGGTGCTGCTCGTCGTGGTGGCTCGGATGGTGCGGAGCGACGCCACCGGGTCGCTCACGGCCGAATTAGAGGGGGCATCGCGGTGGCTGACCGGGCTCGGCACCGGCACGGCGGCGGGGACGGTGGCGGCCGCGGTAGGGGTCGGCGGGGGCGTGGTGCTTGTGCCGGCGTACCATCGCTGGCTGTGTCTTTCCATGCACCGCGCGGTCGGTACCTCCAGCGCGACGATCGTCCTCATCTCGACGCTCAGCACGATTGCGTACGCACTGCTTGGTGCCGGAGTGGACGGACGGCCGGACCTCGCCCTCGGCTACGTGGATATCGGGACGGGTCTCTTGCTGGCCGGACCCGCGGTGCTGGGGGCGCAGGGCGGTGCTGCGCTGGCGCATCGATTCGAGACGCGGGGGCTGCGATGGAGCTTCGCGCTCCTCGCGGTCGTGGTGGCCGGACGGCTGGTGTGGGGCGCGATTTCGGGTTTCGTGGGGTGAGGCTGCGGTTGAACGATGCCGCTTGTTTTTTCGTCGGTGCCTGTGCGAGAAGAGAGGGCGTAGGTGAGTGGGGGAATGGGAGAGAGGACGAGCGGGTCTAAGGTGTTTTCGGAAGGCACCCGCACGCTCGCACGCCCGCACGCTAACCATTTCGGTAGAGCTCGGATGCCACGAACGAGCACTTCCCCTGAACACTGCCAGTCATCCTGATATGTCCCTCTATCAGCGCTTCTTCGCCCACACTCTCGCCTGGGGCGACGACGCCCAGCACCGCCTCTACGGCGAGCACAAGCGAGAACTCTTTGCGGACCTGGAGGGGACCGTCGTCGAGATTGGGCCGGGGACGGGCGTCAACCTGCCGTACCTGCCCGACGGCCTTCGGTGGATTGGGCTGGAGCCGAACCCGCACATGCACTGCTATATCCGGGACCGACTCGAAGACCGCGACCTCGACGCCACGCTCCGCACCGATCCGGCGCAGGACACCGGCTTGCCGGACGACAGTGTGGACACCGTCATCAGCACACTCGTCCTCTGCTCCGTCCCCGACGTGGAAGCCACGCTGGCCGAGCTGCGGCGCATCCTAAGGCCCGGCGGGCGTCTCCTCTTCATCGAGCACGTCGCGGCCGACCGGCACACCCCGCTGTGCTGGTTTCAGCACGGCATCCGGCCCCTCTGGAAAGCCGTCGCCGACGGCTGTCATCCCGACCGCGACACGGCAACGTGGCTTCAGCAGGCCGGCTTCTCGACAGTTACGTTCGAAAAGCATCGCATCGGTGTCCCGCCGGTCACGCCACACATTGTCGGCGCAGCGACAAAGTGAGAAGTGCAGGATCGTTCGGCCCGCAGTGTCAGGGCTACTCCTCCGAAGCGGCATCGATGCGTGTTCGCATGCAGATGGCACTCGATGGGCACAGCCGGGCCGCCTCGTCCGTCGCCTGAATCGCATCAGGCAGCGAATCGCGCTCGATCCGCTCGTAGCCGCGCCGTTCAAAATACTCCGCGGCGGTCATCGTCAGCAGGTACAACGCAGTTACGCCTTGCCGGCGCGCACACCGCTCGATTGCGGTCGTGAGGCGGGTTCCTACGCCGTCGCCTCGGGAAGAAGGAGCGACCGCCAGCGAGCGGAGCAAGCCCACATCATCGAAGAGCTCTGCCCCAACGACACCAGCGAGTGTGTCTCCCTCAGTGGCGACGACGAAGTGCTCCAGGTGCGAGGGCGTCAGGTCGTCGTGCGGAAGGTCCGACGCTGAGAGCAGTTCCCGGATGGCGTTGAAGTGTCGGGGGGCAGCGGGCTGGAGCTGCATGGGTCTCGGGACTGTGCAGTGGATACGTATGGGGGCAGACGATCGCCCTCCCGAAGTGAGAACAGCAAGGCTGGCGAACGGAGTGTCTGGCAAATAATATGAATGTTGGGCCGCAGTGAGCTGGTCCCGGAACGATTTTGGACGCCTGTGGAAGTAGAGAGGCGGTTGCACTTGCCCATCTGCTCATCGTCGTCTATTGCCGATGCCGACCACCCATCTCCTCGCCCGCGCCGTCATTCGGGACGACGACCACGTGCTCGTCGTCCAGGCGGACGGTCAGGCGCACACATTTCTTCCGGGCGGCCATCGGGAAGTGGGGGAGGGGCTGGACGCGTGCCTCCGCCGCGAGCTCCGCGAGGAGCTTGGCGTGAACGCGCGAGTGGAGACCTACTTGGGCGGTGTGGAGCACCAGTGGAGGCGCAACGGCGAACCACAGTACGAGATCAACCACTGCTTCGCGGTGACAGTCTCGTCCCTCACGGCCGACGCGACGCCGACGGCCGAAGAAGAATACCTGTCATTTGCCTGGACGCCTGTCGACCGGCTCGACGAGGCGGCACTGGAGCCGGCGCCCCTGCGTGACCTGCTCGCAGGTGGACAGGCACCGAGGACGCCGTGGTGGGCCTCCACGCTGCCGCGAAGCGTTGCGGACTCATCGGGGGCGTGACGGAGAGACAAGCCCAAACAAAAAAGCCCATCCCGGAGGCCGGGACGGGCTTTTGTGTCGTACAGCGAGAGGCACCCATTCAGGTGCTCTCACGAAAGCGCTACAGAACGCCGTTCGTGCTGTCGGTGCGGGACACGTTGAGGGCACTCAGGCCCTTGGGCGTCTGCTCGGTCTCGAACTCGACCGTTTCGCCGTCACGCAGGTCGTCCTCCATGCCGTTGCCCACGTTGCTGTGGTGCACGAACACGTCGTCGCCGCCATCCTGCGGCTTGATGAAGCCGAATCCTTTCTCGCTGCTAAACCACTTTACTGTTCCTCGTTGCATACCAATCCGTGTTGATTTGTTGGTGCCTCACTTGGCCAACCTCTCTATTCGGACGAACGGGCTCAATCCCGACGTCTCCTGACGGTATGGCGGCC
>Ga0207797_1003385_pt1 | contig 10625 bp, 9 predicted proteins | sample PRCRCaboRojoPR_6_FD_187275 | JGI IMG/M metagenome (GOLD analysis project Ga0207797, IMG submission 187275) | Marine sediment microbial community from Cabo Rojo, Puerto Rico - PR CR 10% Liquid 1 (SPAdes) | ecosystem: Environmental > Aquatic > Marine > Coastal > Sediment | place: Cabo Rojo, Puerto... | reverse complement strand
TGGGATCTCCTCCCCAAGCCAATCAGCGGGGTTCCCATGTCTCCCTCCGCCACCCCGAAGGCTACCGAATCTGCCGGGCCCTGATCGAGCCCAAAGAGGTAGCCCGCGTCCGGGTGATCCCGGACTTCCGGCCTCCGGACAACATCCGGTTGGGCCTGGCGCCGCTCTACACCGGCTATCTGGACATCCACACCGCCCTGTCCCGGCTGCGGGAAATCGTCAGCGGGGAGCTCTACCAAGAGCATTCCCCCGCTCGGAAAGCGGTCACTTGACCTGCGGTTTACTCCCCCTGCAGGGCCTGATATTCTGCCCTGGCCCGGCGCTCATTGACCTGAAGCAGCAGCACCAGGCCGACGATCAAAAACACAGCCACCGGGAGCATGGCTACCCGCTGGCCGAGCTGTTCCGCGAAAGATGCTCCTTCGCTGAGATGCCGGAACCACAAAAAGGCCGCCCGCTCCCCCTGGGCCGCAAAATAAAACGCCGCCTCAGCGGCCACGATCCCGTAGATCGTGGGTCCGACAAAAGATGAGGTCCGCCCCGCTACCGCGAAAAACCCGTAAAATTCTGCGCTTCGCCCCGGCGGGCTGAGGGTGCTGACCATCGCCCGGCTGACCGCCTGCACCGCGGATAAAGCTAAACCCGCCGCCCCACCCAGCGCATAAAAACCGACCACGCTTTCATTCAAAAATAAGCCAACCACGGAGGCGAGCATCAGCAGCAGAAAGATCACCAGGGACCTTTTTCCGCTCAGGTGATCGGCCGCCCAGCCCGAAATATAGGCTCCGATCACGCTGGTAAACTGGATTAAGATCATAAAGAGGATGATCTGCTGCTGGTCCAGGCCGAACATCACCGAACCAAAGATAGCGGCAAAATTGATCGCCATTAAAATGCCGTCATTGTAGATCAAAAAAGCGATGATGTACTTGATGTACTCCCGGTGGTGCCGGACCGACTTGAAAGTCCGGCTGAGCCGTTCCCGGGCGACCTGGATGATACTCTCGTCCGGCTTCAGGCGCTGATCCTGCCCGTCCTCTTCAAAATATAAAAACAGCGGCGCGGCAAAAACCGCGAAATAAACCGCGGTGATCACCAGGGAAAAGCGCACGATCCAGGTGCCTTCGATCAAAGTGACCAGGATCAAGACCAAAAACAAACAGACAATTCCGCCCAGCAAACCGATCGCCCAACCGTTCCCGGACACCCGCCCGATTTCATCCTGATCCGCAATTTCGGGGAGCAGCGAATTATAAAACACCTGGCCGCCCCGGTAGCCGATTTCCGCCAGGATGAAAAAGAGCATCCCGATCAGAATATCCCCCTGCTGGACGAAAAACAGCAGCATAGTCGATCCAACCGACAGGGCGGTGAAGTAAAACAAAAACCGTTTTTTCCGACCGGTGTAATCCGCGATCACCCCGAGCACCGGTGAGATGACCGCTACCACCAGCATGGCTATCCCTACCGAGATGCCCCACAGCCGGGACCCTTCCGGACCGCCGACCACATGACCTTTGAAATAAGCCGCGTAGATTGCCAGGATCACCACCGCGGCATAAGCTGAATTCCCGACATCAAACAAATACCACACTCGGCGCTTTCTGCGCTTGCGGGTGGATACCTCACCTTGCTGTGACATACCTCGCAGCTCCTCAACTAATGATATCAACCCCAAAAACCCCTTCCTGTATTCAAACACCCAGGACACCCGCACGATACGCTCGGGCCGCGGGCTGATTTGGGGCATAAAAGAAAGCGTAATGGGGATCTCCCCATTACGCCTGCTGATCAAACCGCTCTCTTTCCGGCCGACCGGTGCGCAAACCCTCAGCGGTAAGTAACTTTCCCGTCCTGATAGATCATCCGGCGCCGCCGGTAGGCCCAGCACATATAAGACACCGAAACAAAATAGCTGGCCGGAAGGCGGTGCAAACCCTTAATTTTCGTCCCCAGGACCGTGGTTTTCCCACCAAAGCCCATCGGTCCTATCCCGAGCTGGTTGGCCTGTTCGGTAATCTGTTCTTCTAGATCAGCCAGCTCCGGCTGCGGGTTGTGATCGTCCAGCTGGCGCAGCAGCGCTTCCTTGGAGGCTACAAAAGACGATCCGCGGTCCCCACCCACTGCGATGCCCAGAGCCCCGGGCGCACAACCTTTCCCCTGCGCCTGATAAACTGCATCCAGGGAGGCCTTTCGAACCCCGTCTAAGTCCCTTCCAGCGCCCAGGGTGCTGTCCGGAAGTTTATACTGCGCGCTGACATTCTCGCAGCCTCCACCTTTGAGGATCAGGTCAATCTCCAGCCGGTCCTGAGCGGATTCTTCAAAGTGGATGGAGGGATAATGGTCCCCCCCCGTGTTATCACCGGTGTTCTCTCCGGTGACCGCATTGACTGAGTTCGGCCGCAGGTAGGTCCGTTCGGTGGCCTGGACCACGGCCGCATTGATCTGCTCTCGCAGCTGTCGGGTGCTCCAGCTCTCGGGGTAGGTGACCTGAAAGATCGGCGTGCCGGTATCCTGGCAGATCGGGGTTGATTTCTCCCGCGCCAGGGTCACATTTTCAAGGATAGTATCCAGGGCGCCCTCAGCTGCTGAACCGGCTTCTTCGCGGTCTCTGGCCTCCCGTAAGCTCTTCTCGACATCATCCGGAAGGTCAGTAGCTGTCAGCCTGACCAATTCCAGGATTTCCTCGGTCAAATCAGGTTGCATGGATGCCTCCTCAGGGACGGGCGGAAGACCCGTTTTCCGTTGATTCCTGATAGATTGTACCCCCAGATCAAAATCCTGCCAGTTTGAGAAATAACTTCCTCCCTGTACCATATGTCACAAGCAGACAGCCTGCATTCCGGATTTAGATGACAGCTACAAGCTTAAAATTATGCTATACTAAATCTGAGCTATGAGAGAGGAAAGCTGGGAAAAGACCATTGAATACCTTTATGACCGCCGGCTCCACCAGTTTACAGCCGCCTTGCTGCAGGCAGCGGGTCCGCTGACCGTGTTGGCAGCCCAATTGATTTATGTAGGAGAACCCTTTCTCTCTTTGTTCGTCTCTCGAGATCAAACCCAGAACTTCGCAGGCATCTTGGAAGACCCCGTGAAGATTGAAAGTTTTATCCGGGCACTCCGATCTTACAAGACAGCGTCCTAGCAGGAGGGCACCACTTTGACATTAACCGGATTTTCGGGGATCGTTGTCGTGATCTTATTTGTGGGGACAATGATCGCGTTCTATCTGATCAAACGTGATGCCGACAGAACGGAACTGCGGGAAATCCGCGGCTACCGGAAGCTCACCCGGGAAATCGGACGATCCGTGGAAAGCGGGACGCAAATGCACCTCTCGCTCGGCTGGGGAGGGATCACCGGATCAGAATCTGCCTCCGCCTTGGCCGGATTGAGCATCCTCAAACAAATCATCAAAGAATCCGCGGTTTGCGATTACCCTCCCGTTGCCTCCAGCGGAGATGCTACAGTAGCCATCCTGTCTGAAGACACCATCCGGGACACCTCGCAGGCCATCAACATTCAAACTGGACATCGTTCTACCGGCGAATTAGTCGGATTGACGCCGTTTTCCTATGCTGCGGGGACGTTAACGACCATCCGCAGCCCTCAGGTATCTGCGAACGTACTGACAGGTTGGTATGGGAATGAGGTCATCTATCTGACCTCCGCAGGTGAAAGGCAGGGAACACCGGTCATTGCTGGGACTGCCGATCTGCCTTCCCAAGCGATCATGTACGCCTCAGCCACCGACCCCCTGATCGGCGAAGAGCTGTTCGTAGGGGGAGCTTACCTGGGAGGGGGCAAGATCTACGAGGCCAGCGTCAACGCCCAGGATATCTTCCGCTGGATTGTGATCGGCCTGATTCTCCTCGGGGCGGTCCTGAATCTTCTCGGCGTGATGGATCCTTTCAGCTCGCTGCTGGGAGGTGTCCGTTGAACCTCAAATTTCGCGCTTTGATTTCCACCGCGATCGTGATCGGGGTGGGTGTGATCGTATTAGCCGGTTACTTTCTTCCTGCGATTACGGCCGTGCGTTTCATTCTCCTGCGGGCCGGCCTGGTCCTGGCAGCTGTCGCTCTGCTGGTAGGAATTATCAACCTCGTCGGCATCCACCTGCGCAAACTCAGCTCCGACCAGTCCAACAGCGGGTACAGCTTGATCCTGGTCATCGCCCTGACAATCACCCTGATTGTTGGAGCCGCGGACATGTTCCAGACCTATATGTTTGGAAAACCCAATTTTCAGATGATCAAGTGGGTCTTCACGTACATCCACCTCCCGATTGAGACCAGCCTGATGGCCGTTACCGCGGTCAGCCTGATCTACGCCGCAGCCTACATTCTCCGGGAACGGTTAAATGTTTTTTCGATCATCTTCTTCTTTGTGATCATCCTGGTCCTGCTGACCTCATTCTCGATCAGCAGCAACCTGCTGCCGATCCTGCAGTCCGCCCGGAATTGGATCGTGGGGGTTCCCGCGCTGGCTGGCGGTCGGGGCTTGCTGATCGGGGTTGCCCTGGGCAGCATCGCCACCGGCCTGCGGATTCTGACCGGGATTGACCGGCCGTACGGGGGTTAAGCCATGGCTGAATTGATCTGCCAGATGTGCGGAAAACCCAACCCGAAAGATCAGGAGGTCTGCCGGCACTGTGGAGCCCGGCTCACCCCGCTGGAAGCAGCCCCCCCGGAAGATACGCCCCGGGAAAATGCTGAGCTGCCTTCCTCCTTTGAGGTACCCGTGCAGCCCGACCCAGGGGAAGACGATGACCTGAGCTGGTTGGATGAACTCCGGGAAGAAGACAGTGATGAGCAAACCGGCAGGATCATCCCGGAACCTCTCGATGACGAGTTCGAAGAAGACGAAGAAACCGACTGGCTGGAAAGAATCCAGCGCCTTAACACAGAGCAGGAAGAGGACCTCTCTGTTGAGGACCAGGGATCAGAAGGGGATTTCCCTTCCTGGATGACCGCGGAACTCGGAGATCCCGGGGTACCTGAAAGTGAACCCGCAGCAGAGGAACCCTCTGAACCCGATCTGCCCGAGTGGCTCCAGGTTCGAACGGACGAGCTGGGTCTGGAACCCTCTCCGGCAGAAGAGCGGGAGCAGTTTTTCGGGCCGGAGCAGGAGCGAGAACCGGAACCAGGGCCAGAGCCGGACGCGGTGCCGGAACCGGAGCGGAAGCCCGCGCCGGAGCCAGATCAACCACCGCTCGAGGAGCCTGTCCAGGAGGAACTTTCTGACGGTGAGGAGAGGCTCGATCGCTTCCAGGAGACCCCGGAAGCACCGGAGGGAATTCAAACCGAGCCTGCCGACAGGGATGAACTTGAAAAACCAGCTCCACCCCTCGATGAAGAGCAGGATAGTGCCGCACGGGAGCAAGAAGAAATTCCGGAGAGAACTTCCCGGTTCCCTTCCTGGGCCTCCAAAATTCAACCCGGCCAAGAGTCTCCGCAGGACTGGGAAGATGAAGACGAGGATATTCCCGAAGACCTGCAGTTTCTGGCCGGGTTCACGGCGGAAGACGAGGACCGGGTCGACAAAAAACCAGCCGAACTCCCGGCGGAAGAACCTCCCCGGCAGCCGGAAAGAACTGTCGATCCTTTTGCGATGGAAGAAGAAGAGGAAGAAGAACTCTTCGACGATCTCTTCGAAGAGGATCTTCCCTCCTGGCTGACTTCGGCCGTCGACCTTGCCGATCAACCAGCCGAAGAAACCATCTCCCCAGGGGATCTTCCCGGCTGGGTGGAAGCCATGCGTCCGGTTGTCGAGCAGACCGATCCGACCGGGTATTCTGATGAAGAAGAATATATCGAGAACTACGGTCCGCTCGCGGGGATCTCCAATATCCTGCCCGCGGAACCTGACATAGAGACTGCACCCGAGGATGACAAAGCCCAGAGCTCCATGAGCCTCTCGGTCTCTAAAACCCAGCGGGATTATGCCGAACTCCTGGAAAAAGTGATCGCCCGGGAAAGCAAGGTCAGGGCGGTCACCGAACCGGAAGCCCTGCCTACCCAGCGGATCCTGAGATGGTTGATCACCCTGGTTTTGATCCTTTCTCTCAGCGCGGTGATCATCTTTGGCGGGGGATCTGAACAAGGAGAAGCCGCTTTTCAGGCGGAACGATTTGCGGGGGCCACCGCTTTGCACGAGATCATCGGAGACCTGGATCAAGCGGATCCTGTCCTGGTTGCCTTTGACTACCAGCCGGCCCTGGCGGGTGAATTTCACTATACTGCTTCCGGGGTCATCGATCATTTGATGTCCCGGGGCGCCTACCTGTCATTTGTTTCCACCCAGGCGACAGGCCCAACTCTAGCCGAGTATTTTCTTCAGTCCACCCAGGAGAAACACGATTACACTCACGGCCTGCAGTATCTCAACCTGGGCTATTTACCGGGCGGAGGAGCCGGTCTGCTGAGCTTCTCGATCGCCCCCCAGACCATCATCCCGCTGGCTTTTGACGGATCCAATGCCTGGGATTCCCCTCCGCTGGAAGGGGTCGAATCCATCAATGATTTTTCCTTGATCTTGATCCTGACCGAAGATCCGACCACGGCAAAGCTGTGGGTCGAACAGGTCCAAACGGCTTCCACACCGCCGATGGGTATGATCGTCAGCGCCCAGGCCGAACCGCTGATCCAGCCTTATTTTCAGACCACGCCCCGGCAGGTTTCCGGTTATGTGGCCGGGATCCTGGGTGGATATGCTTATGAAAACCTGAGCGGTGAACCCCACCTGGCACACGCCGCCTGGCTTCCCTTTAACACCGGCATCCTGATCACCGCCAGTGTAATTTTCATCGGCGGATTGGCCAACGGGATCCTGACCCTGTACCGCAGACAGCGCGGGACCGAAGGAGGAGATTACAGCTGATGGCTCCTATGTCTGCGATCGACTTCATTGGGATCACCCTGGGCTTTTTACTGACCATCCTGATCTTCAGTTACTTGCTGGGCGACAACCCCTTCTTCAGGTTGGCGACCCACATCTATATCGGTGTCTCCGCTGCCTACGTCGCCCTGGTGACTGTCAATAATGTCCTCATCCCCCGGCTGATCACTCCGCTGCTGACCGGAACGGACAGCGAACGCCTTTTCTCTGTGCTGCTCTTGATCCCCAGCCTCTTTTTATTCGCCAAGGCTACTCCCTTTCGGAAAGCCGGCAGCTGGGTGATGGCCATTTTGGTCGGCATCGGCGCGGCCACGGCGGTCGGCGGAGCGATCACCGGCACCTTATTCCCCCAGCTGCTGGGAAGCATGAACAGCTTCCGGCTTTCCACCGGGACACCGCAGCCGTTTTTTGTACGGCTGATCAACGGGCTGATCCTGGTGATCGGGACCACCACCACGTTAATTTATTTTCACTTTGGAACCCGTTCGGAGCCCGGTAGGCCCAACCGCAGAAAAGCGGTCATCGACAAAATCGGCCAGGTCGGAGAGATCTTTATTGCCATTACCTTTGGCGCGCTGTTCGCCGGGGCTTACCTGGCCGCCCTGGCAGCCATGATCGACCGGCTGTCCTATCTGTGGAATTATCTCAACGACATCGGCGTCCAAATCTTGTCCGCCTTCTAAACCTTATGGCTACTGAAGTTCAATCTCTGCTGGCAATCGATATCGGCGCCACCAACACCAAAGTCAATTTGTTTGATATTGTCGGCGGTCGGTATCGGTTTATCTCGTACGGGGAAGCTCCCTCCACAGCAGGCGCTCCGCTGTTTGATATTGGCGAAGGCATCTGGGAAGCGATCGCGGCCCTGGAACGCAAATCCCACCGGAAGATCATCAGCGAAGAAGGGGCCTTGATCGCCCCCAGCACCCCGGAAAATACGGGGGTGGATCTGGTGGTAGCTACCATGTCAGCAGGGAAACCGCTCAAGGTCCTGGCAGTCGGCCTCCAGCAGGATGTCTCTCTCCAGGCAGCGGAACAGCTGGCTGCGACCACCTATGCCCGGGTGGTAGACACTATCTCACTCAACGACCGGCGGAGCGAATCGGAACGAATCAACCTGATCGCCCAGACCCGGCCCGAGGTGATATTAATGGCCGGCGGGACCAACGACGGCGCCTCCCGGTCTCTGCTCAACCTGATCGAAGTCGTCGGCTTGGCCAGCTACCTGCAGGATGAAAGCCATAAACCGCATGTCCTTTATATCGGCAATGAAGAACTCCACTCGGAAGTCAAATCAAGCCTTTCCAGGATCACCGACCTGCACCTTGCGCCTAACATCCTTCCGCTGGTAGGCAGCAAAACCCTCTATCCCGCCCAAAAAGAATATTTCAGCATTTTCAAGGAAGTCAGAAAGAAACAGTCCAGCGGGATTTCACAGCTGCTTTCCTGGACCAACGGACAATTTGCCTCTTCTGCCACCGCAATCAGCAGGGTGGTCCGCTTCTTGAGCAAAAAATATGAACCGGATAAGGGCGTCCTGGGAGTCGATCTCGGATCCCAGAGCACCGTTTTTTCTGCTGCTTTTGATGGAGAAGAAGCCCTGCGGGTCTTCCCTTACCTCGGGATGGGAACAGGCAGTCCAACCGTGCTTGAGCGCAGCTCCCTGGGTAAAATCACCCGCTGGCTCCCAACCGCTATCCCGGAATCCAGGGTGGAAGATTACCTCCACCAGAAGTATCTCTACCCGGCCAGCGTGCCGACCGAACCGGGAGAACTGGCCCTCGAACATGCCCTGGCCCGTCAGGTTCTCCGGATCGCAGTCAAGGAAGGGCTTAAGTTCCTGCCCGACGGCGCCCGGCAAACCCAGCCGGATCTGCTGCCCCTGGTCGAACCGATTATCGGTTCAGGTAAAGTCCTCACCGAGGCTCCCTCCCGGGCTCACAGCACCTTGATCCTCCTGGACGGCCTGCAGCCGACCGGGGTGACCACCCTGGCGCTCGATCAAAACGGACTGCTCCCCGCCTTGGGAGCTGTCAGCCCCCACAGTCCCCTCCTGGCTGTCCAGGTGATTGAATCGAGCACTTTCCTGAACTTGGGCACAGTTATTGCACCAGTAGGATACGCCCGACCGGGAACACCGATCCTGCGGATGCAAATTCAGCGGGAAGATGGGCGCAGGTCAACCCGGGAGATAAAATACGGGTCCTTGATGGTCCTTCCCACCCATCAAGGTGAAAAAGTCACCCTTCATCTCCGGCCGCTCCACGGTTTCGACGTCGGAATGGGCGGTCCGGGTCGGTCCGGAAGGGTCAGCGCCGTAGGTGGTGCGCTGGGAGTGATCATCGATGCTCGGGGCAGACCCCTGCAGTTTTCATCGGATCCGGAGCGCAACCAAAAACGGAACCAACAATGGTTAAAGATCCTTCAAAAATTCGAGTGAACTGGCACATTTCGCCACCAGATTGGGGTCAGGTATGACCGCTTTACCGAAAAACATTTTACCGCTCACCAATATCCGCCGGGAACGGGTGCTGCCCATTCTCGGTCATGTGGTTGCCAGGCGGCTGCAGAAAGTCACCCCGACCAATGTGATCGTCGAAGCCAACCTCAAGCCGGAGTTCATCCTGCTCGATGTGGCTGAAGGTCTGAACGTTTCTCCCCGGCGGGCGGATGAGCTGCTGCAGCGGCAGGAAGGGGATGAATTAGCCCAGGGAGATGTCATCGCCGGTCCGGTGGGCCTTTTTCAACGGGTGATCAGGGCACCTTTTCCGGGCGTAATCCGCATCGCTGGAGAGGGAAAGATCCTGTTCGAAAAAGCATCTCAAGCGTATGAGCTCCAGGCGGGCTTAGAAGGCACGGTGACCAGCATCATCCCCGAGCGGGGAGCGGTGATTGAAACCCGGGGCGTGCTCATCCAGGGCGTCTGGGGAAATCAGAAAGTCACCTATGGGGTGATGAACCCGCTCAGCCAGCTGCTGGACCGGGAAGTTCAACAGGACCAGATTGACATCAGCCACCGGGGTTCCATCGTGGCAGGCGGCTTCTGCACGGATCCTGAGGTGCTGGAAAGCGCCCAGGCTGCCCCCATTAAGGGCTTAATCCTGGGCAGCATGTCTTCCAGCTTGATCCCCACGGCCAGAAAAATGGCCTATCCAATCGTGGTCATTGACGGTTTCGGCAAGCGGCCGATGAACCGGGCTGCGGCCAAACTGCTGACCACCAACCAGGAGCGGAATGTCTCGCTCAACGCGCAGCGCTATGACCCTTACCAGGGAAATTATCCTGAGATCACCATCACCCTGCCGGTTTCAGAAGGGGTCGGATTTCCCCCTGAGGCAGAAGATTTCACGGCAGGACAAGATGTGTACGTAACCAGTGGACCAGCCGCAGGGCAGACCGGAAGCATCCAGCGGGTGCTCGGCGAAAAATACACCTTCCCGAGCGGCATTAAAGCCTGGGGCGCGGAGGTCTCTCTGAAGAGCGGAAACACGCTGGTCATACCGCTGGCCAATATGCGCGTTCTCAACCAGTAAACAAGCACTATTGATCATCCTATCCTGACAGGGTAATCAGAGGAGAAAACAATCATGGGTATGATGGACGAATTTGAAGATTTTGATTTTGAAGATGTCGATGCTGGAGAGGGAGGAGCTCCCGGCGGGGACAACCGGACCTTCTTAATCGTGGCCGGCATCCTCGGCGGAATCCTGCTTCTGGCCTTGATC
>Ga0207797_1003384_pt1 | contig 10628 bp, 8 predicted proteins | sample PRCRCaboRojoPR_6_FD_187275 | JGI IMG/M metagenome (GOLD analysis project Ga0207797, IMG submission 187275) | Marine sediment microbial community from Cabo Rojo, Puerto Rico - PR CR 10% Liquid 1 (SPAdes) | ecosystem: Environmental > Aquatic > Marine > Coastal > Sediment | place: Cabo Rojo, Puerto... | reverse complement strand
CTCCCTGTCATCACCCCGATCCCGTTTCTCCCCGCGGTCTCCCTCCGGGACACTGCGGAGCGGGACCGAGGCTGAGGTTGGTGATCCTTCGCCAGGGATGGCGTCCGCCGAGAGCGGCCGGTATTCCGGGCATTCTTGCAGTTGTGATCTCGTGGGACCAATATGGGACCAATATGGGACCACAGCAGGGTGTTTTTGGTGGTGGGGAAGAGGGTGGTCATTTCACACCCGGAGGCGCATAATTCAGCACAGTGGTGTACGGGCCACTGCCCGCAATCCTTTTCAGACAGGAGATTCAGGGTGGGCGCAAATAACAAAGGCGCCGTCTGGTACGGCGCCTTCAGAGAGTAGCGGGGGTTGTCCGCCGCAGGCGGATTGAACCAGCGCCCGTGGACCTTCTACGGGATCCTGATCGCTTCATGTGTGGCCAGATACTCCCGACCGATTCCGGATTTCAGCCAGTGTTCTCGAGCCAGAGCGTCCTGCCGGGTAGGGTACGTCTCAAGGTACGTGGGGACCCAATCTGTACCCCGTTTGGTCCAGCAGCTTTTGCGCCCCGTATTATGCTCGTGGAGACGCGTTGGGAAATCCAGACACTGGCCGGTATAGCGGTATCCCTCACTGCTGCGCAAGACGTAGACGGTAAACATGGTGGAAGACGCACCCGCGTTGTGAAAAGCCGTCGGAAATAACAAAGGCGCCGTCTGGTACGGCGCCTTCAGAGAGTAGCGGGGGTTGGATTTGAACCAACGACCTTTGGGTTATGAGCCCAACGAGCTACCAGACTGCTCCACCCCGCGGTATAAACAAATCTCACATGTCAAATATCCCCGGGATTCTTCTATCAGGTGCCCCGCCGGGGACCCTGCGTCCCGGAGTATAATGCTCAATTGTCAATCCCCTGAATATACAACCGGTACGGAAGCCTGTCAACCGGGAAGATCAGTTCAACCGGTTGCTGAAGTCCTCAAAACCCTCATACATCCGGCTGAGCTGTTCACGAATGTGGTCGTCCATGGGCAAATCGTAGACCGGATTCGCATCGTACGGAATTGAATCCAGTCCCGCGCTGTCGTAACTCCCGATCTCAAACGCTTCCCAGCCACCGCCATTCCGTGCATAACGCTTACCATCATGCAGAAACGCGAATTGATCGTTCTGATACTTCTCCAGAGTCTGACCCTGTTTGTTATACCAGAAACTCTCGATGATAGGCGGACGCAGGTCTTCACCAGTGAGAAAATCCAGGGCTTCCGGATTCTCCGCAGCCCGCAACAGGAACTGGTGCAGGAACTGGATACTCAACGGGTCATTGATCTCTGTGTCTCCGGGAATACCCGGTCCCGCAATGAACAGCGGTACCCGGTTGCCGGCTTCGGTGACATTGCTGAAATGATATTTCCACCCCTCATCACCAAAATTATCGCCATGATCGGACGTGAACACAAACAGGGAATCCGGATATTCATTTATAAGGGAATCGCCAAAGGTGTCGATATCATCTGAAAACCATCGCCAGGCTATACGCTGTCTGTTCCGGAGCACCCGCAGCATCTTTGGCTCAATATAATCCTTTTCCGCACTCAACCAGGTTTGGTTCACCATATGATACAGACTCAGGAGTTCCCGGAGCTTGTTGACCAATCCTCTGGACAACACACGGAATTTGTGGGAAATGTGATACGGGAAATGGGTTTCCATGAGATTGACAAACAGGAAGACTTTCTCTCCCTTCTTGTCCGCTTCTTCCAGGATCTTATGAACCCGGTCAAATTGGTATTTGCCGAAGGATTTCACCCAGGATTGCCCTGCCTGGAGATCTTCTGTCAGTTTCCCGGTGATGAAATCCCCGCGAACAATCTTGTCCCGGATGCGGCGTTTCCCCAGTAATACAAAGATATTAGTTAACGGGAGTTTACCCTCTGCCAGCGTTCGCCACACGCGTTCCACCCGGTCGAATCCGCGGTCCAGTCCGAAAATATGCGTGGTAACCGGATTCGCCGTGAGCTGGATTGTCTTGTATCCGCGGCTCTTGAATTTTTCTGCCAGCGTGGGTACTTCCTGTTCGATTCCGCGGGAGCGGGTGGTTGCACCGTGTTCATGCGGAAGTCTGCCGGTGAAAATTGAGGCGGTGGACGGCAAAGTCCAGCAACCTGCAGAATATGCCTGATGAAACGTGGTTGCCTGGGAACGTAATGCGGGCAATTGAGGATCACTGGATCCCCAAACGCTGTCATATCGCAAACTATCCGAAACCGCCAGTATGATATGCCGTGTATGGTCCATGTTTTTATATCGCCTGTTCTGCCCTATTGTTAAGTGTCAATCCCTGTTCTTTCCTCCAATTTTTAATATAGGAGTGCATCGAGTGATGCGCAAATTTTCATTGGTAACCAGAAGGAGAAAATAGAAGAGTGTGGGGGCTGCTGAGATGAGAAATTTCCCCGGGGATGCTGCTACGGAGAGCTCATCCGGTGAAAAAGACCTGATGCAGTTTTTTTACTGTCCTCTCAATGTCTTTCTCATCGATAACAAAGCTGAGATTGACTTCTGAGGCTCCCTGCGCAACCATATTGACATTAATCTGGTCCAGGGTCTGGAAAATTGTACCCAGGAGGCCTTTCCGTGCCCGCATCTTTTCGCCCACCAGGCAGACGATCGCTTTACTGCTTTCCAGAGAAACCGAAGCGAACTTGCTCAATTCGTCCATAACCGCGTGGTAGCCGGTTTGCCGGTGAAATGCGATAGAGATACTTACCTCGGAGGTAGATACCAGATCCGCCACCATCTCGTGCCGGTCCAGCACTTCGAATACTTTCCGGAGAAAGTCATGGGCCTGGAACATCCGGGTGGAGGTCAGATTCAGAACGTTAATGGCTTCTTTATAGGCAATGGATTTGACAACCGTATGATTGTTATCCGGGAATTCCGCCCGGATCAGACTGCCCGAACTGTCCACATTCCTGGAATTATAGATATGAATGGGGATATCCCGCTCCACGGCGGGCAGAATGCTGTCCGGGTGCAAAACCCGGGCGCCGAAATACGCCAGCTCCGAGGCTTCACGAAAGGACATCCGGTCCACAACTTTGGCATGTTCGATAATCGTCGGATCGGCAGTCAGCACTCCGTCCACATCCGACCAGATTTCGATATCCTCCACCTGCAGTGCCGCACCGATGATACTGGCAGTAAAGTCCGAACCGCCGCGGCCAAGCGTGGTGACCGCGCCATCCAGTGTGGAGCCGATGAATCCCTGCACCACCGGAATTTTCCCATCGCCAACACTGTTGTTAAATGTTCGCTCAATATGCGGATTTGACTCCTCCAGGATCGGTTGGGCCGAGGTATGTTGCTCGGTGGTTTTTAAAAATTCGGTGGAATCGAGCAATTGGGCGGGAGTACCGGTGGAATTCAGGTAACACGAAAAGAGCAGCGTGGAGAACCGCTCACCGAATGCCAGCACCCGGTCCATGGATTTTTTTGCAATATCCCGCAACATGGACGCGCCGGTGAGCAGAATTTTCAGCTCTTCATAATATTTCCGGCTCTTGTCGTTAAATATCTTTTCCCAGTGATTTTCCAGCTGCAGTTCCCCGGCCATTTGCCTATGATACTCATAGATCTTGTCCAGCTCTGCCAGGGCTTTGTCGGTCTCACCCGTCACGGCGACATTCACAGCCAGTTCAAGGTTATCGGTGGTATCATTGCAGGCGGACAGTACAACAATCGGCTGCCGGTTCCTCTTCTTCCGAACAATTCCGGCTACATTCCGGATGGCCTGGCTCGAATCAATCGATGATCCGCCGAATTTCATCACGATCATAGCACAATGCTCCTGTCTGCTGTCATGCTGGGGAATAACACTATTCCTGCACTTCCGGATTCTCCCGCGGCTGTTCCCAGTACTGTCTTCGGAAGGAGTTCAGCGCTTCTGCCACCTGGTCAAACTCGATGAGAAATGCATCATGGCCGTTTTCTGAGGTGATTTCATAGTATTCTGAGTTGGGGATGGGATCGGCGATTGCCTGTTGTTCATGGGTGGGATAGAGGACATCGGAATCGATGCCCACGACCAGACTGGGCACATCAATACATCGAAGCGCCTCCACACATGAATCCCGCTGACGGCCAACGTCATGGGTATCCATGATCTCAGTCAGAACCAGGTAGCAGTTCGCGTCAAACCGGTCCACCAGCTTATCGCCCTGGTAATCGAGATAGCTCTCCACTGCGTAATAGTCCTTCTGTCCGTTCTGGAGATTCCTCCCAAAACGCTGCTGGAATGATGTCTGGCTCCTGTAAGAGACCATGGCGATTTTCCGGGCTAGTCCGAGGCCCTGGCGGGGCTGCTCCTCGCCGTATTGTCCGTCCTGCCAGGCCGGGTCCGAGATGATTGCTTCCCGCTGCAGCGCACTGATCCCGATGCACCAGGCGGAATGCCGCGGAGAGCTCCCGATGGTGACCATGGAAGACACCTGTTCCGGAAACATAAGGGGCCATTCAAGACTGACCATCCCGCCGAGGCTGCCCCCAATAACGGTTTGAAGGCGTTCCACACCAAGTTCTTCCAGCAGGAGATGCTCGGCACGAACGATATCCCGAACCGTCACTTCGGGGAAATCGGTGGGATCCCGGCCGCTATCACGGAATGTGACCGGGCTCGTTGATCCGTATGGCGAACCTAGATTACTGATACAGATAACATAGTATTCGCCGGTATCCAGGGGTTTTCCCGGGCCAATGACGGGCCCCCACCACTCTTTGGCATTGCTGTTGCCGGTGAGTGCCGGGACGACGAGAATCACATTGTCCCGCTCCCGGTTCAGCTCTCCCCAGGAGTGATATGCCAGCTGCAGTGGCTGCAACTCCTCTCCGGATTCCAGGGAAAACGTATGATCAGTAGTCCAGAGATGGTATTGGTCACTCATACAATTCACGTGGTTGCTTGTTGAAAGGCTTGTGTGAAATCCGCCTTGATATCATCGATGTGTTCGATACCGACGGAGACTCTGACCATCTCCGGCAGCACCCCGGTCGACGCCTGTTCCTCTTCCGTCAGCTGTTGGTGGGTCGTTGATGCCGGATGGATGACCAGTGTTTTCGCATCCCCTACATTTGCCAGATGACTGGCCAGTTCCACGGAATTGATGAAAGTTTTTCCGGCTTCTGTGCCGCCCGTAATTCCGAAGGTCAGGACTGCTCCATACCCGTGGTTCAGGTACCGGTTTGCCAGCTCATGGGTCGGATGGTCTTCAAGTCCGGGATATTGAACCCATTCCACAGTATCCTGCTGCTGCAGCCAGCGGGCCAGCTCCAGGGCGTTATCCACATGACGCTGCATCCGGAGGGAAAGAGTTTCCAGTCCCTGTGTGTGCAGAAAGGAGTTAAACGGGGAGGGAGCAGGCCCGAAGTCACGTAATGCTTCCACCCGGGCCCGGATAATGAATGCGATATTGCCGAACGGACCTTCCGGACCGAAGGTATCCCAGAAGACTAATCCATGATATGCCGGGGATGGTTCGGTAAACGCGGGAAACTTCCCGTTGCCCCAGTTGAAGTTGCCGGCGTCAACGATCACTCCGCCGATGGAGGTTCCATGGCCGCCGATCCACTTGGTGGCGGACTGCACTACAATATCGGCTCCGTGTTCAATGGGTCTGACCAGAAATCCCGCTCCGCCGAAGGTGTTATCCACAATAAACGGGATGTCGTGCCGGTGAGCGATCTCAGCCAGGGCCTCGAAATCCGGAACGATAAAACCCGGATTTCCGATGCTTTCGACATAGAGGCACCGGGTATCCTCATCAATGGCCTCCTCAACAGCCTCCGGGTCAGTGATGTCAACAAATTTTGTCTCAATCCCCAGCCGGGGCAAGCTCACCTTCATCTGATTAAAGGTTCCCCCATAGAGGTAGGAAGAAGAGACGATATTCTGTCCCGCTTCCATAAGCGTGGCGAAGGTGAGGAATTGTGCGGATTGGCCCGAAGCGGTCGCCAGGGCGGCAACTCCTCCCTCCAGCGCGGCCATGCGCTGTTCAAAGACATCGTTGGTTGGGTTCATGATCCGTGTATATATATTGCCAAATTCCTCCAGACCGAATAGTCTGGCGGCATGGTCGGTATCGTCAAACGTATATGAGGTTGTCTGGTAAATGGGAACCGCCCGTGATTTCGTTGCCGGATCCGGTTCCTGTCCGCCATGGACCTGCAGGGTTTCGTATCGGTATGTTTCGTCACTCATATATTACCGCTCCTTTGTTAGGGTTTATGCTCTCTGTGGGTGTTCCTGTATAAAAAAAGGCTCACCATCCGGTGAGCCTTCTTGAATCTCATTAGCCTGTCTGTCTCACCAAATGGTTACAGATATGCCCCCCGATGCATCATTCGCATCATCATACAGGACATCATCACCATGTGGCTGAGCAGTGTACGCATCAATTTTATTGCCCGGTATTGTTTAATTGGTGAAGATTATACGGTGCAATTCGGTAGGTTTCAAGTGGTTTTTTTAAAAAAGCTTCAATTGTCGCTGTGCCGGATTATGAAAGCCTTCAACGGAGAGAGCGGGACCTTCCGAATTCAGGCCGGACTGCTCGAGTCCAATCCGGAACAATCGCCGGATGGTATCGGCGTGGATGCCGCTGCCACGCATCCGTTCCCCGAATCCGGTCTGATTTAACCGTCCCTCCCGCAGAGACCGAATGCGATTGATGATTTTCTCCTTCCGGTCCGGATAATGCCGATCCAGCCAGCCGGAGAATTGTTCGGTGAGATTGTGGGGCAGTCTGAGGACCACATATCCGGCGAACGATCCGCCGGCTTCGGCTACCGCCTTCAGTATTGCGGGGATCTCATGATCGGTCAGACCGGGAATCACCGGGGCAATGAGTACGCCGCAGGGTACCCCGGCCTCTGATAAGGTAGTGAGAGCTTCGAGACGTTTCTGAATGTGGGAGGTTCGCGGTTCCATGAACCGACGGAGACGGTTGTCCATTGTAGTGATCGACAGATGGACACTAACGGCATTGTAATCTGCCAGCTCCGCCAGGACATCGGTATCTCTGGTAATCAGATGATTCTTCGTGACCATGCTGACCGGATTCCGGAAATCGCGAAGCACCTCCAGGCATCTCCGGGTGAGCTGAATTTGCCGCTCAATTGGCTGATAAGGATCCGTTACACCGCTCATAGCCAGAACCTGTGGTTTCCAGTTCCCGGATACCAGTTCCCGGCGTAATAATTCCGGGGCATTTTCCTTCACCAGAATCCGGCTTTCAAAGTCCAACCCGGCTGAAAACCCCAGATACTCATGGGTGGGCCTGGCGTAACAGTATACGCACCCGTGTTCACAGCCACGATACGGATTGATACTGGCATCAAAGCCTACATCCGGGCTTTCGTTGTAGGTGATGATGGAGGAAGTGGTATCTCTGAGAAATTTCGTCTCCGGTGCCGGCACTTGCCCGGAGTCATCCCGGTCAAGCTCATAGTGCAGCTCCTCAAACCGGTTGGCCGGATTCTCAGCGGCTCCGCGACCCCTGATGGGTTGGGACGTCTGTTCCGGTTGACTCTCAGTCATTTATTTCTGCTCTCGGATGTTTTTAATAACAGCAGTTGCCCATTTATATGGTAAAATACAAGAGTATCCTCTGTTTGCAATCTATTTGAATTCCTCCTAACTTCAGTACGCGATGAACCGAGTAATGAACCAGCCGGGCCGGTCGGTATGTTTCCGTGACCGTGTTCCCGGTTCCGGTGGTAATCCCATACAGAGCACAGTAGTTCTGGAGCATCTGAGACAATGAGCGCCCAACTCCGGCACTTCCAAACGGATTCCAACAGTAAATACCTGTTGTTCGCCGAAGGACGGTTCGGTCCGTCAACTTCTAAAACAGCTAATCTCATTATTCGCTATCAACCTGAGAAAGTTGCCGCGGTAATTGATTCGCGGCATGCGGGTGAGCTGTCTTCCTCGATTCTCCGGGATACGGTTACGGATGTCCCGATAGTGGCATCCATAGAAGAAGGGCTGAAGCATGAGCCCACTCATTGTATTATCGGTGTCGCACCTTCGGGGGGCCAGCTGCCACAGGAATGGCGGGACGAAATCAAGGTGGCAATCACCAGTGGATTACACGTGGTTTCAGGTCTTCATCAGTACCTTGCTGAGGAGACAGAACTCCGTAACATCGCCTCCGAATCCGGCAGTGAACTGATCGATCTGCGTAACCCACCGGATTTTTCACTGCTCTCCGAGGGCAGCTGGCGGGAAAGGAATATCCCTGTGGTGATGTCTATCGGTTCGGACAGTGCGGTGGGGAAACTCACGGGAGCCTGGGAGCTGAAACGGCAGCTGGAAAAACGGGGGCACTCCGTGGGATTTGTGGCAACAGGGCAGACCGGCATTCTGATTAACGGCAGCGGTCTGGTCATCGATGCAATCCGGGGTGACTTTATGTCGGCCGCTGTGGAGATGTTGATTGACTATCAGGCGGAACATCAGCCGGACGTAATCATTGTGGAAGGTCAGGGATCCATCTACCATGAAGCCTTTTCAGGGGTCACCATGTCTCTGCTGCATGGTACAATGCCGGACTCTTTTCTCTTCATGCATCGCCCGGGCCGACAGCGGAATGATTATGATTTTAAGCTTCCTCCATTACGGGATATGATCAACGATTATGAAGCGCTCATTGAGTGGTTTAAGCCTGTTAATACGCTTGGCATTGCCCTGGACACCAGTCAATACGATGATGATACGGCAGAGGGGATGTGCAGGGAAGTCCGGCATATCACCGGCCTTGATACCACCGATCTGGTCAGGTTCCCGGAGGACCAGGCAATAGATTCCATGATCAAAAGATTGCGATTATAGCCCCAACGGGTATCGACATGAAAATTCATGCAGCGCTCTATACGTTAAAACCGACCTATCGGTTTGGAATAAGCCGGGAAGTGCGGACCGAGTACCGGACGATCCTTCTCAGACTGGAGTATAACGGGATTCGCGGATATGGCGAAGCATTTCCTTCAGCGCGCTATGAAAAACCGGCTGAGGAGAATTTTGCGATACTTGAAGCGAGCCGGTTGAATGACATGGAGACATACCTGGATGAGTTTCGTCCCAATTCGTTCCAGAGATGGATTGAGCAGGCCACCGGCCGGGTGGATTCATTATGTGCCGGCCTGTCCGCCGTCTATTACGACTACCATGCCCGGAGACTGGGAATTTCCTGTGCCGAACTGGTGGGCAGCAAAGGGTTGAAAGCCCCGGAAACCTCCATGACCATCGGACTGGATGAGCTGGATGTCATGCGCAAAAAAGTGGAGGAGGCGGCCGGATATCCGGTCCTGAAAGTCAAACTCGGTACTGATCATGATCAGGAGATCATTGAGGCGATTCGGGATCGTACTGACCGGCCGGTTCGTGTGGATGCGAACGAGGCATGGACACCGGAGGAAGCGCTCGGGAAAATCCGGTGGCTCTCAGGGCAAAACGTTGAGTTCGTCGAGCAACCCATTCCGGCACACAATTACGGCGCCATGCGGTGGTTGCGAGCCCGGTCTCCTTTACCATTGCTGGCCGACGAAGATTGCCTCCACCCGGAAGACCTGCCGCAGATTATGGACTGCTTCGACGGGATAAATATCAAACTGGCAAAATGCGGTGGAGTGACCCCCGCACTAAAAATGATCCATACAGCGCACATCTATGGGAAAACCATCATGCTTGGATGTATGGTCGAGAGTTCGGCCGGGATTGCGCCGGCTGCGGCCCTGGCCCCCCAGGTAGATTACATCGATCTTGATGGTAACCTGTTACTTTCCAACGATCCGTTCCACGGCCCGAAAGCCGAGGGTGGCGAGTTTCCGGACTTGACGGCTCTCGGGCAGGGCGTGGAACCGCAGACGGATATCGAATGGGAACCACTGGTGATCCAGTGAAGGCGGCTGTTTACCATAAACCGTATACCAGGCTGTCTCTGGAAGACTGGGAGACTCCGGCGCCCGGGCCGAAGTCGGTCCGCATTCGGGTGAAGGCCTGCGGCATCTGTCATATGGATCTCCGATATATTGATCACGGCGTAATGCCGCTGAAAGAACCGCCCGTAATACTTGGGCATGAGATAACCGGCGTTGTGGATGAAACAGGTGAGAATGCAGAGGATATCGGACCGGGTACCAGGGTACTGGTTCCATCCGTGATTCCCTGTTTGTCCTGCGAATATTGCCAGGATGCCAGAACGAATCTCTGTCATGACCGGATCCTGCCGGGCAACCAGATTGATGGCGGATATGCCGAATACATGATAGTTCCAAAGGAGGGGATCATCCCATTGCCTGATGAGATTCCTCTGGAGGAAGGGTCAGTGCTGGCCGGGGCATTTGCGGTCAGCCACCATGCGCTCACAAATGTGGGCAGGCTCCAGCCGGATGAAGTACTGTTGGTCTATGGTTGTGGCGGACTTGGATCGGCTGCTATCCAGGTGGGCAAGCGAATTGGTGCCTACGTGATCGGAATGGACCTCAATCCCGTTAAACTGCAGTGGGCGCGGGAGATGGGAGCCGATGAGACCGTGAATTCTCATGGGATCAGGGATCTCGGCCAGCATATCAGTGATCTC
>Ga0207797_1003383_pt1 | contig 10630 bp, 10 predicted proteins | sample PRCRCaboRojoPR_6_FD_187275 | JGI IMG/M metagenome (GOLD analysis project Ga0207797, IMG submission 187275) | Marine sediment microbial community from Cabo Rojo, Puerto Rico - PR CR 10% Liquid 1 (SPAdes) | ecosystem: Environmental > Aquatic > Marine > Coastal > Sediment | place: Cabo Rojo, Puerto... | reverse complement strand
TACCGCGTGACCTACGCGGTGCGGCTCCCGCCCTTCCGCCCGGGCGACGTCGTCGACCCGGAGGACGGCGAGGGGCCGGTGCTGGTCGAGAGCGTCCACGGCAACCTGAAGGGGACCCGACTCGCCTCCGGCGCGGACTACGAGGCGGCCCACGAGGACGGCGACGCGCCCGACGCCCGCGCGCTCGGGACCGTCGCGGACGCCGTCGAGACCACCCTCGTGGCCGTCGAGGACGACAACGCCGTGCAGGTGCTCGACCCCGAGACCCAGCGCGCCGAGACCATCCCCAGGCCCGACTTCGTCGACGTCGACGGGCCGACGGTCCCCGTGTTCAGGAGCCGGGCCGGGCTGCATCCCGTGCCGCCGGGGGCGGTCGAGGATGGGTGAGGGCGAGCGCGACGGCGGGGGCGACGGCGACGATCCGGGCGCTCCCGATCTCGACCCCGCGTCCGCGGATCTCGACGCCCTCGAGGCCGCGTCCGCGGATCTCGACGCCCTCGAGGCCGCGTCCGCGGACCTGGACGCCCCCCTCGCGGCCGTCGTGGCCAAGGGCCGCGCCGACGCGGCCATCCGCGGCATCCGCGCGGAGGGTGTCTACGACGAGTCCCGCCGCGTCGTCGAGCGCGACGGGGGGTCGGTCGAGGTGCCCGTCTCGGCGGCGCCGGAGCGGACCGACGTCCGCGACGTGGTGCGCCAGCACGACCCCGAGCCCCGCGTCACGGGGCTCGCGGACCTCCTCCGCGAGCGCGGCTGGACGGACGCGGAGATCGACGCCGCGCCCTCCTCGTGGGCCGTGGTCGGCAGCGTCGTGCTGGTCGCGTTCGGGGACTGCCCGGACCGCGCTGCGGTCGGCGAGGCGCTGCTGGAGCTCCACGGCAACGCCGACACCGTCGTCGCCCGGGGCGGCATCGCCGGTGCCCACCGCGAGCCCGACGTCGAGGTCGTCGCCGGCGAGGGCGACACCGAGACGGTCCACGTCGAGCACGGCACCAGCTACGCGCTGGACCTCGACGCGGTGATGTTCTCGCCGGGCAACAAGGCCGAGCGGGCCCGGATGGGCGCGGTGATCGCCGGCGAGGCGCCGCCGGCCGTCGAGACGGGCCGGGACGGCCCGGAGCACGTCGTCGACATGTTCGCCGGCGTGGGCTACTTCGCGCTCCCGATGGCCCGGGCCGGCGCCCGCGTGACCGCGGTCGAGCGCAACCCCGCGGCGTTCCGGTACCTGCTGGAGAACGCGAGCCTGAACGACGTGACCGACCGCCTCGAGCCCTACCGCGGGGACTGCCGGGACGTGGTCGCCGGCCTCGCGGCCGAGGGCCCCGTCGCCGACCGGGTCGTGATGGGCTACTACGACGCGCCCGACTACATCGACGCCGCGCTGCCCGCGCTGCGGCCGGGCGGGGTGGTCCACTGCCACGCAGCCGTCCCGGAGCCGGAGCTGTGGGACCGGCCCGTGGGCGACCTGGAGGCCGCCGCCGACGCGGCGGGACGCGGCCTCGAGGTGCTCGATCGCCGGGTCGTCAAGACCCACAGCGAGGGCGTCGACCACGTCGTGGTGGACGCGCGGGTGGCCTGAGCCGAAACGTTCGAACCGCTACAGCCCCAACCGTCGGGCATGGACCGCCAGCAGGTGATAGCGCTCGTCCTCGTCCTGCTGATGGTCGGGTCGTCGATCGCCTACGCCGTCGCGCTGCTGTGAGGCCGCGTCGTGTCGCGCTGCCGCTGGAGCTGCGTCGGATCGCGCTGCTGTGAGGACGGCGCCGACTCGCGGTGCCGTGGAGCCCGCGCCGGGTCGCGCTACGGTACGGGGCCCGGCGGCAACGCCCCGCCGTGGGTGAATAAACCCCTCGATCGTTCCAGGCTCCCGCCAGCGTACCGGCCAGCTAAGTCCGTGTCCTCCCTCCAGGTCAGTATGGACCAGCAGCCATCGGAGCACGTCTCGACCATCCGCGTCGAGGGCGAGCGGGTCAGCCCGAAGCGACTCGCGGTCGAAACGGCGAAGACGGAGCTCGTCGTCGGCCGCGACGCCAGCCCCGTCGAGTACTTCCTGGCCGCCGTCGCCGGCTGCATCAACTCGACGGGATTCGTGGTGGCGCGGGACATGGACCTCGACGTCGACTCGCTCGCGGTCGCCGTCGAGGGCGACGTCGACTACGCGGCCTACAAGGGCGTCGAGACTGACGAGCGCGCCGGCTTCGAGGGCGTCGAGGTGGACGTAACCGTCGAGGCGGACGCCGACGAGGCCACCCTCGACGAGTGGCGTCGGCGGGTCGAGGAGCGCTGCCCCGTGACCGACAACGTGGCCAACGAGACGCCGGTGTCGCTGTCGGTCGCGGGGGACTGAGCGCGGCCGCACGGGGGACCGAGTGCGGTCGCGGCGGACTGAGCGCGGTCGCGGCGGACTGAGCGCGGCTGCCAGCCACCGTGCTCACTCCTCGCCGTGGAGCTCCATCGCGGCGACGACGTCGAAGGGGTCCCTGCCCTTCCGGATGCCGTCGACCATCAGGAACGCCTCGTCCGGCGAGAGGAAGTGCCGGGTGACCGCCCAGCCGAGGTCCGTCGGTTCCAGGCCGTCGATGAAGTCGTACTCCAGCAGCTTCCCGAGGGCGTACTTCGTCGGCACCTCGCCGATCATCCGCTCGTTGAGCGCCTTCGCGCGCCGGCCACCGACGGCGACGTTCGCCAGGGTCTCCTCGACGGCGGCGCCCTCGTCGTAGGGGACCTGCACCGGCTCCATCTCGCCTTTCAGCAGCTGGAAGGCCACCTCGTCCTCGGTGCGCTCCATGCTGCCGTGGTAGCTGGCGTCGGGCTCGACGAGGACGTACACCTGGCCGCGGTCGTGGTAGTCCGGCCGGCCGGCCCGCCCGAGCATCTGGTGGAACTCCTGGACGGTGAGCCACTCGATGCCCATCGCGAGCGTGTCGAAGATGACCTGGCTGGCGGGGAAGTCGACGCCGGCGGCGAGGGCGGCCGTGGTGACCACCGCCGCGAGCTCCTGGTCGGCGAACATCCCCTCGACCTTCTTGCGGCGGCGGTAGTCCAGCCCGGCGTGGTACGGCGCCGAGGAGTACTCAAGCTTCCGGGAGATCTCGTGGCAGCGCCGCCGGGAGTTGGTGAAGATGATGGTCTGGCCGCGGTAGCCCTTCGAGGACTCGCTGTCGAACTCCCGCCTGACGAGGCGGTTCTCGATGCGGGCCTTCTCGGCCTCGTCGGCGAAGGTGACGTGGCGCTCGATGGGCACCGGCCGCTCCTCGAACTCGATGAGCCGCGCGCGGAGGGCCCGCGCCAGGGCGCCGGGGTTGCCGACGGTCGCCGAGAGGTAGATCCACTGCGCGCCGTCGTAGTCGGGCCGGCGCTCGGCGCGCTGCTCCGTGTAGTCCTTCAGCCTCGCGATCAGGCCGTCCAGGCGGTGCCCGCGCTCGCCCTCCTGGAGGGTGTGGACCTCGTCGATGACGACGGTCCCGACGTCCCCGAGGTCCCGGCCCGTGCGGAGCGCGTGGTCGATGCCCTCGTAGGTGCCGACGATGACGTCGGCCTCGGGCTCGAAGCGTGTGCCCGAGTCGCGGATGCGCCCCCCGCCGACGCGGATGGTCACGTCGACGAGGTGGCCGTACTCGTCCTCGAAGTCGCCGTGCTTCTGGTTGGCCAGCGCCACGAGCGGGACGAGAAAGAGCAGCTTGCCCTTCCCCGACAGCGCGCGGTGGAGGCCGGCCATCTCCCCGACGAGGGTCTTCCCCGTCGCCGTCGCGGAGACGACCAGCTGGTCGTCGCCGTCGAGCAGGCCGTGCTCGACGGACAGCGACTGGACGGGCAACAGCTCGTCGAAGCGGTCCTCGAGCAGCCCCTGGACGCCGGGGTGCAGCCCCAGCGAGTCGACGGGGACCGGGTCGACGTCCTCGACGGTGGCCCCCATCTCGTCGAACTTCGTCAGGTCGGGGTCGAGCTCGCCGGCCAGGAGGTCGACGATGCGGTCGAGGTCCCGGACCTCCAGCAGGAGCTCCGAGAGGCGGTCCTTCGCGGCGCCGGTGAGGTCGCCGCGGTAGGCCAGCTCCCGCTCGAGCTCCTCGACGGCGCAGTCCGGGCAGACGTGGTCGCGGTCGGCCTTCACGGCGGTCTCGGAGGTGATCGGCCCGTAGCGCCCGGCGTTGGCGCAGTACCGGCAGGTCCGCACTGCCTTCGCCTTGTCGTCGAGCTGGTAGCCCGCCAGCAGCTCGACGAGGCGCTCGCGGCCCCGGGCCGTCGTCTGCTCGGAGATGCGGATGCGCTCGGCGCGGCGGGCCAGCTCGACGAACTCGTCGGGGTCCCGCGGGTCGTCGTCGGACCCGCGGGTGACGCGGAACCGGCCCGGCCGCGGGCCCGCTGGGGTCTCCTTCAGCTCCAGCTTCGCCCGGAGGACCCTGTCGCCGTCGCGGTTCACCACGACGCGGTAGTCCCCGTCGAGCTCGTGGAGGAACAGCGTGTCGACCCGCCCGACCTGCTCGCTCACGGTTCTCGGCGCCGGCTACGCCGTGACGGTATTTGAGTTGCCGGGTTCGACCGTCGGGGGGCGGTCGGTCTCCCGGGCCGTGGCGGTGAGTGGTCGTGGACGCACCGGCCGGACGTGGCCCGGGCGCCCACCTGATCGGCTGCGCCACTCACCTGATCGGTCACCGCGCCCTCCTACTTTGGGGTCGATTTTATTGCGATTCCGCCGCTATGTCCATTCTATGCTGTTCGAGGCTCTCGGCGCCGAACTCGCCGAACTGGCGGGTTCGCCCGTCGTGCTCCAGACGGCACAGGGGGAGGTCCTGGACCTCATCCGCGGGGACACGCTGCTGAGCGCGTCGCTGTGGGCGAACATCGCGCTGGCGGGACTGTCGACGTTGCTGTTCGTCTCGATGGCCCGGGGCGTCCGGACCAGCCGCGCGCGACTGATCTTCGGCGCGACGATCCTGATCCCGCTGGTCTCCCTGTCGAGCTACCTGGGCATGGTGTCCGGGCTCACCGCCGGGCTGTTAGAGATGCCAGCGGGGCACGCGCTGGCGGGCGAGCAGGTGTTCAGCCAGTGGGGCCGGTACCTCACGTGGACGCTGTCGACGCCGCTGATCCTGCTGGCGCTCGGCCTGCTGGCCGAGGCGGACCCCGTCGACGTGGCCGCCGTCATCGCCGCCGACATCGGGATGTGCGTGACCGGACTCGCGGCGGCCCTCGTCACCTCGTCCTACGCGTTCCGGTGGGTGTTCTACATCGTCAGCTGCACCTTCTTCGTCGTCGTCCTCTACGCCCTCCTCGTGAAGTGGCCGTCGGCAGCCGACGCCGCCGGCACCAGCGAGATCTTCTCCACCCTCCGGGCCCTGACCGTGGTGCTGTGGCTGGGCTACCCGATCGTCTGGGCGGTCGGCATCGAGGGCTTCGCCATCGTCGACTCGGCCGCGCTCACCTCCTGGGGGTACTCGATCCTGGACATCGGCGCGAAGTACGTCTTCGCGTACCTCCTCCTGAGCTGGGTCGCGGGCAACGAGGAGCGCCTCCAGGAGACGCTCACTCCCGGCGCCGTCGGTGTCCCGTCCCAGTCCGACGACTGAGGGCCATCCGCGCCCGCCCCGACCGCCGGCCCTACTCGACGAGCTCGATCTCGTCGTCGCCGTGGGGCACCACGCAGACGAACGCCCCCTGCTCGTCGCCCTCGTTGCGGTACCAGTGGACGGCACCGGCCGGCACCAGCAGCGAGTCGCCCGCGCTCACGGTCCGCTCCTCGTCGTCCATCCCGACGACGTACTCGCCCTCGAGGACGTACTGGACGTGCTCGACCGCGTTGGTGTGGCGTGGCACCTCGCTCCCGGCCTCCAGCGTGAACCGCCGCATCGCGAAGTTCGGCGCGCCCTGCTCGGCGCCGACGAGGACGCCCTTCGCGAGCCCCTCGGCGGCGTCGACGGCCTCGTACTCGACGTCCTCGGCGCGACGGACCAGGGGTGCCGGCTCCCGTTCGCTCATGGGCGGTGCTACGTGCGCCCCGCGGAAAGCGTTGTGGTCGCGAGCGAGTGTCGTGGTCGTGCCCGAGCATCTCGGTCCTGAAGGAGCCGCCGTACCCCCCGCTGCGGACCGGATGCGGAGCGCTCTTGTGCGTCCGGCACAAACACCCGGACGTTTCGACCCTCCCCGCCCGCTCGACGGGTCGACGCGCCCACAGCAATGATCGAGCCAGTACTCGCGAGTCGCCTCCAGTTCGCACTGACGACCATCGTCCACATCGTGTTCCCGGTGATGAGCATGGGGCTGGCGCCGTTCCTGGTCGTGTTCACGTGGAAGGAGATCCGGGGCGGCCCCCCGGTGTACGAGCAGCTCCGCCGGTTCTGGACGAAGATCTTCGCCGTCAGCTTCGTGGTCGGCACCGTCACCGGCATCGTCCTCGAGTTCGAGTTCGGGACGAACTTCGCGGCGTTCTCGACGTTCGCCGGGGAGCTGTTCGGCGGGCCGCTCGCCGTCGAGGGCATGATGGCGTTCATGCTCGAGGCGACGTTCCTCGGCATCTTCGTCTTCGGCCGCGAGCGGGTCTCCGACAGGCTCTTTTTCGTCTCCAGCCTGGCGGTCGCCGCCGGCACCTGGCTGTCGGCGGTCTGGATCCTGATCGCGAACTCCTGGATGCAGACCCCGCGGGGGTACGAGCTGGTGACGGAGGGCGGGCAGACGACGGTCCACCTGACCGACGCGTTCGCCGCCTACCTCAACCCGCGCTTCGGGTTCATGTACGTCCACATGCAGAACGCGGCCGTCGAGTCGGTGGCGCTGTTCATGGCCGGCGTCGCCGCCTACTACGTCTTCCGCCACCACGTCTGGGGCTACCCGGTCCAGGAGGTCGGCTTCTGGGAGACGACCCTGAAGATCGCGCTCGTGGCGCTGGTGATCACCGCGCCCCTGCAGGTGCTCCACGGCGACCTGTACGCCCGTCACGTCTTCGAGACCCAGCCCCAGAAGTTCGCCGCGATGGAGGCCGTCTGGGAGACCGACAGCTACGTCCCCGAGTACATCGTCGCGTTCCCGACCTCCATCGCCGACCTGACGGACCCTCGCGCCAAGGAGCTGTTCGGCATCGGCATCCCCGGGGGTGCCTCGTGGCTGGCCAGCGGCGGCGACCCACAGGCGACGATCACGGGGTTGAACGAGTTCGAGGACTCGCCACCGGTCGCGATCGTCTTCTGGTCGTTCCGCGCCATGGTCGGGCTCGGGTTCTGGTTCATCCTGCTCGGGTTCTGGGGCGTCTACCGCTGGTGGCGCGGCGAGCTGCTCGAGGACGACCTGCTGCACAAGGCGCTGATGGTGTCGACGCCGCTGGGCATCCTCGCCGTCGAGCTCGGGTGGATCGTCACCGAGGTCGGCCGCCAGCCCTGGGTCGTCCAGGGCGTGCTGAAGACCTCGGAGGGGGTCTCGCCTGGCCTCACGTCCGCGGAGGCGACGGCGACGCTCGCGGGGTTCGTCCTGGTCTACGCGGGGCTGCTGTCGCTGTACACCTACGTCGTGGCCCGCATCGTGCGGGCGGGTCCGCCGACGCGGTCCGAGCTGACGGCCGTGACGACGGGCGAGCGCGCGGCGCCCCTGCCCGGGGCGGAGGCGGTCGACGATGACTGACGGGTCCCTCGCGAGCGGGCCGCTGTTCGGCCTGCCGCTCGCGGAGCTGTGGTTCGCGCTGCTCTTTTTCATCTTCGGGACCTTCCTGTTCCTCGACGGGTTCGACTTCGGGGCGGGGGCGCTGTTCGCCACCCGCGAGGACGAGGCCGAGCGCGAGACCATCCTCGCCGCGATCGGGCCCTTCTGGGACGGCAACGAGGTGTGGCTCGTGGTCTTCGGGGGCGCGCTGTTCGCGGCGTTCCCGGCGGCGTACGCCGGCCTCTTCAGCCGGCACTACCTGCTGATGTTCGCCATCCTGGGCGCGCTGCTCGTCCGGGGGCTGGCCCCGGAGATGTACGAGCAGCGCCACGACGAGCGCTGGCAGCGGGCCTGGGGGGTCGCCTTCGTCGTCGGGAGCGTCACCGCGCCGTTCTTCCTGGGACTGTTCGTGGCGAACTGGCTGCTCGGGGCGTCGAGCAGCGTCACGCTCGCCGGCGTGGTCGTGGGGCTGGCCGTCGTCGCGCTCACGGTCGTGACCGGCGCGGCGTTCCTCCGGCTGAAGATCCGCGGGGCGCTCCGCGCGGACCTCCGGCGCTACGGCGAGTACGGGGTCGTGGCCTACCTCGCGCTCGTCGTCGTCGCGCTCGGCGCCATCTACGCGACCGCCCCCGGGGTGCGTGCCGACCTCGTCTCGCTGCCGACGGCCGGGCTCGTCGCCGTCTCCGTGGCGGCCGGCGGGGGCTACCTCCTGGCGAGCCGCCGCGACGCGGTGTACGCGGCGTTCGTCCTCGGCGGCGTGCTGGTGTACGCGCTGGTCACGCTCGTGGCCGCACTGCTCTTCCCAGTCGTCGACCCGGCGACGGGCCTGACGGTCCGGGCGGCGGTCGTCTCGCCGCTCCCGCTGAACCTGATGTCCATCGGGGCCGCCCTGCTGCTCCCGCTCGTGTTCTCGTACTTCGCGGTCCTGTACGGCGCGTTCAGCGGCCCGGTCGAGGCCGGGGAGGCCTACTGAGCGACCATGCCGTCTGCGTCCGGGGGGCGTGGGGCGGGTACGGGGCTCCTGTCGCGGGTGGTCGTCACGTGGGTCGAGCTCACCCTGGTCTGGGTCGTCGGTGCCGTCCTCGTCTCGGTCACCAGCGGACCGCCGGTCCTCGTGGTCTCGCTCGCGACCACGCTCGTCTCCGTCGGCGTGTTGCTCTACAACGTGGACGCGCTCGTGACGGACCGACTGACCGCCGCGGGCGAGGAGGGCGAGGCCGACGGCCCCGGTTCGGACGGTCCCGCGGTCGATGGGCCCGGTTCGGACGGTCCCGCGGTCGATGGGCCCGGTTCGGACGGTCCCGCGGTCGATGGGCCCGGTTCGGACGGTCCCGCGGTCGACGGGTCGGATCCGCCGGGCTGACGGGGGTAGTGAGGCGGGCCGGCCGCTCGACCCGGGGCGCCTCGTGGGACCGGTCCAGGCGCGCTCGCGCGACCGGCCAGTACGCCCGTGTGAGGGGCCAAGACCACGAGCCGGCTGTCGCAAGCCCTATGCGTACCGGGTGAGAACGCACCCCTATGCCGGACTGTCCACTCGCGGACGACTGCCCGAGCTTCTCGGAGCGCATCGAAGGGATGGGGTGCCAGCACTACGGCGACCGGGGTGGCAAGGAGTGGTGCAACCACTACAGCCAGCCCATCCAGGACCTCAAGACCCAGCCGGTCAAGACGGGCGAGGAGGTCGTCGTCGAGGTCGACGACATCCACGAGAGCGGCGCCGGCGTCGGCCGCACGGACGACGGGTTCATCGTCATGGTCGACGGCGTCCTCCCGGAGGCACGCGCCCGGGTCGAGATCACGAAGGTCCAGTCGAACTTCGCCTGGGCCGACGAGCTCGAGCGCCTCCCCCTGGAGCCCGAGGACGAGGCCGACGAGGACGAGGCGGACGCCGAGGCCGTCGAGGCCGACGCCGAGGAGGAGGCCGACGAGGCCGCCGAGCGGCGGGAGCGCCTGGGCAGCCGCGACAACTTCTGGGGCGGCTAGCCCAGCGACAGATCGGGTCTGCGGCGCCACGGACAGTCCGGCGTCCGCTCCCCGCGTCCGGTGTGGTCTCGCAGTCCGGCGTTCGGTCCCGTCTGGCGGTTCCTCGTTCCGTCTCGCCTGTCAGTTCGCGCTGTGGTCGCGTCTGGCGGTTCCTCGTACCGTCTCGCCACCCCCGCGACCGGCGGCCACACACTTTTTCGCGGTCCGACGGTAACGTCCGGGTATGAGCGGCGAGGAGTGGGACGTCGAGGCGGTCCTGGCGGAGGTCGGGTTCGACGAGGAGGCCTCGAGCCTGACCCGCCGGCAGGCGGAGGTGCTCGCGCTCCGCGAGCGCGGCGCCTCCCAGGCCGCCATCGCCGACCTGCTGGGGACCTCCCGGGCGAACGTCTCCGGCGTGGAGTCCAGCGCCCGCCGGAACGTCGAGCGGGCCCGCGAGACCGTCGCCTTCGCCGAGGCGCTGTCGGCGCCCGTCCGCGTCCCCGTGGAGCCGGGGACCGACGTCTTCGACCTGCCCGGCCGGGTGTACGAGGCCTGCGACGACGCGGGGGTGAAGGTGGGCCACTCCGGCGCCGAGCTCGTCCGGCTGGCCAGCGAGGCGGCCCCCGACGCCCTCGAGGACGGGACCGTCGTCGCGCCCCTGCTGGTCAGCGTGGCGGCCGACGGCGAGGTCCGCGTCCGGGGGCGGGCCGACGAGGAGTGATGCCGGGGGGCGGGCTGCTCCGTGGCGAGCGGTCGGACCGCGGCGGGCTGTGAGCGGTGACCGGGTGGGCCGCGAGTGGCTGAAGGTACTCTGGCCTGACCGATATCGAGCGACCAACCATCTCCATTAATTATTTACGCTGACTCCTGTAATTATCGGGCATGGGCGCCAGTGACTGTTATCCCCGGAAGGCGCCGAAGGTGAACGCCGTCCTGGACACGCTGAGCCACCACCTTCGCCGGGAGGTCATCCACTACTTCGAGAACGTCGCCAGCGAGCTGACCGCGACCGTCGACGAGCTCGTCACCCACGTCGACGCCCGGG
>Ga0207797_1003382_pt1 | contig 10640 bp, 9 predicted proteins | sample PRCRCaboRojoPR_6_FD_187275 | JGI IMG/M metagenome (GOLD analysis project Ga0207797, IMG submission 187275) | Marine sediment microbial community from Cabo Rojo, Puerto Rico - PR CR 10% Liquid 1 (SPAdes) | ecosystem: Environmental > Aquatic > Marine > Coastal > Sediment | place: Cabo Rojo, Puerto... | reverse complement strand
CCATTTTGACCAACTATCTTAGAATAATCATATTTATTTAAAAATAATTATCAAGTAGTCAAGAACCCCGCCTCAAGAGACAGGGCTTGTAGAAAAACAGATTTAACGACGGACCTTGTTATTTTACAAAAGAAGACCCAGCACTCAAATGAGGAAAGCTGCCTGGTCCAAGAAATCGTAAATTGTGTACCTATGTGCTGGACAATCCTGGACACAAGCTACAGTACTTGAGCCAAGTTGCACAACTCATTTGAGTGCTGGACAAAAACCAGCCGATTCATCCCCGGAGCGAGCTCCGGGGCTTTCTCGGCAAGTTTTGGTAAAATGGGCTTTGGTTTGCTGGCTTTAGGTGCTACCGAAGTCGTCCGGTGGACCCGGCCTAAATGAAAAGTTCCTTTGTAGAAAGGCCAGAAAACTCTATATTTAAGAAAAATTATGGTAGCACTTGAAATATTGAACTACATATATATAATCTAGAATTGAAATATATATTTAACGAAAAACGGGGGTGGTCATACGAAGAAAAACCGATTGTAGTAATTTTAAAAGTATAAGAGCGAATAAAACTATAGCTCACGAGAGCTTGCCAATTTTATCCAACTTCTATATAATCAAGGAGTGATCATTCTTGAACATTAAAAAACTAGCGGGCCTTTCGTTAGTCTTCTTGTTGGTGGTCGCACTTTCCTCTTTAGCAGTTTTCGGTCAGGGTCAAGAAATACTCAGAGTTGATGGTTCCTCGACCGTTTACCCAGTTGGTTCCTTAGCTGCCTCGTACTGGGTTTCTAACCCTCCAATCTCGGACTCGGAATACTGGCCGGCGAGCGAATACGGAATCGATACTGACAAGAACCTGGCTGATTACTGGTCCAGTCTCTACGGTCTTGAGACTTTCGGAGTTCAGGTTGGACTTTCCCACTCCGGCGTCGGGCTCAATAAAGTTGCCGAGGGAAAAGTCGACATTGGTAATTCTTCCGCGGGCGCAGTCTATGAATTCCCCGAGAAGACGGAAGAAGAGTTGAGCGAGTATACGGCTCATATAGTTGCTAAGGACCGCCAGGCGTTTTCCGTCTCAAAAGAGGTCTACGAGGCGGGCTGCGATATACTGACGAAAGAAGAGGTCGAGGGGATATTTAGAGGTAAAATTACTAACTGGAGTAGCGTAAATTCCTGTAACTACGACAAAGAGATTCAAGCAATCGGTCGTGCCGTCGGTTCGGGAACTGAGACGATGTTCAGGGTAAACGTCTTCGGGAGCTCGGAGGTAACAGATCTCGACGGCGTAGACGTCAGATACGGCCAAAATCAGATGGTTCAGCAGGCGCTGGTTAAGTCAGACAACGGAATTGGCTATCCGGGTATAGACTTCGTAAGTAGCGATAATCCGTCGATTAAGGTAATCTGGGATGACGGAAACACCTATACCATAGAGGATCAGGCGTGGCCGCTCGGTCGACCGCTTTACATGTACACCTGGCAGGGCACAAGCAAGAAAGAAGCCGCCTTCCTCAGAATGATCCTGTCGGACTTTGGCCAGAGCGTATTTGTAGATCAGGGTACGGATTACTTTATGTTGTCCGAGAAAGAGCAGGCTGAACAGCTGGACAAACTTCCACCAGTAGAATAACTAAACATCGGTGCCATTGTTAACAATAAACGTTAATAACAAATAAAAAATCCAGAAACCCCCGGAGTCCGACGACGCTGGGGGTTTTTGGTTTAAGACAACTAATATGATAGAAAAACTGACGAACAAATTAAGCGTCAGAGTCCTGCTGGGACTGCTCGTCCTGGCGAGCTTCGCCCTGTTATTCACTTTTTTCGTCCTTTTCCAATCTTTCAACGTTTATCTGTTTCTAGTGGTCGTGTTTGGAACTGCCATCGGATGGGTGTTATTCGAGGACTCCACGGCAAAGACGTTGCTGTTCATCGCGTCGACTTCAGCCGGGACGATATTATTATTAATCGCGATATTCCTGTTTATTAGGGGTTTTCCCGCTTTCAGCGATGACCCGATTTTCTTTTTGGTGGGGTCAGAGTGGCACGTCTATCGCGAGATATACTCCCTGGGTCCGATGATATGGGGTTCGATAATAGTTACTTTCGGAGCAACACTACTGGCCGCTCCGATGGGGGTAAGTTCGGCGATATTCATAGCTAAGTTCTCCCCAAAATGGTTGAGGAGTTTCCTGAAACCCGCCATAGAGCTTCTCGCCGGAATTCCCAGCGTGGTATACGGCTTTATCGGGTTCGTCTTGCTGAATTCTGCAATCATGGATTACTTCGACATTTCCAACATGGGTCAGTACTTTGCCCCTTCCCTTATCCTCGGCATTATGGCTCTACCGACTATAGCCTCGGTTGCTGAGGACGCCATCGATGCCGTACCGGAACACATGGAGAAAGGCGCGCTCGCCCTTGGTGTCACGAAATGGCAGGCAATAAAGGAAGTTACTCTGCCTTCGGCTTCTTCGGGCATAATGGCAGCTCTAATACTGGGTATAGGTCGAGCGCTCGGAGAGACGATGGCGGTGACGATGATGATCGGTCACAAAACGGCGTTTCCCAGCCCGCTGTTCGATATTTTCGATCCGGGAGAAACTCTGACCTCGCTGATAGCCTCGCAGATAGGCGAGGCATCGGGAGAGGCGGTAGAAGCCCTAATGGGTGCAGGACTTCTGTTGTTCCTGATAGTTCTCGTGCTTTCTGTTACTTCCCGGATAATCCAGAGCAGGCTACAGAGGAGGTTCAGAAGAGGCTAATGACTCCCGCAAAAGAACGTAGCGCCGTGGATAGGGTCTTAGTTTCTTTCGAAAGTAAACCTACCAGGCGTGGAATGATGGTTTTGTGGTTGATTCTGGGAACGGCTTTTCTGTCTCTGAGTACTCTGCTGGCAATCCAGCCCGACGCTATACCCGAGACGGTTATCACGATACTGGGAGGAGTCCTCCTGGCAATGGCGGGTTCGACGATAGTTGCTTTTAACTTGCTCGATGAATACCAGCCGCCGATCAGTCACTTTATGCTATCTTTATTCCTGGTGATCTTCTCGGGTACGATATTCCTGTTCTTTCCAAACCAGGGAGTTGCCCTGCCCAGCATCGAGGGGGATGTCACGCCACAACTGGCGACGATTTCGCTGTTCTTCATAGTTACTTTCGCTTCCGTCTGGACGGGGCTTTTGTTTTACTGGGAGAACCCTGCTCATAACAGGCAGCTTGCTGTACAGTACTTCACCTGGCTTTCGGTCCTTATACCGCTGGGAATACTGGTATTCTTCATCGCTTATACGATACTTGAAGGAGCGTCTGTAATTACCTGGGACTTTATTTCCTCTGCCAGCGATCTGATGCGGGGAGAGATCGGGATATTTCCGGCGATTATGGGAACCTTTTCGCTCATAATTGGTGCAACTATCTTCGCGGTACCACTTGGTGTGGGGGCGGCGATATTTCTAAATGAGTACGCAAAGAGAGGCTGGATAAAGCAGGCCGTCGGCGTAACGGCGGACTGCCTCTGGTCGACACCGAGTATAGTGTTTGGTCTTTTCGGTTACGTCTTTCTGGTTCCGAGGATCACGGGACACTCTACCCTGCTCGCGGGCCAGATCATTCTGGCCGCGATGCTGTTACCGCTCACTATAGCCACATCGACGGAGGCTATTTCTGCGGTTCCGGACGAGTTCAGAAACGGTAGCCTGGCGCTTGGAGCCAGCAAGTGGTGGACGATACGAAGGGTCGTTCTGCCGTCTTCGGTTCCGTCAATCGTCACCGGAGTTCTGCTTGGGATAGGACGGATTGCGGGAGAAACCGCACCGATAATGCTGATTGCAGTTGCCTCGAATACTTCGGCTCCTAATTTCTTTTCGCTTTCGCCTCCGTACCTGAGGCTCGGTCCGCTTTTCAGCGAAGTGGATGCCTTGCCCTATAGGCTCTACTCGATCTACAAAGCTGGCGTGGGAGGAAGTATTCAGGAAGCCTGGGGTACGGCTCTGGTGCTTATAGTGCTTGTGTTAATGTTTTACGGTCTGGGGATTACGGTCCGAAGTTATTACCGCAGGAACAGGGGTTGGTAGGCTCCGATGTTTGGCCTCGCCGGGTAGGATAGGTTACGTAGGCTGTCCTCCGTAGAATAAGGAAGCCGACGAACTTACCGGCAGTGATAAAGTAAGTTTGTGCACTACCTTAGAAGGTGTTGGGGCGAAATAAGAGCGGGCTTTTAGGTTGAATTTATCAATACAGAGGGTGAAAGTTTAATGGCGCCGCTAACGAAGGAAAAAGAGAAATCCGACGAAGAGAAAGAAAAGGAGAACGCAGATATTTCAACTGAAGCAGCCGTAGAAATAAGAGACCTGGACGTATATTACGGAGAGGAACGGGCGATAAAAGACGTCTCGCTGGACGTTTTAAAAAAAGAGGTGACGTCTTTGATCGGACCGTCAGGATGCGGTAAGTCGACTTTGCTTCGGTCTATCAACAGGATGAACGACCTCATAGACGGGGCAAAGGTCGAAGGCAGGATTGCCGTAGATGGCAAGGATATTTACTCCAAAGACGTCCAGGTGAGCAAGCTTCGCCAGAAAGTCGGCCAGGTATTTCAGAAACCGAACCCTTTTCCCAAGAGCGTCTACGACAACATAGCGTTCGGACCCAGAGCTTACAGCCACCATCTGAGAAAGGAGAAGGGAGTATTTAGTTCCTTCAAGGGCCTGTTTCGGTCCGGCGAAAAGAGCCCTATCGATGGAAGGCCCATGGACCAGGTGGTCAGAGATAGCCTGGAGCAGGCGGCCCTTCTGGACGAGGTGGAGGACAAGCTGCACGAATCGGCTATAGACCTAAGCGGAGGCCAGCAGCAGCGCCTCTGTATAGCAAGGTGCCTCGCTACCAAGCCGGAGATTATCCTGATGGACGAACCCACTTCTTCGCTGGATCCCATATCAGCGGGGAGGATTGAAGATCTTATAGACGATTTGAGCCAGGAATACACGGTACTGATAGTTACTCACAATATGCAGCAGGCCGCCCGTATTTCTGACAAAACCGCGCTACTATGGCTCGGCGAGCTCGTGGAGATGGGAGATACTGAAGGGTTATTCGAGAACCCCGAAAAAGAGATGACGGAAAAATATATTACCGGACGCGTGGGTTAATATCTGGCAGGTTAAGACTTCTTAAGCACTATCTCGCCGATAATTCTCCACAGGCCGTGCTCCACCACCTCGGAAGAATCTCCGGATACCACGATTATCAGGCTGGATTCTTCCCAGTCGGGAAAGGTCTCTTTTAACACCTCGTCGGCTTCCGGATTTATCTCTTCCAGCGACTCCTGGGAGTGAAGGAACTTGATCTTCCCGTTTATTTCGAGAATTACTGCTCCTTTTGCCCCTTCCCTTATAGCGAGGTCGCGGAAACTCCAGGCTCGCCCGGTTAAATCGTCCACTTTTGTCAGAAGAGCCGCCCGGCTTATCTCGCCCATGGATAGCTCGGGCGGGTTTACCGTCTTGACCTCCAGAACCGATTCTAGCAGTGGCCCAAAGGCAAGTCTTCCCATTTCCGAGAGGCTGGTTCCCCGCCTGTCCATCTTCACTATACCTTCGGACTGCAGGTGCTCGAGGACTGTCCGAACGGAGCTTTCGGAAGCGCCAACCTCGTCGGTCAGGGTTCGACGCCCCGAAGGTCCGTCCTTCAGGAGATAGATAAGTTCAGATGCTAGCGGGTTTCTAAGAATTTTTGGCATTGGAGTAAGTTTTTATTTGATTCTAGACTTTTAAGAACTTTAGAACGGATATTTCTACGTCCCGAATTATTTCAAACGACACGTCACCCTCCCACAGGCTCTGAAGTAACCCGGGTTTTTCGGGAGCGAAAGTCATCAGGTCGTACCTCCCCTCCTTGGCTTCCTTCAGGAGTTCCGTCGATAGGCTACCTATCCGGTGCCGTATTTCGGCCTCGATTCCTTCCCCGGTAAGGATATCCTTTGCGGTTTGGAGGTATTCCTTTTCCGCGAACTCGTAGTCCTTTCTGACCTCGGCCAGACCCTCTTCGTCTTCCGGGGAAGTGTATCCGTCGAAGTGAGGGTGACCCTCTTCCAAAATCGAAAGAAACGTGACGGAAGGTTTGGAGTGTCTTAAGAATTTGCTCATGTATTTCGCCAGGTTTATGCACCTCTCCCGGTCGTTGGGAACGTGCATCAGGACCCTCTCACAGGATGAGATGTCCCCTTTGTGGATTAAGACGGGCAAGCTCGACTTTTCGAGTATCGGCTTGACGTGAGCGCCGAGGATTTCCTTGCTGAACCCGCCGCGGCCGAAAGCGGAAAGGGCAAAGAGGTCAAAATTCTTATCACCTAATTTTTGAATAACTTCCTCGACGGGATCTCCCGAGGACGAGGTGGTAATGACGTTTATTTCCGATTCCGAAAAGACTTTTTTTGCCCTCTCTAGAGCCTCGTCGCTCTCCACGCTGGTAAAGTACTCGCGCTGCTCGCGGGCTAAATCCCTTCGACGTTTCTCCTCGACTTCGGAACTCTTTTCGGTGACGTAGATTATATCTATTTCGTCAACCTTACCACTAAGCAGGCTTCTTAGGTAGGTTAAGGCCTTTTTGTCTTCTTCCCTGCCCTGGCTGTAGTAAAGGACGTTTATAGCCATCTCAAATATTCACCCTGAAGGCAATTTAATCTTGGTAAAGCTAATATCATATCGATTGCACCTTTGTCATATTATCCCCCATAAATTCCACCAGAACGCAACTACTAAGGACAGAATACCGAATGCCGCTATAGTCATCAATACCCCCGCCTTGATAAAGTCCTTTGCCTTTATATGTCCGGACGAATAAATTATCGCATTTGGAGGTGTCGCGATGAGGAGCAGGAAACCGAAGGAAGTGGAGACCGCAGTAAGCAAGGCGACAAAGACCGGGTTTAAAGCGCTGTACTCGGTCAGCTTTAACGTTATAGGGCCGACGACACTTGCCGCGGCGGCAGCACTCATCAGGTTTGTCATTACGGACGACAGTACTGAAATCGCCGCCGCGATGGGCCCGATCCCGGATAGATTTAACCCCTCGCGAATAAAGGTCATTACCGAATTAGCTATCCAGCCGGCAGCCCCCGTCCTGTTCAGCAGGGACCCCATGCTCAGGGCTCCCATATAAATTACTATTACACCCCAGTTGACACCTCTCTGGTAGTCCTCCCAGTCCACCAGGCCGAAAACCAGGTAGAGGGTCGCCCCGAGCAGGGCCAAAATTCCGAGACCCAGCAGCGAACCGGCGGAGATCCAGAGAATTACCGTAACCGCGAAGATGACTAACGTCAGCCACGTTTCACCGGTAACGTCGCGTTCTTCCAGTTCTTCCCTCAACCCGGTCACCGCAAGGGACAGATCCATTACTTCCGGCTTAAAAACGAAGTTCAGAATTAACGAGGTGGTTGGAATCATCAGCAAAGTTATTGGTAGAGACAGGGCAATCCACTGGCCGAAACCTATCTGCTGGTTCGTTATTTCGTCCAGCAGACCTATCATTACTATGTTACGACCACCGCCGCTGGGCGCGTAAAGACCGCCGATCGTGGCGCCATAAGCGACTGAAAACAGAAGAAACTTGCTCAGGTTGACGATCCTCCTGTCCGTCTGCTCTCTTGTAGTTTTTAGCAGGGAGATAACCATTGGTGTCATAACTGCGGCAACGACGTGGTCAGCTATGAACCCGGCGAGCAGCGCAGCGGTGGTTATTATTGCGAAGCTGATCCTTCTTGCGTTGTTACCGACCCTGTTAATCAATATGAGTATCAATCTCTTCCCGATTGCCTGGTTGTTTAGCGCGACGCCGATCATGAGCGCTCCCATGATGAAAAACACGGCATCGTGCATAAATGATTTCGCCACCTGGTTTGGGGTTCCCAGGCCGAAAAATACCTGATAAATCGCGATAAAGAAGATTATTCCCGGCAGCGGTATGGGTTCGGAGATGAAAAGAATTACAACCGCGGCAAGCAATGCCAGCGAGATCTGGCCCTCCCGTGACAGTCCTCCGGGGGGATCAAACGATAAGATAACTAATACGACGACAATTGCGAGAAAAATCCAGATCCAGCTGGTCTTCAGGAGATTGCGAAATTTCATAGTTGCTTGAAATAGTAAACAAAATCGGCTGGAGTTACGAGTTATCCAGCTAATTAACAGCGTAACGATAGACGAAAAATTATATCAAACCGATTTTTCTAGTCAACTCACCTTGAAAGGAAAAATATTTAATAACTAAAACTAGTACCTCCTGATTTCAGCGAACAGACCATAGTTGCGTAAGTCGTAACTAAAATCAATTCCAGTAATTTCTCCAGATAGTACAATTTATTTACCAAAAATAAAACCAAAGAAAGGTGGTTAACGATAGTAAAACTTGACAAGTAAGTTGTTTTAATATAATATATTCGTGTAACCCTTGAAAAAGGCTATGTTATCGTAAGATAACCGCGCAAAACCACGGATCTTCTCACCTAGCTTACCTCTCGAGAAGAAAGCCGGGTTGCCAGGGGAGACGTCAAGTGCTGGCGAAGTCCTTGGTCTTATTCAAATTTAGATTTAGAACCAGAAGCTGTCCGGCTTTCATTTCTAACACTGGAGTCAACACTAATTTAAGCTGTTAATTTCATTTATGCGGAGACAACAAATATCTTCTCGGGAGGTCTAACAATGCAGACTACCATTTATTACAAAGACGAAGACGAGTACCTGATCGACAAGGTAGAAGAAAAGGCTAACAGAGAAAGGAAGAGTAAGAGCGCGGTAATATTATCCGTTCTGGAGGAATACTTCGAGGCAGAGCGAAGGATAGGCGAGATACTAAAAGATATGGGAGCAGTTTCGCCCGACAAGGTAAAAGCAGCACTGGATGCTCAGGAAAAGGGAACAGAGAAAAAGATCGGCGAAATCCTGGTTGAAAACGATCACGTGCGAGAAGTCGACCTGGATAGAGCTCTGCAGGTTCAAAGGTAGTCCGATAAAAGAATACTAATAGCACAAGAGCAGCCATTTTGCTTTGTCGTATCCAGAGCACTACGTTCTGCCGGTAATTAGTGAATTACCGGTGCGTACTTTTTCGGGTTTGTGTCGCGGAACTACTTTGGCAGAAGGGAAGGGATAACCTAACTGATTAAAGTGATTTGAGACTGCTCGTATTTATACTGAGAAAATAAGTTGATTTTTTATACAGAGGCTACCTCGTCCAGTCTTCTCCGAATGCTGACACCAGCCGTGTAGAGGCCTTTAGACTGAACCATTAAGGCAGAGAGTTTATTTTTCAGATAAAATACTAATTATTTCCGCTTATTAAGGGGTCTGCTTTAATTTCGTTAACAATCTTTAAGAGCGGTCTTGAGTATATAGTTTTCCCAGAACAACTTTTTTATCGTCCAAAAGTGGTAAGATGTACTACAAAAGTCGGCGTCCGAAATTGAATTTCTTTCCTATTGATGTTTTTTTATCCAAAACAAAATTTATTGCGTTATTCTACTTGACGAATTCTATTTTTAGGGATATACTGGTGTTATTCGTAAAGGCAAAATCACGGTAACGTGATGGCGCAAAACCGCGGATCCTTGGGAAAGGATAGCCGGGTTACCAGGGCAAATTTTCTTAACAGGTGATGGCCTTGGCTTCTAAGCCTACGCATGAATTGAATTCGTTAGCCGCGATCATTCGCTCTATAACCTTTACCATAACGTCATCTCTTCGCTCAGTCTTTTGCAGTAAATACTCGAAGCCAGGAAGAACTATCAGGAAATCCAGCTTTACAGGGAGGTTATCATGCAAACCACCATTTATTACCGGGAGTCGGACGAATATCTAATAAGGAAACTGGAAGAGATGGCGCGTCGCGAGAGGAAGAGTAAAAGTGCCTGTCTGTTATCTCTGCTCGAAACTTACTTTGAGGCAGAGAGAAGGCTCGGGGAGATACTTGCCGATCTCGGCGTCGTATCACGAGAAGACATCGAGAAATCGCTACAACAACAGAAAGAAGAGGGATTAGAAAAGAAGATAGGAGAGATTATGCTGGAAGCAGGCTATATTAAAGAAATGGACCTCGATCGAGCGTTAGATATTCAAGCCAGAAGGAATTAAGGTGGTTCCGACATAGAAAAAAGATTTACCCCGGTAATACGAAAATCAACGAGAACTACATTATCAATGGGCCGGGAAACATCATGGGTCATTGCCTGTGCTGAAAGAGATAGCTATTTTAAACGCGGGTCCAGTAGTGATTTTGATCTGCTGAGTTGCTTAAGTCAAATCTAAAACCAATTAAGAGTCAAGAGATAAAAACAGCACTGCCGTTTGAAACAGAAAGACCCTAGAATGGCATAGTTTTGAAGATTCTTATTTTTTGATCTGGTTTGCGAAATAATTGTTTGTGCGCTAACCGCTCTCTACTTCAATAGTCCTAATTTCTCTACCCTTTAGTCCGTTTTTATCGGTTACGGTTAGAGAAACCTCCCAGGTTCCGGCCTTTTCCAGTTTAACATCAATTACTTTTCCTTCTCGGTTGATTGCCGTCTCGTCGTGGGAAAATTCCCACTTATAGGACCCAATAGTAGTTTCGATAGCGGAGCTTTCTGTTGCATCAAAAGAAATGCTT
>Ga0207797_1003381_pt1 | contig 10642 bp, 10 predicted proteins | sample PRCRCaboRojoPR_6_FD_187275 | JGI IMG/M metagenome (GOLD analysis project Ga0207797, IMG submission 187275) | Marine sediment microbial community from Cabo Rojo, Puerto Rico - PR CR 10% Liquid 1 (SPAdes) | ecosystem: Environmental > Aquatic > Marine > Coastal > Sediment | place: Cabo Rojo, Puerto... | reverse complement strand
CTCGCCGGTCGGATCGCCGTCGGTGGCGTCGCTCCCGCCAGCGTCCCCGGCGTCGTCGGGCGTCCCGCCGGCGCCGGTGTCGCCGCCGGTCCCCTCGGCAGTCGACGCCCCCGCGCCCGGCACCGCCCCCGGCCAGTCGTCGTACGGTTCGGAGAGCTTCGCGGTCCGGCCGCCGATGCTCCCGTCGGTGAACGTCTTGATCGCGCCCGTCCGGACCATCGCGGAGCCGTCGTTCGTCCGCAGGCCGACCTCGGCGAGCGCGTCGAGGTGGTCCGACCAGTAGTTCAGCCGGACCCGGAGCGCGAGGTCGCCCTCGCGCGCCATCGCGCGGTAGACCTCGGGGGCGTGCGACCGCCGGACCATGTCGTGGACGCCGGTGACGCCGCGCTCGACGGCGAACGCCTGCGCGGCCTCGACTAACTCGCGCGTCCGGGCGCGATCAGGCGCGATCGCGCGGTAGACGGCCTCGGCGGCGTCCTCGACGACGACGCCGGTCGGCTCGCCCCCCTCGCGGCGGACGTCGCCCGCCGGCATCGACCCCGAGAGCCGGTCGAGCGCGACCGAGTTCAGCGAGGCGACGTGCATGTCCTCGCGGAACGCGGCGACCGGTCGGGTCCCGGAGACGCCGTCGAGGTCCGCCCGGGTCAGGTAGCGCCGCTCGCCGGCGGGCCAGGTCGACTCGTCGTAGCCGAAGCCGAGCACCCAGTCGTCGAGGTCGTCCCCGTCGCCGTCCCCGGCCCCGGCGGCGGTCCCGTCGCCGGCACCCGCGTCCGTGTCCCCGGCCGCGATCCCCTCGGCGCGCTCCCGGAGGCGATCGACCGCCGCGGCCGGGCCGTCGGCCGCCCCGAGGTCGGCGTTCACCAGCCGGCGGCCGACCGTGGTCAGGTGGGTGTGGGCGTCGACGAACCCCGGCAGGAGGGTGCGGCCGTCGAGGTCGATCGTCTCCGTCGCGACGTCCGCCAGGAACGAGACGTCGTACGTCGACCCGACGCGAACGACCCGCCCGTCGCGGACGGCGACCGCCTCGGCGTCGGCCGCGGCGTCCCCCGGCTCGTCCGCCAGCGTGTAGACCTCCGCGTTCACGAGCAGGAGGTCGGCGGCAGCAGTCATACCGATCGACCCGCCGGCGAGCGACTAAACGGTTCGGGAAGCGGGGGACGGGACTCCCCGGCTCTGAGGGCCGTCGAAGACGACGGGCCGGGACGACCCGCGACCGACAGTGCTTAGCGACGCGCGGACACAGCCCGTCGCATGACAGAGGACGCGGATCCGGCCGCCGAGGTCCGGGCGCTGGCCGACCGGGTGACCGACGGCGAGCTCCGGCTCCACGAGCTAGAGGAGCACGCCGACGCGGACGTCGCGGTCGCGGCACGCCGGCTCGTCGTCGCCGAGCGGACGGGCGCGTCGATGGAGACCGTCGGCGACTACGCGTTCCCGGCGGCCGACGCGGAGCCCAACGTCGAGAACATGGTCGGCGCGGTCCAGCTCCCGCTGGGGGTCGCCGGCCCGGTGACGGTCCACGGCTCGACCGTCGACGGGGAGGTCCACCTCCCGCTGGCGACGACGGAGGGGGCCCTCGTCGCGAGCGTCAACCGCGGGCTGTCGGTCGTCGAGGCCGCGGGCGGCGCGACCGCCCGGGTCACCAAGTCGGGGATGACGCGCGCGCCGGTGTTCCGCGTCGCGGACGTCGCCGAGGCGGAGGCGCTGGCCGACTGGGTCCGCGACAACGTCGGGGAGCTGCGGGCGGCCGCCGAGTCGACGACCAGCCACGGCGAACTGCTCGACGCGACGCCGTACGTCGTCGGCGACTCGGTGTTCGTCCGGTTCCGCTACGACACCAAGGACGCGATGGGGATGAACATGGTAACCATCGCCACCCGGGAGGCCGCCGAGCTGATCGAGACCGAAACCCCCGCGACGCTCGTCGCGCTGTCGGGGAACCTCTGTACGGACAAGAAGCCCGCCGCGGTCAACGCGGTCGAAGGACGGGGCCGGTCGGTCTCGGCGGACGTGCTCGTCCCCCGCGAGGTGGTCGAGGAGCGGCTCCACACGACGCCCGGGGCGGTCGCGGAGCTGAACACCCGGAAGAACCTCGTCGGGAGCGCGAAGGCGGCGAGCCTGGGGTTCAACGCCCACGTCGCGAACGTCGTCGCCGCGGTCTTCCTCGCGACCGGCCAGGACGCCGCGCAGGTGGTCGAGGGCGCCAACGCGATCACGACGGCCGAGGCGCGCGAGGAGGGCCTGTACCTCTCGGTCTCGCTGGCGTCGCTGGAGGTCGGGACGGTCGGCGGCGGGACGAAGCTCCCGACGCAGGCCGAGGGGCTCGACCTGCTCGGCGTCCGCGGCGGGGGCGACCCCCCGGGGGCGAACGCTGACGCGCTCGCCGAGTGTATCGCCGTCGGCGCGCTGGCGGGCGAGCTGTCGCTGCTGTCGGCGCTCGCGTCCCGACACCTCTCGTCGGCCCACGAGTCGCTCGGGCGGTAACGGTCGGCCGTCGGATCACCCCTCCCGCCGTGCGGCTTATTCTCCCCCCGCACGCAACACTCGACGATGTCAACGTCCGACGACTGCATCTTCTGTGCCATCGCCGCCGGCGACGCGCCGGCTCGCACCGTCCACGAGACCGACCGGACGACCGCGTTCCTGGACGTCAACCCCCTCGCACGGGGGCACACGCTCGTCGTGCCGCGGACGCACGCCGAGCGACTCGGCGACCTGCCGGCCGACGACGCCGCCGAGCTGTTCGCGACCGTCCACGAGCTGGTCCCGGCCGTCGAGGCGGCCGTCGACGCCGACGCGACGACGATCGGGGTCAACGACGGGACGGCTGCCGGCCAGGAGGTCCCGCACGTCCACGTCCACGTCGTCCCGCGGTTCGAGGGCGACGGCGGCGGCCCGATCCACGGGGTCGCAGGCGCGCGTCCGGACCTCTCCGAGGACGACCTCGACGCGATCGCCGACCGGATCGAGGCCGGGGACGGGGGAGCCGACGCGACCGACGAGTCGGAGGCGTGAGATGGGCGCGAGCCTCGCGGCAAGCGGGACCACTTAACCGAAGCCGCACGAGGCCCGCCCATGAGCGGAGCGACGGTAGCTGCGATGGTCGGTGCGGTCGGCGGGGCTGGAACGACGCGGACGACGGTCGAGCTGGCGGCCGCGCTGGCGGCCGACGGCGAGGCGGTCGCCGTCCTCGACGCAGCCTACGGGACGCAGGGGCTCTCGGACTACCTGGGCGGCACCCTCCGGCCGGACGCGACCGAGCTGGTGACCGGGGCGACCGACGAGCCGCTCACGACCGGGCTCTACGACCTGGACCTGGGCGTCGAGGGCGGCGTCGTCTGCTGTCCGGCCCACGCGCCCTTCGAGCGGCTGGCACGGGCGAAGCGGCCGGCGGCCGCCGAGGCGTTCGAGGGACGGGTTCGCGAGGCCGCCGGCGCGTTCGACGCCGTCCTCGTCGACGTCCCGCCGGTCGCGAGCAACCAGGCGCTCGCGGCCGTCGACGCCGCCGACCGGGTCGCGCTCGTCGCGCCGGCGACCGGACGCGGGGCGGACGCCGTCCAGCGGATGGACGCGCGACTGACCGACGTCGGCGCGACGGTCGACGCCGTGGTCGCGACGTTCGGGGAGCTGGAGGTGGCCGACGCGAACCTCCCGCGGAGCGACCGGACGGCCGTCGAGGAGGTGCCGGCCTGTCTCGCGGGCGACTCGGCGTACGCACCGGCGGTCGGCGCCGCGGCCGAGGTCGTCCTCGAGCGGTCGCTCGACGTCGAGTTCGACGACGGGAGCCTCCTCGGCGGCGTGGGACTCGGTCGCTGACCGGTCGGGAGCGGTCACGGACGGATCCGACCAGCGGAGGACGAACGGTCGGGGACGAACGGTCGGAGACGAACAGCCCGGGATCGGCGCGCTACCGCAGGTCGTCGACGGAGCTCATCGTGTCGCCGAGCGCGTCCCGCTTGGCGACGCTGTGGCTCCGGTCGGGGGCGAGCGCGCCCTCGGCGGCGGCCGCCAGCGCGGGCACGGGGTCGTGCGTCTCGACGTACGCCGCCAGTGCGAACTCCGCCTCGCCGGCGCCGGTGAGCGCCTCGGCCTCCGAGCGCGGGAGCTCGCCCGCGAGCCAGTCGCGAACCACCTCGCGGGCGGCGGGCGCGAGCGGGGAGATCCCCGCCACGCCACAGCGGTGGAGCGCCTTCGCGGCGGTCATCGGCGCGACGCACGCCTCGCGGGCGCTCTCGCCGACGCTCCGCCCGGCGGTGTGCGACTCGAGGACGGTCGCGGCCGCCGCGGGCGTACACGGCAGTGCGTCGTCGTGCGCGGCCAGCCGGTCGGCCAGCGACGCCTCGGCGGCGTCCACCTCCGGGACGCCGCGCTCCTCCTGCTCGTCCGTGACGGTGATCCCCGCCGCCAGTTCCCGCAACCCCATACCCGTCGCTCGGCCACCGATCGGTCAAAAACCTTGTCACGACCTCGCGTGCGCGAACCGGGTCCGGTCGCCGGCGCCCCGTTCGACCTGACGAGAACGTACCGGTCACCGGTACGTTCCAGCGCGCCCGAGCCGCCCGAATCCCGGCGTTCGGTCCCGCGTTTAAACCGGGATCGGGACCGAGCTTCACACGAGATGAGTCAGACGACGCGAACCGGCGTTGCGGACCGCTCGACGCGACGGACCGACGACGGCGACGGCGACGCCCACGCCCCCGCCGACTCGACGAGGCGAGCGCCCGCGGACGGCTGCCCGGAGTGCGAGGGCAGCCTGGACGCGAGCGGCGACGAGACCGTCTGCGTCGACTGCGGGCTCGTCGTCGACGAGTACCGGATCGACCACGGGCCGGAGTGGCGCTCGTTCGCGGACGACGACACGAACCCCGAGCGGACGGGCGCGCCGCTCACCCGGAGTCGACACGACCGCGGGCTCTCGACCGAGATCGGCCACACGCGGGTGAAGGGCCGCAAGCGGCGCACGTGGGCCCGCCTCCGGCGCCAGCACAACCGCGCGCGCATCTCCTCGAAGCGCGAGCGCAACCAGGTGTACGCGTTCACCGAGATCCGGCGGCTGGTGGGCGCGCTCTCGTTGCCCGAGTCGATCCAGGAGCAGGCGTGTACCCTGTTCCGGTCCGCACAGCAGGCCGACCTGCTCCAGGGGCGGTCGCTGGAGGGGTTCGCGGCCGCGACGGTCTACGCCGCCTGCCGGGTGGCCGGCGTCGCACGCACCGCCGAGGAGGTCGTCGAGGCCGCGCGGGCCGACGAGGCCGAGCGCCGGGCGGCCTACGACGCGATGAACCGCGAGCTCGGCCTCCCGACGGGGCCCATCGACCCCGTCGAGTACGTCCCCAGGTTCGCCTCGCGGCTCGACGTCTCGACCCGGGTCGAGCGCCGCGCGCGGGAGCTGGCCCGCGACGCGGTCGAGACGGGGGTCGCCCCCGGCCGGGACCCCAGCGGCGTCGCCGCGGCCTGTCTCTACACCGCGGCTCTCGAGTTCGACGCCGGGGTCACGCAGCGACGGGCGGCCGACGTCGCCGACGTCACGCCGGTGACGATCCGGAACACGTACACGGACCTCCGGAGCGACTGATCCGGGCCGGGCCGGGGCGACCGTCACGACCGTCGCCACGGACCGGTCCGGACGGGACCGTTCGGCCGCCCGCCGTCCTTCGCTCCCCGGGCGTCACACGCCCGGCGGCTTCACCCGTCGACGCTCACGGCGTCCCGCGACAGTTCCGGACGCGGTCGGCGAGCCGGTCGACTCGTGCCGCCGGCTGACTCCCGGGCGCACGGTCGACGACCGGGACGCCCGTCTCGAGCGTCCGCCCGAGGCGCGGGTCGGCGGGGATCGCGACGGCCGGCGCCCCGAGCGCCCGGCCGACGGCGTCGACCGGCGGGTCCTCGACCGCCCGGTTCAGCGCGGCCGCCGCCAGCCCGGCGTCGAGTTCGCGCGCCAGCTCCCGGGTCCGGATGGCGTCCGCGAGCGCGAACCCCCGCGGCGACGCGACGAGGACGCAGGCGTCGGCCACCGCCAGCGGGACGCCGACGTCCGCGCGGAGGCCGTTCGGGCAGTCGACGACGACGGTCCCGTAGTCGGCGGCGACGGTCCGGAGGACGTCCCCCAGCGCGCGGACGTCGCTCGCCCGCGCGCCGGCGAGCGACCGACCGCACGGGAGCAGCCGGACCGGACCGCCCCGGACCGCCTCCAGCGGATCCGCGCGCCCGGCGAGCACGTCGTGGAGGTCGGGGCCGCGACCCCGGGTCGCCGGGAGATCGGCCATCCCCAGGTCCGCGTCGACTACGACCGCACCGAGCGCCCCGCCCAGCTCGACGGCGAGCGTCGACGTGCCCGCGCCACCCTTGCCGCCCGCGACCGCGACGATCACTGGACGCCCCACCGGAAGTCCTCGACGTCGATGGACGACTCCTCGTCGCCGTCGTCCCCCGGCCGTCCCCCGGCGGCTCGTCCGCCGTCGGCTTCGAGCGACGCTGGTCCGTCCCGATCCGGCGACGCGGCCAGGCCGCCGCCGGCATCCGGCTGCCGCGAGGCTGCCGCCTCGTGCCCGGACTGCCGCGTCCCGCCCGGACCTCGCGAACCGGTGTCCGTCACGTCCGACCCCCTGCGCTCTTCACGACCGGGGAGCCGGTCCGGCAGGGGCTCCGGATCGGGCAACGGGATCGCGTCACGCGGGGGCCGGGGTGACCCGAGCGTCCGGCAGACCTCCGCCGGAGCCGTCACGTCGGGGTCGGCTGCCGGCTCGGTCGCTCGACCCCGGTCGACGACCTCGACGGGGGGCCGCTCGACGGGCGCGGCGACCGCGAAGCCGATCGCTCGCTCGGCGCCCGGCTCGACGACCCCCGAGAACCCGTCGTCGTCCCAGCCGCGCTCGGGGACGCCCGACGACCGCGGCGGCATGACCGACCCGTCGAGCCGACTCTCGACGCGGACGGCGCGGACCACCGGCGTCGGGTTCCGGAGCCGGACGCCAACCAGCACGACGCCGTCGACCGCCGACGCCGTCCAGCTCGCCCGGACGACCCGCGGCCCGGCCTCTGGCTCGTTCATGGCGGGCCTGGTCCCGCGATCGCTCAAGAACCTCCGTGTGGCTCCCGGCCGTGCGTCGGGTGGGCAGTCGGGGGCGGACGACGCGTCCCGGGCTCGTCTCGGCCGGCGGGTCGGCCCTCACGCCCGCGGCTCGCCCCTCGCACGTCACACCCGGATCACCGCCGCATCGAGGTGCTTCGCGGCGGTCGCGGCGTCGGGGAACCTGTCCGTGGCGTCGACGACGGGGGCGTCGAGGGCGGCGACGCGGGCGACCGCGAGCGCGGCCGTCACCGGGTCGCCCTCGAACTCGCCAGGGGCCTCGCCCGGGTCGCCGGTTCCGGGCATCGCTGCGACGGCCGCGGCGAACTCCTCGTAGACGGCTCCGGCGAGCGACTCGCGGGCGGCCCGCTCCAGGTTGGCGACGCGATCCTGGAGCACGAACCGTCGTCGACGGGCGTCGCGGGCGCCCCGGAGCCGGTCGCGAAGCCCCTCGAGGCGCTGCTCGGCGGCGATCCGCTCCGTCTCGGCTTCCGTCAGTTCGCGGATCGCCTCGCGATAGTCGGCCTCGGCCTCGGCGACGGGGTCGGCAGGGGCCGGACTGCCGTCGTCGCCGCGCCGGCGCGACCCGTCGGCTCCCGCGGTCGACAGCTCCCCGTCGACGGGCGACTCTCCCTCGACTATCGTTCCCCGGGTCGGCTCGACTGTCGCCTCCCGGAGCGCCTGCACGCGCCCGCGGAGGGCCGCCACGCGCTCGCGCAGCTCCCGTTCGCGGTCGCCGGCCCCGGCGACGCGTCGCTCGACCGCCTCGAGGTCGACCGTCGGGACGTCCTGGCTCGCCAGCTCGGCGCGTGCGCTCGCCAGCGCGTCGGCCTCGGGCGGCTCGTGGCCCCGCGACCGGGCGGCCGCGGCGAGCGCGCCGCGGACCGAGAGTGCGAGGTCCGGGTGGAGGTGCCCGACGTGTGCGAAGGCGGGTCCAGGCTCGGGGCAGTCGACGCGAACGCCGTCGACCGGCCCCGCGGCTCGAACCGCGTCGACGACGGTCGTGGCCGCGGGGGCGTCGAGCGGGCGTCCGGCGGTTGGATCGTCCGACCCCGTCGCGTCGTCCCCGCCCGTCCCGTCCGTCACGCCGGTCGCCTCGGCTCGCTCTCGTCCGGTCGCCAGGCGGGGGCGACCGCCCGCGAGCTCGATCGCCCGGCCCTCGGCCGTCGCACCCTCGACGGCGACCCGCACGTGGCCGTCGGGGCTCGAGCCCGCAGTCCCGGCGCCGTCGCCGCCCCGGGACGGGTCGCGATCACGGCCCACGCGTCACCCTCGCCCGCCCGGGGGCGACCCGGACCCGGCCCCGGCCCCCGAGCCGGACGCCAGCGCGCACTCGCGAAGCTCGTCGGGGCTCGGGTAGTCGGTTCCGACGGCGAACTTCGCGTACGGCGTGCTCCGCGAGGCGCGGTCCTCGTAGGCCGCCGCGGCCTCCCGCACCCGACCTGGCACGTCGGCGTACTCGTTGAGCGGTCGCGTCCGCTCGAGCTGGACGTCCTGTCCGTGCTTCTCGCGCAGCCGGACGGCCAGGAACGCGCCGAACTCGGTCGCCTCCAGCAGCGCGGCCCGACCGAACCGCCGCACGACGGTCCCCTCGTGACTCCGACAGACGTTCCGGAGCGTCGTGCGAGCCTCGCGCGAGTACGTGACGACGAGTAGCACACCCGGCGCGTGAAACGCCCGCGGACTAAAGCTCCGACCGGACTCAGCGCTCGATTCCCGGACGGTCGCGACGCGAGCGACCGCGTCCCGCGCCTGCCCCCTCGTGCGCGCCCGCCCGTCGGTGTCGCGTCACCCCAGCCGTTCCACCTCGAAGCCCGCGTCGGCCGGGAGGTCGAACAGCGCCGCCAGCCGCTCGCGCGCCTCCGCTCGCGAGCCGGCGACCACGACCGTCGCCTCGACGTCGCGGTCGGGGGACGTCCCCACGGGGTCCGCGCCGTCGCCGGGCCCGTCGACGTCGTCGTCCCCGCCACCGCCGTCGGTCCCGTCGGCGTCGCCGATCCCGGTCGCCGCCCCGCCCGCCTCGCCGGACTCGTCGAGCCCGGTCGCCCGGTAGGCGGCGAGCCCCTCGTCGGACTCGAACTCCGTCGCGTACGTCCGGAGCACCGTCGCCACCTCGCGCTCCGTCGCCAGGAGGTCGGCGTCGCCGTTCTCGAACTTCCGGAGGGCGTCCTCGACGTTCCGGAGGGCGGAGATGCGGTCCACGGCTACACCACCCGCAGGTGGTCCTGGCTCGGCTCGTAGATGTCGCCCTTGTTCTTCAGTTTCTGGATCTCCTTTTCCACCTTCGACTGCTCCATGCCGATGTCGTCGGCGCGGTCGTACACCTCGTCGATCGGCGCCCCCTCGTCGTACTCCTCCTCGATCTCGCCGATCAGCTGTTTCAGGTTCTTGATCCGGTCGCGCTGGCTCTTGGAGGTCCCCGTCTCGACGACGTCGGCGTCGAACTGGCCCGTCTCGGGGTCGACGCCGATGTCGCGGAGACACGACTCGACGATCTCGGTCACGCGCTCGGCGTCCTCGCGCTGGACGGTGTCCGAGAGCCGCACCCGCGCGGACGCCTCCGAGAGCCGGACGAGCGCCTCTAGCTTCCGGGCGGTGACGGGCACCGGGGCGTCCTCGTCGGCGCCCTTCGAGCGCAGGTCGACGTAGAACTCCCGGATGACCTCCTTTGCCGCCTCGGTCATCGTCGGGAAGCAGTTCCGCTTGGCGTACGCGATGTACTTGCGCAGCAGGTCGGCGTCGATCTCGGGCGCCACCTCGTCGGTGACGTCGTCGACCTCCTCCTGCGTGAAGTTCGACGTCGGCAGTTCGGCCCGCTGGGTGTTCAACTCGCCCGCGTAGTTCGTCTTGATGATGTGGTCGGCGAGGTTCCGGTCGTGCTCGGGGTCCGGCTGGTCGGTGACGGTGAAGATGAGGTCGAACCGGGAGATCAGCGCGGGCTCCAGGTCGATCTGCTCGCCGATCGGCTCGTACTGGTCGAACCGGCCGTACTTGGGGTTCGCGGCGCCGAGGAGCGAGCAGCGCGACTTGAGGGTGGCGTTGATGCCGGCCTTGGAGATGCTGATTTGTTGCTGCTCTAATGCTTCGTGCATGGCCGACCTGTCCTCGGAATTGTGGACGATCATCCGGTTCGCGACGAAGTTGTGCGTCTCCTCGACAGTGAGGTCGTACACCTTCGCGTCCGGGCCACTCTCGGTCCGGGCCACCGCCGCCACCCGGCGGAGTTCGACGTCGCCGCTCCCGGACGTCTCGGGGCGGGACGGGGGCCTCGACGCCGGAGAGGCTCCCCCGTCGGTCGCTGCGCCGGGACGGTTCCGGGGGACGTACACCCGATCGCCCGGGGCGAGCGCGGACGCGGCCCGCTCGCGTCGCTCCCCGTCCTCGAAGACGAAGAACGGGTGGTCGCCGGTCGCAGTGAGCGACTCGCCCGACGCCAGGTGAACCGTCGCGAGTTCGTCGGGTGCGTCGTACTCGTGGACGGCCGTCACGGGTCGCCGGACGAGCCGGTCGTCGTCGCTCATCGTCCACACGTCGAGGTCGACGTCGCGGATCGTCCGGCCGTTCGGAAGCGGCTCG
>Ga0207797_1003380_pt1 | contig 10649 bp, 9 predicted proteins | sample PRCRCaboRojoPR_6_FD_187275 | JGI IMG/M metagenome (GOLD analysis project Ga0207797, IMG submission 187275) | Marine sediment microbial community from Cabo Rojo, Puerto Rico - PR CR 10% Liquid 1 (SPAdes) | ecosystem: Environmental > Aquatic > Marine > Coastal > Sediment | place: Cabo Rojo, Puerto... | reverse complement strand
CCAATTCCATCAACTTCAATTCATTTGTTCATGTTGTCTTGTTCCATCGTGCTATCTTGCCGTCTTTCTTTCCTACCCCAATCTACGAGATGCAAGCCTTGCGTCTCTACTGCTAGACCTATAGGACAGCTAAATCGCTACTTACTGCTTAGCGCCTACTGCTTACTTATTCGCAAATTCCTGTTAAATAACTCAATGACTATAAATCACCATCAATGACCATAAATGACTGTCTTATCCTCACTACTCAAAACTCACTACTTTTCTCCTCTTCCCCTCCTCCCGTCTTATCCAGCTGCTCAAAGCTTCCAGACTAAGCTACATCCTTTCCGGCAGATCAATACCCAGAAGCCACATGGCTTCGCGAAGAACCCTTGAAACCTGCAATGAAAGCATTAATCGCATCTGGACAGATTCCCGGCTATCAGCTCTCAGGACGGAATAATCATGATAGAACTGGTTGAATTCACGGGCGAGTTCATAAACAAAATTGGCGATGATGGAAGGATTCCCCTGGTCGGCAGATTCGTATATCTCATAAGGAAATTGGTGTATCAGCTTGACCAGCTGAATTTCTTTTGCATTGACTTCCGCTTTTTCATCCACCCGTTCCGGAATATCCACCCCTCTGTTTTGGGCTTTGTCTATCAGTGAATTGATCCTTGCGTAGCTGTACTGAATAAACGGACCTGTGTTGCCGTTAAAATCCACGGATTCTTCCGGATCAAACGTCATGTTCTTTTTGGGATCGACCTTCAGAATGAAATATTTCAGGGCTCCCAAACCCACCGTACGGTATATTCTTTTTTTCTCCTCTTCACTAAAATCCCCTATTTTCCCGGACTCCTTCGAAATGGTTTCGGCTGTCTGAATCATCTCGTCTATTAGATCATCTGCATCTACAACGGTTCCTTCCCTTGACTTCATCTTACCTTCAGGCAGTTCAACCATACCATATGCCAGATGGTACAGATCATCCGACCACTCATATCCAAGCTGATCGAGCAATATTTTAAGTACCTGGAAATGGTAATTCTGTTCATTTCCCACCACGTATATGTGGTCATTAAAACCGTATTCATTGTATCGCTGTATGGCTGTTCCAATATCCTGGGTAATATATACGGAAGTCCCGTCTTTCCTGAGGAGAAGTTTCTGATCGAGGCCCTCGTCTGAAAGGTCGGCCCACACCGATCCATCAGCCTCCCTGTAAAACACCCCTTTATCGACCCCTTTAAGTACCTCTTCCTTACCAATTTTGTATACTTCCGATTCGTAGTAAATCTTATCAAAATCAACGCCCAGAGCCTCATAAGTCTTGTCAAATCCTTTCAGCACCCAATTATTCATGGTTTTCCACAAATCCACTGTTTCCGGATCATCATTTTCCCATTTGCTGAGCATCTGCTGAGCTTCTTTAATCAGGGGAGCTTCTTTTTCAGCCTGGACTTTTGACATTCCCTTTCCCATCAGTTCCTGAACCTGTTTTTTATATTCCCTGTCAAACATTACATAGTAATCACCTACCAAATGATCACCTTTAACACCTGCGGACTCCGGCGTGACTCCATTGCCCCATTTCTGCCAGGCCAGCATGGACTTACAGATATGAATGCCCCGGTCATTTACCAGATTCACCTTTTTAACATCATTTCCAATCGCCTCCAGTATTCTGGATATGGAAAATCCAAGAAGATTGTTTCGAATATGCCCCAGGTGTAAAGGTTTATTGGTATTTGGTGAAGAATATTCGACCACTACACAATTACCGGTACGGTCACTAAACAAATCATAGATATTTTCCCTTTGATTCATATCATTGAGAAAACGAAGCCAGAAAGAACTATCAATGGTTAGATTCAAAAAGCCTTTAATAACATTGAAATCAGTGATTTCATCCATATGTTCCTTTAAATAGTTACCAAGAGCTTCGCCGGTTTGCTCGGGGGGCTTTTTGGAATATCTCAGGAAAGGAAATACCACAACGGTGAAATCACCTTGAAAGTCTCGCCGGGTTCTTTGAATCTGAACCTCCTCGGTTTTTACCTCCACAGAATACAACGAGCTCAGTGCCCTTCTTACCGTCTCCGTGATTCTTGTTTCAATATTCATTTGACCGGTTTTTATTTCATTTAATCAGTTAAATCAGCCACAAAGATATATAAGTCGCCAAAAAGAGAACCATATAATAGAATATTTTTTATGCCAGCCTTGCTTGATCTATATTCCATTTTCAATTCAACGTATTACCATTTCATTCATGATAAATAATGATTATATTGTAATAAATTTGGGGAAGTAGGTGTCATAATCTAAGACAAGGATTCACGGAACTGAAATCAAATGACTGATCAGGAAATCATTCAGGGACTTAAAAACAGGGATGAAAAAACATTCAGGGAGTTTGTGGACAAATACCAGCACATGGTTATCAATGTATCCAATAATTTTGTCCATAACAAGGAAGATGCCATGGATATAGCCCAGGAAGTATTCATCAAGGTTTATGATTCCGTGAAATCTTTCAGGGAACAATCCAGGTTATCGACCTGGTTATATAAAATAGCAGTGAATAAATCACTGAATTACATCAGGGCTAAGAAAAGAAGAAACATTTTCACCAGCCTGGACCTGATCTTTGAAAACAAAAATCACAACCCCGTGGAAAATATGGCGGATGACCAGGAAATTTCCCAGGAAAAAATGGAATCCGAGGAAAGAAAAAACCTTCTGATAAAAGCCATTGATGAGTTACCTGAAAAGCAAAAAACGGCTTTAACCCTGAACAAATTTGAGGATTTACCCTATAAGGAAATTGCAACCATTATGGATATTTCAGTCACTGAAACAGGGGTTCTGATCAACCGTGCCAAAAATAAACTGCAAAAGAAACTGGTTGAGTACTTTAAAAAATATTGAATTGCTGTAATAAAATACGCCATTTGGTGTCAAATAAACAGAAAATTACAAAACAATGAAATGTTCCGAATTACATAAGCAATTGTTCTCGTACCTGGAAGGCGAGTTATCGGAAAACGATGTAAGGTGCATCGATAATCATCTGGAAGAATGCGCTTCATGCCGTTCGGTATATAATAATACAAGGGAAGCATGGGATGCTCTTAGAGAGGAAGAAATCTCCTATCAACCTTTCTTTTACACCAGGTTGAAGCAAAGGATGGAAAACCGGAAAAACAGGACCGCTCCAAATCTTGCCCGTATTGGAAGGGCTATTCTTCAGCCGGCCATATATTTTGTTATCCTGGGTCTCGGTATATACATCGGCGTTCATTTGGGGCAGGGTTTTGAACCGCAAGATGAAACCGTTTCCACAACTGAACAAATCAATTATATAGAAGATTATGCAAAAAGCCAGTATCTGAACGGTATGGAACTGGAATGGGTTGAACAGGAAATGTTAACGGAACACCAAACTGAAAACACGGAAAACAATGAATAGATTCACTAAAAAACAAATTCTGATAGGTGCCCTGATCCTTCTTTTTGTTATCAATTTGGCGGCTCTCGGGACCATTATATATCAAAACTACCAGTACAAGTGGAACAGGCCATTTTTCTCCACAGAAAAAAGGGATTGGCCTGATAGGAATAAGGACCTGGATGACTGGCCAAAACAAAGGGATGAGAAAGGTAAATGGTCGGAAAGACCAGATAGCATGAAACGGAGAGGCAAGGATCAGGGCCGTGGTTTTGAATATTACATCAAAAGAAGGCTTCAGCTTGATCAGGAGCAATTTGATAAATTTCAGGTGTTGCACCGGGAAAACATGAGGTCAATGAAAGAGGTTGCAGGGGAACTTGGTCAAAAAAGAGATTCATTGATGAAGGAATTGACCAGGAAAGATCCGGACAGCAGTAAAATGTACCGCCTGGCAAGGGAGATCGGGAATCTCCACACCCTTCTGAAAGAAAATACCATTGATCATTTCACTAAGATGAAAGATATATGCAGGCCTGATCAGAAGGATGAACTGAATAAGATGATCATGGAAATGTCCCGCGGAAGGCACGAACCTGTTCAGGGACCAGATCCAGATCATAAAAGAAGACAAGGCAACAGACCCGGAAACAGAATGAATAGAAATAAATAATATGTTTAACCATTTAATTTTAATTACAATGAAAAAGTTTAATAAATTATCAGCAATTGTTTTAACCGGCTTGTTTCTTTTTATAGCAGCTAATTCAATGGCCCAGAGAGGTCAAGGTTTTAAAGGCCGGGGTATGAACAGGTTTGATGGCCCCAGATTTAACTGGCAATGCCAGATGCTTCCTGATTTAACAGAAGAACAACAGGAACAGATCAAAGATCTCAGGGTAGATCAAATGGAGCAAATGACCCAATACCGAAACAACCTCATGGAAAAAAGGGTTGCTCTAAGAAAATTCCAAACCCAGGAAAATCCTGATATGGATGCCATCAACCAAACCATTGAGGAAATGGGTGAAATAAGGACAGAAATGCACAAAGCCCGTGCGGAAAATCATCAGGAAATCCGGAAGGTATTAACGGAAGAACAGCGGGCCCTATTTGATGCCCGAATGGGTAAAAATCGCCGAATGGCCGGTCGGAATGACAATTGCCCCAGGATGGGCAGGGGTTTTGGCTTTAGACGATAAAGAAAAAACGCCGGGAAACCAATTTCCGGCGTTTTCTTTTTCAATAACGAGCCTGGTTTAAAAAGCTAAATATTAGCTGAGAAGGCGCTAAGCGGTTCTAGTAGATACTTGAAATACAATATATAAGTTTTGCGAAATTAGCTATAAAAAGCCGCTAAGCGCCTTTTTAGACTGGGCTCAATAATATTGTTTTATTCAAACAATCCCTCATCTCTTATCACCATAAGTATAGAATTGTGAGGTACAATCACATACCGTTCATTTTTAAATATAATTTCATGGCCTGCACTCTGCAAATAAATGGCAAGGTCTCCTTCGCGGGGCTGCAGGGGTACATACTTTACCTCCTCCTGCTTGTCCTTCCAGGGTTCATCCTCATCGGTAACAGCAGGTATGGGATATCCGGGCCCCACCTTTAGCACATAACCGCTGTGTATCTTTTCCTTTTCCTGTACACTGGGGGGAAGATACAAACCTGATTTGGTTTTGGACTGTGGGTCCTTGGGTTTGATCAATACCCGGTCACCAATCAATATAAACTTGCTAAGATCCTGGTCGCCTATTTCTAATGCCATAAACTCCAGTTTTTGTTGGCGCAAATATAGCAACCTCTAAAAAAATAACTCACATTTTGTCCCCTTATTTTTTTGTGAAAGCAAGGTAACTTCTCCATTATTAAGCCTCATGATCTGCCGGGCAAGACTCAATCCAATACCCGAACCCTTTGCTTTGGTGGTGTAAAACGGAACAAAAACCTTTTCCATCTCTACTTCATCAATTCCCTTACCATTGTCTTCTATCTCCACAACGATCCTTTTGCCGGCAATTTCACTTACAGACAGCTCAATAATGGGATTTTTCCGGCCATCCAGGGCTTCCAGTGCATTGAGCAACACGTTGATGATCACCTGTTGAATCTGATCAAAATCTCCTTTAATATAAACATGAAAATCCGGAAGATTTAACTTCCATTCTACCTCTTTCTTTTTCATCTCTGGTTTCAAAAGATGTAAAGCATGTCTGACCACTTCAACAAGATCAATCTGCTCCATCCTGGGTTGAGGAATATTGGTAAGTTTTTTGTAAGAATCCACAAACCGCATCAAACCTCTGGTCCTGGTATGTATGGTGTTCAAACTGAGGTGCAGATCTTCAAGTTCTTCCCAATTGGAAAGATCCGAATCTTCGGTTTGACCCATAAAATTTTCAAGAGATTCTTTCGAAGCTTCACTGAGGGAAGCAATGGGAGTTATCGAATTCATGATCTCATGGCGCAACACTTTTATCAGTTTCTGCCAGGATTCCAGCTCCTGGGCATCCAGTTCCGATCGTATATCCTGAAGTGAGACCAGTTTATAATAGTGATCTTTTAGTTTAAATTCAGAAACCCGGATCGCTGTCCGCAACAATTCATTTTTGACTTGCAGATTATAAAGCTTTCTCTCACCCGATTTCATATCAGCGATTTTACGATATAATGTAGGATGGTATTTTCCCAACTCACTAATGTTCCGGATAAATGGGATTTTCAACAGATTCCTGGCGGTGACATTCAGCAGGTGAATTCTACCATCCGCCTTATAGCTGATTATGCCTGTTTCAATGTTCCCAACAAGTTCCCTGAGATAATGATAATGCGCCTCTTTATCGATTTGTACATTTTGTATCTCCTTCATTATGGTATGAAAGGCATAATTTAGGTCCGTTCTCCCCTGAGGTAAAGTATTAATGTTCTGATTACGACTGTAATCCTTATGTCTTATAGTAAGCAAAAAATCACCCAGCTCTTTTCGATAACGATTCACATACCGGACCAGGCCATAAACAATCAAAGGTATAAATGCCCCTGTTACAGCTGAGGTGACATACCATTTTTCCTGGTGAAGTGCATAGAAAAAAGCCATGATGTCAAGGGCCAGAAGAACCACGTAAAGGATAATATTCAGGTTATATAATTTAGAGCTCATATTTGGTCATTTTCCGATATAAAGTGGTTCTGCCAAGTCCCAATTCCTTTGCGGCGGCTGTCAGGTTATTATTATGCTTCTTTAAAGCTTTTTCAATGGTTCTTTTTTCCAACTCTTCCAGGTTAAGGTTGCGGCTATCTACATGACTCATTTGCTTTTGATCCAGGATCAGATCATTCTTTTTTATGGTCCTGTTATCGGTCATAATAACGGTTCTTTCAATGACATGTTGAAGCTCCCGGACGTTCCCGGGCCATTGGTATTTCTTCAATTTTTCAAGCCCAGGTTTATCAATGGTCAAATTGGGCTTGCGGTATTTTCTGCCGTACTGTTTAAGATAATAATGGGTTAAATCAGGTATATCTTCCACCCTTTCGCGTAAAGGAGGAACATTGATCTCAACCGTGTTGATGCGGTAAAACAGGTCCTGGCGAAATCGGTCGTTGGTCACCATTTCTCTCAGAGGCATATTGGAAGCACAGATCAAACGTACATCCACGGGGACAGGATTGGCTGAACCTACCCGAACAACTTCTTTACGCTGAATGACCGTCAGCAGTTTGGACTGCAAGGCCATCGACAAATTGCCAATCTCGTCGAGAAACAGGGACCCTCCGTCCGCCATTTCAAACCTGCCCATCCTGGATTCTTTGGCATCGGTAAAAGCACCTTTCACATGCCCAAACAATTCAGATTCAAACAAAGATTCAGAAAGGGAACCCATATCCACACCCATAAATATTTTTGAAGCGCGCGGGGACTTCCGATGAAGTTCTCTTGCAACCAGCTCTTTACCTGTACCATTCTCCCCCAGAATCAAAACATTCACATCTGTTGCAGCGACTTTATCAATGGCTTGGTATATCTCATTCATAGCCTCCGAGCTTCCGGTCATTTTCCTGTAATGTTCATTCAGATCCTGCTCCAGAATTTTTTGGGTGAATTGTAAATGACTGACTTGCTTGCGTGATTTACTCAACTGGTAGCCGGACTGGACAGTAGCAAGAAATTTCTGATTTTCCCAGGGTTTCACAATAAAATCCACTGCGCCAAGCTTCATCGCTTTTACTGCCAAATCAATATCACCATAGGCCGTGATCATAATCACTACCACATCCGGATGATTCTGAAGTATACTTTTGAGCCAGTAAAGCCCCTCTTCCCCACTTGTGGCTCCAGGGGAAAAATTCATGTCAAGCAGGATCATCTCCTTGTCAGATATGTCGGTTCCCTGCTCAAGCCTTCCCGGGCCATCCCATACTTCAACATCCCGATAATGCTTTTTCAGGATCATTTTTGCAGTTATCAAAATATCGGGATCGTCATCAATTACCAGAATTTTTCCTTCTTTGTCAGCCATGAATAAAAAATGCTTACCTTTATGGGTAAAGGTACGAAATGTTTCGAAATGAAACACTGGAATGTTCGCATTTGAAACAAAAATATTGAATCAGATCATACCAACAAGCTATTTTGTTGCTGGCAAATAATGATTTAAGAACTTTGGCATGTTGATTGATTTGAAATTCATCGAATCATTAATAGCACATCATGATTAAGAACTATCTAAAAACTGGTATCCGAAACCTGAAACGCTATAAATTCTTTACAGCCATTAATATTGTTGGTTTCTCCGTGGGCCTGGCCACCTGTTTCATCATCTTCCTCTTCATAGATCATGAAACAAGTTTTGACCGGCACCTCTCGAAAGCCGATCACCTTTATCGCATCGTGGTGAAAGAGACCAACCCGCAAGGCACCCGCTATCATGAAAGCGTCCCCTATCCCCTTGCTGATGCGATCAGGGAGGAATTGCTGGATCCCGGGCAGGTGGTATCCACCTATTACGATTCCAAACAGGTTCAGATCGGGGATCAGCTTTTCCTGGAGCAAGGATTGGTATATACCGATTCGGTTTTTTGCCGGCTTTTCGACGTGGATTTCCTGCAGGGTCATTCAACTGCACTGGATGAGCCAGGCAATGTATTACTTACCAAGCAGCTGGCCAGTAAATACTTCGGCAACTTCGACCCAATGGGAAAAAAGATAACGATCAGCAATGAATTGAATTTGACCGTGCGTGGAATTGTTGAGGATCCACCACAAAACACCCACCTGCCCTACAGAATGCTGATATCTGCTGAATCTCTCAGCGAAGGCCATATCCAGTTCGATTACAACAAATGGGGTTCCAATATATTCCGCATCGCCTCTTATGTTTACCTGAACCATAAAGAAAAACCGGGAAACATTGAAAAAGAGATCAACGAGATATACGATCGGCACAGGCAGGAACAGATCACCCAGAAAAATGAATTCTTTCTCCTCCCGGTCCGGGATATCCACACCGACGGGAGGTTCGACGATTATCCGGGAACCTATGTCACCAGCAAGAAGCTGATCTGGATCTTCATCGCTATTGGCTTCATCATACTGGCCGTAGCCCTGATCAATTTCATCAATCTTTCCATTGTTCAGGCCATTCGAAGAAGCAAGGAAGTGGGGCTGAGAAAAGTCGTGGGAGCTACCAGAAGAAAACTGGTGCTTCAGTTCCTCAGTGAAACCTTTGTAGTTGTGGGGATTTCGGTGATCCTGGCTTTTATCCTCACCGAAGTACTCCTGCCCCTTGTTAACACCTATACCGGCAACAGGATCCATCTCTCGCTTTACCAAAAACCGGATATATTCCTCTTTATTGTCATTTTAATGGCAGGGGTCAGCCTGCTTGGAGGAGCCTTCCCGGCCCTCTTCCTTTCGGCCTGCCGTCCCATTGAAGCGATCCGGAAAAAGGTACTGATCAAAAGGAAAAAGACCCTGCCCGTGCAACGTGTATTGGTAGTCCTGCAGTTCTTCATTGCTCAAATACTGGTGATCTTCGTGATCACCATCCACCAGCAGGTGGATTTCCTGAAGAACAAGGACCTGGGCTTCAACAGGAAAAATCTGATTGTTACCTCCCTGCCCCATTCAAGCATCCAAAAGCAGGAGACTTTCAGAAATCAACTCAGGGAGATACCCGGTGTATCTGGTGTCTCACTGGCCATGGGCGAGCCCCTGAGCACAAGCAACAATGTCTCCAACTATCAGCTTTTTGGTGAGGATGAGGACCATTTTGCCAACATGAAAGCCGTGGATCCCGGGTATCTTGAAACCTATGGCATCCGGCTCAAATACGGCCGAGGGTTCAGGCCATCGCAAGCAGAGAGGGAAATAACCAATGTGGTGGTCAATGAAAAAATGACACGCGACATCGGCTTTCAGCACCCCCGGGAAGCGCTGGGTCAGCACATCCGTCTTTTTGGAAAGAAACGACAAATTGTGGGGGTGATCGAAAATTTCCATGTCTATTCCCTGCACCGGGATCTTTTCCCGCTAATACTCCATCAAAATCCCGATCGGTTTGCCCGGGCAGGTATCCGGTTGAATGAGGCAAACTACAAGAAAACTGTTCCCAAAATCCGGGAGGTTTTCAAACGGGTCTTCCCCAACAGCCTGTTCCGTCATTATCTCTATGAAGATTTTATCCAAAACAGGTATGAAAGGGAGAACATGTTTTTCGGCCAGCTACAGATCTTCACGATCATAGCCATTGTACTGGCTTCGATGGGCCTGATCGGTCTTGTATCGTTCATGATGATACAAAGAACCCAGGAAGTAGGAATCCGAAAAACCCTGGGTGCACTTTCCGGAGGCATCGTGTTCTTGTACACCCGGCGCTTCGCCTCACTGGTGTTGATCTCCAGCCTGATAGCCTGGCCCCTGGCCTATGTAGGATTGAAACAATGGTTGCAAAACTATGCTTATCACATCCCGCTGAGCATCGTCTATTTTATTATGGGTTTTCTTTTGATATTGACTATATCCCTGGCCTCTATCCTTTATAACACCCTGAAGGTGGCCCGGATCAACCCGGCAGACAGCCTGAGGAATGAATGATTGAATGAGAGAATAAGGGGAAAAGCAATTAATTAATCTTTAGATATGGAGGAAACAAAAAATGTTACGCAACTGCCTGCAAACCGGATTACGTATACTGATAAG
>Ga0207797_1003379_pt1 | contig 10651 bp, 12 predicted proteins | sample PRCRCaboRojoPR_6_FD_187275 | JGI IMG/M metagenome (GOLD analysis project Ga0207797, IMG submission 187275) | Marine sediment microbial community from Cabo Rojo, Puerto Rico - PR CR 10% Liquid 1 (SPAdes) | ecosystem: Environmental > Aquatic > Marine > Coastal > Sediment | place: Cabo Rojo, Puerto... | reverse complement strand
GACAATGAATAAACAACTAACCCCTGGCATTTACTGCACACCAGGACCAATCCCCCGGAACGTATTCAACAAAGCCCACTGGCCGTTTTTCCGTCTCCAGATAGAGCAACTTTATTTTCAAGCCCTCTGAGAACCGCACGTTCAGCCAATGAACCTTCTCTGGGTAGCATTCATGTTCTGGATTGATAAAGCAAATCGTTCCGGGATGGTCGGCAATGTTCTCCTCAGTTATGGTGATGATTTCCGATTCTGATTTCATTGATTAGCGTTCCTCAGTTTGAATGTGATATATGAGGTATGGTGCAATGGAAATCCAGATGAGTACAATAATCCACAGGCGTCCTGCGAAGATATTATAGTCATGGAATAATCTGCTCCAGGGATGTCCCATGATAAAGTGGCCAAATAAAAATTCGAACACCACGGTTAACCCTAGCCAGAGTAACCCGATAGTAAGCGCCTGACTTCCTGATTCCGGTCTCCGGACGCGGAGAAGAATCCAGATGTAAATACCGAAGAAGAGTATAATGGTAACGGTCGAAATCTGATGCGCCTGCAATTCATTCAGATGCTCTGCAAATACGCTTTCTCTAAGGATCCCGTTACCGATTGCAATAACGACCATTAGTATCCATGCGATGATGTAGGTAAGGAATGACGGCGGATTCTGCTGGCTTTTCATTTGGTATCCTGGATTTTCGTCAATCTCTGCATTTTACATAGAACACGCTCACCTGTGCATAATGGAATACACCTACCTGCCTCGGACATACAAGCGGTTGATTGTCCTTGTCAGCAATGGATCTCAACATCTTCCGGACGGTATTCATGTTGAGCTCATGCTCCAAGAGTCGCTCAGGGATCTGGATCCCTTCACTTTCCACCTGATCCACACTAAGCATCACATTTTGCACCGCATTGACAATATCCACTGCCTCTGCGATAATGCCGTCGAAGAGATACCGATATTCTCCGGGATCGGTATAATCACTATGTGTTGTGTAAAACTCCCTAAAAGACTCACTATTATCAGACAGTTCACGCATCGAATTGGTATCCGTTGATTGATGAAAGGGCCCCATAACTAAGAGTATGATAACTTCCGGGAGCAGTACTATCCAATATCTAGTAGGTATAACCAATCAATTCTTCCGGTAATACAGGTTGAGTATACATGGATTCCAGGAGCCGGAATCCTCAACAATTGCTATTCCCGGAAATCCGAGGCGATTTCAATTAAATTGTTTTCAGGATCCGCAACCATTGCCGAGCGCATATTCCAGGGTTCGTCCCTTGGGGGATATACAGGCTTCGCCCCTGACTCCGTGAATTTTCGGAATACCTCATCAACATTCTCTGCAGCACCGACATTAATTGCCAGTTCGAACGTCCCGTTTATTCCATCGGGATATGAAGGTGTCAGACCCAATAATTCGGGTAACCGGGTCCGTTCGTACATCGCAAATCGCACCCTCTTGTGACTGAATTCCGCATACGGACCGTCACCGTCCCAATCGATAGGGATACCCACAACATTCCTGTAAAATTCAACCATGGCATTCAGATCATTGACAAAGAGTCCTATCATGTCAATTCGCATACAAAATACTCCCCACCGATATATCTATTGTCGAATTTCGTTCATCAAGAATATCCGCAACCGGTCGCCTGTACTGTTTCTCTACCTAATATTTGAGCAGCTATTCAAGGATAACAAATCCGTTCAGTACACGATCCATTTCCTCACCATACGATTCCACCAGCCTCTCGCCGGTAAATCCCACATATTAAACCGACCCTTCGGAACATGCATACAGCAATGCATAGTAAACTGCGGGTAATCCCATGAGTGAACCTTCTGTATTTTCTTCATTCACGCGAATTTTAAGAGTTGTCGGGCTTTCCCTGACTTCACCGGCATGGAAAAATCCACCCGTAAATAACATGATTTTCACAGAAAGAGTAAAGGAATATTTGTGATGAGCTGCGCATTTGATTTGAGATTAACCTTTGACATCGCAGACGATCTGTTAACACCAAAGGAAGATGCGACATATTTGAAGAACCGTTATTTCGTGGCCCGGAAAAGAGTATAGCTGTAAAATCCATAGTAATTACGATTCATAAAGAGATAATTGTCCGATTCGGGGTTACTGATGCTCATAAAAAGCTCCCGGTCTTCGCCACGCAGATCAGACATCGATTCTCCCCAGAGCATCTGCATGAGAATCTGCATTGCATTTCTATCATTGGAATTCAACGGACTCTTAACATTTGCGACAAATGTATGTACGGTTGTCTCATGGTAACCGGCTTCCCTCAGCCATAATTCTGCATTCATCATATGATTGTACGGTGACATCCCTTCCGTAAAGGGGGCATTCGCAGATGTGGTGGCATTCATCCTGGATTCCAGGAGCGGATAACCCGGCAGAAACTTTTGGGAGGACCAGTACAGTAAAAAAAGGGAGCCACCCGGTTTCAGCACCCGATAAAACTCATGCATAATCTCTGTGGGGTCTTCAGCCAGGCAGCCGAACTCCCTCGGTCCCGGCCAGACAGTATCCATACACCAGATCCAGTCGAACACCCGATCTCGAAATTGCAGGGAATTCACATCCCCCCGGATGAAACTCACATTCCCGGCGAAGTACGTGTTCCGTGCATGGCAGATCCGACGTTCCGAGATATCCATGCCTATGAGCATTCCAGGTTTCCGGGAACGTTCAGCCAGCAGTGCGGTGATGAAACCGGTTCCGCACCCGGCATCCAGACCCAAGGTTCCTTCCGGGATATCGATTGCTTCAATAATGTTTCTGAGCTGAGGTGCTCGAAACCGGTTCAGACACTCATATGCATCAAGCTTTTCAGATTCGTGCGGGGTGGTATTTTCCATTTGAAAGGCAACCCCCTTGAAAGGGTCCCACGCTTTCAGGGTCCGAGTATCGTCGGCCGCTCCCCTTCATCCAGTTCAATACTCGCTTCCCATCCGTCAAATTCTCCATGGAAATCGGAAGCCAGCTGGTCGCAGAACTCAAAAATACCGTCCAATATAGTTTCATCCGGAATATGAGGCAGGGAAAGGATACAGGACCACTTGTGAGGAAAGATGTCTTCAGGTGGCTGGCCAATGTCCGTAATCAGGCCGGCACGCTCTGCCCTGTTGGCAGCATATTTTGCTGATGCCTCAGAAGGGAAATACAGCCAGAAAGAAACCTCATGAGTGCGGTTCATATGGGATCCGAACCTGCGGAGTTGATCCAGAACAAATTGCCCTGAATTAGGATTGGTATGGTTAAAGTTATCGTTCATAATGGAATCCCCTCCGGAAATCTGCTTTTTTGTACAGGTCCCCTTCACGGAAAACTGATTACAGGCGCATCCGGATTATTCCGGGTACCACTCATTCCCATGGAAATCAGATGGGCTCTTTCATCCTGCCAAAGTATTTCCACCTTACCCATGAAACCGGGGATTACTCCCGATCCGTGTCCCGCCGTGAAAGCATCTGCTTTCTCTCATCAGTGAAAGTCCACCAAGGACGGGCTGCTCCGCCATCCATGAAATGCACCGCCGCCATAAACACATCGATGACGCATGGATCACACGGTTTTCCGGTCACACGTGAAAGGTCACGATAGAGCATAAACGGATCCTCTCCAATGAGCTGGTCGGGACGCTCAATTCCGAGAAGTCTGAGATCCGCTGCAATGGCTTTGCCTATATTCGGAATTTGTGTGAGGCGGGTTATATCCTCTCTCGGAACGTGATTCATAGCAATCTTCCCTTAAAGGTTAATACCAACTGGTCCTCACCGCCGGTTATACCTGCTGCCGTAATTAGACGTTTATTCATTGCGCCTGATCAGTTGGTTGGATCACGACTAACCAATCCTTCTCAGGCTGTTCCGGAGGAGTACCGATTTCCGCCGTACCTCCTCCTCCGGTTATCCGGATACTGCCGTCCTGCAACTCCCCGCCGGTCCGGGGATTATACCAGCGGATCCGGTATTGACCTCGATGATCCCCCAGATCAATCCGGTTCTCCTGCACAGACTTCATGTATACCAGATAGATGGTACCGGGCTGATAGAAACAGTAATCCTCCTCTGCAGATGTCAGATCATCACCGTTCATCATCTCCCAGAATGGGATAGTGTGTTTCGAAAAAAATTGCAAGGCGTACCTGCACTGATCCCACATATTCGCCCGGGATCGCCAGTCCTGACAGGTGAGATCGGACTGTGGATGGTCATAACCAAAGTACCATTCCACGCCGGCACCACCCGCCATCAATCCGCCCCATAACGCATTCATACGGGCATTGTCATGACCAGGATTCTGCTCATCCGGAAGTAAAGCGTGTTGCGCATCACCAGGTTCATCGATAGCAACCACCCAGGGTTTGCCTGTACTGTCCGATGCCTCCACCCAATGGAGGACAGACTCATGTACCTTACTGAAATCCGGTTCACTGGTCTGCACAGAAGCTCCGGTCAATTCTGACTGATCTCCGAGCAGATCGTCGAAGGGCTGGCCATTGTGAATCACGATGTGATGTTGATACGGATCATGCTCCCGGAAATACCTGGCCATTGCTCGCCGCTGCCCAGTGGTTTGTCCTTCATAATCTCCCCAAGAGCCGTTTTCCTCACCCAGATTCCAGTTCAGCGCAAGATGATGACTGAATCGGGCAATGAGTTCCCGGTAGTAAAGCTTGCGTTCCAGACCAAGTGCGCCGCCGTCCAGCAGTTTCTGGTTTTCAACTTCCTGGGTTTTGAAATGCAGATACATTCCAAGTTGGTCAGCATGTTCAAACACTCTTTCCCATTGATCCAGTTTGGAGACGTCCATTCGCAAGCGCTCATCATAGGAAGTATATGGAAATACATTTCTGTCATCCCCGGCAATATTCATGGTGAGAAAGGAAAATGCATTCATACCCTCAGATGCCAGATAGTTAATGGCTCCGATTATGCCCTTGCCTTTCTCCCCCTGCCAGGTGGGATCACCTGGATTCCAGTCCCCGGCATGCGGCTCCCAGGTCTTGATGAACTTATCGTAATGCCCGTCATGTTTGAAATCACCGTCAAAATCCTGATAGGCAAGAAAGTTTTCCGGTGCATCCGCTCCTGCCTTCAGAAAATACTTCCCGGAACCGGCGAAGCGCAGATAATGTTCTCCCACATACTCCAATCTACCCTGCCCGCGAAAATCCCTGCCTGTTTTGTCAGTCGGTTGTATAGAAATTTCACCCGCCTCACCATCCATAAATCCGGCACTTGTACCTGCCCCCGGATCATCACTGACGGCAATATGTTCTCCGCTGCGAAATGAAACAGTATATTGCCAGGTCCCGGGCTCATCAGGCGCGAAATGTACCCGCCACTTATCTCCGGAGCTTGCTGAAGTGTTGGCGGCGTCCCCATCTGTCGCATAATATCCGGGCACCAGATAGGTCTTGTCTCCTTTGCTGAAGGTAACATTGAGCCGATAATCCAGAAACGGATTGGGGCTGGCCTGCTCTGACGTCTCCGGACCTGCAAATGTAACGGTTACTTTGTGCCAGGTACGCAAATCTCCACTTACATCACCTGCCATGGCAGGGGCGGAATTCCCTGTCCAGGTGAACACCGCCAATAACCCGGTGAATAAAGCAATTTTGATGCGCATCATATCAATTCCTGAAGTCTGTATTAACTAGAACGGCTGATGCATCTGCTGGGTGAACCTCTATATAAAACACCCTTACAGTCTTTTCAATGGTAAAATGCATTTTCTTACTTTTCTTTGATGCCATCTGAAACCCGTGATGCCTGGTGGAAACCGGTCAATGCGTTGCAATGTATTCAGTGTCGGTTCAACGCCACCGCTGTATACCGGATTACAATCAGACTTTGAAATGAAAATTTCATAAAGAAATGGATATTTCGGTCGATATATGTAACCATGGGGAGATTACTATCCGGGACAGGTGTATGGCTGCAGTCACATTATACTGCGTGAAGGCCTGCGCCCGATAGTGGTTGCAAGTAACTTTTAAATAATCCTGTTGAAGTGAAACTAAAGGGAATTGATCTATGATGCAGTCAGATCCAACCATCAGGCAAGATACATCGTTCGTACATTACAGAAGACATTTCAGTTGGATCAAACACGGTATTATCACAGCACTCGGGATATGGATACTTTTCTTCGCCGCCACCCGTACACATGCTGCAGATCAGGAGGTGCCGGTGAAAGAGGTGATCAATACCATAAAAAATATGAACTTTTCTACTTTGACTCTTGGTGTGATAAGTAACGGGCTCTCCCAGTCGACTATAGATCAGCTGACTGCACTCCAGACGGAACTGCCCCGGCATATGAAGATCTTCGTCACACAATCCAAGGCCGCAAGAGATGTTTTTGTCGATTTCACGTTTCTTGTGAATGAAAAAGAGGTAGACACCATCCTGATCTGGCCTTCGGAAGATTTACAGACCCAGAGGGTTATTAAAAAGATCTGCCATATGAGCAGAATGAAAAAAGTGCCGATCATTGCATTGAATGACTCCTGGCTGGAAGAAGGCGCTGCAGTGTATATAAAAACGGAAGGATCTGATATTACAGTAATGGAAAACAGCGTAGTCACCAAAGCCATGAAATTTACAATCATGGAAAAACCGAACTACGACATTGTGCAGAAATAACTGAGGCAACCGTTTAACTATATCACATTAAGATAGAGTTCGGGACCATTGTCGGCCTCCCGGTCTTCAGAAGCAAAATACTAATACATCAAGCGCTTCCAGAGATCGAACAAACAGTCCCTTCATTTTATCGCTTACCAGCCGTTGTGAGACCGGCTGTGATATCGGAAAGTATCCTTCCCCCCAGGGATGATGCTCTGTATCCTGTCACCACATAAATACCCCTGTTTCACGGAGTTGCTCTCCTCTCCTTTTCGAAATGAGAAGGGGAATTATCGAAATGATAATATACGTTGAACCCTATCTTATTTGTACTCCAGAGAAATGGTATTTATCTGGCGGTTTGAAAACTGGTACACATATTGTACTAAAGACAGCATGACATCAAGGGATTACCTGAGATTGTAAAAACGAATTGTTAAAACCCTGTGGAGAAACGCAACCATGTCAAAATTACTGAGGGTTCGGTCACTGGTTACTCCTTTCTTTTTCTGGCTGGCATTCATTATAGTTAACCCACTCCCTGCTCTGAATAATGACGCAATACCGGCAGTTGACCTGCATGTTCACTTGTCCGATAGCCTCTCAATAACCCGGGCAGCAGAATTATCCTCGGACAGAGGTGTCCTGTTTGGCATTGTTGAGCATCCCGGCCTGTGTGAGTACTGTCCAATACAAAACGACAGGCAACTAAAAGAGTACATATCAACACTCCGGCCATATCCGGTGTATATCGGGTTACAACCGGTAATTCCGGGATGGAGAGACTTGTTCAGTCCCATCCTATTAGAGAAACTTGATTACATTATCATGGATGCACTTGAGATCCCTCAGGAGGATGGTACCATTCTCAGAATCTGGCAGGATGATACGCAGGTGGAAGACCTGACTGCGTTTATGCAAATGTATGTCGATTACCACATTCAAATACTAACCGAAGAGGATATCGATGTTCTGGCAAATGCAACCTTCCTGCCGAAATGTATCGAAGACAGATATGATGAAGTGTGGACAGAAAACCGGGTGAACAAAATCATCAATGCGGCAATAGAGAATGGGGTTGCATTTGAAATTAATTCCTACTATGAGATTCCGGGGCAAGAGTTCATTCGACGGGCAAAACTCTCCGGAGCTAAATTTTCCTTCGGTACAAACAGCAGAAACGACTTTGCCGGCACGCTCGATTATGCCTTATCAATGGTGAAAGTCTGTGATTTACAACCCTCGGACATTTTCATACCTGAGAGAGAAATCCGACCCTCAGGGAACAGAGCAACCCCATTACCGGAAGCGAGGTGACCCATACGCAGAAAGTGGATTTATGGAATCCGGGTTCTCCATATCTGCGAACGTCCGGAAAATTTGGAGTTAAAATAGATTACATCCGGATTGCCAGGTGACCACTCCGGATTCGCTGCCTGCTTCACAAACTCCACCGGCTCGGAACCAACGGGATCTATCAACCAGACCGAATGATCATTCTCATAATCAATCTCCCAAAAGGCGATCCTTTGGCCGTCCGGCGAGATAACCGGCCCGACCATGCGTTGATTAATGGAAGTGCCGATAGTCGTCAGCCGCCTTTTGTCCGAACCGTCCGGGTTCATGATCCAGATATCATAGATCTGGTTGTTGCTATCGCCGCGTCTTGAGGCAAAAACAATCTGGTCCCGGCCATTCACCAAGCCCCAGTAGGGATATTGATCTCTGGCAGGATGGGTTGTCAGTCGAACTGTATTCCCGGTGTTCAAATCTTTCATGTAAATATCGCTGTTGCCGGCGGAATACTTTGCATAGACAATATGTGTTCCATCCCGTGCCCAGGCAGGCGTTAATCCGTAATCAATAAGTTTCGGTTCACCCTCAGACAGATTTTTAATCCAGATCCGATAGCCTTCTTTCCCACGGGTCTGGTACAGAATCTTTTCGCCGTCAGGGGACCACCGGGGGTTGCTTTCATCGGCATCTGACGTCACAACCTCCTGCAACTTCTTTCCCGTCGTATCAATAAGCCAAATGTCCACACCATTCGTCCTGGTGGCAAAAACCTCTGTTGCGAGCATATGATTGTGCGGAGCAACACTCGCATACACATTGATTCCCACATTCGGGATAATGACATTCTTCATCCCCAACTCGTTATAGAAACTCTGCTCATAATCGCTATCAAATCCGAATACGTTATGTTCCAGATGTTCTCCGGATTTCACGGTAATAGAATGGGTGATCTCCTGGTCGTTTTTCCGGATAACAAGTTCATAGGTCCCGGAAGTAATTTGTTCTATAAAGTAGATCCCATCGTTTTTTGTCACGAACTCATGATCATCGATCCGCACAGTTGCGCCGGGAACCGGATTATTTTGTGAATCCAGGATCTTTCCATAGATACTCCCACCTTTCTCTGCACCCCCAACCGGCGTACTGAGAATCATGGATATTAGCAACGATGCAAAGAGAAACTGAATTCCTTTCCGCATTATCTGATCTCTGAAATTTCGATATTATAATTTACCGGATTTGCCCAGGACACATTCAGGACAGTCCCGCGATAGGGATCATTTCGTGTAATAGGATGGTCCGACATAGTTGAATAAGCGACAATATCATAGCTTTTCTGCATCGGCAGATTGTCCAGGAGAAATCTCCCGTCATCTCTGGTAGTATAGGTCTGTCTCAAAATGGCAACTCTGAAATCCGGAAGTGCATCCCCAGTTCCATTTCTGACCTGTCCCTCTACGGAAAATTCCAGTTCCAGAGACATTGGCCCGGTAGTCTGGTCTCGCTTCAATTCCCTGGTTCCACATGAAATTCGCTGGCCGTCGATTTCAACATACACCTGGTATATCCCCTCTTCGGTTTCAAGCATAGCAGTTCCCGAGTCCGGATTAAAATTCGATACAGCCTTTACATTGTTATCCTGTTCGAGAACAACTGTATCGTCTGAACTGAGAGCGGAGTACGAAAGGGAGAACACAACATTCACCCTATTGGGGAAGAGTGTACCGTACATATTGGATACTTCATCGTAAAAGTTAACCACTGCCAACACAACCGTCGCCGCCAGGACAATCAGGGCAATCCATTTGTTACTCAGGAGCTTCCCCTTAAAGTACTGATAGTAATTCTGTGAATGTCCCTTACTCATTCCTGTACACCTGTTGATCCTGATAGTTTGATGACCACAGTCCGTTCAGAAAAGAGCCTGAACGGGCTCCGTGACCTCACTCATGCTTTCGTCAACGATCCGAAAAAGAAAAGCGGATATCAGATGCCGTTTTAGAAGAGGAAATGATCTTGTGGGAATATACTGAACAGAAACTTCCAGTCAAATATTTTGAAACCGGATTGATGAACACAGAATATATCATTTGAAAGACTAAGTAATGCCATTGGAATATGTATTCTGTTGTTTGGTGTGCGATTCGGTAACGAAACTCTCCGGCCCCGGGATCGCGCTGTGCCAAAAAGGAACAGTGCGGACAGTTCAATATGGATATTCTGCCACTGCCCGGAAATACGCCTCGATGTTTCTTTTCGCATTTTTTACCCGGTAGGTATGATTCAATGTATCCTCAAAGAATATCCCTGTGGCCTTACTCTCATCCTCATCTGTGAGAATGCCGTCATTCTCCGGTTCTATCGTATGTTTGTACACATCATTCTCTCCAAGTCGGATATGCCCGTGTTCATCACCCTCCCAGAGTGTTTCCGAAACAAAATGTGACCTGCCGTTCTGATAGGTGATATACATATACTCAAGTTTTTTGGGGCGTCTGCCATGATTTGCAACGGTTATTTCAAGGCAGGGAGGACCGGGCGGCTGTTCTTGTCCATCTGCCTCCGGCCGATACAGATGACTGGTTGCTTTCACCCGCGCACTATCCCTCTGATTCGCATACACGGCTAACCCGAATGATAATATTGAAACGATCAGAGCCAGTAAGGCGATTAGGCTTGAGG
>Ga0207797_1003378_pt1 | contig 10653 bp, 7 predicted proteins | sample PRCRCaboRojoPR_6_FD_187275 | JGI IMG/M metagenome (GOLD analysis project Ga0207797, IMG submission 187275) | Marine sediment microbial community from Cabo Rojo, Puerto Rico - PR CR 10% Liquid 1 (SPAdes) | ecosystem: Environmental > Aquatic > Marine > Coastal > Sediment | place: Cabo Rojo, Puerto... | reverse complement strand
TGCGGAGACCGGAAGATGTCGGCGGCCAGGCCCTCTTCCACGATGCGGCCGGATTTCATCACTGCCAGGCGGTCGCCTATCTTTCGCGCCAACGCAATGTTATGGGTAATGTAGAGCATCGCCAGACCACGCTGTTCCTGGATGCTGTTCAGCAGCTTGATCACCTTGGCCTGCACGCTGGCGTCGAGCGAGGACGTCGGCTCGTCGGCGATCAGCAGCTTGGGGTCGAGCACCAGCGCCCTGGCAATAACGACACGCTGCAGTTCACCGCCGCTCAATTCGTGGGGATATCGGTGCAGGAACTCCTCGTCCGCAGGGAGCTCCACCTCGTCCAGTCTCCTCCGAGCGATATCCCGCCGCTCATCGCGTTCGCCGACGGCCTGCACGTCAAGGGGTTCGCGCACGGCGTCGAGCACGGTCAGTCGGTGTGAAAGCGCCTCGCGGGGGTTCTGGAAGACCATCTGTATGCGCCGGAAGAAGGATCGGTCGCGTTGTTCCACCGCCCGGTCGTCCAGCTCCAGGTCGCCGGTCTCCGGCTCCTCGAGTCCCATGACGCACCGCGCAAGCGTGGTCTTGCCCGCGCCGCTCTGGCCCACAAGCACCAGCGTCTCGCCCTCGAACAGAGTAAGATCGACCTTCCGGACGGCCGGTTCTCCGTCGAAACTCTTCGAAAGCCCCCTCACCTGCAGCAGCGGCACCACCCCGCCGCGGTGACAGGCCACCAGTCGGCCCTTGTGTTCCTCCAGCGGAGGCAGTTTTTCGCTGCAGACCGGTATGGATTGCGTGCAGCGCGGCTGAAACGGGCAACCCTGCGGCACGAATTCCGCGCGGCCCTTGATGCCCTGCAGGTCCTTCGCACGGCTCATGTCCGGGTAGGAACGAAACAGCCCGCGCGAATACGGGTGGCGCGGATCGGAGAATGTCGGCCCGGTTTCCCCCACTTCTACGATATGCCCCCCGTACAGGACCGCCGTGCGGTCGGCCAATTCCGACGCAGCCGCCAGATCGTGGCTGATGACCAGTGCCACACGGTCCGCGCACAGCTCGCGCAGGATCTCGTTCACGTTGCGTCTCGACGGCGCGTCCAGCGACGACGTGGGCTCGTCCAGGATAATCACTTCCGGATCGCATACGAACGCCATGGCGATCAGCGCCCGTTGTTTTTGACCCAGGCTGAGCTGGTGAGGATAGGCGTGAAACCTTGCCTCAGGCAGGCCGACGTGTTCCAGCATATCGCGAACGACCCTGTCGGGACCTTTCCCCCCGGCGCAGTCATGCTCGAGGACCGGCTCTTTTACCTGGTCGAACACGGTGTGCACCGGGTTGAGCGCGTCGTCTATGTTCTGGAATACCATCGCTATCCGGTCGCCGCGCATCTGACGCAGGCCTTCCTCGTCCATCCGGTTGAGATCCTGTCCGTCGACCAGTATCTCGCCCTCCACGCGTCCGTGCTCCGCGCGTTCCTCGATCAGGCCCATGAGGCTGAGTCCCAACGTAGTCTTGCCGGTGCCGGACTCGCCCACCACGGCCAAGGTCTCCCCCCGTCGAACCTCCAGGTTGATGCCCCGGATAATGGCGTGTGCGCCGTAACTGACCTTCAGATCTCGCACTTCAAGCATCTCGCAACCTCGGGTCCATGGCCTTTTCCAGAGAATGTCCCATGAAAAGGAACGACAATATCAACAGCGAAAGGCATATGCCGGGCGGCAGCAGCCACCACTTCCAGGCCGGCAGATAGTAGAAATCGAGGGCGTGGCGGATCATCGTGCCCCAGCTTACCATGGTGGGGTCGGCGATGCCGATGAACGCCAGCCCCGCCGCCATGAAGACCGCCCGCCGGGCACGGTGCACGAACGAAACCACCAGTATGGGCGCCAGGTCCGGCAGTACGTGCCGACACGCCACGTGGAGTCCGCCGGCCCCGAACGTCTTCGCCGCGGAGACGTGCGCCCTTTCCTTCAGAGATAGGGTCTGCGCCCGCACGATCCTCGCCCCGCCCTGCCACTGCAGCGCCGATATCAGCAGTATCAAGCCCCACATCGTCGGCTCGACATACGCCGCCACCAGTATGAGAACCAGTATCGCCGGGATGACCAGCAGCGCGTCCACCAGCCGCATCACTACTTTCTCGTAAAGTCCCCCGATCAGGCCCGCCGACACACCCACCACGGCAGCAATGAACGTCGACGCGGCCCCGGCGCAGAGGGCCACCAGCACCGACGTGCGCGCTCCGCACAGCAGACGCGCCAGCAGGTCCTGCCCCACGTCGTTCGTGCCCAGCAGGTGCGCCGCCGACGGGGCTTCCAAAACCTGCACGGTCTGAAGGTGCGGGTCCCTCACCAGGAACGGGCACACCAGAGCCACGACCGCCAGCAGGCCGAAAATGGCCAGTCCAGTCCGGCCGAAACCGCTTCTGACAAGCTGTCTGCCGTAGCTAACGTGCATCTTTCACCCGCGGGTCCAGGCTCCGATAAAGTAAATCCACGCCGAAATTCGTCGCCAGCACCAGCACCGTCGTCACGAAAAGCGTGCCCTGCAACACGGGGTAGTCCCGCGCGATCAGCGAGTTGTGAATGAGCGATCCCATGCCGGGATACGAAAACACAATTTCGACGAACAACGCTCCGGTGATCATTCGTGATGCGAACAGCAGGCCCGTCGCCGTCACAACCGGCAACATCGCCGTGCGCGCGCCGTGATGATACCTCACCTTCCAGTCGGGCAATCCCTTCGCGCGGGCCGTCAGAATGTAAGGCTCTCCCCGAACTGTCACCGTAGAATTACGGGTCAGCAGGTACATGCCCGGCAAGAACGCCAGCAACAACGTCCCCGCGGGCAGCACCAGGTGCTCCAGCACATCAACCACCAACGGGAGACCCGAAAGCCCGCCATAGGCCGTCCTGGCACCCTGAAGCGGCAACCAACCCAGCGTCACGCCGAACAGCAGAAGCAGCAGGATGCCCAGGAAGAAGCTCGGAAATCCCGACGCGGACATCAGAAACGTCAGCAGTCCCCGGTCCAGCGCGCTGCCACGTCTCCAGCCCGACTCTATCCCCAGCGCTATGCCCGCGAGTGTGGCAAGCACCAAGCCCGACCCCACCAAAAGAAGCGTCCATGGCAGGTGAGCCGCTATCACTTCCGAGACGGCTGCCTTATGATAAAAGGAATAGCCAAGATCGCCCTGCGCCAGCCGCCACAGGTAGTTCCCGAACTGCTTCCAGACCGGCTGGTCCAGGCCGAAGCGCGCCGTGATCTCCGCCTTCGTCTCCGCCGTCATCTGCAGCAGAGCTTCGTCGCCGTAGATGGCCTGCAGCGGATCCCCCGGCATGAGCCGCGGCAATAGAAAGTTGAGGCACAGGATGACGAGAAACGCTATGCCGTAATTGAGCAACCGGGATTTCATCGGGCCTTCGGGTCGACAAAGGAGAGCTTATTGAGGGGCAACGGGATGCCTATGGCCATTCCGCCCGGACTGTGATAGAGGTCGACGCTGCCATCGTGCACCCAGTACCAACGGGGGTGATAGAGGGTCACGGCGGGCATTTCTTCCGCATAGATTTCCTGGATGCGGTAGACCATTTCCTGGCGCTCCTGCCGGTCCATTTCGCGGATCTGCCCCTTCAGCAGGCGCACCAATTCTTCATTTTCCCGGTAGCGCACGCTATTGAAGGACTTGCCGAGGATCATCTTATTGAGTATCTCCGGGTCGCCGCCCAGGCCTCCGTGGCCGCTGATGGCCAGCTCGAAGTCCCAGCTACTCAGCCGTGCGTCGAGCGTCTTTGACTCCTGCGCCCGCACGTTCAGCCTGATGCCCACCTTCTCGAATTGCTGTTTCAGCAGCTCCGCCAGCCTGCCGAACTGCCGCGACGTCTGTGAACTGCACAGGATATTGAAGGATAGCTCGCGTCCGTCCTTCCGGTAATAACCGTCCGGGCCGCGCTCATATCCCAGACCCTCAAGGAGCCGTCGGGCCCTTTCGGGATTGTGCTTTTCGCCCCCCGCGTCCGGGTTGTGCCAGAATTCGTTCGAGGGCGGGATAAGACCTGGGGAACCGGGAATACCATGCCCTCGCAGGATGATGTCCACAATCTGCTGTCTGTCGATGGCACACGCCAGCGCCTGGCGAAATCTCTTCCTGCCCAGAGGTTCGTTGTAGTAATTGATGAGAAGCTTGGCGGCCCACTGCGGCGGCTGCTCCTCCACCTCCATTCCGCTCTGCTCAAGGCCTTCGGCCGTCTCGGTGGGCACCCTGGAAAAGTTCACGTCGCCCTGCCGCAGCGCGACGGGAGCTATTTCCTGGCTGAGCTTCACAAACCTGAGTCGCTTCACGGCAGGCTTCCCGAGGTAGTAATCGTTGTAAGCCTCATACAGATACGTGCCCTGGGCTTTGTTATAGTCCGCGAGACGGTACGGTCCTGAACCGACCAGCGCTTTTTGCCCCCTGAACTGCTCCGGATCCTCCACGGACTCCCAGATGTGCCGGGGCAGAATCGGCACGCTGCCTGCGATATTGGTGAGGAACGGTGCGTACGGCCGGCTCAGGGATATCCTGACTTTGCGCTCGTTCACGTCCTGCACCCGGTCGATCAGCGACGCATCCGCCCACACCCACGGGTGATCCTGGATGTAGCGGAAGGTAAAGGCCACGTCCTCGGCGGTCAGGCGGGCCCCGTCGTGCCACGTGAGGTCCTCCCTGAGCGTAAACTCCCAGGCGTTTCGGTCCTCGAGGTAATCCCAATCGGTGGCCAGCGCAGGCACCAGGCCATCACGGTCTTTCCATACCAGTGTATCGAATACCAGGCTCATGCGCACGTAGCCCGGCCCCCGCGGGTACATTCCGTAGGGAGTGGGATAGCCCCAATCGCCCGTGGAATCCGCTATAGTGTAGGTGTCCGAGGACGAACCCGTCCACAGGAGGAACGAACCCAGGCAGAGAATAGCCCCCACGGCCAGCGCGACAATCTTCTTCAGAGTCAGGCCCCACATGGTGCCTCCGGATACAACTTCGTGACGATTGCGTCCAGCAAGCCACCCCCTACTTCATAATAACGGCATAGGGGTCCGCGCCTGCATTCTTTAGTTTGTCAGCCAGGGAAGCTTTCCCCGAAAACGCCTTCAGTTCACTAACCCAGCTCAGTTTCGTATCCAGGTCCAGCCCTGCCATCTTCCATGCAGCTCGCGCTCGCGAGATGAAGAAACGAGGATTGGAGTGACCGCCGGGCGGAGAGAAGTCGGCATAGTCCATGCCGATATCCTCGCAGGCCTGCTCCCACCGAAAGCCCAGTACGGCGCCCTCACAGGTATCAGCGCTGGCATTTACCCTCAGCACGATAACCAGAGGGCTGACGTCATCAAAACCGTGCGCCGCCAGCGTCTCCTTGCTCACTGCCACGTTATACATGCTGCGCTTCCCCGCTGTAGCATCAAACATCGTCTGCAGAGCGTCCAGCGCGCACGCAGGCGGAGCGGCCAAGAAAGTGTAACTCTCGCCCTGCTCGACTGGATAATTGCGCCTCACATACTGGCCCGCCAGATAGCCGGCATTCAGACCGGGACAGATGTGGTTGTGCAACTCGGCGCTCTTCAGGAACGTCCATGACGGGTGCTCGGACCAGACCAGGCAGAAGCTTACTACCTGGAAAAGATTGGGCTTCACGGGTCCTTCAGAGGCTTTCTTCCAGTTTTCCGGTTGCAGTATGTGACCCGGATGCAGGTCGATCCTCTGCCGCAGAAAACCATTGCCGTCCCATCGGCCGTACGTCGTACGGTGTGTATCTTCATTGAAACATGCGAACCAGAGCGGCGCCTCGGTGGAGGCGTGCACGAAAAGCAACGATCCGCTGCCGGGAGTGCAGCCTGTGGTTTCGCGCGCCACGTCGGAGAACGCCTGAGTTGTCTGTTTTCCGACACAGGCATACCCTGCGTTCGTCACCACCATCAGGCCATCGTCGCCCTTCTCGGCACCGACTTCTTCGAGAGAGTCCTTCAGCGCTGCGGACGCCTTTTCCTGCCAACCAGCGGCTGCCCTGCCCGGCGCCGTAGCTGCCAAAACCATCACGGAGATAACTGCACACCAGACGAAAATGCTCTTCACTTTATGGAAATTCTTCATGCGTGTTTTCCTTTCACCCTGTTCTCTGGCTATGCTACTTTTTGCGCTGACCCGACATCTTGATCCCGCTTCCGTCGACCAGCCAGTGCCGTTCGTCCGCGCAGGACATGCACACGGGCTGGCCGTTCCGCATTCGGATGCGTGTTTCCATTACGCTCTCCCCGCACTCGGAGCACTCAATAGACTCGAGTATGGGGGCGTATTCCGGCGCCTGCGGGGTGACTTCCCGGATCGAAAACACCTCTTCGTCCGGACACTCCATCAGGCGGAAAGCGGCCTCCTTCCACAGTTCCATAAACCTCTCGTGTTCCTCCGAGGTGAGTTCCTTTCGCTCCTTTACTGCCTTCTCGAAAAGCCGGTCTGCTTCGTCTTTCGCTTCCCATTCTTCGCCGCGCGGGAAGAAGTCTTTCAGAGCGATACGCACTCCTTTGTCCTGCCCCCGGCGGAAGAAGCTAACGGCCGTCTTGCCCAGATCCCTGTAGATCATCGCGTTGTTGCCAAAGGTGCATCCGCTCACGGCCTGGATGCCGTCCACGAAACAGTTGTTGCACTCCACCACGGCCATCACGTCCTCCATGCCCTGGTGGTCGGTGATGCCCAGTCGCTCGTAGCCGATGCACGAGGCCTTCACGCCGGCCGACATGCCCGGGCAATAATGCCCGTGTATCTCGGCGGTCCTGTTCAATAGACCCTGCACGTCGCGCTCGGCAATCATCCGCCTGAGCTGTTCTCTCGGTTTTACTTCGGTCACGTCGTCCGTCCTTTCTCAGAATGTCGCCTTTATTCCCGTAATGAGCGTCGTACCGGGCACCGGGTACCCGAATTCCTCTTCGTAGTGGTCGTCGAGCAGGTTGTCCAGCGTCACCTCCCAGAGGACTTCTTTCAGCCGTTCCCCGCGATACACGGGATAGCTGGCATAGAGATCGACGTCCACAAACGCCCCCATGCCTTCGATGTGGGCTCCCTTCGGGGTTCCCAGGAAAACCGTGTCCGTAAGATCGCCCCTGATGGTGCCTCTGCTGTCCACGTAGCGCGCGGTCAGCTTTGCGGTGAGCCCGTCGGGCTGCTGGTAGCCAATGCCCACGTTAAACTGGTTCTCCGGCAATTCCACCAGTTCATCCGTCAGCCGCGAGCTCATGTCCAGAACGTCACCATGCTTTTCGGTGTCCTGCAGCGTGTAATTGGCCCACACTTTGAAGTTGTGCGGCAACTCCTGCGACACCTCCAGTTCGATGCCTCGCAGGTCGACCTTGTCGATGTTGTAGATCACCCTGCTGGGTCGGTAGCCGAAGATGGTGCGTATGTAGTCTTTGACTTCGTAGTAGTAGCCCCTGGCCAGCACCGACGTGCCCGTTTCAAAATCGTGACCGACCTCAAGCTCCCACTGGTCGGCGTCCTCGGGACTCAGGTCCTTCCGGCCGGCCGGCTGGAAGCCAGCATTCCACCAGTAATACTCGGGGATGGTTGGAAAGCGGACGGCCCGGCCGTATCGGCCCGTCACGTGACCGCCCTCCCAGGCATAGGCAGTGAGCGCGAGGCGCGGGCTGATCTCGTCCTCGTTCAGCTCGACGTGGCCCTGTTGCGGACCATCAGCGTCAAAGGCATCAAACCTGACGCCCGGCTGGAATTCCCAGATCTCGCTGATGCGCCACGTGTCCTGGACGTAGGCGCCTTCCCAATCCGTGATGGTGTCCTCGCCCTCCGTATCGGTCAGGTTCGGGTGCAGCCTGCCGCCCGGGCGGAAGAAGTATTCCGGATCGAATTCCTTCACGTCTATGTCGCCGTAGCCCAGGTAGGTGCCCTGCGCGCCGTATTCCACCGTGTGCGCGTCTGATTCTCCGAACTCGTTCCGGAAATCGGCCCGCCAGCCCCAGTTCTCTTTCTCGGGCACCGATTCCCGCTTGAAAACGAGGTGTCCGGGCTCGCTGGCCGAGTAATATCGTTCCAGCCGGTCCTGATCCATGAAGAACGTCTGCAGGTCGAATCCAAAATCTTTGCTCTCGTAGGACAGGTTCGTATCCAGGTTCAGTCGCTCGTCTCGCCAATAGCTATCGTCTCCGGCAAAATACGGTCCCCAGTTTCCCGGCCCGTTTTTGAACGGCAAGCCGGGACCGCCCAGGAATCCTCCCAGCGAGGTCGGCTTGTCAGGGTCGTAGAACGGGCTGTCGGGCTTGTTATAGATGATCATCCCCGACTCGTTGACGTTGTAGCGGCCGGAGACAGTGAGATCCAGGTAGTCCGAGAGGAGCCACGTGAGACTGCCGGAGAAGAGATCTCGTTGGCTGAAGGCATTCCTCAGGTAGCCGTCGGAATCGCGGTGATCCGCGGAGAGACGATAGAGAAATGGGCCGGACGAGCCAGAGTGCGAGATGCCGGCGTTCCAGAGGTTTTCGCGCGCGTCCTCATCAATCAGTCCCCCGCGCAGCTCCAGGGTGGTCTCCGGCTTCAACGATCCCTTCTTCGGCGTGATGTCGACCACGCCGCCCAGGGTGTTGCCATATTTGGCAGGGCCAGCTCCGCGTATCAACTCGATGTTCTCCACATCCCTGAGGGACATCGAATCCCAGTCCACGTAGTAACCGCCATACACGCCCGAGCCGTGGAGATTCCGGCCATTCCACAGGATACGCGACCTGGACTCGTCGAAGCCCCGGATGCGCAGCCGGGAATTCTCGTTGCCCGAGAACCTCTGCCGGCTCAAGTATACCCCCGCCTCGTTCTCCAGCATCCCTTCGGCAGTGTTGGGCATCTGCAGGCGGGATACTTCTTCCTCGGGCACGATAGTCAGAGGCTCTGCCATCTCAGATTTCTCCCCCGTGATCACCAGCTCTCCCACGTCTTCGCTTTCCTGCTGGCTTTCCTCGGAAGAAACATTCGACTTCTTCTGTGCGGACTCTCCCTCCTCCGCCCGCACACCCGAACATACCATCACCGCGACAATCAACACACAGAACAGCACGGGCGTTCTTGCGTTCATTACGTTCTCCTGTGTGAGAAACACGTCTTATTGACACGTTCCCACCCGCGCTGTACCATCGAAAGGTCGGGTGAGAAATCATCCGTCGGCGGGAAACGGCCGACTCTTTCCTGGGACTCAGCCGTTTTCCCGTCTCAATTGCTTTGCTCTCTTTTACCTGCCAATTGGCTTCGCTGCACGCTGTTATTGGAGCTTACCGGCGATTTCCTGCAAATCTTCTTCTGACAGTTCGTGACATGCCTCCGGTTCGACTTTGCCGTCGGCCAAAGCGCTCGCGAAGGCCATGCACGTGGGGTATCCGCAATCTCCGCAGTTGCCGCCCGGTAGTATCTTGTACAGTTCCAGCACGGACGGCTGTTCTTTGCGCTCGTAGCTGGGCTCGATCTTTGCGCGACGCGCCCATATGTCGTTGACTATCTCGACAGCCCGGTCGCAGAGTTTCTTGCCCTGTTCTTTTTGTTTGACTGTCCCCACAGAAATCTCTTGGGGGCGAAACGCATACCTGTATCCTTCCTCTTTCCAGATGACTGTCTGGGAACCGCTGTCGTACCGGGCTCCCTCGAGCTCCGCATTCAGGTAAGGCAACGCATCCGAAATATCGACCTCCAGCAGAGCTTTTGCGGCCCACTGGTCCGTTCCGGGATGGCAAGGAGGCTCCATAAGTTCGAACGCATAACCGGAAACAAAAGGCGTTTCTTCGGCTCGTTCGTTTGCATTTTTCATGGCGTCTGACACCTCAGAAGGGTGTTCCTGTCGTTCCGGCGAACGGCTTTTGTGCCACGTTTTGCAATATCGTAATACAGCCTGGGATCTCTGTCAAATCCAGACTTGACGCGACAACGTCTGGCGTTTAGATTCTGAACAGAATCGTGAAGGATTCCGGATAATTTACAGGCGGCATGCTTTCAGGAGGGTAGACAATGAAATCCGACGGCAGGTCAGATGGTGAGGGCCGGGCAGGACGCGCGGGGATGGACCGCAGAGACTTTCTGCAGGTGTTAGGCTGCGGAGCGCTGGTGGGCGGCGGTGCCCTTTTGACGGGCTGCGCGGGCACCTTTTCCAGGAAGTCAGCTCCCATCAAGTCGGCGCAACAGTGCGGTCCGGCATCTGACTACAGTTCCACGATCAAGGCGACATTTGTCCGCCGCAAGGAGGACTACGGAATGTGGTGGCCGGGCGCGGTTTACGACGGCGAGGCTGCGCGAAAAAAATACACGAAAGAATTGAAAGCCGCCGCGGCACAAATGGGGGCAAAGCTGGATCTGCGACCGAAGCCAATCTACAGTATGGAAGAGGCGGAAGCGTGGGCGAAAGAGGCCGAGGCTCAATCTCCGGACGGACTTCTGGTTGTTACCCTGGACCGCCAGCAACATTCATGGCCGACCATCAGGCGTGCGGCCAAAACTGACATCCCGCTCGTGGTATTCTCGCCCATCGGCACCTCCTTTACCACGAACACGGCCCCGCTGGCCGACAGGAAGGGTTGCGTAATTTACTCCGCCGAGCAATGCGACGAGGCCATCTATGGAATGAAAATGCTGGATGCCGGCGCGCGCATGCGGCA
>Ga0207797_1003377_pt1 | contig 10654 bp, 7 predicted proteins | sample PRCRCaboRojoPR_6_FD_187275 | JGI IMG/M metagenome (GOLD analysis project Ga0207797, IMG submission 187275) | Marine sediment microbial community from Cabo Rojo, Puerto Rico - PR CR 10% Liquid 1 (SPAdes) | ecosystem: Environmental > Aquatic > Marine > Coastal > Sediment | place: Cabo Rojo, Puerto... | reverse complement strand
CCACTGCCTGCGGGAGAGCGGGTCTTTCTCCGTGGCCGTCCTCTCGGAGAAGACCCCCCTGAAGTACATAGGCCGCTTCGGTTTCCGGTGCGGGCGCGACTTCGACAAGTTCGGCGAGATCGATTACATATGCGCGGACACCGGCTCTCCCGTGCCCACCGAGTACGCAGTGGCCTACATCGACTGCCGCATATCCGAGGAGTTCGACTGCGGCACCCACAGCCTCTTCCTGGGGGAGGTAGTGGGGGCGGAGCGGCTGGGGGACGACCCGCCCATGACCTACGACTACTACCACCGCGTGGTGAAGGGGAAGTCTCCCAGCCGGGCTCCCACCTTCGCAGGCTGACCCGCCGCGACTGGTGAAGCCCCTCCGCTGCTGATATCTTCTGCATCTGCTCATTTCCGGACACCGTTCCGGTGCGGCCGAACTCCGTGGATGGGGGTGCAGGGATAGGCTCTTCGGCAGGCGATACGCTCTCCATGTTCTTCCCCGCGTACTGCGAGGAGGAGAACGTGGAGTACATGCTGGACCGGGCCAGCAGCGTGGCCGATTCCCTGGCCGGCGCCTGGGAGGTCATCGTGGTGGACGACGGGTCCACCGACGGCACCGCAGACCTGGTGGAGAGCCGCAGCGCCTCCGACCCACGCATTCGACTGGTTCGGCATCCCCGCAATCTGGGCTTCGGGGCGGCCCTGCAGAGCGGCATAGCCGCCTCCCGCTACGACTGGGTCTTCTACTCGGACTTCGACGGGCAGTTCGACCTGGATGAGCTGACCTTGCTCTGGCGGGCCAGGCATACCGCAGACATCCTGGCCGGCTACCGAAGGCGCAGGCAAGACCCCCTGATGCGTCTGGGCTACTCGCTGGCCTACAACACCCTGGTATCCGCCATGTTCTTCGGAGGCTACAGGGACGTGGACTCCTCCTTCAAGCTGTACCGGAGATCCATCTTCAACAGGGTCCGTCCCCGCTCCACATGCGGCGTCATCGACCTGGAGATACTGCTCCTGGCCCGGGCCTGGGGCTACAGGATCCGGCAGTTCCCGGTGAGCCACAGGCCGCGGAGGGCGGGAACGGTATCCTTCGAGACCGTCCGCAGGGGAGTGGTGGCCTGGGTGCAGCTGGGCCCCATCGCGGAGATGTTCGGCCAGCTCCTGTCTCTGAGGCGGAGGCTCTCCTCCCGCCGGACCATGCTGGAGAGAGATGCGGGCCTCAGCTGACGCCCGCCGGCCGCGGGCCCTCCTGGTGACCCCCATACCCCCCATGCGGACCGGCCTGGCCACCTACGCGGTCCGGGTCCTGGAGTACACGTCGCAGGATGTGGCGTGGACGGTGGCATTTCCACCGGGGGGCGACCCGGCTCTTCTCCCCGAGGGTACGGATGCCGTGGCCCTGGAGGCCCTGGATCCGGCCTCCGTTCCCGCCATTCGGTTCTTCTGCCTGGGCAACTCGCCCCACTGCTTCGACATCCTCCGACTTCTCAGGAGACTGGGTGGGGCAGCGGTGATGCACGAGACCGTCCTCCACCACATGATCCGCCACTGCTCCCTGGAGAGGGGGATGTGGGACGACTACCTGGCGGCCCTGGACTTCGAGTACGGCCCGGGGGCGGCCCAGGTCGGAAAGAGGCTGGGGATGCGGCTCTCTGAGGAGGAGTACGACTCCCTCCTCAAGCAGTACCCGCTCATCGGGAGGGCCGTCCATGCCTCCGTCATGCTCCTCTGCCTGAACTGCAGCGCTGCGCAGCAGCTGCGCCGCCGGGCGGGCACACGGCCGGTCCTGCGGATAGGGCATCCCCTGAGCCCGGTGCCCGACACCGTGCCCGCCGATCCGCCCGGCCGACCCGTCATCGGCATGGCCGGGTCCTTTCATCCCGGCAGGGGCCTTCCCCAGGCCCTGGAGGCGGTGAGGGTCCTTCGCCGCAGCCATCCCGATGCGTGCCTGGTGCTGGCCGGAGGTGGATGGCCGAAGGACCTCCCCGGCTGGGCAGTTACCACCGGAAGGCTGCCCGAGCCGGAGTACCAGGGATGGATACGGAGCTTCGACGTGGGGCTGGACCTGCGCCATCCCTCCTGTGGCGAGACCTCCGGCAGCCTCCTGGAGGTGATGAGGGCCGGCGTGCCCTGCGCGACAAGTGATTCCGGCGGGCTTGCATGCATTCCTTCGGACTGCGTCCTGAGACTGCCGGCGGAGGGGCTGATCCACACGCTTCCCCGGGCCCTGGAGCGCCTGCTCTCCGGCGGCGGGGCGGAGGCCGGAATGGGGGAGAGGGGAAGGGCCTGGGCGGAGGCCGAGGGCTCGCCGGTGAGAGCTGCAGAAGACTGGCGCAAGGCCCTCTCCCTATACCCCGGGGCCCGCCGCCGACTTCCCCCCAGGCCTTCGCTGGCGGCGGCCTGGAGCCCGCTCCCCCGGGGGGTGGAGCTGTCGACGGAGGGCGACGCGGTGGAGTGGCTGGTGGAAGATAGCCTGGAGATACGGGGGCCGGACTGGGCCCAGGGTGCATGGGTGACCGCCGCGGGGGAGGGGGACGTGAACGGAACCGCTCTGCCGTCGGAGCGGTCGGTGCTCCGGGTGGCCGGGGGAAGGGTGGTGTTCACCGGCCCGGCGAGGGTAACCGCCATCACATGGCTGGGGGGCGGGGATGGATAGGCGGCGTGTCCTGCTGCTTGCGGCGTCGGTGGCGGTGGTATCCCTTCCCTTCCTGCCCAACCTGATGACATCTCCCGAGGACCCCGTGGGCATGGAGATGCCCGAACCGGCGGTGAGAGGCGACTCCGATGCGTACCAGGGGGTTTGGCACCACTGGTGGATGGCTCGGGCGGTGAGCAGGGGCCTGGACCCCAGATTCTGCCCGCTGGTCTACCACCCCAGGGGCGCTTCTCTGGTGTTCGACAGCGTGGGTTGGGTGGACTGCCTCCTCCTGGCTCCGCTGTCCATGGCCTCGCCGGTACTGTCCTACAACATCGGGCTGCTGCTGAACTCCCTGCTGGCCCTGGCGGGGGTCGGTCTGCTTGCCCGGAGTCTGGGGGCCGGCAGGGGGGCGGCGCTGGCGGCGGGTCTCATGGCGGCATGGCTTCCGGCGAGGACGGCGCACCTGGTCCAGCATTACCAGGTGGCCGCCGTGGGCTGGACGGCCCTCGCCCTGGCCATGGCCGTGGGGGCGGCCCGAAGCCGGAGGAGCGGCCCGTTCGTTTCCGGGCTGCTGGCTCTGTTCGCCGCGCTGGCCCTCCTGGAGTCCCCCTACCACTTCCTCATTCTGCTGGCCGGCGTGGTCCTTCTGCCGATTCTGGCAGGAAGGGGTGTGGGCCTTAGGGGCCTGCTGGCCGCAGGGATCCCTGCCGTTACGGGGGGGCTTCTCGGACTTGCCTTTCTGCTGTCCGGCCCCGGTGACCCCGGAAGCCCCTCCCTGCCCTGGCGGGAGGCCATCTACTGGTCTGCGGAGCCTCAGGCCTTCCTGATGCCCTCCCCCTTCGGCCTTGCCGGGCGTCTTCTGGGAATGCCGGCTTCCGCCCCCTGGATGCCCAACCCCTTCGAGGGGGTGGTGACGCCGGGCATCACGGTGCTGGCGGCGGCAATCGTCGGGTCCGCGGCCAGGCACAGGTGGAGGCTGGCGTCTGCCGCAGGGCTCCTCTTCCTGCTGGCTCTGGGCCCCCAGCTGAAGGTTTTCGGCCACCTCACGCCGATCCCGCTGCCCTACAGGCTGGTGGGCATGCTGCCCGGGCTGGGCGGGGCCAGGGCGGCTTCCAGGTTCGCTCTGCTGGGGGGCATGCTGCTGGCGGTTGCCGCCGGCAGGACGATCATGTCACTGCGGGGCTGGAAGAGGACGGCCCTGGCTGCGCTGGTCGCCCTGGAGCTCCTGCCCCCGGGGCTGCCTTCCGTGGACGGCGGTTTCCCCGGCGAGTACAGAGACCTTCGGGGAATGGGACCTGTCCTGGAGCTTCCGGCAACCGGGCAGGCCCGGAGGTACCTCTACCTGCAGACGGTGGACGGCAACCCCAGGTACGTGACCTTCCTGGCCCGTCCTCCCGCCTGGGCGGAGGGCTACGTCCGGAGGGTCGACTCCCTGGTGCTTGCCTCCGGTTCTCCGGAGGAGCTGGCGGAGTCTGCGGGGGCGGCGGCGGTGGTGGAGGGGCACTGGCTGGTGGAGGCGGCCGTGGAGGATTCCGTCTCGGTGTACTGTACTGGAGCGGGACCATGAGGGTGGCTCTGGACGTGGGGGTGCTGGCCCACAGCCGGGGGGGTGTGGCCAGGTACGTTCGGGGCCTGGCCGGCGGCCTGAGGGGGGAGCTGGAGGGCAGCGGGGGAAGGCTGGATCTGGTGGACGTCCCCGCCTCCCACCCCGGAGCGGATGTGCCGGCGGAGGCCGATGCCGTGCTGGCGGAACCGGCCTACCTGCGGATTCCCCTGCTGCGCAGGATCCCCATCCGGAAGGGCTGGGAGAGGGCCTCCCGGCCGGCCAGGCTGGGGAGGCTGCTGGACGGGGTGGACGTGTACCATCACGGAGGCACGCAGCCCTGCAGCCCCGAATCGGCCGTCTCCGTCATCACCCTGTTCGATACCTCCGGCTGGGAGCACCCGGAATGGCACGCGGAGAGCACCGTGGGCTACTGCGCGGAGGAGCTGCGCATGGTCCGGCGGGGAAGCAGGCTGCTGGCCATTTCCGCCTGGGCCGCCGGAAGGGCGGAGCGGTACCTGGGCCTGCCGGAGGGGTCGGTGGGCGTGGCCGCGGGGGCGGCCGACGCCTTGTTCACCCCCGGCAGACCGGAAGCCGGCGTGCTGGCGGGGCTGGGCCTGTCCGACGGCGGCTACCTGCTCCACGTGGGCAGCTTCGTACCCCGCAAGAACATTCCCCTGCTCCTGGACGCCTACCGGGAGGCCAGGGGCCGGGGGACGCGGCTGCCGCTGGTGATGGTGGGGGCCGAGGCGTGGGGCGGCGTGGCCACACCCGCGGGAGACGGGGTTAGGGCGATACGGGCCGCCGATGACCGGACCCTGCTGGCCCTCTACCGGGGGGCCAGGTGTCTGCTGCTGCCCAGCAGGTACGAGGGGCTGGGCCTGCCGGTGCTGGAGGCCCTGGCCTGCGGCACGGCCGTTGTGTGCAGCAGCGCGGCGGCCCTTCCGGAGACCCTGGGAGGCAGCGGTCTGCTGCTGGACCCGGATGACCGGGAGGCATGGACGGAGGCCATAGCCTCGCTGGGCGACCCCGGCCGCGCCGCCGAGCTCACCGTACTGTCCCGGAAGGCACCCCGCCGAACCTGGGCCGACACCGCCCGGGAGGCCGTGGCCTTCTACCGGAAGGTGGCCTCGCGGTGAAGATGCTCCATTTGGTCCACCGTTCCTGGCCCTACCACGGCGGTGCGGAGAGGTACGTCCTGGAGCACGCCCTGGCTTCCCGCAGGTGGGGGCACGAAAGCACGGTGCTGACCACGGACGCCTGGGACATGTCCTGGATGGTCTCCCGCAGGGGGCGGCACCTGGAGCCGGGCAGGCTGGTCCACCGGGGGGTGGAGATAGTCAGGTTCGGAGTGTGCCATCCTCCGCTTCAGAATCTGCTGCGGGGCCTGCTGATCAGACTGGCTCCCGGAGGGCCGGACAGGTACTGCTACCCCAACCCCTTCCTTCCATCCATGGCCCGCTGGCTGCGGCGCAGCCGGGGCTGGGGCTTCGTGCACGCCAATGCCCTTCCCTCGCTTCTGTACATGGGCTGGAGGCACGCGCGGCGGGAGGGGGCGGGGATGGCGGCGGTTCCTCACGCCAACGTGGGGGAGCCCCACAGGGGGACCAAGGCGGTAAGGTACTTCGAAGGAGCCGCCGGAAAGGTCCTGCGGGACAGCAGCTTCGTGGTTGCCCAGAGCGGTTTCGAGGCCGGCATCTACCGCGACATGGGGGTGCCGGATGAACGGGTGCTCGTTCTGGGCAGCGGAATAGACCCCGATGAGCTGAGGGGGGCCGAACCGGCCCGGGAGGCCCTGGGTCTGTCCGGCGAGGTGGTGCTGGGCCTCACCGCCCACTGCCGGGACAAGGGCAGCATCGACCTGCTGGCGGCCTCCCGGGAGCTCTGGCGGCAGGGCTCCGGGCACACCCTGGTGCTGGCCGGACCCATCATGCCGGACATGGAGCAGGAGCTGGCGGACGTGGCGGGGGAGCTGCCTTCCGGCAGGCTGGTGGTCACCGGGTACCTGGACCGCGAGGACCGCCTGGCCTGGCTGGCCTCCTGCGATATCCTCGCCCTGCCCTCGAGGCTGGACTGTTTCGGAATCGTGCTCCTGGAGGCCTGGTTCATGGGCAAGCCGGTGGTGGGGTGCTACAGCGGGGCCATGCCCGACCTGGTGAGGGACGGAAGCAGGGGGTTCGTGGTTCCCTTCGGAGACCGGCGGACGCTGGCCCACAGGCTGGAGGTGCTCCTGCGGTCCCCGGGGCTGCGCCGGGGAATGGGGGAGAGGGGCAGGAGGATGGTGATGTCCGACCATACTTGGCGGGCGGTCACCGACCGGTTCTACTCCCGCCTTGCGGAGTGCGGGCAGCCGTGAGGCCCGTAACCGCAGTGACGGTGCTCTACCGTTCCCGCGGCCTCCTGGCGGAGCTGGCCGAGACCATGAGGGCGCTTCGTCCCCTCTGCGAGACGGTCCTGGTGGACAGCTGCTCCGGCGACGGGACGGCGGAGGAGGCGGAGAGGGCCATGCCCTGGGCCCGCCTGCTGCGGGCCCGGGAGAACAGGGGCTTCGGAGCAGCCAACAACCTGGCCCTGAGGGAGGTGGAGACCCCCTTCGTCCTCCTTCTGAACCCCGACGCGAGGGTGGGGCTGGAGGCGGTGTCCTCCATGCTGGCCTTCCTCCGCGAGCACGGGGAGACCGCCGCCTGCCAGCCCCTTCTGCGGTTCTGGGACTGGCCAGCCGCTGCGGCGGGGGCCGGCTGCTCAATGACCGAGTACGGCGAGGGCTACGACCTGCGGTACATGCACTACCTCCCCGAGCCGCCCCAGGCGGACAGCCTGAGGGTCCCCGGGGTGACCGCCGCCTCCTCCCTGTGGCGGTCGGAGGTGCTGTCGGGCTGCGGCGGCTTCGATCCGGCGTTCTTCATGTACTACGAGGACGTGGACCTCTGCATGAGGGCGGCCACCCGTGGCTGGCGGTTCCATCTGCTTCCCCGTCTTGAGGGTAGGCACAGATCGGGGGCCACCAGCGGGCGGGAGCAGGCCAGTCTGTGGGAGCTGGAATCTTCGGTGCTTATGGCCCGCAGGTACCTGGGGCGAGGACGGCTTCCGGCTAAGTGGCTGCGCAGGGAGCTGCGCCTACAGGCCGGCATGCTGGCCAGGGGGCATCTGCCTCTCCGTCGCTGGCGGGCCCTGGCCAGGACGCGCCGGTTGCGGGTCGAGCCGGTGTACCCGGGGGCAGAGCACATGTCTCTGCTGCGGGCCCGGCCCACCCATCTGCCGCTGCCCCGGGGGTCGTGGAGTGGGCCTCTGTCCGCCGACGGGGAGCTCGCCGCCGGACCCGGATGGGAGAGGACCGGGCAACGGACGACAATGCCGGGTCAGTGGGCCGGGCTCCTGCTGCCCGACGGAACGGGGGGCGAGGTCGGACTGGCATTGTCCACCCGGGCTTCGTACCTTTCCGGTGTGTACGGTGCGGGAAAAGAGGTGCTGGGTCGTTTCTCACTGCCCCGGGGAAGGACAGATCTCATACTTCGGGTCCCCCGGGGAGTGCGGCGGGTCCACCTGGCGCTGGACGGAACTTCAGAAGGGGGTGAGCTGCGACTTGAGGATGCCCGGACTCTCTAGGCTCCCCCTTGCCGCGTTGCTGACCGCGGCCGCCGGTGCCGCGCTGCTGGCCCTTCGAGGTGCGGAGTGGCAGCTCTGGGCCGGCTGGGGGATCGCAGCTGCGGCGGCCCTCGCCCGGGAGCGGGACCCCTGGTGCCTGGCCGCCTGCGTGGCCCTGGTCCTGCCCCAGGCCGGGGTGGGCGGAACGGCGGCTTCCGCCGCGGTGGCCCTCTCCGCGGCAATGGTGGCCGGCTCCAGGGGGGCGGGCCTTGCCCCCAGGACGGTGGCCCTGGCCGGAGGGCTGGTGGTGTTTCTCGACGGCCGGGCCGGGGGGCTTTCGGTCTGGCTGCTGGTGCTGGTCGTGGCCGCGGTGCTTCCCCGCGCCGGAGCCAGGAGGGCCCTGCTGCTGGCGGGCATGGCGGCGGTTCCCCTGGCCGGAGGCCTGCCCGGGCCGTCCTCGCCGCGGGCCCGGGTGGTGCAGGAGCGGTACCTGGAAGGGGAGACGGTCTGGGAGGGCCCGGTGAGCGTGCGGGTGGGAGAGCCCGAGCTGCTGCTGCGCTGCCGGGAGCCCGGAACCGTATGCCTCGACCTGGGCGCGGGCGGAGTCAGGGACTCCGGTCCCGTGGGCCTGGTGGTCACCGACCGGATGGCCCTTCCCGTCACCCCCGGCCGGGAGACGCTTCAGGTCCGGCAGACCTCCGGCTGGGTGATGGTGACCCTGGAGAGGGGCTACGCTCCCCGAACCCATCCGGTGGTCCACCTGTTCGGCGCCTGGACGGGGGACCGGCGGTGATGGCGGAGGCGAGGAGGCTGGCCGCCGGACACCGGGGAATGCTGTTGGCGGCGTGTGCGGCCGCCGGCATCTTCCTGGCCTGGAGGGTGCTGGGCATGCCCCTTCCCGGGACCGCGGGAAGGCTCATCCCCCTCACCTGGCTCCTGGCCGGAGTGGTGCTCTGGGAAAGGAGGCTCCCGCCCGCTGCCGTGATCTTCCTCTGCGGGTTCGCCGTGCTGGCCCCCCTGTGGGGCCTGCACCGGGGCGTTTTTCTGCTGGCCGGCGCCTCGGCGGCTGCAGGGGCACTGGCGGTGGCCGCGGAGGGGGCTTCGGGAGGCAGGCTGAGGCTGGCCCTCGCCCTGCTGGCCCTGGGTCCCGTGACTCTGGCCACGGTGCCCTTCACCGGGGACGAGCCCCACTACGCGGCCCTCAGCGAGAGCATAGCGGTGGACCGCGACCTGGACGAGACGGACAACCTCCATTACCGGGACCCGGTGGCCGGAATCTCCCGGCAGACGGCCAGCCTCAGCGGGGGCGTTAGCCATCACCAGCCTCTGATGTCGCTCCTGGTGGCCCCTGGCCTTCCCCTGGGGGCTGCGGGAATGCGGGGGGCGAGCCTGTTGATGGCCGCGGTGGCGGCCCTGCTGCTGGCGGGCGTGCTGCGGAGGGCCGGCTGCCGCAGCCCCTTCCGGGCAGCCTTCCTGGCGTGCGCTCTGATGCCGGGGCTGGGCATACTGGGCACCCTCTACCCCGGATGGGTGGCGGCGGGTCTTCTGTGCCTGGGGGTCTGGGGCGGTCTGCGCGGCGGCGGGGCCGGGGCCTGGGCCCTGGCTGCCGCCGTAGTGCTGATGCCGCTTCTGAAGCTGAGGTTCGCACCCCTGTCCGCGGGGCTGTTCGCCGCCCTGGTGATCTACTCGGCCCCCGAAAGGAGGAAACGGCTTCTGGTCTGGGCCGTGGTTCTCCTGGCGACGGTGCTGGCGGCCGACCGCGTCGTTCTGGGGGGAAGGCTGTTCTGGATCAGGTACGGCAACGTGGACGCCGTTCTGGCGCTTATGCACCGCACCCGGGCGGCGGCGGGGAGCATAGCTTCGGCGCCCCTGGCCGCCCTGGTGGACGGGGAGGTGGGGCTGCTGCCCCGGGGTCCCTGGGTGGTTGCCGGCCTGGCCGGCCTGGCGGCCCTCTGGCGGCGGAGGAGACGGGCGGCCGTCTGGCTGGGCCTCCCGGCGGCCGCCTACCTGACGGTGCTCTTCGTCTGGCTTCCCCAGACCTGGCACTCCATGCCCACCCCTGCCGGAAGGATGATGGTGCCGGTGCTGCCCCTGCTGGCGGCCTCGGCCTGGCAGCTGCTGGACCGGCTGCGGGGAAGGAGCGTCCTGATGACCGCATCGCTGGCGGTGGCCGGCGCCTACGTCTTCTCTCCCGGCCTGCGGTTCAACCTGGCCGACGGCACCGACGCCCTTCTCTCGGCGCTGATGGGGCCCCGGGCGGCGGCGGCCGCGCTTCCCTCCATGATCCGCCCGGATGTCCTGCACATGGCTGCGGCTGCGACGGCAGCGGCGGCCCTGGTCTGGGCGGCCGCACGGAGCCGCGAGAGACTTCCGGCCGTGCTGCTGCTCTCGGTGGCCCTGGTGGGAGGTGCCGGGGCGCTGGCGTCTGACGGATGGGAGGCGGAGGACCTGGAGCCCGCAACGAGACGGGGCTGCCGCCTGTACCCGGTCTCCCCCGACCCCGTCGCCAGGTACTTCTGGTTCGGCGGCCAGCAGCGTATGCTGAGGATGGGGCATGCCGACGACCTGATCAGCCTTCCGGTACCGGATGACGCGGACTCGGTGCGGGTGACCCTGGTGGCCCGGGCCATGGGCGAGGAAGGCGTGCCCGTGGCCGTGTCGTGCGGCAGCGACACCGCGCGCATGAGACTGCGGACGGGACTTGTGGAGACTCCCGACTGGGTCAGGGGAGTCCGAAGGCGGCGGGACGTGCGGGTGGCGGTCGAGCCTGGAAACCTGGCCGATACTGCGGCCGCCGTGGTGCTTCCGGCGGGAGCGGATTCGGTGAGCCTGCGCGTGGAGAGGACGCTGCAGCCCCCGGAGGGTCTCTACCTGGACAGGATATCGGTGGAGGG
>Ga0207797_1003376_pt1 | contig 10655 bp, 9 predicted proteins | sample PRCRCaboRojoPR_6_FD_187275 | JGI IMG/M metagenome (GOLD analysis project Ga0207797, IMG submission 187275) | Marine sediment microbial community from Cabo Rojo, Puerto Rico - PR CR 10% Liquid 1 (SPAdes) | ecosystem: Environmental > Aquatic > Marine > Coastal > Sediment | place: Cabo Rojo, Puerto... | reverse complement strand
CTCCAACCCTGACCCCAACGCCAACCCTGACCCCGACTCCAACCCTGACCCCGACCCCAACCGATGGAACCGACGGCGGGCCCTCTGCCGACCAACAGCGGGTGAGTGGTGGGACAGGCGAGGACGAGGAAGTAATCGATCCCGCCGAGATTCAGGAGGTCGATATCGTCGACGTGGGGCTGGAAACTGCACCTGCGAACAGCGTGAATACGACGAGTATCGTCACGCTCGAAAATCCATCCACGGCCGAACAGCCAGTCCAAGTACGATTCGTGATCGACGGCGATGTCGTCGAAGAACGTGAGGTCGTCGTCCCGGCTGAAGAACGGATGAATGCAACCCACAGCGAGATCGTCGAAGAGCCTGGAATCCACGAGGTCGCATCCAATCTCGCCACAACGAACGAAGAAGGCGGGACAGTCCGAACCTTCGACTTCGGAATCGGCGTCGTCGAACTCGACGATGACGGGAACGAGCTCTCCAGTTCGAGTGCCGACCCACCGGCTGCTTCCGACGACGTGGACACTGACGGGGGTCAGGACTCCGCCGACGGCGGAGCGTCTCTGTCGGTCCTGCTGGGTGGATTAGTGGCCATCGTCGGTGTGCTACTGGGGGGACTGTACTGGCGGCGTCGCACCACGTGAGTGTGTGAAGGTCTGTAACCGTACAATCGGTGCTACGTATATCCGCTATATTCAGCAGTCGGTGACCTGCTAGTGTACTGGCTTTTCGTTATCGGTGATGGACGCGCCGCAGTGCGTCGACGGAAGCGGTGCCGGAAATGCGGACGTCCGTCTGCGCGGTCGCCGGAACGCCCCAGTCCATCAGCGCCTGGAGTGGAGCAACTCGTTCAACTCACTGTATGGAATGGCGTTCTCCATGCTGGCGTAGGTTCCGTCGTCTCGGAGTTCTTCACTGATTTCCCGTAGAAATCCGAGCGTCGCTCGCATCGGGCCCGATCCGACGCTGACGCGGGCGACCCCGAGTTCGTCGAGTTCCGGTATCGTCGGTGCTCCCGGGCCACCGAGGACGTTGAGCGGACCATCAATACCGTCCACGAGCGCCTCGATCGTCTGCGGTTCGGTCACTCCCGGAACGAACAAACAGTCGCTCCCGGCCTCGTAGTACGCGTTCGCGCGCTCGACGGCGCGTTCGACGCGTTCGGACTCCTCGCCGACGTCCCGCCAGAACACGTCGGTCCGGCCGTTGATCACTACCGGCACGTCCGCGTCCTCGGCCGCCTCTCGTGCTGCCCGAATGGTCCTCACATGTCTCTCGCGCGGGACCAGTCCGTCAGTCGAATCGTCGGTTCCGTCCTCTAGATTGATGCCGACTGCCCCTGCGTCGATAGTCCGCCGTACCGACTCGGCGACGTCCGGGGCGGTATCCCCGTATCCGGCCTCCATGTCGGCGCTCACCGGGATCTCCACGCTGTGGGCGATCCGCTCGACGACGGCCAGCATCTCGTCCCTGGACAGGTGTTCACCGTCGGGGACGCCGAGTGAGGCCGCTATACCGGCACTAGACGTCCCGATGGCCTCGAACCCTGCTGCTTCATAGATGATGGTACTGGCCGCGTCCCACGAATTCGGTAAGACGAGGGGGCCAGCGGTGCTCGCTGTGTGGCGGTCGCGAAACGTCCGTGCGAGTTCTCGTTGGGTGTTCCTATCCATTGGTAGGGACCGTTGCTGATTGTTCAGGTGTGCAACTCTTCTCGCTTGGGCTGAGGCGCGCAACGACGTTAATGATGCGCCGATACTTGGGACCGAACCGACCGTGTTGCGCTTCAGTTTGGACTGTCGGGGACAGTCCCGACCACGCAATTACCGGTGATTGCACCCGGCGCGTATTCAACCGGCTCGGTGGGACCGATTCGACGGTCGGGCGAGGATTGTCCGGCCGTCCCGAAACTGTTACAACGGGCGAAACCGCCAACCCGCCATGAACCAGCGAACCCGCGCCGCGGTCGTCGGCGGGTTCGTGCTGCTCGCCGTTCTCGCGCTTCTGGGCCAGGCCGCTTTCCTCGACCGTCAACCGGTCGTTCGTGGCAGTAGTGCCGGCGCACTCGAGGATGAAACCGTCGGCAGGGGACCCACCCTCGTGGGCGTCCAGTCGTGGGACGACGATGGCCGGCTCGTCGAATTGAGTCCCAACGGCACCGTCCGGTGGGAGTACTCGCTCGACGGGGCGAGAGTCTTCGGGATCGATCCACTTCGCGAGGGGGAGCCGGCCCCCAACGTCACGCCCGCTGCCGACGGGACCCTGGTCCTCTTCTCGCTGGCCGAGATCGTCCCGGCGACGGACTGTGAGGCCGAGTTCATCGACGCGGAGCTGTCCTTCCGGGGTGGTCTCGACGCGGGCGAACACTGCGTGAACAACCGCGTCGTCCTGATGGATCGACCGGCCAAGGAGGTCGTCTGGCAGTACAGCTGGTACGACGAGATGGTTCACTACCACGAGGTCCACGACGCCGAAGTGACCGACGACGGGGAGGTCGCCGTCGTCGACATGGGGAACGACCGGGCCTTCACGGTCGACGAGGACGGCGAGATCACCTGGGAGTGGCAGGCCGAGGAGCACATCGACGAGGGCACGGCGTTCTTCGAGGAGCACGTCCCGGCCGGCGAGGCCGGGGAGTTCGCCAAGGCCGGCGAACTGGACGACTGGACGCACATGAACGACATCGACCAGCTCCCGAACGGCAACTTCCAGCTCTCGATTCGCAACTACGACATGCTAATCGAGGTCGACCCCGAGACGGACGAGATCGTCGACACCCTCGGCGAGCCCGGGAAGACGGAGGTCATGTCCCGCCAACACGACCCGCAGCCGTTGCCGAGCCACGGGACGACGATCGTCGCGGACAGCGACAACGACCGAGTGATCGAGGTGGACGACGAGTCCGAGGAGGTCCTGTGGGAGTACACCGGTCCGCCGGGAGCGCCGCTGCAGTGGCCCCGGGACGCCGATCGGCTGCCGAACGGCCACACCTTGATTACCGACTCGCGGAACAACCGCATCCTCGAAATCAACGCCTCCGGGCGGGTCGTCTGGGAGTTCCACGACCCGAACGGCGAAGTGATTCCGCTGCCGTACGGCGCCGATCGCTTGCCGATGGGGGAGACCGCCGGCGGGCCGTCGGCCGACGAACTCGGCGAGCAGGAGGCGGTCGACCACGGCGTCGGGAAGCTCGTTCGGGACGTCGTGACGGTCGCCCACTGGGTGTTGCCGACCTGGATGCACCTGCCCCAGCAACTCAACCTGCTCGCCATCCTGCTCGGGGGGTTGTGGCTGCTCGGCGAAGGGATCGTGTACGGCTCTCGGCGCCTCGGCGTCCGTCGACGCCTTCGCCACTGGCTCGGCGGGCGGTGATCCGTGTCCCGGGAGTGACACGGGCGAGAGCGCCGCTCTCCTCGGGGGTCGGCAGATTAAAACGGATCCCGACCGATCGGGACGTATGGCCGAAGGCGATACGGGCATGAACGCGCTGATCGGCGCGATCGTCGGCGTCATCCTGGCCCCGATCGTGCCGTTTTCGACGGTCGTCGGCGGTGCCGTCTCGGGATACTTGCAGGGGGGCGACCGCCAGGAGGGGCTCAGGGTCGGGGCCTTCGCGGGCGCGATCATGCTGGTCCCGATCCTCCTGTTCCTGCTGTTGCTCGGCAACGTGTTCTTCTTCGCCGCCGCCGGTGGGGTCTACCCCGGTCCGTCGATGTTCGGACTGGCCGGCGGCGTCACGATCGTCGTCTTCATCTTCGCGTTACTCTTCGGCGTCGTCTACGTCGTCGGGTTCGCGGCCCTCGGCGGCTACGTCGGCAACTACCTCAAGACGGACACCGACGTCGGCAGCTGAGCCGGCCGCCGACACCGACACTTAAAGTAGCCTCCGGCGTCCACAGGCGGGCATGGTTACCTCGAGCGCGCCCGGGAAGGTCTACCTCTTCGGCGAGCACGCCGTCGTCTACGGCGAGCCGGCGGTGCCGTGCGCGATCGAGCGACGGGCCCGGGTGACGGTCGAGCGCCGCGGTGAGGGACTCCGCGTCCACGCCGCGGATCTGACGCTCGACGGCTTCACCGTCGAGTACGACGCCCAGACCGAGGATCGGCCCGACGTGGACGTCGCCGATTCCCTCGTCGACGCCGCGATCGGCTACGTCCAGGAGGCCATCGCCCAGGCCAAGGACGCCGCGGACGTCGAGGACGTCGGCTTCGACATTACCATCGAGAGCGCCATTCCGCTCGGGGCCGGGCTCGGCTCCTCCGCGGCCGTCGTGGTCGCGACGATCGACGCTGCCACGCGCGAGCTGGGGGTCGAGCTCTCCGACCGGGACATCGCCGACCGCGCGTATCGCGTCGAGCACACCGTCCAGGACGGCGAGGCGTCCCGCGCGGACACGTACTGCTGTACGATGGGCGGCGCGGTCAGGGTGGAGGGCGATGACTGCCGGCAGATCGCCGCCCCGGACCTGCCCTTCGTGATCGGGTACGACGGCGGCGCCGGCGACACCGGGGCCCTCGTCTCCGGCGTGCGACGGCTCCGGGAGGAATACGACTTCGCCGCCGACACGGTGGCGGCGATCGGCGACGTGGTCCAGCGTGGCGAGACCGTCCTTCAGGACGAAGACGTCGCGGAACTCGGCAAGCTGATGGACTTCAACCACGGGCTGCTCTCGGCCCTCGGCGTCTCCTCGCGATCGCTCGACGCCATGGTGTGGGCGGCCCGCGACGCGGGCGCACTGGGTGCGAAGCTCACGGGGGCGGGCGGCGGCGGGTGCATCGTCGCGCTGGACGAGACGACCGAGACGAAGACGGCCCTCGAGTACACGCCGGGCTGCGAGGACGCCTTCCGGGCGGAGCTCGATCGTGACGGCGTGCGACGCGAGGAACCCTGACATGGTGACGGTCCTCAAGCTGGGCGGGAGCGTCGTCACCGACAAGACGGCGGCCGAGACGATCGACGAGGCCGCCCTCTCGAGAGCGAGCACGAGTATCGGGGCGGCAATCCGCGAGGAGGGGAAGTCCGACCTGGTGCTGGTTCACGGCGGCGGGAGTTTCGGCCACCACAACGCGGACGCCCACGGCGTGAGCGACGAGACGGGGTCCCACGACGTCGATGCGGTGGCCGACATCCACGGCGCGATGGGCCGGCTGAACGCGGCCGTCGTCTCGGGGCTTCGCGAAGCAGGCGTGCCGGCTGTCCCGGTTCACCCGTTCTCGCTCGGCCACCGGGACGCCGACGGCGACCTCTCGCTCCCGGCAGGGGGCGTGGCGACGCTTCGTGCCGAGGGGTTCACGCCGGTCCTCCACGGCGATCTGGTCCCGCACTCGGGCGCCGGGGTGACGGTCCTCAGTGGCGACGAGATCGCCGTCGAACTCGCCGAGGCGCTCGGGGCCGACCGCGTCGGTCTCTGTTCGACCGTCCCGGGGGTCCTCGATCGGGACGGGAACGTCGTTCGGCGGATTGCGTCGACCGCCGAGGCAGAGACCTACGTCGGCGAGAGCGACGCGACCGACGTCACCGGGGGGATGGCCGGAAAGGTCGACGCGTTGCTGGGGCTGTCGGCACCGGCACGGATCTTCGACCTCGACGGCCTGGAGGACTTCCTGGCGGGTGGCTCGCCCGGCACCGAGATACGACGGGAACGCTGAGACGCCACGCGCCATTCTCCCGACAGTATTTCGATGTTGATACGTCGCTCGGCCCGCAGCCGGCCTCGATGGGTCGCGTTCACCGCCCAACACCGGGCGGTCGAGCCGGCGCCGGTGCCGAAAGCTACTTGTGGGTCGTCACCTATGACACCGATATGACAGCTGTTCGGCTCCGGGACAGCGCCCGATACGGCCTCCGACTGTACGCCTACGTCCTGGGGATCACGATCCTCGGCGGGGCAGGCGTGGGCCTCGGGGCGGCGCTCGCCTGGCCGGAGGTGCAGGCGTGGCGCGGACCGGGCGTGGCGGAGCCGGCCGTGGGCGCCGGTGGCGGCGTGCTCCTGTTCCTCGGCCTGTCGATCCTGGCCACGGGCTACTTCGGCGTCGCCTTCAAGCTCCTGGCCGACGGCGTCGCGGCCGGTTCGTCGACGACTGTCGGTGGCGAACCGGGGGCCACCCAGGAGGCGGAACCGGCGACGGCCGACCCGAACATCGGTGCGGAACCCGAACCGGAGCCGGCCAGGGAATCGACCGACGACGCCGCCAGTGAGGAACCGACGGGGGCAGCGGTCGGCTCGATGGCAGGTGAGGCGGCCGGCGACGAAACCACGACCGCTCCCGCCGATCCGCCCGAGCCCTCGCCAGAGGAGATCGCGTTCGGAAACACCGCCGGCGAGGAGGCCGAGGCGGCCGCGGAACCCGACCCTGCCTACGAGGACACACGCTCGGCCTCGAGCAGCGACGCCGTGGCCAACCAGAACGCCGACGCCGATCCCCTCGCGGACCCCTCGGACGACAAGTAGCCCGGCTCGCTATTGTCGCCGAACTCGGCCGACGCTCAGTCGCCGAGTAGCTCGTCGGCGATGATGTTACGCTGGATCTCGCTCGTCCCCTCTCCGATCTGGTAGATCTTCGCGTGGCGGTACTGCCGCTCGACGGGGAACTCCCGAGTATAGCCATTGCCGCCGTGGAGCTGCATGGCGTCGCTGGCGACCGCCTCGGCGATCTCTGAGGCGTACAGTTTCGCCATGCTGGCGAGTTTCGTCGGCGTCTCGCCGCGGTCGAGCCGCGCCGCCGCGTCGTAGGTCAGGCGGCGCGCGTTCTCGACTTTCAGGCCCATGTCGGCGATCGTGTGACGGACGGCCTGGAACTCCCCGATCGGCTGGCCGAACTGCCTGCGCTCGTTGACGTATTCGATCGCCTCGTCGAGACAGCGCTGGGCGATGCCGAGGGCCTGGGCCGCGATGCCCACACGTTCGGCCTCGAAGAACTCCATGAGCTGGTAGAAGCCCTCGTTCTCTTTGCCGACCAGGTTCTCGGCGGGGACGCGAACGCCGTCGTAGCGGAGCTGGGCGGTGTTCGAGGCGTTCCAGCCCATCTTGTGGATGTCCGACTCGACCTCGAAGCCGTCTCGATCCGTCTCGACGATGATGGCCGAGATGCCGCCGTGGCCCGGACCCCCCGTGCGGCACGTCGTGAGGACGTAGTCGGCGATCCCGCCGTGGGTGATGAACGTCTTGACGCCGTCGACGACGTACTCGTCGCCGTCCCGGTCGGCCGTGGTTTCGATGCTGGCCGCGTCGCTCCCGTGCTCGGGCTCCGTGTTGCCGAGCGCGCCGATCAGGTCCCCCGAGGCCACGCCCTCGAGGATCCACTCTTTCTGGCTCTCGGTGCCGTACTCGGCGATCATCCGCGTCCCGAAGTTCGTCCCGATCGCGGCGAGCATCCCCGCGTCGGCCCGAGCGATCTCCTCCGCGAAGATCGCACCCTCGACCTCCCCCATCCCCGCGCCGCCGTACGCCGGTGGAATGCCGATCCCCACGAGGTCCGCCTCGACGGCCGCCTCCCACACGGCCTCGGGCCACTCGCCGCTCTCCTCGTGTTCCCGCGCGACGGGTTCGACCTCGGTCTCGGCGAACTCCCTGACCGTCCGTCTGACGGCTCGTTGCTCCTCGGTGAGCGAGAAGTCGATCATACGGACCGCTGGGTGTGTGGCGTGTTAACCGTTTCCGGTCCGCGGACAACGAGACGGGAGTTTGAAATTTATTCGGAATCGTGTCGTGTGTAAACTGGTACCAAAGCCTAAGTCGGAGAGTTCCGAGGCACGGGTATGAACTTCGCGAACCACGTCGATCGCGCCGCCCGAGAGGCACCGGACCGGACGGCCCTGACGGACCACCGGCGCGAGGTAACCTTCGCCGAGCTAGCCGCGGAGACGAACGCCGTCGCCAACGCGTTCGAGGACCTGGGCATCGAGGCCGGCGACCGCGTGGCCCTGTACCTGCCCAACAGCGTGACCTTCGTCGCTGCTTACTTCGGGGCGATGAAGCGCGGGGCGATCCCGTTCCCGATCAACATGCGGTTCAAGGGCCACGAGATCGAGTACGTGCTGGAGGACGCCGGCGCCGTCGCCGTGGTCACCGCCGGCCAGTTCGAGGACGCCATCGCCGACCTCGACGTCTCGACGCTCGAGCACCTGGTCGTCGGCAACGGCCAGCGCGGCCAGGATTACGAGCAGCTGGTGGGAGGCGCCGAGAAGACCTACGACGTCCATCCGCGGAAGAATCCCGAGCTTGCCGAGCTGGTGTACACGAGCGGCACGACTGGCCGCCCGAAGGGGGTCAAACACACCCACGGCAACCTCGACGCCAACGCCCAGGGGCTGATACGGTACATGAACTGGTCCTCGGCGGAGGTGGGACTGACCGTCTGTCCCTGCTTCCACGTCTCCGGCCTGAACATCACCGTCACGCCGTTCGTCGTCGCGGGGGCGACAAACCACATGCTCCCGCAGTGGGATCCGGCAACCGCCCTCGAGACGATCGAGGCCCGGGACGTCACCTACTCCTTTTTCATCCCGACGATGGTCATCGACCTGCTCCAGTCCGGTCTCGCCGAGGACTACGACACCACGTCACTCGAGGTCGTCGGCGTGGGCGGCTCGCCGATGCCCAAGGAGCGCATCGACGCCGTGGAGGAGACGTTCGACTGCACCCTGCTCGAGGGCTACGGGATGACGGAGACGACGCCGCTGGCGGCCATCAACCGGCCGGACCAGGAGATCACGAAACCCGGCAGCATCGGCCCACCCGCCAGGGAAGTCGTCGACGTGCGCATCGAGGATCCAGAAAGCGGCGAGACGGTGGGGACGAACGAGAAAGGCGAGTTCCTCTGGCACGGCGACACCATCACGCCGGGCTACTACCGCATGCCGGAGAAAAACGAGGAGGCCCTCGTCGAACGCGACGGGAGGACGTGGTTGCGGTCTGGCGACATCGGCCGGATGGACGAGGACGGGCACCTCTTCGTCGAGGATCGCCGGGACGACATGATCATCACCGGTGGCGAGAACGTCTACCCCCGCGAAGTCGAGGAGGTCATCTACGAGCTGGACGGGGTGGCCGAGGCGGCCGTGATCGGCACGCCACACGACCGGCTCGGCGAGACCGTGACCGCCATCGTCGTCCGATCTGCCGATTCGGTGACGGCCGAAGACGTCGAGTCCGTCTGCCGCGAGCGGCTCACCGATTACAAGATCCCCCGCCGCATCGAATTCGCCGAGGAGCTACCCAAGACCTCGACCCGGAAGATCGACAAGGTCTCCCTTCGGGACGAATTCGCCTGAGACGGGCGCTCCGTTGCGTTCTCGGACCGGAGACCGCGATGCCCACCGTGCGGGACGAAACCAACGCTTTTTACCTGCCGACCGCGAAGCGGACGATAACCGAGCGCACGGCCGCCCCGACGCGGTCGCGGCGGCCGGCAGCACATCGACCAGTTCGGTGTGTCCGGAAAGGATTGGTGCCCGACGTCGCCGACCGTCGGCCGGCTTCGATGGCCGCCGACGTCACGGACGAACCGTCCCGGCGACGACCGGGCGCCACTAGGATTCGGGCCCGTACGAACGACACGTGTTTGCCGGCCGTCGCAATCGACTCCGTCGGTGGGCGGTTCGTCTCGGCGAGCAACCATGGAAATCGAAATTGCAACGATCGGCGGTTACGAGGAAGTCGGGCGGCAAATGACTGCGGTCCGCGCGGGCGACGACGTCGTCGTGTTCGACATGGGCCTGAACCTCTCGAAGGTCCTCATCCACGACAACGTCGAGACCGAGCGGATGCACTCCCTCGACCTGATCGACATGGGCGCGATCCCGGACGACCGCGTCATGTCCGATCTCGAGGGCGACGTGAAGGCCATCGTGCCGACGCACGGTCACCTGGACCACATCGGCGCCATCTCGAAGCTGGCCCACCGGTACGACGCCCCCATCATCGCGACGCCGTTCACGATCGAACTCGTCAAGCAGCAGATCCAGAGCGAGGAGAAGTTCGGCGTCCAGAACGACCTGGTCAAGATGGAGGCCGGGGAAACCACCCGGATCGGCGATCACAACGAACTCGAGTTCGTCAACGTCACCCACTCCATCATCGACGCCATCAATCCCGTCCTCCACACGCCCGAGGGCGCGATCGTCTACGGTCTCGACAAGCGAATGGACCACACGCCGGTCATCGGCGATCCGATCGACATGCAGCGGTTCCGCGAGATCGCCCGGGAGGACAACGGCGTCCTCGCCTACATCGAGGACTGCACGAACGCCGGGAAGAAGGGCCGGACCCCCAGCGAATCGGTGGCGCGGCGCCACCTCAAGGACGTCATGTACAGCCTGGAGGACTACGACGGCGGCATCGTCGCGACGACGTTCTCCAGCCACATCGCGCGGGTCAAGAGCCTCGTCGAGTTCGCCGACGACATCGGCCGCCAGCCCGTCCTGCTCGGTCGCTCGATGGAGAAGTACTCCGGCACGGCCGAACGCCTCGACTTCGTCGAGTTCCCCGAGGACCTCGGCATGTACGGCCACCGCAAGTCCGTCGACCGCACGTTCAAGCGCGTCATGAACGAGGGCAAGGAGGACTTCCTGCCGATCGTCACCGGCCACCAGGGCGAGCCACGCGCGATGCTCACCCGGATGGGGCGCGGCGAGACGCCCTACGAACTGGACG
>Ga0207797_1003375_pt1 | contig 10660 bp, 9 predicted proteins | sample PRCRCaboRojoPR_6_FD_187275 | JGI IMG/M metagenome (GOLD analysis project Ga0207797, IMG submission 187275) | Marine sediment microbial community from Cabo Rojo, Puerto Rico - PR CR 10% Liquid 1 (SPAdes) | ecosystem: Environmental > Aquatic > Marine > Coastal > Sediment | place: Cabo Rojo, Puerto... | reverse complement strand
ACAGTCAGACGCTAACGAAGGGCGAAGTTCTTCGCCTTGGGATTCTCGAAGAAGTTCAAGTGGCAAATTTAGCGCAAATAGAAAACTTAGCAACACGAGTAAAAGTTATTAAACTCAAACCCAAAAATATTTCCAAGGTTTTATATAAGCAGGCTTGAGCTTATAAAAGATCTGCTCAATCCTTGTCGAATCCGGAATAATTCCTATGAAGATCAATCATGGTAGTTGCAGCCGGCAAATTGGGAGAGTTTGTCCAGAGATTTAGCGCCGACCACCCTTCTGTCCCGTTTTCCGAAATGCCATGCCGGTACGCTTCTGATTCCGTCTTTTAGACATTTTCTTCTATTTGCGGAACATTCTACGTAGTTCAAGTATTTTGCGGAGGAGCTAAACTTGTCCTTTTGCGTTTGACAGTGAGGACAGGTCTTCAGTCCGTAGATTACCGCCTCTTTTCGAGCCAGACATCCGGCGAGTTGATCGACTTTTCCCACTTGGGCAAGCGACAATTGGAAAACCACTTCTCCCTTTGGATTTAACAATTGGGCCGTCTTTTCCCCATCCCAGACGCTTTCCTTCGTCCAAAAAAGATCCCCTTCGTCCTGGTAAACTTCTTCCGCTCCGGGACCGCTGTGGATCCTTAACACTCCGAAAGGGGCTATCTTTTGGGCCTTTTCCTTGTCCTGGGAGAACTCAAAGACCTTTCCCCCTTTAGTTCTTATTTTATATCCGGCGAGGTTAATCGCTTCAGAAGTTTTGTTTAGCAAAGTTAGTACCTGATCGGCGGCCTCGTAGTTGATCGGCACAATTTTCACCCTCTGATTTTCGGCCCGGGCCGAGGGGCTTAGTCCAATCCCAACTGAGAGGATCAAAAGAAATGTGGAAAGTAGCGAAAGGATCGAATGATTGCGTAAAAGACGCATATTTTTCTCCTTTGCAGATAATTGGGTTCAAGAGGATATTAGTGACTAGATATGGATAATGCAAGATGAGGCGATTATTATAATTATAGTTCGGCATACAATTATAATTTCGGGATATTCCGCGAAGGTCTTTTATGAACCCATTACAGTTAAGCTTTGCTTTTTCCGCCGGAATTGCGGCGGCCCTAAATCCTTGCGGGGTCGCCATATTGCCCTCATACATTTCTTATATTCTTACCAAACAGGGGCAAGGAGGGGGCTGCAGGCTCACGGCTAGTAAGGCTTTGGGCGGTATAACCGCCGGATTATCGATGACGGCGGGATTCTTTACGATATTTGGACTCTTCGGTATCCTTTTCTCTCTTCTGGGACAGATAGTTATCTCGGCCGTGGCGCCGTGGTTTTCTCTTTTGGTGGGCGGAGGCTTAATACTTCTAGGTATTCTCCATCTATTTGATCACGATCTTTTTGATATCAGTCTTATCGGGGTTTCTTCTAGATTGGAAAGCAAGGGGGAGGGGGGTTGTCTAAGACCATTTTATTTTTACGGTCTCGGCTACGCCTTAGCTTCCCTCGGCTGTACTTTGCCTATATTTTTGATGATAGTTTCTCAGAGCTTGGTTTCCGGAAGTTATTTGCTTTCCGTAATGGTCTTTCTTTCCTATGTAACGGGCATGGGATTGGTGGTTATAGGTATATCTGTCGCTACTAGGTTATTTCGAGAGGCTTTGGAGAACTGGTTGGGAAAATTATTACCTTACGTCAAGAAGATCGCCGGGGTTATCATAGTGGCGGCCGGTATCTACTTGATATACTTTTCCATCTCCTCTGGTTTTATATAAAACCTTGGAAATATTTTCGTGTTTGAGTTCAATAACTTTTAGAAGATCTATCTTATAATCGTAGGCTCATAGGCGATTCTAAGTTATTATCTCTCTTCAAACTTTAAAACCAAAAGTGAGGTGTAAGATTTTTTATTTACTAGATCGATTTAAGTGGTTGATGGCGATTGCGCTGTCGATACTTTTAGCTTTCCTTTCTTTCGGGCTCCATTTAGAGACTGTTGGAACTACGTTCGCATTGAAAAGGATAGATGAGGCTAGTAGCGGAGTGGTGGATTCGGGTAAATTGGTATATATTAGCGGAGAAAATAAGTTGGGGAGTGAAAATTTTCAGATTAGAAAGGAAGTTACTGGAGAGCTGATCCTTACATCCGAGGGTGTGATAACCCCTCCGATACCGATCCCTTTTGTCAAGCCTAAAATAAAGTTCGAGCAAACAATTACGGTAGGAGAGGGACTTAGACCGCTCTCCTTATCCTTACAATATAGGGGACCGCTGGGGATCGGCAACAGGAAGATATCCGCTTATGTAGAGGACGACTTGCTCACTTTTTCGGAAGGTAAACGAGAAGAGACAATTGAACTGGATTCTGAGTCTGCCGTTTTCCTGGGCACTTCTAGCTCACAAGCTTTATTTTCCATCATTTTGGCCCGAAGGAAGGACGTGGCCAAGTTTACGGAGATTAGGTCGGGTGGTTCGGGGCCCCCCAGAGAGGACGAGGGGATCGTCGGCAATCTTCTACTTAAGTCCAGGGGGGAGAGAGAAATATCCATAGAGGGAAAAAAGGAATTGGTAGATCGATTTACTTTCAGAGAGGGCGAAAACGATAGGGAGAAAACGATAATCGCAAAGGAAGGTACCTTCCTAGCTTCTATAATAAGAGACGGCGAAGACGAATTTTACGTGTATCGGGAAGATCTGTTAGGCGTAGATTTTCGGCCTTAGTGCTTCTACTCGGATATTGTCTCTTCTAGTTCGGAAAGGTCCTCCGCCACTTCCCCTCTTCCCACGTCTTCTTCATCTATGACTCGCTGTCTCCAAGTTCCTCTCCTAAACCACAGATAGGCAATAAAAAGGCCCGCGACGTTTGAAACGATGAAGGCGCTCCAGATGCCTTGCCTGCCCAAGTTGGCAGAAAGGAACAAGGCGATGGGATAACGGATTACGCCTAGAGTCAAGACGGCTATCGCGGCCGCTACCATTGTCTTTCCCGCACCCCTGAATCCGCCCGAGAATACACGGGCGGCTCCCACAAAGCCGAAGGTTAAGGAGATAAAGCGTAAGAACTCGGAGCCCACTTCGATCACTTCCTCGTTGGGGGTAAAAATGGATACTATCGAAGGGGCGAAGAGGAAACAGATTCCGCCAAGCAGGCTCATTATGAGGAACATGCCCCCTGCGGCTACGTAATTGGCGCTCTCCGCCCTATCGAACTTTCCCGCCCCCACGTTTTGGCCCGTCATCGTTTCCACGCTCCGGGAGACGGCCAAGGCGGGCAAGAATACGGTGGAAAATACCCTTATTCCGATGCCGTATCCCGCTACCACGCTCGTGGCGAACCCTCCCACTACTGAAAGTAAAGCGTTTACGGATAATGCTCGTCCCATACCCTCGACCGAGGCGGGTATTCCGATTTGGAGAATCCTCTTGAAGAAGGCGATATTGGGTTTCATGTCGGAAAAATGGATCTTTAACCCTTTCCTTCCCGTGAATAGGATCCACAGACCGACGAGAAGCCCCAAGCCTCGGCAAAAGACCGTTCCTATCGCCGCCCCTTGGATGCCCAAAGCGGGGAACCACAGCCAACCAAAGATCAGAAAGGGATCAATGATGACGTTTAACGCGACGGACAATAGCATAACGAGCATGGGGGTTAAGGTTTCTCCGAAGCCCCTCATTAAAGCGATAAAGACGGAGAATCCAAAAAGAAAAGGTAAACCCAGCGTTACCACTTGCAGATAACTTGTGGCCAGGGGAATGACCTCCGGCGAAGCGCCGAGAATTTTTAGGACCATTTCTACCAGGAAGAAGCCCCCTAACCCCAGTGTTAGGGCGGTAAGTATCCCGAAGGTCACAGTCTGCGAAGCGGCGTATTCGACCTGACTTCTATCTCCCGCCCCTTCGTGCTGGGCTACTAGGACACTACCCGCCACGGCCACACCCATGCCCAACGCGATGAATAAGAAGACGATCGGATAGGAAAAGGTAATCGCTGCCAGAGCTCCCTTGCTTACTCTACCTACCCAGAAGGTATCGGCAAGACTATAGGCCGTCCTCAATAGGTTCGTCACTATTACGGGTAGAGAGAGAAAGAAAAGGGGTTTAGCGATACCTCCGGAGGTCAAGTTGATTTCTTTTTTGCTTCGAAAGATATTTTTGATCTGTGCTCTTCCTTTCGTGTGTGTTTTTTTAAAAACGCGGAGATGTATCCCTTAAGTATGAGGTAAAAGGGAAGTAGATGAAAGTGGATATGGAATGAGAGTAGAGATCGAACCATGAGCGGAAGGTTTCTCTTGTATTAAAAAAGGTTATTATTATCATTAGTTTAAAGAGAGGGATCGTAATAGGTATTTGTTTATGTCAAAGATTCTGATTTGTCGTGATGACAAGAATGTGGAATCTTTTTCATTTAAAGTCAATCGAGGTGATTCTGGTGAGCGTCGAAGAATACGTGGGTATAGTGATCGGTACTGGTTCGGCGATGAGCATCGTCGATCCCCTGTTAGGGGAAAATGACGGAAAGGTGGCAGTGATAGACAAGGACGAGCCCGGAGGAATCTGTTTAACCAGGGGCTGCATACCTTCAAAAAACCTTCTTTACCCGGCGGACTTGGTAAGGGAGATTGAAAAGGCTCAGAAATTCGGCATAACGGCCCCCGTTAATAAGATAGATTTCAATCAGGTAATGGAGCGGATGCGTTCGCATATAGATCCGGAAATAAGGAGTATTGAGAGGGGACTTTCGGGAAGTGAGGCCCTTGACTATTATCGGGAGCCCGCGGAGTTCGTGGAACCATATACCTTAAAAGTGGGGGGGCAGCGTATTCGATCCGATTTGATCCTTTTGTGTACGGGATCTAAACCTCTTATCCCTCCTATAGAAGGAATAGAAGAAGTGGATTACCTTACGAGTAGGTCGGTATTGGAGCTAGAAACTAGACCGAGCAGCTTGATCATTGTCGGTGGCGGCTACATAGGGGTGGAGTATGCCCATTTCTTCTCCAGCATGGGGACTGACGTGACGGTGGTGGAGATGAAGCCGCGGATATTGCCCCGGGCCGAGCCGGAGATCTCCCGCTTAGCCGAAGAGAAGATGAAGAGATATATGGACGTCTCCACCGGTAGGAGAGCGGTCGAAATACGCGGCGGCCCTTCGGGGGAGAAGGAACTCGTTACGGTGGAGGATGGAGGGAAAGATAAAGATATCTTCTCCGCGGAAGAGATAATGATCGCTTCGGGTCGGGCTCCCAATACGGACCTTTTAAATCCGAAGGCGGGTGGAATAGAGACCGACGAGGACGGCTGGATCAAGGTGGATGAACGGCTTGAAACCAGCCAAGAAGGGGTCTGGGCTTTAGGGGATGCGCTGGGCAGACATATGTTCAAACACGCGGCCAACTACGAGGCACGCGTGGTCTACCGCAATGCCATACTAAACAGAGAGACGGAGGTAGATTATCATGCCGTTCCGCGAGCAATATTCGGTCATCCCAAGGTGGCCAGTGTGGGGATGGGGGAGGCGGAAGCGGTCGAGCGATACGGCAAGGAAGAAATCGCCATCGGATCTCAGAAATATGAAAATACTGCCAAAGGCGAAGCCATGGGGGTTGAAGATTATTTCGTAAAGATCATCGTAAAAAGAGATTCGGGCAAGATTCTTGGAGCACACATCGTCGGTCCTCAAGCTCCCATCTTGATTCAGGAGATTGTCAATCTGATGTATACCGAAGACGGGAATTTCGACCCGATTAGGGAAGGGATGCATATCCATCCCGCCTTGAGCGAAGTGGTTGAAAGGGCGTTTTTCAATTTGACCAGTGTAGATCATTATCACCACCATCTGAACAGAAATTAGCGGAGGGATATTTGGCTCGATTTACGGCTTGGTAGACTTGGACTGCACTTGGAGGGATCTTCGTTGCATTTAAACTTGGCGGGAAACGTGGCTTTGGTGGCGGCTTCCAGCGAGGGATTGGGGAAGGCATCCGCTCGTGTGCTTGCTCAAGCGGGAGCGAACGTGGTAATCAACGGCAAAAATGAGGAGAAATTGAATTCCGCGGTGGATGAACTGGAAGGGGTCGGTTCGGGTGAGCCTGAACCGTTCCGTTCATTTCGATCCTCCACAGTAATCATATTCCCAGTACTTCGGTTCCCGGATAAAAGGCATACCAGGCAAACCACATCACGTCAAAGAAGGTAATTGGACCTAACTCTCGATCCGCAAGCGGGCCCTCGGTGGCTCTTCCGTCTTCCTGCCAAGCAGTGCCGTCCGGTTTGCTGATCAACTGCCCCTCTTTCCGTTCAAATCTTCTAACCTTTCCCCCTATTTTGCGCGAGAAAGCCCTAATTGTATCCAAGGCCTCCTCGTAGACGATTACGATCGGTTCTCCCCCCAGTTCCGTGTTGATCGTCTTCAATGAACGGAACTCCTTTTTTGGTACCGCAAGAGAGCAATCCTTCACCCGGATCCCGGTAAAGACTTTTTTCGGCGGAAAACGATCGTTTTCCGCCATTACTTCGAACATCGGCTGCCCCACCTGATAATAGCTGCCGCTCCGCTGGTAAGAGCCGTAGGGATCGTTCCCGTAGGCGCGGATATAGCCCGTATCCGACGTCAACACGGAAGTATTTGGGTGCTTACTTTTCCATCTATTCCAAGTAGTCCAGACGACGGGGAAAGAAGAGAGACGATGGCCAAGGCGAGGCCCCTGAATGGACCGTCCCAAAATCTGGGGCCAGTAGCTGTCCGTACCCGCGAGCCGATCATACATTACCAGATTGCTGTTTAATAGCTTGCCCGAAGTACCGAAAGTAGTCGTCTTTTTACCCAATTTCCCCTTAAAACCAATTGCCGAGCCTGTCAATGGACAGTAGGTGATCGAAACACGTTGACCGTCGATCTCTTCGTTCACTATCTCGTGCCAGACCATCACGGACCGGGGATAGGCCTTCGCTTCCCCTTTATAATCTATGCCAAAGACGATGGAATCGTCCTTTAACAGACCGCCCATAGTCCGATCGGCTTCTTCGGTGGATACGTATTTGGGTTTGTCTATAGGGGGAATTCCGTCCGGTGGCGGTCCCCCGCTTCTGACTTTGTCGGAGAACTTCTTCAGCTTCCTTTCTCTTAGTTTACATTCCTCTAATAATGAGGTTCTATTATCTTGAGCAAATGACAATAAACTGTTGCCCAGGAGGATTCCGCCCAGCGTCGCACCCGACTTTATCAAGCTGCGTCTACTGATTTTTTCACTCATCCTCCCCTCCTATAAAGAAATGATATTCATTATTAATATAATAGGAAGGGTAGTAGATTTCAATACAAGAAGTCCTTTCAACTTCCCAAGTTTCTTGACATGAGTCGACTTTAGCCGCAAAATTTTAATCAATTCATGCTTTTGTCCGGTTTGGTATCTTCAGATTGAGTCTTCCTATAGAAAATGAATCAGATTACTTACGCCATAATCGCCTTGATCGCTTATTCTTTAGTCGCCCCGTTGGTAAAATTGGGCACTAAAGCTATTCCCCCGGAAGCGGCGCTTATTATTACCAACTCCATCCTTGTCATCTCTACGATTATCTGGTCTTTGATACGGGGTCAGAACGTATTGCACTTTATTTCCCTGGACAGACACGCGATCTATCTGTACGTCGCCGGAATCATGTTGGGTGTGGGGATAACGTCCTATTACATGGCTCTGGGGCTGGGGGACGTCTCAAGGGTAGTGCCGATCTTCGGTCTTTACATTGCCCTTTCCAGCGTATTTGGCTTCTTTTTGCTCGGGGAGGACGTTACAGTCACCAAACTAGTAGGTCTAGTTTTGGCCGTCGTCTCCATTTTTTTGGTCTCTAGATAAAAAACGGGAAAATGGCCTAAACTTAAATTGGAGGGCTTTCAGGCAGCTAAACGGATTTCATGATTCTTGTTAGAAGGAAGTAAGGCGTGGGTCTACTATGTCCCTTACCGCGTCGCCGAATATGTTGAAACTAAATACGAACAAGGCGATGGTCAGACCGGGGAATATGGGGTACCACCAGGCTATTTCCAGATAACTTCGGGCAAGACTGACCATCAACCCCCACTCGGGCGTCGGTCTTTGGGCACCGAGGCCTAAAAAACTAAGCCCTGTCGCCGTCAAAATGACTCCTCCGACGTCCATAGTGGCCTGAACAAGAATGGGAGAGAGCGAATTTGGTACTATATGTTTTAGCACTATTCTACCGGTGGGCATGCCCAGGGCTCTCCCAGCTTCGACAAAGGTCTCTTGTTTGACCGATAACACCTTGCTGCGGGCCAATCTGGTATAGGGGGGCCACCAGACGAGGACCAGTGCTATCACCACGTTGAAGAGGCCGGGACCCAGTACTACTACTATGATCATGGCAAATAGAAAAGGGGGAATGGCCATAAATATCTCCGTAACCCGCATGACGACTTCGTCTACCAGATTGCCCATGTAGGCGGAAAAAACTCCTACCAGCAGGCCGATGGAGGAAGAAATAGCGGTAATGGACAGGCTAATGAGTAGGGATATTCTGGTCCCATAAATAAGTCTGGTCAGGATATCTCTACCGTAGTTGTCCGTGCCCAGAAGAAAACCGTCGGTACCCGGCGGCGCCAGTTTGTATTCAAAGTTGATCTTGTAAGGGTCCTGCGGGGCGATGAAAGGACCCAAAAGAGCGACTATGAGGAAAAGGGAAATTAGGCCAAGCCCCAGAACCGCCGAAGGGTTCGAGATGAGTTTTTTGATAAAATGATATCTTATTTTGCTCACCCTTTTCTATGTCCTTCCATATAGTCTATCCGGGGGTCGACGGCTACGTATAAAACGTCGATAGTCAGGTTGACCAGGGCGAAGCCAAAAATACCGACCAGAGCTACTCCCATTATGGCCGAGTAATCCAAATTTGAGACGGCCTTGAAGGCGTATCGACCCATGCCGGGCCAGGCAAATATGGTCTCGATCAGTATCGTCCCTCCCATGGCGTATCCGAAGGAGAGCCCGATGATTGTCAGCACCGGATTTAGAGCATTCCTCAGGATATGCTTGACTACTACCACCTTCTCCGAGAGCCCCTTGGCTCTGGCAGTGGTGACGTAGTCCTCCCTCATCACGTCCAACATACTGGAACGCGTTATCCGCACTATTCGGGCCAGGGCGGACAAGGAGAGACAAAACGCCGGCAGCAAGAGGTGATTTAAGCTGTTTTTAAAAGCGATCCAGTTGCCGTCGAGGGCGGTATCCACCAAATAAAAGCCAGTTACCCGGGGAAAGGGGTGGTTCAAAGCCACGTTGGGATCGATTCTCCCCAAGCCGGGGTAGACGTCCAAATGGACGTAGAAAACGAGTAGCAGGACGAGTCCCAGCCAGAATCTGGGAAAAGAAATACCTATCAGGGACAGCCCCCTCATGGCGTGGTCCAGAAAAGTGCCTCTGTTTATCGCCACGATAATCCCTATAGGAATTCCCGTAATGATGGCCAACAGGAGACTAGTGACTGTAAGTTCGAGAGTGGCCGGCAAATATTCCTTGATGTCTTTTATCACCGGACGTTTGGAAGTTAGAGAGGTGCCGAAGTTTCCCCTTAAGATGTCTTTTAGGTAGAGGAAATATTGTTGATGAAGAGGTTCATCTAGTCCGCGATTTCTCCTAAATTGAGCCACCTGCTCGGCTGGAGCGTTTAATCCCAAGGCCAACCTAGCCGGGTCTCCCGGCAATACGTGAGACAAGAAAAAGGCGATTACGGTAACGCCGATCAGGGTCGGTATCAATAAAAGGGCTCTTCTGAGAATAAAACCGATCAAGGTCTTTCACCTGTAAGGTATGTATGGATTGATGACATGTTGATTTAGGCCGAATGCCGGCAAGCAGGTCGCCAAAGCTTCCATAGTTGTCCTAAACGGCTACGTTGCGAGATAACGGCGAAAAATGACACAAAAAAGTAGTCAGGAATCCTTCTGTAACGCATCAAGTTCATAATCGGGATTCCTGACTACTTTTTCGAATGTGGGCAAAGATGTAAATCCTGGCCAAAACTCACTTTTTCTCGATATAAACTTCGCTGAAGTCAGGGCCCTGGAGGACGGGTGTAGTATAGCCCTTCACCCAAGTCCTAAGGGAACGGCGTAATACGTTCTGGTAAAGGAATATACCGTAAGCGTCTCTGGTGACAATTTCGTCTATTTCCCCGTAGAGTTCGGCCCTTCTTTCCTCGTCCAATTCTTCCATCACCTCTTCCAGTAACTTATCCACTTTTGGATTTGAATAAGCGGCCACGTTACCTCCCGAGCCTTTGCCAATGTTTTTTGAATGCAGTTTTGGATATAGAAATCCACTGGGCTCATTGTAGGCAGGGCTGCCCTCCCAGGGGAAGATGGGGATATCGCCGTTTTTCACCGCTTCCAGGAAGGGTCCAAAGGCCATCTCCTTTAACTTGGCCCGGATTCCGACTTCCGCTAGGTTGGCCTGAATCAGGACGGCCATCCGGGGTATATTGCCCCAGACGGGATACTCGATGCTGATTTCAAATCCATCGGGATGACCCGCTTCTTGCAACAATTCCCTTGCCTTTTCCGGTCTGTGACTATAGCCGAACCTTTGGGAATCGTAACCGAGCATCCCCTGCAGCAACATTCCCTTCATCCTCACTCCCTGTTCCCTTCCGACGATGTTTTT
>Ga0207797_1003374_pt1 | contig 10664 bp, 6 predicted proteins | sample PRCRCaboRojoPR_6_FD_187275 | JGI IMG/M metagenome (GOLD analysis project Ga0207797, IMG submission 187275) | Marine sediment microbial community from Cabo Rojo, Puerto Rico - PR CR 10% Liquid 1 (SPAdes) | ecosystem: Environmental > Aquatic > Marine > Coastal > Sediment | place: Cabo Rojo, Puerto... | reverse complement strand
CGGCACCGTCGGCAAGCTTCAGTATACCACAATAGTCGAGCAGACGCATAAACCACCTGAATTGGGCATGGATCGTGTATTCATCTTCTTGGACGGCTTCTGGACAATGTTTGTTCCGTCGGGACGTTTCTCTACGCAGCCAACGTCTCCTCTGAATGAAGCGCTCCAATCTTTGGTACCGGCGTGGTCGGCGTTGATTGATGACAAATTCATGCATAATTGTATACATTTCATAGACACACGCCGTCGTTTGTGATATAATGTATTCTTGTTGGATGGCAAAAGGTCTGGTCCGGGGATGGACCCCCGGGGCAGCTGCTACGTCTTGTCCGAACATATCGTGGGCGCTGTCGAGTGCCTGATGGGGTGCCGTGATGGTTGCGGGCCGGGAAAGTATATCGAACGGGAGTGAGAGAGCATGTCGACGAGTTTTCATCTATCCTGGAAGGAGATATGGCGCAATCGCGGGCGCTTCTTGTTGTTCAGCCTCGTCATTGCGCTGATCACGCTGCTCATCCTCTTCATCGCCGCGTTGGGGGAGGGACTGGGGGCGGGGAATCGTGAGTATATCGAGAAGCTGAACGCCGAGCTGATCGTCTATCAGGACACGGCCCAGCTTTCCATTGCTAGCAGTCGCCTCGGCTGTGAGACTCGGAATGCGGTACAGGGCGTCAATGGGGTGGCGGATGTCGGAGCGATCGGCTTCTCCAGCGTGGCGATCCAGCAAGCGAGAGGTAGCGAGGACCTGGACATCTCCCTCATCGGCGTGGAGCCGGGGAAGCCCGGCGAACCACCGGTGGTGGAAGGCCAGGCCTTGGAGCGGAGAAGCGCCAATGAGGCCTTGATCGATGGGATGATCGCTGAGGTGACCGGCCTCCAGGTGGGCGACCGGTTCAACATCCGGTCCCCCCAGGGGGGCGAGGAGGAGTTCTACATGCTTAAGGTCATCGGGGTGACCGAAAGCCAGATGTATGGCATACGCCCCTCCATCTTCGTTCCCATCGTCAAATGGGACGAGATTCGGCCGAAGGCAGCGCCAGGGCGAGGTGCAGAAGATCCGGCCTGCAACGTAGCGGCTGTCAAGCTTCAAGCCCCGACGGAGATCGACGCCATGCGCCAGCGACTGGTCGCCCAGGTGAGGGACATTGACGCCGTCGATCTGGAGACGGCCTATCAGAACACGCCGGGCTACAGCGCCCAGCAGACGACGCTCAATACCCAGAATGCCTTCGCTCTGTTGATTGGCCTGCTGGTCATCGGTGGGTTCTTCCAGATTCAAACGCTGCAGAAAGTACCCCAGATCGGCATGCTGAAGGCCATCGGCACGCCCAATGGAGTGATCGCCCTCTCGTCGCTGATTCAGATCGTGATCGTCAATGTGCTGGGCGTCTTGATCGGGGCGTTGGTGACCTTCGGGTTGTCTTTGATCTTTCCGCCAGGGATCCCCTTGGTATTCGAACCGACCTCGGCCACGACGGCGATCGGTTCTATCCTGGTGATTGGTCCTCTTGGAGGATTGGTTTCCGTCCGGCTGTCGCTGCGCGTCGAGCCGCTGATCGCTCTAGGATTAGGTGGGTAGCCCGATGATTGCGTTAGAAGCTCGTTCGGTAGACAAAACCTATGGGTCTGGTACCAATCAGGTGAAAGCCATCGACGACGTTTCCTTCGGTGTAGAGAAGGGCGAGTTCGTGGCCCTCGTGGGGCCCAGTGGCTCCGGTAAGACCACGATGCTCGCCATGTTGGCCGGGCTCTTGGAGCCTACGTCCGGAAGCGTCCTCATCGAGGGGGAGGACCTGGGGAAGATGGGGGAGGCCCAGCGGTCCAGGTTCCGACGTCGGAGGATCGGGTTTACCTTCCAGGCGAACAACCTCGTCTCCTACCTGACCGCTCTGGAGAACGTGGAGTTGATGCTCCGCCTCACCGGGCAGTACAACGCCGCCAACAGGAAGCGGGCCCGTCGTCTATTGGAGATGCTCGGTCTGGAGGAGCGCATGGTCGCCCTCCCCAGGGAGCTCTCCGGGGGACAGCAGCAGCGAGTGGCTATCGCCCGCTCTCTGATTAACAACCCGGCCGTCGTGCTGGCCGACGAGCCGACGGCCAGCCTCGATACGGAGCGCGCCTACCAGGTGGTAGAGACGATGGCGCATCTGGTGCACGAGCAGGGCCGGGCCGGGATCATCGTGACCCACGATCTGCGCATGGTCGAGTACACGGACCGCATCGTCCATCTCCTGGACGGGCGCCTGGAGCGGATCGTGAGCCCCGACGATGACCTTTCGTGTCTCGCGGATCCGGCCTCCTGCCAGATGATTAGTGACGACGTGCTCGGCGCCGACGGGGAAAAGGTGGCGGCGACCGTCAGCTAGGCAACCAGGGGCCGAAGGATCGAGGGTCCTCATCCCCTGTGGCAGGGTAATCCAACATGGATCGTGATGCTCCCCCAGACTGTCATTCCGACCGGAATGGAGCGAAGCGGAATGGAGTGGAGGAATCTCCGCCTTCGTCAGCCTAATAATCCTCAGCCCAGCACAGTTTGCTGCGTCAACCGCCGAATCAGCCGCACCATCAGGGCCTCCATCTCCTCCTGATAGCGCCAGAAGAGCCAGGCCAGGCCGGCGGTTCCGCCAGCCAGGGGAATCCACGCCCACCAGGGCAGCGCGTGCGCCCGGGCGCCGACCCAGGAGGAAACCAAAACCCCCGGCAGTCTGCCCAGCGTGGTCAGCACCAGCATACGAGGGATCGACAGCGGGCTGAGCCCGATGAGGAAGCCCGTCAGATCATCCGGCAGGAAGGGAAAGAGAAAAATGAGAAAAAAGAACCATGGCCCCTGCCGGGCCGTGATCTCGTCCCAGCGCGTCAACTGCTCCTCGTTCACCAGGCCCTCAACGAAAGGACGTCCAAACCGACGCGCGAGAATCATGACCGTCGCCGTCCCCATCACCAGCCCGACCATGCTGTAGAGGGTCCCTGCCGCGACGCCGTACAGATACCCGTTCGTCACGCCGATGAACTGTCCCGGTATCGGTGCCACGATAACCTGAGCAGCGTTGAGGCCGATCGTCGCCAGAGGGCCCCAGGGGCCTAAGCGAGCCACCCAGGCCTGTATGCGCTCGCGGTTGATGAAGAGGGTGCGGATCGGTTCTCTCCAAATCCACAACGCGGCGCCAAGGGCGAGGAGCAGGGCGATCGGCAGGATGGGTAACCAGTTCGACCCTCGTCTCTCCCGTTTGCTCAAGCTTCTTCTTTCTCACGTATTGGTTCCATTGCTGGCTCTAGACCGAGGGCGATCAGCGTGCCGAGGGATGCGAGCCCGACTGCGACGCCAAAGAGCACGGTGTAGGACGTCGCCTCCAGCAGCCATCCTCCGATGGTGGGGGCCAGCGTCAGGACGCCTACGATGGTGTTCCCCAGGCCGACGTAAGAGGGGCGCATACCGTCGGGCGCGATCTCCAAAAGGTAGTTGTAGTATCCGAGCATGATGGAGCTCTGGTAGGCGGCGAGCGCCACGTAAACGACGGGATACGCCCGGCTGAGCAATCCACCATCTGCTACGTGCGCCAGCAGCGCGAATAGGGGGGCCGCGACGGCAATCGCACTGCCGAGGCGGATCGTAGCGATCGGCCCCCGACGTTCGCTCAGCAGTCCCAGGAGAGCCCCGAAGGCGAGGCCTGCCACCTGCTGGGCGGCTACGAAACGACCTACGACAGCTACAGACAGATTCAAGATGTCGGTCGCGTGGGCGACGTAGAAGGGCGTCGCGATGGAGACCGTCCCGACCAGGATGCGACACGCCATGAGGCGGCCGAATAGAGGATCTTCTCGGAGGGGCTTGAACCACCCATCGTCGCGACGCTCTTCCTCGCGAGTGTTCGGCTTCTCGGTTCCGACCTCCTGCAGAAGCATAATGGCGATAGTAGAGGGGATAAAAGCCACGCCGGCCAGGGCGAAGATCATGGCGTAGTTGGTTGGGAAGGGTATCTCGGGGCTGTCCAGGATGAAACCGAGCACAGCGCCGACGCCGATGCCAGCGAGTCCTCCAATGACCTGAGATATGCCCATCAATCGTCCGCGGCGCTTCACCGGAATGGCACGGGCCAGCATATCGAACCAGGCTACGCTAGCGAGGCCGTCGGGGAGGGCGAACAGGGCCAGGCACGCGAAGAAGAGGACCAACATCGCAGAGGGGCGCTGCCCCAGCCCCAGCCAGAGTGCCAGCGCGATGATCCAGAAGGCGATCCGACCGCTGAGGCCGATCATCAGGTAGGGCTTCTTGCGGGGCTTGTCGTTGATGGCGCGAGCAGCGATAACCTGGGGTAGGAGCCAGCAGCCGTTCCAGACTGTGGCGACGAGCCCAATGATGGGGGCCGATCGGGTGAACTGACCCACGAAGGCCGGAAGGACGCTGCTCGGACTGGCGAAGGAAATCGCCACGGTGAAGAAGGCGTAGTCCAGGATGAAGGCGACGAAATTCCAGCGGTAGGTGGAGGCTGGACGTTTGAAGGTTCGGTCCATAGCACCCCAGTCTACCACGAAGAGGCATGCCGTCAAGATGGCCTGTCGCCCGGCGATTCTGCCCCTTCGTGGCGGCCTCCAATTGTTCGGATGTAGGGTAGGAGGGCAGGGTATCTCTCAACCCTGCCCTCCTTCACCTAACAAATATCTAGGGATTACGCAGTACTAGGGGCAGGAAGATCTGATCATCTTGCATCGGTAGGTCGGCCCCAATACCAGTAAGGGTCTCCCCCAATTCAAGAGTCACTGGTGTTCCATCTCCCTGTTCGGTTTCGCCATGCCAGCGTGTTGCGTAGCCGTCCTTGCTGAAAGCCACCGTATAGGAACCCGCGGGCAAACCGGCGCTCTCGTAGTATCCCCAGTTGTTCGCCCAAAGCGTGGTCATCAAGGTGGTGTCGGTGGAACGATAGATCCCGATCTTTGCAGATGGCAGCGGCCACCCGGTCTCCTGATCATATATGGTGCCGCTCAACCTCCCACCTTGAGTGAGTGAAGCGTTGACGTCAGACACGCTCCCCGGTGCCGGAACGCTGATCGATGGCGCGGCCCCGAAGCTGTCCGCATCTCCGTTCCACTCCGAAAGGTAAGCCGAGTGTCTGGTGAAGAACACTTTGTAGGTCCCGGCCGGCAGGCCCGGCGTGGTGTAGACGCCATCCATGTTCGTCGCTGTCGATGCAACGGCTGTCTGATCCGAATCGTAGACCGTGACGGTGGCATTCGGCAGTGGCTGACCGTCCTTCGCCGCTGTGACCACGCCGTTGATGACGCCTCCCTCTTCCAGGGCTCCGTCGATGTCAGGCGTCGTCTCACCGAGCGTCACCTCGACGAGGGTTTCCGCCAGGGGCTCGACGGCTTGTGCCGTCGTTCCAGAAACATATGTCGCGTCGACGTAAGGCCCAGGGGGATAGAACGCGACCCGGTACTGCCCCGGTGCCAGTCCCACCAGATGGTAGTTACCGTCGATGTCGGCAAAGACGTCGCGCTTTTTGAAGATTGACCAGGCTCCAGGCCCGCCGCCCATCGCGTCAACTCCCGAGCCTTGGAGGTCGGCCTCCACTCGCGTCCCCGGCAGCGGGCTTCCGGAGCCGGCAGCAGTAACCGTGCCGGAGATGCTGCCACCGACTTGGAATACGGGAGGTGTAATGGTGGTGGTCATACCAGCGGTGACGACGACCGGGTCAGCCTCAAGGGGTGTGTAGGCATCTTCATAGAGCATAAAACTATAGGGCTCGGGAGGATCAAAATAGAGATGATACGTACTTGGGGCAAGGTCAGGAATATCCAGCGTACCATCCCATGCCCAGTTCCCACAAGGCATCCTTTCAGGATCGTCCTCGTAGAGGCAGACCGATACCTCTTCCACGATCTCTCCCGTATCCGCTCCAGTCAGTGTGCCACCCGCGATGTACCCGGGCCATTGCGTTCGTGGTAATTCGGCGAGATCGGCGTCGATTCCCTTCGTCGTGCTCCCGCCAGCGACCGGAACGAGATCGCCGTCCTGTTGTTCGGCTTGGTCATCGTACCATTCGCCGCGATAAGTGCTGTCCCCCGGGGAGAACCTTACCTGATAGTTCCCTGCGGGCAATGCCCCTGTGGTATATGTCCCATCCTCGTTCGCCCCTGTGCTTGCCAGATAGGCGCTGGAACCAGGCTCATAGACAGTGACGGTAACGTCGTTGAGGGGTGTTCCATCGGATCCGGTGATGAGACCCGAGATACGACCGCCCATCGACAACTGTGCGTCGATGGAGTGGTCGACCGGTACCGCTACGGGACTGGAGAGGCCGTAGGTGACCACATCGCTATACCATTCCTGCGCGTAGGGACTGCTGGTAGAAGGCGAGAACTGTATCCGATAGGAACCAGACCAGAACGGTCCCGCAGTATAGGTGCCATCGGCTGCCGTATAGTCGCTTGCGTCCCAGTCGTAGTAAGCGTTGCTGCCAGCGTAGGGGCGGACGTGAACGTCCGCGAGCGGCGCGCCGTCATCATCGGTGACGGTGCCGGTGATAACGTACCCCTTCTGCAGGGCAGCGTCGACGTTCTCCGTGGTGTAGGGGGCCGTGACCCACACTGAGGTGTAACCGCTGACCAGGTTGTCATACGTCTCGCCAAAGTAAGGTGGTGGGGGATCGAAGCGCACCATGTAGGTTCCGGAAGGGAGCGCCGGGGAGGTGTAGAAACCCTCGGAGTCGGTCCAGGCGTAGAGGTAACGTTCATAATCCAGAGTGTTTATGGTCACACCCACATTGTCGACGCCAGTATTCGTCTCCGCGTCCAGGACACGCCCCCCGATACATCCGCCTCTGTTTAGGGCCACGTCGACCGTCTCCGTCATCCCTGCGGTGAGCGTCAAAGGATCGGCGGCTCCGAAAGTCTCCTGCCCATCGTAATAGGTCTCCAGGTATTTACCGTCGTTATCGCTGAACCGGAGTATGTACGGTCCGGGTGCCAGACCTGGAATCCGGTAGGTGCCGGAGATGTCGGTGGTTGCATCTTTCAAAGGATACCAGCGCTGGGTTGGCACGTAGGCCCCCACGGTGACGTTCGGCAGCGGGGTGCCCGTCGCGGCGTCGGTCACGGTGCCGGCAATGGTCGCTGCACGCGCCAGGGATGCGTTGACGTTGCTCAGTACATCTCCGGCAGCGATGTCCAATGGATCTCCTGAGGAATATGAGTAGAGTTGGTCGTCATAGCATTCTGGAGCGTATACCTGGCCGGGATCGGAGAAACAGACGGTGTAGGTACCCTCCGGCAGGTGACCGTCATCGTAGAGGCCGTTCCCATCCGTCCAGGTCGAATACCAGATGTTGTATGTGCTATTGCGAAGGCTCACGTCTATGTCGGCAAGGGGCAAACCCGATTCTTCAGCGGTGACCGTGCCTGTGATGCGAGATGGCTGCGCCAACGCAATCTGGATACTGGTCGTCACGGCGTCAGTCACTTGAACGGCGCTGGCATCATACCACGAGTACTCATCGTCATACCATTCGTCCAGGTAGGTATCTGACCAATCGCTGAAAGAGAGCTTGTAATCGTCTGGATCCAAATCCGTAATCGCAAAGTGGCCGCTTGTGTCAGGCTGATACCAGTTGGACGTGGCCTGTTGATACGTGTCCGCATAGTAGACTCGGACGCCGAGATCATGAAGTGGCAAACCCGTATCCTCCGCCGTGATCGTGCCGCTGATGGTACCCGTACCAGCAGCTAAATGTGTCATATCTTGTCCAGCGGCCAAGGGGCGTTCATCGACCTCCTGTGCTAGGGGCACGTCGATCGGGACGAGTCCGGTGACACCCTCGAGAGCGAGAAGCGCTTGAGGGTCCGTCACCGTCGCCTCGACCAAGACCCTATTCTCCCCAAAGTGAGGGTCCACAATCGAGAGTCGTTCCTCTTGCTGCATCTCGCTCAACTCGCTGACCAGCTCCTGGGCCGGCGCGGCGCCTTCGTAAGTCAAGACGAAGTAGGCCGTCTCAGGTGGTTGGCTTTCCCTCAGTGGAGAATTGGAGGGGCGGTTATCGGGCATAGCAGCCTGGACGGGGTGCTGCCAGACCAACAAACCGGCGACCAGTGCGATGAGGATAGTGAATCCAAGTATTTCGCGCAATTTACCAGCCGATGTCTTCATATTCTATCTCCTTACTATGCTCATTTAATGGCAGACCAAACAGCTTGTGTTACAATACGTCGACCGTTACCAGGCTCCTTCGGCAGCCGATGCCCGTCCCTTGGGGCCGGGAGGAGCCGCCATTCGTGGAGCTAGAACAAGGGGCTGCGACGTTCGGGCGGAGAATACGATTTTTCGTATAGGGTACGATCTGGCCTGTGCCGAGTGGCAGACGCGTGGGTGTAAGTCCTGTTCGGCAAAAGATCTGGGGGAGCTCTCGAATTCGCTTGCGATTTGCTTCGCTTGCTCCATCAGTTTAGGGTTGGCCGCCAAATGCTGGCTAGGGCTTGAGATCGGACCAAAATGTAGAACCTGTTTCGCACGACGAGTCACGATGTGAGCCCCGGCCTCAGCCCCATCCGTTCGCAGTGGTGCAGTTGACTGTCCCTATCGTAACACCTAGCTTTTCAGAAGAGTCGTAGATTTCTTACGGATATTCGGAAAACAGAAATGTCTCCCCGTTCTGAGGAACGCCGGCGTCTGTTACAGCAGGCCGTCCATAGTTTCGCGCAAGCACACCCGGATTACACCATGGCCCGCATTGAACGTGAGATGGCCCGGGCTGTGGGCCTTTCTCCTTCCTCGGTGCAGAAGTGGCGCGCCGGATACCCCATCGCGTCTGATCACATTCCGACCCTGGCCGAGTGGGCCGTCCGACAGGCGGGCATGGAATTACTTTGGTTGCGGGCTTTCTTGCGTCAATGCGGATATGGCGAGGCCGGTCTGGAGGCGCGGTTGCTTGGCTCAGAGGGATCGCTGGTCTGTTCGGAACCAGACGAGCAATCTCGCCCCGCAATAATTCCTGTGCCAGAATACCTCCATCTCTTTGGGGTTGACTTGTTGATTCAGAGACTTTTCGCTCTGTTAAGTGACCCTCAAGGCCCGCGGCTCGTCAGCCTCGAGGGTCTGGGGGGCATCGGAAAGACGGCGCTGGCTCGAGCTGTGACCCACAGGTTAAGGGAACGCGGGGAGGCGTTCGAGAGCGTTTGCTGGATTAGCGCCCGCCACCTCTCAATTACATCGCGGGGCGAACTTGAACGTCTGGACGACCCTGCCCGTTCCGTACACGACGTGGTGACGCGCCTGGCGGACCAATTGGGGCAACGTCACTTAGCCGGCTTATCCACGGCCGACAAGCTATCGCGCCTACAGCCTCTCCTCAACGAGACTCCTCATCTTGTCGTGGTGGACAACTTGGAGACCATGTCCGACGTACAAGACTTGTTGCCCGCTTTGCAGCCTCTGGCCGGTGTAAGCCGCTTTCTCTTCACCAGTCGTTGCACGCTCCATCATTTTCCCTACGTGCACGTTTTCCCGGTTCCCAGGCTCTCAGTGAGTGATAGTCAGGCCCTGATTCGGAGCGAATTGGATCGACGTGGGTATGTTGAGCACCTATCGCAGGAAACCGTGGATGATCTTTACAGCCTCATTGGCGGGCTTCCCCTGGCACTCAAACTCACGGCAGCTCAGATAGGGCGCCTGCCCGCCAGATCTATTTTGGAGGGGCTGAGACGGGGCCATCACCAGGCCCCCCAGGCGATGTACGCGTATATCTACCGTCAGGCTTGGAGCCAGCTGAAGGACTCGGCCAGACAACTCCTGCTGTCCATGCTAAATGTCTCTGCCGACGGGGAAGACTTGGCCTGGATCCGGCTTACTAGCCTGCTGCCTCCGTCTGAGTTTGAGGCCGCCCTGGCTCAACTGCTCGACTATTCCCTTCTAGAGACTGTCCGAGCGCTTCCTGAGCCCAACTATCGACTCCATCGGTTGACTGTGACGTTTCTACAGAGTGAAATCCTCCTCGACTGGGAAGAGGACCACGGGTGAAATCGACACGCATACAACTCCCTCTATCGTCTCATCCAATCTCTTTCCCCGAGCGTCGTCGATGGACCCAGCGCTACGAGCAGCTGCTGCGGGATCAGCTGGGCCGGGCCCTCACCCACGTGCGCCGCAGTCGCCCCCCTGAAACACGTCCGCACCTGGATAGTCTGCTGATGCTCTTGCACCGTGCTCGCCGGTGGCGTGCGCTCCATCCTCTGGCTGTGGACTTGATCGTCGCGCTGCACCCGTGGCCGTTACGCTGGTTGCGATGGGAGTCGTGGGAACGAGAGATTCGCTTTGCTATTCGAGCGTGCGCCATTCAGAATCGTTCCGGTCAAGAAGCAGAGTTCTTGGGTCATTTGGCGAACGTCCTCTTCAATTCCGGACGCCTGGATGAAGCGTTGGATGCTGCTCAGGAGGCGCTACGTCTTGCCAGGGCTCATGGGGCGGTCGCTCCGTTGGCCATCGCTGGATCCGTCGTCGTACCGATACTGCTGCAACAGGGACGCGCCAGCGAAGCGCGCCGCCGGCTGAACGAGTTACTCTTAGACGTCTCCCGGGCAGAGGCTGTCGCGTCGCGAGAGAGGACCGAAGCCCTGGCTCGTCTGCGCCTGCAGCAGCTCTCGTTTCTTCGGCGGGACAATCGTCTGGACGATGCTCT
>Ga0207797_1003373_pt1 | contig 10669 bp, 10 predicted proteins | sample PRCRCaboRojoPR_6_FD_187275 | JGI IMG/M metagenome (GOLD analysis project Ga0207797, IMG submission 187275) | Marine sediment microbial community from Cabo Rojo, Puerto Rico - PR CR 10% Liquid 1 (SPAdes) | ecosystem: Environmental > Aquatic > Marine > Coastal > Sediment | place: Cabo Rojo, Puerto... | reverse complement strand
CCAGGGGCATCGACATCGTCATGGCCCTGGATATTTCAAGCAGTATGCTGGCCAGGGATTTTAACCCCAACCGCCTGGAAGCCTCCAAGAATATTGCGGTGGAATTCATTTCCGGCCGGCCCAATGACCGTATCGGACTGGTGGTTTTCAGCGGGGAGAGCTTTACCCAATGTCCCCTGACTACAGATCATGCCGTACTGATCAACCTGTTTGAGGATATTGAAAGCGGCATGGTTGAGGATGGTACGGCCATCGGAATGGGACTGGCTACGGCGGTCAACAGGTTGAAAGACAGTGATGCCAAGAGCAAGGTGGTAATTCTGCTGACCGACGGGGTGAACAACCGGGGCTCCATCGCACCCGCCACAGCCGCTGAGATCGCCAAGACTTTCGACGTCCGGGTCTATACCATCGGGGTGGGCAGCCACGGTACAGCGCCCTACCCGGTGAATACCCCTTACGGCATTCAGTACAGAAAGATGAAAGTCGAAATTGATGAGGCGGTGCTGCAACAAATTGCCTCCGAAACCAACGGGGAATATTTCAGGGCCACCAACAACCAGAAACTTAAAAATATATATGCCCAGATTGACCAAATGGAGAAATCTCGGATAGAGGTCAAGGAATACAGTGAAAAGAAAGAGGAATTTCTTTTGTTTGCCCTTGTTGCAGGGATACTACTGTTCCTGGAACTGTTGCTGCGAACAACCGTGTTAAGGACCATACCATAAACCGGAGTGTGGATATGTTTAGATTCGGAAACAGTGAATATTTATATGTCCTGGTGATCATACCCCTGGTGATCATTCTTTTTCTGGTGGGCATGTATTTAAGAAAACGATCTTTGCGGCGTTTTGGGGATATGGGACTACTGAGTCAGCTGATGCCCTATGTCTCCAGGGTTCGGCCCGTGGTAAAATTCATTCTTTTGATCCTGGCCCTTACTTCAGTGATTTTTGCCCTGGCCGATCCACAGTTTGGCTCCAAACTGGAGAAGGTGGAGCGAAAAGGGGTTGAACTGATTATTGCTTTGGATGTTTCCAACAGCATGCTGGCCGAAGACATTCAGCCCAGCCGGCTTGAACGGGCCAGGAGGGCAATCTCCCAAATGCTGGACCGCCTGCACAATGACAGGATCGGATTGATCGTTTTTGCTGGTGGTGCTTATGTTCAGGTACCATTGACCACCGACTATTCTGCAGTCAAGATGTACCTGTCATCCATATCACCGGGAATAGTGCCCCGTCAGGGCACAGCCATCGGATCAGCCATTGACCTGGCCGTGGAATCATTTGATTATGACAGTGGACTGGAAAAAGCCCTGATCGTCATTACCGACGGAGAGAACCATCAGGGCAATGTAGTTGATGCTGCTGAAGCGGCCAGGGAGAAAGGCATCATCATCCATGCCGTAGGAATGGGCACTCCCCAGGGAGCTCCTATTCCCGTCCGAAAAGAGGAAGGAGAGGTGGTCTATCAAAAGGATCAGGATGGCAACACGGTGATCAGCAAACTGGATGAAGGTACCCTGGAAAAACTTGCCGCCGAAGGCAATGGAATGTACCTGAGGACCAATAATGCCCGCACCGGGTTGAATGAACTCTTGGATGAGATCAGCCAGATGACCCGGAAAGAGATAGAATCAAAAGTATATTCGGATTATGAACACCGTTTTCAGTATCTGGTAGGATTGGCTTTGTTGTTTCTCTTTCTCGATCTGATGATACTGGAGAGAAAAAATAAACGTTTGATGAAGTTTAACCTGTTTAAAATACGGGAGGGATCATGAGACGAAAAGGATGTTTGTTGGTCTTTTTTCTGTTGGTGGTACTGTCCGGCTTTTCCCAGAGTGAGCGGAAATATATCCGGAAAGGCAATAAGGCCTATGCGGAGAAGGACTATACGCAGTCCGAGGTGGATTACCGGAAAGCGCTGGAGACCGATCAGGGTTCGTTCAAAGCCTTATTTAATGTGGGGGATGCACTCTATCAGCAGGAAAAGTACGAGGAGGCAGCCCGTCAGTTTGCCCGGCTGACCCACAAAGATGCCTCCGACAGTAAGCTGGCAAAAGCTTACCACAATATGGGCAATGCCTTGCTGAAGACCGGCAAGCTCAAGGAGAGCATTTCTGCCTATAAGCAGGCCCTGCGTTACAATCCGGATGACCTGCAAACCAAGCATAATCTGACCTATGCCCTCAGGCAGCTCAGGAAACAGCAACAGCAGAACCAAAAGCAGCAGCAGGACCAAAAGCAGCAGCAGGATCGTCAAAATCAGAATAAGCAACAACAGCAACAACGGCAAAAGGACCGGCAGCAGCAGGGTCAGAGTGGTCAAAACAAACAGGATCAAGAAGATCAGCAACAACAAAAACGAAAGGGTAAAGGTATGCCTGACCAGCAGCGTATTTCCAAGGAGGATGCCAAACGCCTCCTCCAGGCCCTTGCAAACGATGAAAAAGCCCTTCAGAAGAAGCTGAAGAAGAAAAAGGCAAAAGCAGTAAAGGTTAACACCACTAAGGACTGGTAAATTTTTACAGATGAAGAGAATACTATTCTTGTTGACCCTGATTTTTGTTGGCGGCGGTATGCTTGCCCAGGAGGTGGATTTCACTGCCAAAGCACCCGGTGTAGTGAGGGAAGGTCAGCAATTTCGTTTAATTTTCACCGTCAATTCACGGGCAAGTGATTTTCAGGCTCCTTCCATGGAGCATTTCAGTATCCTGGCCGGTCCGAGTACTTCTTCGAGTACCAATGTGAGCATCATCAACGGTAAGATGACCCGCAATTACCAGTTGAGCTACACCTATGTGCTGCGTGCCGGGGAAACGGGAAAATACACCATCCCCCCCGCCAAAGTTGAGGTGGATGGCAAGAGGTACCAGTCCAATGCAGTGACGATTGAGGTGATTGAACAAAAAGCGGGTTCCGGAAGCACCCCTTCTAATTCTCAGAGAGACAAAGAAAAAGGGAGAGCCGACAGGGTCAGGGCTGATGATGATAAGCTTTTTGTCAGGGTGTTACTGAACAAACGCAGCGTCTACCGCGAAGAACCCCTGGTGGCTACCATCAAACTTTACTCGAAGCTGAACATTTCGGGATTCGAGAACGTGGAGTTCCCCAATTTCGAAGGTTTTTACAAACAGGAGATCAAAACTCCACCCTTGCGGCAACTGAACGAGGAAAATGTAAGCGGGGAGATCTATGGTACGGGGGTGTTGAAGAAATACCTGTTGTTTCCTCAAAAAAGCGGAAAGCTTACCATTGAGCCCTTTCAGGTCGACTGCATCGTTCGGAAAAAAGTAAAACAGCAGTCGCAAAGCATCTTCGACGATTTCTTTGGTTCTTATAAAAACGTCCGGATGCCGATGAAAAGCGATCCGGTAACGGTGGAGGTGAAGGGCTTGCCGGAAGGACAGCCCGTGGATTTCAGCGGAGGAGTCGGCTCCTTTGACATCGGGGCTTCCCTGGACAAAAATACAGTGCCCACCAATGAAGGGGTTACCCTGAAAATACAAATTTCCGGCCAGGGCAACCTGAAGATCCTGGAGCCCCCTGAGCTCAATTTTTCACCCGACCTGGAAGTGTATGATCCCAAGATATCCAACGACATCAATATCTCAGAAAACGGGGCCCGCGGGACCAAGACGGTGGAGTACCTGATCATACCACGGCATGCAGGCGATTTCCGTATTCCTTCCGCCCGCTTTTCTTATTTCGATTTAAACAGCGGCTCCTACCGGACCCTTGAAACCCGGCCTCTGAGTCTTCATGTGAAGCAGGCCGAGGGAGATACCGCTGCCGGTGTCAAACGGACCTATACCCGAAAGGATGTCAATGTCATAGGCAGTGATATCCGTTATATCAAGACCGATGGTTTCGACCTGGAAGAGAAAGGTGAATTCATCTTTGGCTCCGCCTCCTTTTACCTCGTATATGTTGGTGGCATCGTCATTTTTCTCGCTGTATTCGTGGTTCGACGCAAGAAAGTAAGAGAAAATGCCGATGTAGCCCGGATGAAACATAAGAAAGCCAACAAGTTTGCCAGAAAACGCCTCAAAGAAGCAGCCCGCAACCTGGAGCATGGAGATAACGACCGGTTTTATGAAGAGATGTTAAAGGGCCTGTGGGGATACCTGAGCGATAAGCTGGGCATTCCGGTAGCAGAACTTTCCCGGGACAGGGCCAGGGAAAAACTTGAATCCAAAAATGTTCCGGAAGAGATGATCGGGCAATTCATGCGACTCATTGACAATTGCGAATATGCCAGATACGCTCCCGCTGCCGATGAAGAGCGAAGAGACCGCCTTTACCGGGATGCCATCACCGCCATCAGTAGATTGCAACAAAAATTGAGATGAGATCATGGTTAAATCGTCGTCATCTATGATAAGAAGAAGCATTATACTGAGCCTTTTGCTGCCATTGTTGCTTACCCTCCGGGTGGATGCCCGGAAGGCAGGGGCTCTGCTGGATTCTGCCAATCAATATTATGCCAGGGGGCAGTATCAAAAGGCCATCCGGACCTATCAAGCCATCCTTCAGGATGGCAAGGAAGCCGCCGGTATCTATTATAACCTGGGTAACGCCTATTACAAGACCAATCAGCTGGCCCCTGCCATACTCAATTATGAAAGGGCCCGCCTGAGAGATCCGGGCAATGAAGACATCCAATACAACCTGGAATTGGCACGCAAACAGGTAACTGACCGTATCGAGGAGATACCCGATTTTTTTCTTACCCGCTGGTTCCGTCAGTTTATCAACCTTTTCTCATCCGACCAGTGGTCTGTCATCAGCATGATTGCCTTTATGGCCTTTTTGGCATGGCTGTCAGTGTATCTTTATTCACGCCGTTTGAGCCTGAAGAAAACTGCTTTTTGGATCAGTCTGCTTTCTGTGGCCATTGCCGTGGCTGCCTGGGTTTTTGCCTTTCAGCAGAAGCAGGATGTCATCAAAAGCCGCCAGGCCATTGTCTTTGATTCTAAGGTTACAGTCAGAAGCTCGCCGGACCAGAGCGGCACGGAACTGTTCCTCATTCATGAGGGGACAAAAGTGCATGTCCAGGATCGTGTCAGCGGATGGTATGAGATCACCCTCGAGGATGGCAGCCAGGGCTGGCTGAAGAGTGGAAGTGTTGAATATATCTGAGCGGAAGGCTTTTGATGCCTTCTCCCCGATGCTTGAACCGTTTTGATGGACCAGAATATCAATGAACAGATAACCGGACTGAAGCGTCTGTACCGGAATACCATGTCGGGATTGCTGGGGTTGACCCTGGTAACCTTTGTCCTCTATTTTCTTTTTCCCGGTTTGTCAAAACTTTCCAGGGAGGCTGCGCTGGTCAGCAAATCGGTGCTGATCATTCTCTTTCTCTCTATTGTACCCTTGATGCTTAGTTTTATGAGGAGAAGGCTGGAGCGTATCCCCAGTGAGGCCACCCTTTTTGATAAGCTTGCAGTTTATAAAAACCAGTTTCAGTTGAAGTCGGGTATACTGGCAGCCCTTTGCATCCTGAGTATGGTTGTTTTTGTGATCTCAGGCGACCCCATGATACTCATTCTTTTGATAGCCGGCATCCTGTTTTTGTATTTCGAACGCCCCAACCATCTCAAGATTCGGAAAGATTTTAGGATGGATGAAAGAGAATAACCCAATTATCTGTGATTTTTTTCACTGTCCCGATGTTGGCTTGATTAAAAAATACTATCTTTAGGTTTCAAACCAATCCCTAAACGCATCACCGGTATGGAAAGTGGACGTAAACAGTTTCAAGGCAGGACAATTCTCGGTATTGTCCTTGTTTTAATCGGCCTTTTTATGATCGCCCGGAGCCTTCATATCCTGCCGCATGGCTTGGCCGATGATTTGTTCTCGTGGCCAATGATTTTGGTTATATTGGGCATCATTTTTCTGAGCAGCCGTCCAGGCAGCACTTCAGGCTGGATCCTGCTGATCATAGGAGCGGTGTTTCTTTTTCCCCGGCTCATTCATGTCTCGTATTCCCTGAGGGAAGTATTCTGGCCGGTGGTTTTCATTGGAATAGGGTTGCTGATATTGTTCAAGTCCCTCACCGGCATACGGCGAAGGAACTATAAACAGACCAGCGGTTCGGAAGCGGATTATATTGATGAGGTGGCTATCCTGGGAGGAAGCGACCGGAAGATCACTTCATCCGGTTTCAAGGGCGGCCAGATCACCTCCATCCTGGGCGGCTCGCAGATCAATCTGCTCAGTGCCACGCTGGCACCGGGTGATAATGTGGTGGATGTTTTTTCCCTCTTTGGTGGATCCACCCTGATCGTGCCCCGCGATTGGAATGTCAAGGTGGAGGTTACCTCCATACTGGGGGGCTTTTCGGATAAGCGTTCGGTGATGGAAAGTGCGGAAAAAGAAGGTGGGAATACCCTCATCATCAAAGGCCTGGTGTTGCTCGGAGGCGGAGAGGTAAAGAATGTGTAAGACCACTGAAGTGGTTTGCTGGTCTAGCCTTCCTGGCTCTCCTTATTTCCAAGCCTTTCTATTTCCTGCTGCAGGATTTTAATCCTTTGCAGGATATCTCCCTTTGATATTTCCGGTTCAGGTATCTGCCGGCTGATGTAATGGGTGAATTTCCAGATTTCCTTGATCTGATCTGCAGGTATATCGTAAGGTTTGTACAGGGGATTCAACGAGTGCACGGTGAGCTTTTTTTCTTTTTCCAGCCTGTTTTCCACGATCTTAAATACAATGCCTTCATTCAGGGTCAGGATGATACAAGGTGTCCCGTTTTTCAGGGACAACCAGTCCATGACAAACTCCCCGGTGATCCATGAGCCCTCAGGAATGGGATGCATCGAGTCGCCATTGATCTGGAAAGTTCTGTACTTTTTGTCGGCCGGTAGAAAAGGGAGTTTGAACACGGGAAGCTCCCGGATGAATTCAGGATCGGCAAAACCCCTCTGATACCCTGCTTTTGCCTTTTCAGGCACCAGCTCGATGTTTTCCTCATTGTTGCTGTCTACGGTGGTGGCCAGGACTCTCAGGTTGCTGCCTTTCAGATACACATCATATCCCTGCTCGAGTTGGGTGAGCTGGCGTTCATTGAGCCCGGCCAGATCCACTTTGATCAGGGTGTCCACAGCCACCTCGAAGTATTCTGAAAAGGCAACCAGGGCTTTGATGCCCGGTTGCGCCACTTCATTTTCATAGCCGCTGAAGGTCGACCTTTTGATGTTGAGGGCTGAAGCAACATCATCCTGTGTCTTTCTCCGCCGTTTCCTCAAAAGCCGGATATTTTTACTGAAATACATGACTGTCAATGTTTTATATTACAAACAAATGGGTGTTTTTTCTTGTTGGTTTGCCCAATAATGATTAAATTATAGTCTTTATTTTGATTAAAAACTAATCAAATATACAACAATTTGTTCACAATCAAAAACAATTTGGGGAGAAGGAGATGGGAGAAGAGCGAAATATTGTCCACCTGGATCTGGATTCGTTTTTTGTTTCGGTTGAGCGGCTTCGCAACAGGCGGTTGGAAGGCAGGCCGGTGATCATTGGAGGACTTTCTGACCGGGGTGTAGTGGCCAGTTGCAGCTATGAGGCCCGCCGTTTCGGGGTGCATTCTGCCATGCCCATGCGTATGGCGCGCCGGTTGTGTGGCGATGCGGTGGTTATCCGTGGCGATATGGATCTTTACAGCCGGTATTCGGCGGCCGTCACCGACATTGTCAGGGAGTGGGCCCCGGTATATGAGAAAGCCTCCATCGATGAGCATTATCTGGACCTGACGGGGATGGAGCGTTTCTTTGGTACTTTGAAGTGGTCGCGGGAGCTGAAGAAGCAGATCGTACGCCACACGGGGTTGCCTGTATCTTTTGGTTTGTCGTTGAACAAGACGGTCTCCAAGATCGCCACCGGTGAGGCCAAGCCTGACGGGGGACTTTATGTGCCTGCTGGCCGGGTGAAGCCTTTTCTTTATCCCTTGTCGATCAGGAAGATCCCGATGATTGGCGATAAGACCTATCATTTGCTCCGGTCGATGGGGATTAGCCGCATCCGTACCCTCAGCCGCATGCCGGTGGAAATGCTCCAACATGTGCTGGGCAAGAACGGGGTGGCTTTGTGGAAGAAGGCCAATGGGATTGACACAGCGCCGGTGGAGCCTTATTCGGAGCGCAAGTCTGTCGGTACCGAACGGACCTTTGAACGGGATACCACCGATATGCAGGCCATGAATGCCTTGCTGGTTTCCATGGTGGAGAAACTGGCCTTTCAGCTGCGGCAGGAGAGAAAACTGACTTCCTGTGTGACGGTGAAGATCCGCTATTCCAATTACGACACCCATACCCTGCAAAAACGCATCGCTTATACCGCTTTTGACCACCACTTGATCGCCACGGCCAGGGAGCTTTTTAGAAGGCTTTATTCGCGCCGGATGCTGATCCGTTTGCTGGGGGTGCGTTTCAGTCACCTGGTTTATGGCACCCAACAGCTGAACATGTTTGAAGATACCCGCGAGCAGGTCAGCCTTTACCAGAGTATGGATGCCATCAGGAAACGCTATGGTGCCGGCGCCATCGGCAGGGCCTCCGGATACAGGCATCGGTGAACAGGGAGCTGTAAAGCGCACTTTTTCCAACGTTTTTTAGTTGAATATGGGGAAATTTTTTCTTAATTTGGGGGATCATCAGCAGAAAATCGTTACACCATGAATATACTGCAGAAATATCTTGAAGAGCGACACCGCGACAAAAAGGAAGACAAGGATTTTGGTCAACCCGGTCCGGTAATCACCATCTCCAGGGAATTTGGCTGTTCCGGTAAATTTTTGGCCGACCAACTGGCGGAACAGTTGAGCAACCAGGCCCATGTACCCGACAAGCAGGGCGACTGGAAAGTGATCAGTAAGGAGATCCTTGAGCATTCGGCCAGGGAGCTGGAACTGCATCCTTCTCAGATTGAGTATGTGTTCAAGTATGAGAAAAAAAGTGCTATCGATGAGATCCTGGGGGCCCTCTCCAGCAAATACTACAAGAGCGACCGCAAGATCAAGAATACCATCAAAAAGGTGATCCACAATATCGGTGTCGAAGGCAAATCCGTTATTCTGGGCCGGTGCGGCTCCATCATCACCCGGGATATTCCCCGGTCATTTCACCTGCGTTTGATAGCTCCCCTGGATTGGCGTACCGAGGTGATTGCCAAACGGTTTAACCTCGAGCCGAAGAAAGCCCGGGAATACGTCCTCGACATCGATAAGAAGCGCGCACAGCTGCGAAATGAAATGGCGGGAGAGACCGTTGATGACACCCATTATGACCTGATTATCAATGCCAGCCGTTTTTCCTTCGATCAGATGGTCGAGTTCATCATCCAGGGCCTTAAAGTAAAAAAGGTCATTTAGAAGTTTGATCTTTGCGGGTGAGTGCTTTGATGAATTCATCATTGCGCCTTGTGGCCACATCGAGCTTTACCCCGTTCTCCAGGGTGATCTTGTAGCCTTGCACCTTGCTGTAGGATTTGATGTAATTCAGGTTGACCAGGTACGATTTGTGAATCCGGAAAAACATCTTTTCCGGCAAAAGGGTTTCGATGTTTTTCAGCGTCTTGGCCACCATGATCGCCTCATCGCGGTTGGTGAGGATCTTGGTGTAGTTCTCCTCCGCCTGACAATAGACAATGTTGTTGACCCGCTCCAGCTCAAAGCCATTAACGGTGGGAAGAGCAATCTTGTTGAATTCATCAGATTTGGAATTCATGTTGGCCAGGAAAGTTTCTATCTGGGCATTGGGTGATATTTTCTGGTTCTTCTCCTCCAGCCGCTTGAGCACCTCCTTGAGGTCGATATAATTGATGGGTTTCAGCAGGTAATCCAATGCCGAATATTTGATGGCGTCGATGGCATATTGCTTATACGCAGTGGTGAAGATCACTTCGAAATGGTAATAGTCGAAATAGTCGAACAGCTTGAAGCCATCCTCTCCAGGCATCTCTATGTCAAGAAACACCAGTTTGGGGTTGTATTTGTTGATGGCAGTTACACCTTCCTGAATGTTGGAGGCCATGTAGACAATACTGATTCGCTCGCTGAAATACCGCTGGATGATCTTCTGCAAAGTCTCTCTTGATTTTCGTTCATCATCTATGATAATGCTTGTCCAGACCATATCCTGTGATGTATTTTAAGATGGAAAGTTAAAGGTAATGATTTTAAGTGAAATATTCGGCAATCACCCCCGATGTTTTATCCTTCCGGCAGGTGGTAATCCATCAGTCCTTCCAGGGGAGAAGACACAATATTTTCAATCTCCAGGCCCTTTTCAGTTGCGATTTTGCCTATGATATCCCGGAAATTAGCGGCCACCGAACCGGTCAGACGGATGGATGAGCGCATATCTGCCGGGTAATAATCTTTGATCAGCTGCAGGAATTGCCCGAATGCTTGTTGGAGCAGTGCCTGCATGAAAGGATGCTGTTGATTTTCATGGATAAATGGGGTGAAACCGGCCATAAACCTGTTGGGAAAGGGGTGGTGGTAGAGTTGGTCCAGCAGGGCAGCATTCGATTCGGGGTGCTGTTGTCTGAATTTTTTTCTGAGCGCATCGGGCATTTGGTTATGAAAACAGGCATACAGCAGTTTTTTCCCCAGGTGGCTGCCGCTGCCTTCGTCACCCAGGATGTAT
>Ga0207797_1003372_pt1 | contig 10672 bp, 4 predicted proteins | sample PRCRCaboRojoPR_6_FD_187275 | JGI IMG/M metagenome (GOLD analysis project Ga0207797, IMG submission 187275) | Marine sediment microbial community from Cabo Rojo, Puerto Rico - PR CR 10% Liquid 1 (SPAdes) | ecosystem: Environmental > Aquatic > Marine > Coastal > Sediment | place: Cabo Rojo, Puerto... | reverse complement strand
CTTGCCCGCCATAAGCTCCACAGGACGCACTGAGGAGATGACCAGCTCGACCACACGCGTCTCCTTCTCCTCCGCGACGCTCCGCAGGAGATAGCCCGACGAGACGAAGATGGTCATGATGAGGAAGAAGGAGAGAACATAGGGAACGACGAAGCTGAAGACGAAGCTCAAAGGGCCCTCGCCCCGGGTCTGGCCGTTCGATATCACCTTTGCCTCTGGTCGCAACGGGCTGACCGCTCGCTCGCGCACCTGCGGATCGACACGACCGGCGAGCAGGTGGTCGACGAAGAACGCTCGGATCCTGGATGAGTCGCCCACCTCCGCCGCCCCGAACCCGCTTCCCTGCGTGAGCACGATCACCTTCCCCGTCTCCAGGTAATCCTCGGGGATCAGCAGCGCCTCCGAGATCTGAGCAGCCTCAAGGGCATCCCCCGCTGCCTCCTCGCTCTGATAGAGGACGAAGTCCTCCCGGTAGTCGGCCTGTAGTGGGGAGAAGAGACCCGAGTCGTCGACCACGCCCAACGGCTTCTCCTCACCCACAACCTGCCGGGCCAGAAAATCGCCGATCTGGCGAAACTCTCCCCCGAGGATGGTGACCAACAACAACCCCACGGCGCCAAGCGCCGGTACGATCGCCGTCATAATGATGAAGCCCAACCGTTTCACGTTGGTCAGGTACTCGTGACGGGCGATCACGAAGATCTTACGCCAGTCCATCGCCTAGACCTCCTCCCCTCCGACGACGTCCACAAAGATATCCTCCAGGGGCACCGGAGCCACCTCAAACTCTCGTATCCGAACTCCTCGCTCCACCAGATCTCGCAGGACATCCTGCGGATCCACCCCCTCATCAAGGGTGAGGTGGCAGGCGCCATCGTCCACCTCTCTGGAGACGACCCCTGGCAGCTCATCGGGCACTGAATCGGCCCGCAGGCGAACCGTATTGGGAGCATTCTGCTCCTTGATCCGGTCCAGATGGCCGTACAGGACCGCGCGCCCGTTGTTGATGAGGAGGATGCGGTCGCACAAAGCCTCGACGAGGTTCATCTGGTGCGTGCTGAGAACAATGGTCTTCCCGGTCCGTCGCATCTCGTCGACGAACCCCTTGAGCCGCTCGGTATTGACCGGATCCAGCCCCTGGAAAGGCTCGTCGAGGATGAGCAAATCTGGGTCGTGCACCATACTGGCGATGAACTGAAGCCGCTGCTGCATGCCACGGCTGAGATCCTTCACCCTGCGATCAGCCCAATCCTCCAAACGGATCCTCTCAAGCAGGTCTCTTCCCCGTTCCTGAGCCTTCTTCCGGGAGACCCCCTTCAACTCGGCCAGATAGATCAAGGTGTCAAGCACCTTGACGTCGCGGTACAGCCCTCGTTCCTCGGGGAGGTAGCCCACGCGCTCCTTGGCCTCCCCCGGACGCCGACCCAGGATTCTCACGCGGCCGGCATCGGGCTGGAGGATGTCCATCATCATCCGGATGGTAGTCGTCTTTCCAGCCCCATTGGGGCCAAGCAGCCCAAAAAGCTCACCTTGCTCCACCTCAAAGGAAAGCTCGTCGACGGCAACCACATCGTCGTAACGCTTGACCAAATCCTCCACGAGAATGACCATATCGCCTACCTCTCGTCCCATCGTTCGATCATCAATCCAGGCCATCGGCCGTCCACGAGTCTGGCGGACAGACCGCTTGCGGCATTCAGATCTACGTTCCAACACCACCCTGCTGACCTCAATCTGCCGTGCCAGCAGCAACAGAAAGGCCCGGCTCACACCGGGCCTTCACGGGCTTGACGCCCGACTTGGTCTATCCCCAACTATCTCAGCGTCGGCCGCCTAGAACTGACGCCACAGATCCTCAACGTCCAAGTCCGAAGCGCTCTCTATCTCCATCTCCAACAGATCCTGGTAGCTGCGCCGCACCGCCTCGCTCATCTCCCCCACCTCCTCCGGGTAGCGCGCGGCAAAGGCCGCAATCACCACCACGATCATAGCGGCCAATCCCGTGAACGACGGAACGTCCGTCTGAGTCGGCCCGGGGCAGATGATGGAGATCTCGGCCTCCAGGGCAGCCGCCGCGACCGACGAGGCGCTGAAGACGAGGGTCGTCGCCCCTCGTTCACGCGCGAAGCGGATCACGTTGGCCGTATCCAGATCCATGCCCGAGAGAGAGAATCCGAGGACGAGATCGTCGTTCCCCACGCTCTTCAGATTGGTCGCTGCCTCCAGTGGATCGGTCGCAATGCTCACTGCCGGCAGCCCCACCTCTCGGAGAGCACTGGCACAGAGACCGGCCAGATGGACACAGAGGCCCTGTCCCACCACCCAGATCTGAGAGGCGTCCAGGAGGGCTGGCATCAGCGTGTCGACCTGTTCCGACAAACGATCCTGGGCGAGCTCCAGATTGTGCTTCTCATTGCCCAGGAGACTGCGAAAGAGCTGAAGGTCCTCGGCAGCATCCAAATCAGCGGTGTAGGATGCCTTGAGCTCCGACCGGACAATCTGCTGAATCTCCTTGCTCAACTCTCGAAATCCCGTGTAGCCGAGCTCCTGAGCGAAGCGGACCACAGTCGCAGCATCTACGTCCAGGCGATTGGCTAGCTCGGTAGCGGTCATAAAGGCAGCGTCGAGCTGGTTCTGCAGCACGAAATCAGCCAGCTTGCGGAAACTGGGGGTCAGTTCGTCGTACTTCTCCTGCATCTTCTCGCGAAACATCGCCAGATCTCCTTCTAGACTGTAAACATAGGAAAGCGTCAAGACCCTTTCCCTCTGAGCCGCGCTCCCCGCGATCACTCACCTGATACGCCAATAACCGCCCTGGCAGTCAAGCCGGTCCACAAACACGACCGTAGGGCTAAGCAGCGTTGAGCGCCCCTTGCATATTGCGCCCATTCTACCACTAGTACGCTTAAATTGCAAACGCAAGCTATCACGACCTCTGCAAAGTCGTCGTGAAGGATCGGGCATCTTCCGCTGCCGCCCACCATAGCTGCCCGGCGGAGGGCGAAGGGGGCCGGGAGATGGCTATGTATCGGGACGTGAAGGCGTGTGGCACCGCCGGTCATGAGCGTTTGACACGCCCTTTCGGCGTGCTATAATCCCATCGCTTTGACGACTAGAGCAGACGGCGAGACCCCATCAAGCCGTTGGCGCCGCTACGGTCGACGATGGGCCCCGATCGTGGGCTTGACGGTGCTGGCGGGAGCCCTACGTTTTCTCAATCTGGGCGACGTGCCTCCAGGGCTCTACCACGATGAAGCCTTCAACGGCTTAGATGCGCTGCGGATCCTGGGGGGCAACTTCCCCATCTACTTCGCAGCCAATCACGGCCGCGAGCCCCTCTTTATCTATCTGATCGCCGCCACCGTGGGCGTTCTGGGCCGCACGCCCGGCGCCGTCCGTCTGGCAGCCGCCTTCTGCGGCACCCTGACCGTTCCTGCCACCTACGCCATGACCCGCGCCTGGTTCAGCCGCGGCACGGCGCTGTTGAGCGCCGCGATCATCTCAACGACCCTGTGGCACGTCCAGATCAGCCGGATTGGGTTCCGGGCTGTGACGCTCCCACTGGCGATCGCGGTGATGCTCTGGTCGGGGGGCCGGGCCCTACGCTCCCGCGAGCCGCACCTCTGGCTGATGACGGGCGTCCTCTACGGCGTCGTCTTCTACACCTACACGGCGGCCCGCTCGACGCCCCTGGCCCTGCTTCTGTTTGCCGCTTATCTGCTGGTCACCGACCAGGCTGACCGCCTCTGGCCTGGCGTGCTCTATTTCGGCGTAGGAACGCTGCTCACTCTGATCCCGCTGGGTGCCTATGCTGCCCGCCATTGGGATGTCGTCATGGGACGGCCCGGCCAGGTCTCCGTGCTCAATCCAGCGGTTCACCAAGGCGACGTCTGGGGCACCCTGGGACGACACCTGATCCGCACGCTGGGGATGTTCTTCGTGCGAGGGGATACCATCCCCCGCCACAACGTCCCCGGGCGTCCCGTCTTCACCCCCTTGTTGGGCGGGGCCATGGTCGTGGGCGCAGTGCAGGCAGCAGTCCGGGCGAGACGGCGGGACGTCGGCTCTGCTCTGCTTCTGATCTGGTTGATGACCATGCTCGTGCCAACCCTGGCTGCCGACGACGCCCCGCACTTCCTCCGTGCCATTGGTGTGCTGCCGCCTCTGGTCGTCCTCCCAGCTCTGGGGCTGGAGACAGTCTGGCGCGCGTCGGACCGCCGGGCCCGACAGGTGTGGGGCTCGATCGCGGTCTGCCTGATCCTGACCTTGAGCCTGGGCGCCACCGTTCGCGATTACTTCTTCCGCTACGGCTCCAGCCCCGAGGCCGGCTACGCCTTCGAGGCAGCCGCGACCGAGCTAGCGGCACGGATCAACCGTTTCACCGGCATCGGCTGGGATGGACAGGGCATGGCTGCCTCGCGGCATCAGCTCGACCAGGAGCGACACGTCCTCCTGGACGTGCGATTGTGGCAGGCGTGGAAGGGGCTCTCGTTTCTGGTGCCTCAGCAACCAGCTTTGACCACCTTCCAGCCAAAGGCCCCACCCTCTGTGCCTTCCCACGGGGAGACGCTGCTCCTGCTCTGGCCTTACGATGACCTTCAACCCTATCTGAGAGCTCTCCCGCACCCTGCACAGGTCCAGGCGCACGTCGGGCCGCTGACCCGCGGCGATCTGGAGGAGAAGGCCTACCCGGCCTACGCGTCCTACCAGATCGAGCCCCTCAGTGGAGAGCCCCCAGCACCTCTCGCCCGTTTCGGCGAGTCTATTGAGCTCTCGGATCTCACCGTCGAGACGGACGGGCGCACCTGGGAGGTGCAGCTGTTGTGGCGGGCACGGACAAACCCTGACGACACCTACACCGCCTTCGTTGCCGTCTGCGACGGCCAGTGTAGCGGGGATCAGCTGTTGGCTCAGGACGATGCCCCGCCCGGAGGAGATTACTTCCCAACCCTTTGGTGGCGTCCCGGAGACGTCGTCGTCGACGCCCACACGCTGGAGCTTCCAGCACGGGCATTGAGCGAGCCACGAGTAGCCGTGGGGTTGTACGCCTGGCCCAACCTGGAACGATTGCCTGTCACCAGGCCCACAGGGACCGCGCCGATGGACATGCTCGTCGTGCCCGTCGATGAGTGAGACCAGAATGGGGACCGACCTGGCGGTCGTCCGGGCGACGGTCCAGGTCCCTGCTCCCCATCGAGATGGCGGATTCTCGGAGCGCCCTGGTTAGATGGGGCTTTGTGCTTTTGGTCAAATGTGCTAAAATCACTGCCCGATCGAAGAACGGGCTGGGGCGTTGGAGCATTATGGCGCTGATGGTCCCCTTTGCATCATCACAAGCTTACGTCGCGAGCTCACGTCGCACGCTCACAACGTCAAACCAATCCCATTGCGGATTTCCCAAATAGGTGGATTGATCGAGGAGGAAGAAGGTGGTTAAGAACAGTATTCGCACCATACTGCGGGCGGTCTTGGTCCTGAACATCGTCGCAGCAATCGTGCTCTCTGCGGCTCCAGAGCGGGTTCAAGCTCAGGAACAGAATCTTCTCAGGAACGGAGGCTTTGAGCAAGGTTGGTACGACGTCAGCAGCACACAACAATGTCCCAATCATTGGAAGCTGCACTGGACGGAGGGCGAGCAGACAGGCGACAGCAACAACTTCACCGTTCGGCCAGAAAGTCGCGTGTTGCCGAAACAACAGGTTCCCCCAGATGAGCACAGCCTCTTCTACTGGGATGGCAACTACACCTTGAAGATCTTCTGGTCGAAGGCGCCGATACACGTCGGCATATCTCAGGACGTGAGCGGGCTGGAGGTTGGACGGGAGTATCGCTTCGTGGTGCCAGTGTTCGTGGACAACTACGAATGGGAAGGTGAGAAGGTCCCACCCAGCGATCCCTTCGCGGCCCAGGTCCGGCTTGGCGCCGGGCCGAAGGGCGTCAACTGGCAGGATGCCAGCACCATTAACTTCAGCAACTGGGCGAATGCTACGAACACATCGCCCTACTATCTGGCTCGAACCACGCTGCAGTTCACGTTCGTTGCCACAGCGCCGGAGATGAGCGTCTTTGTCGAATACAGCTCGAAGTGGGGGCTTGATAACAACGGCATCTTCATGGACGCCCTGCGGCTGGAGCCGCTCGGCATGGCGACGCCCCCCACCTCGACGCCCCTACCGCCCCCGCCCACGGCGACGCCGGGTCCCTCTCCCACACCGCTCCCCACCCCGACGCCCCGCCCGGATGGGTCGATCGTGCACGTGGTCCAGAGCGGCGATACGCTGAGCAGCATTGCTCTCAGGTACGACGTCGCCGTCGACGAGCTGCAGGAGCTCAACGCCGGTTCGATTGGGGGCAACAACCTGATCCGCGTGGGCCAGGAGTTGGTCGTCTCGGTCCCGAGCGAATCGCCAACCCCCACACCACTCCCGCAACCGCCCACGGCGACACCGCAGCCGGAGGGGGAGGGCGAGACCGAGGGCGAGACCGAGACCGCGCCCTCGCCGACGCCAGAGTCTGAAGGAGCGTCAATCTGCGTGCTCGCCTTCAACGACCGCAACGGCGATACCGTCCGAGATCCCGATAGCGAGAGCCTGCTGCCCAACGTCGAGTTCACGCTGGCCAACGCCTCGGGTGTGGTGGCCGAGTACACCTCGGACGGCGTCAACGAGCCCTACTGCTTCACGGGACTGGCCCCCGACTCCTATCGCGTGATCCAGCAGGCGCCGGCGGGCTACGAGCCGACCGGCCTACCCGAACAGAACGTCGCGCTGGCAGCGGGGACGAGCTTCGATCTCCAGTTCGGCAACGCTCGAACCACGGCGGCAGCAGATTCGGAGGATGTAGATCAAGAGACGGCCGACACCGACACCGCCCCAGCGAGCGGAGAGGAGACACCGGAGACGGGTGGTGACGACATGCTGGGATCGATCCTGAGCAATGTGGCGAGAATCGCAGGCGTCCTCGTGCTGATCCTGGCCGGAGCCATCGCCGTGCTCTTCTTCCTTACCAGACGCCGGGGCTACTAGCCGCAGACGTCTTGAGTTCGCCTCAACGCGGAGGCAGACTCGGGAGATGAAGAACGCTTCGCGGAGCGTCGCCTGGGAGACGATCATCCCCAAGGCGACGCTCTTGCTTGTATCCCTTCTGGCAGCGGTCCCGCTCTGGGGCCCGGGCCTGCTCAACACCCGCGGAGGCGGTGACAGCCCCTTTCTGCTGCTCCGGACGCACCAGATGGCGGCGAATCTGCGCGCCGGCGCGATCCCGGCCCGCTGGATGCCCGACGCCGCCTATGGATTCGGCTACCCCTTCTTCAGCTACTACGCAGCGCTGCCCTACTACGTCGCTGCCAGCCTCGAGCTCCTCGGCCTGGACATCCTGACAGCCATCAAGCTGACGCAGAGCCTCTTCCTGGCGGCAGCGGCTCTCGCTATGTACGGTTGGGCCGAGCGGATCCTCCAGAACCGGGCCGGAGCCTGGCTCGCTGCTGTGGCGTACGCAGTAGCTCCCTTCCACCTCGTCAACCTCTACGTGCGCGGTGATTCCCTCTCCGAGTTCGCGGCCTTCGCCTTCTATCCTCTGATCCTCTGGGGATTCGATCGGCTCGCCTCGCAGCCGTCTCTGCGGCGAGCCCTCCCGCCAGCGCTGGCCTACGCAGGCCTGATCGTCACGCACAATGTATCAGCCCTGATCTTCTCACCCTTCATCCTGCTCTACGTGGCGTTTCACATGGTACGAACGGCGACGGAGAAGCGAGACGGGTCATTCCCAGGCCTTGGGCGGCGCAGCGCCATCCTGCTCCTTCCGCTCCTGATCGGCCTCCTTTTCTCGGCGTGGTTCTGGCTGCCGGCCCTGGCGGAGACGGGGTACGTTCAGCTGGATGCGCAGACCTCGGGCTACTTCTTCTACGGAAACCACTTTCGCGGCACCGACCTCGTTCAGCGGAGCCTGCTGTTTGAGTACGCCACCGGGGAGGACGGGACGTCGCCCTTCGCCATGGGTTTGGTGCAGGCCGCCCTCGTCCTGATCGGCGGGGTCCTCGTATCGCTCAAGGGACTGCGCTCGCTGAACATGGCCCCGAAACCTGCGTCCGAAGGCTCCGAGACCGATCAGGGCTCCGCTGTGATGAGGCTAGTCCCTGGCCTTGTGGGCCTTCTCGTCAGCACCTGGTTGATCACCCCCCTCTCAAAACCGGTCTGGAACTCTCTCCCTCTCCTCCCGCTGGTCCAGTTCCCGTGGCGGTTTCTCTCCATTCAGGCCCTCTTCGCTGCGCTGCTGAGCGGAGCGGCCATCCCCGCCCTCGGCGCCCGGCCTCGCGGACGGGCCTGGCTGGTGGGTGTGATCCTGGGGGGCTCGCTGCTGGCGACGGCGCTGCTGGGCCTCCGGCCCGACTACCTGCCCATCGGCCCGGACGACGTGACGACTGAGCGACTGCAGCTCTACGAGCTCTTCTCGGGCAACATAGGCTCCACCATCCGCTACGAGTACCTTCCCAGATGGGTGAAGCCCCGTCCCTACACCGGGCCGGGCCTCCTCTCACCTCACACGCCACCTCGTGCCATCCCTATCGACGGAGCGTTGCTGCGGGGAGAGAGAAGGGTCAGCGGCCCGACGCGCCAGGTGTGGGACGTGGAGGCCGGAGGCGAAGGCGCCAAGGTGGCCTTCCCCCTCTACTACTGGCCGGGCTGGTACGCGCTGATCGACGGCACGCGCGTAGAGGCGGAGCCGGCAGCCAGTTCCGGTTACGTGAGCCTGGCCGTGCCCCCTGGATCGCATACCGTCGACCTCCGCCTGGGACGCACACCGCTACGACTTGCGGCCGAGATCACCTCGCTCGTCGCCGCGCTGGCGGCCCTCGCCCTGTGCACGGCGAGAGGTTGGCTACCGCGAGGGCGCCAAGATGAGCGAGACGAGCAACACGGGAAGAAGAGCAAGGACCCCAAGAGAAGAAGGACCAGACCACCGGACCGCCTTCGGCGGTCCGTGATCGCCTATGTGCCATTCCTCGCGCTAACGGTTCTGATGGTTGCTCTTCAGCCTCGCGTCGAAGCTACGGGTCGGCACGATTTGACTATGGATTTCGAGGAGATGCCGTACCTCCATCACAATCCCGCTGGCGTGTCCTTCGGAAGCTGGCGGATGACGGGCTACAGCTACGAAAGCCCTGCGTCTCCGACGTCCCAGGGTGTCGTGGCTCCGGGGGACACCTTGCGGGTGAGAGTCGACTGGAGGTCGCGCCCGAACCGCGCCGCATCGGCGTCGACGGGGCCTCCGACGACGCTGCGATTGGTCTCCCCAGCCGCCGTGCGCCGCGACGGCCTGCCAGCCACGGTGGAGGGAGGCCTGGTGCCCGATCCGCAGCAGGCGACGCCCGGCCTCAGAGGCACCACCGCCGTCTCCCTGTCCATCCCTCAAGAGGCAGCGCCGGGCATCTACCTGCTCCAAATCACCCACGAGAGCCCAGTCTACCTGCGACCGGTATGGATAGGCGCCGGACAGGAGGCCACCGAAGGGGCGGGGCAGACCTCCTTCGCCGATGGCAGGCTGCGCCTGCACACCGTGGAGGCCACGCAACCGGCGCCAGACCGGCTCGACGTTCAACTCGATTGGTCGGCCGCAGGACGCGTCGCCGCCAACTACGGCCTCAGCCTGAGCCTGACTGACAGCGCAGGCAACGAATGGCTGCGCCAGGGGGAGCGGAAAGGGTACAACACGCAGCCGGGTCACGGCTTTCTGCCCACCAGCCTCTGGCCCCTCCAGCACCTGATCCACGATCATCATGCCCCCGCCGTCCAACCGGGCGCGCCCCCTGGCGGGAGGTATACCCTCACCATCGAGCTCTACGACGTCGCAACGTGGAAGAGCGTCGGGCAGCATACCACGACCATCTCGCTCACAGAGGCTACCAGCCGGAGCGGCAAGAACCTGGTGTCAGCTCGGCTTGGGGAGGAGCTGGCGCTGAGCGAGCTCGCGACGCCCGCAGACGTTTCACAGGGTGAAGAGCTGGAGATCACGGCGCACTGGTCGACCCTAGACAGGCCCTCCACGAACTACGTCGTCGAGTGGCACCTGAGGGGACCCACACAGGCCATCACCGAGACGCGCCCGCTGGCCCCTGGATCCTCACCGAAGGAGTGGCCGGCCGACGCCTGGATTACGGGACGCACAGCCGTGGCCATCCCGCCTACCATCGCACCGGGTGACTACACGCTCTCGCTCACGCTCAAGGACCCAAGCGAGGGAACCGCGATAGGCTCCTACAACCACCCCAACCCGATCCGAATCAACGAGCGAGAGCGGGTGTGGGAGCTGCCAGACATAGACCAGAACGTAGGGGCTCGTTTCGGCGATGTGATTGAGCTGGCAGGATACGATCTGAAAGAGGGAAGGGAGAGGCTGGGCCTGACGCTTTACTGGAAAGCGCTGGTCACACCCGACGGACACTATATGTTCTTCGTTCACCTGGCCGATCCGCAGACTGGAGAGCCTGTGGCACAGGTCGACACGATGCCTCGGGGATTCACGTATCCGACCGGACAATGGGCGCCGGGAGAGGTGGTCGTGGACGAGGTAGAACTCTCAACGGAGGCTGTCCCAGCTGGACGCTACGAGCTGGCGGTCGGCTGGTACGATCCAGAGACGAAGCAGCGGCTTAGGGCTGTGAACGCGGAGGGGA
>Ga0207797_1003371_pt1 | contig 10674 bp, 10 predicted proteins | sample PRCRCaboRojoPR_6_FD_187275 | JGI IMG/M metagenome (GOLD analysis project Ga0207797, IMG submission 187275) | Marine sediment microbial community from Cabo Rojo, Puerto Rico - PR CR 10% Liquid 1 (SPAdes) | ecosystem: Environmental > Aquatic > Marine > Coastal > Sediment | place: Cabo Rojo, Puerto... | reverse complement strand
GGGGCGAGCGCGTGGAGCGGGGCGACGTCATCGCCCGGGTGGGCGAGACGGGCCTCACCAGCGGCCCGAACGTCCACTACGAGGTGCACGTGGACGGCCGGCCGGTGAACCCGGGGCGCTTCGTGATCGACCAGCGGGTTCCGCAGTAGCCGTCGGCGAGCCGCCCCCCAGCTTCCCGGGACCGGCGTCCGCCCGGCCCCTCCGGCGCAGCGCCGTTGATAACCCCCCGCCCGTATTCTAGCTTTGGGCGGCCGAGACGACGGGCCGCCCGAGGCCCGAGCACGAAGACCTCTCGTTCACCGTCCCCGCCGCCGCGTCGCCGGTGCCGGGGCCGGAGCAAGCAAGCCGTAGAGCGTTACTCGCAGCTCGGAGTATTCCATGCGCATGAAGTCCGGTTTCATCGCGCTCGCCCTCGTGCTCTCCGCCGGCCTCGCCGCCTGCGGCGGAAGCCAGGTCGCGGTCCAGGTCGCCGACGAGAACCCCCAGGGGGAGCTACAGCCCCAGGAGGACGTCGTGGTCGACTTCCTCCCCTACGACCGGGACTCGGTCTTCCAGGCCCTGGAGTCGCAGGCCGCCGAGCCGCGCCCGGAGATCCCCGACACGCTCCGCAGCCTCTACTCCGAGATCATCGAACGCCAGGAGGAGTGGAGGAGCGCCGAGCGCCAGTGGCAGCAGTGGAGGGACAGCCTCAAGGCGCTGTCGTCGGCCATGGAGGGCATGAACGAGTCGGGGGCCGAGTACAAGCAGATGTACAGCGCCTTCACGGACCTGGAGCCTAAGGTCCAGGCGCTGAACCAGCAGAAGAACGAGGCGTTCCAGGCGTTCGACAGCCTGCAGACGCGGACGCTCAACTTCGCGGACTCCATCCAGGCGCTGCGGGACACGTGGGCCCAGACGGCCTACGAGGGCTACATCGAGATCACCGACAGCATCGTGCAGGCCCGGGGACGGGAGGTCGTCGTGGACACCACCGACGCCGGTGGCTGGGTCAACGTCACGCTCCCCGGCGGGCAGTGGTGGGTGCACGCCCGCACGTCGCGCCCCTTCGAGGAGGTCTACTGGAACGTCCCCCTCGACCCGGCCCAGGCCGACACCCTGCGCCTGACGCCGGACAACGCCGAGATCCGGCTGTCGCTGTAGATCTAGAGCCGGTAATCCGCGGCGGGCGTCCCGGCGGCGCCCGCCGCACCTCTCCCTACATCCGACCATGACCGGGGCCGGACAGGACAGACTCTCCTTCGACGTCGACGGTCGCTCCGTCGGCCACCTGACCCTGGACCTCCCCGATCGGTCGGTGAACGTCCTGGGCACCGACCTGGTGTCCGACCTGGAGGCCGTCCTGGACGAGGCGGAGCGCCGGGCCGAGGACGACACGCTCTCCGCCCTGGTCGTCCGGAGCGGCAAGGACGACAACTTCATCGCCGGGGCCGACATCGAGGAGATCGCGGGCCTTTCGAGCCGCGAGGAGGCCCGGGAGAAGAGCCGCCGGGGGCAGCTCCTCTTCGCCCGGCTGGCCGACCTGCCGGTGCCCACCGTGGCCCTGATCCGCGGCACCTGCCTCGGGGGCGGCACCGAGCTCGCCCTGGCCTGCGACCACCGACTGGCCTCCGACCGGGACAGCACCGAGATCGGCCTGCCGGAGGTGAAGCTGGGCATCCTGCCCGGCTTCGGCGGCACGGTCCGCCTGCCCCGCCTGGTGGGCATCCAGAACGCCCTGGACCTGATCCTCACCGGCAGCTCCGCCTCGCCGGGCAAGGCCGGCCACATCGGCCTCGTGGACCGGGTCGCCGCCGACGGCCGCTGGGAGCGGGAGGTGGACGAGTTCCTGGACGAGGTGCTGGCCGGCGACGTGGGTCCCTCCGGCTACCGGAAGTCGTGGTGGGAGAAGATCCTGGAGGACACCGCCCCCGGCCGGAAGCTCCTCTTCGCCATCGCCCGACGCCGCACCGAGGAGCGCGCCGGCGAGCACTACCCGGCCCCGCTCCGGGCCCTGGAGGTGGTGGAGCGCACCTACCCGCTCGACGTGGACCGGGCCCTGGAGATCGAGGCCGACGCCCTGGCGGAGCTGGCCCTCACGCCGGAGTCGGCGAACCTGGTCCGGGTCTTCCTCCTCTCGCGGAGCGCCAGGGAGGCCCTCCCGGAGGAGCAGCGCGACGCCGCCCGCGAGGTGGAGAAGGCCGCCGTCCTCGGCGCCGGCGTCATGGGCGGGGAGATCGCCGAGGTCATGGTGGCGAAGGACCTCCCGGTGCTGCTCAAGGACATCCGCGAGGACGCCCTGGACGAGGCCCTGGATCACGCCCGGGGGCTGCTGGAGAAGGGACGTCGGAAGGGCGTGTTCGAGGAGCACGAGGTGGGGCTCAAGTTCGCCCGCATCGAGCCGACCCTGGAGTACGACGGCTTCGGGGACGTGGACCTGGTCGTCGAGGCCGTGGTGGAGGAGATGGGCGTGAAGCAGCAGGTCCTGTCGGAGGCGGAGGAGAGCCTCCCGGATCACGCCATCTTCACCACCAACACCTCCTCGCTCTCCGTCACCGAGCTGGCTTCTGCCGCCGACCGCCCGGAGCAGGTGGCCGGCCTGCACTTCTTCAACCCGGCCCACAAGATGCCGCTGGTGGAGGTGGTCCGCGGGGAGGAGACCTCCGACGAGACCCTGGCCACGGCCTTCGAGTTCGCCCGGGACCTGGGCAAGACGCCGGTGATCGTCGCCGACGAGCCCGGATTCCTGGTGAACCGGCTCCTGGCGCCCTACATGAACGAGGCCGTCCGTCTCCTGGAGGAGGGGGCCGGCGTGGAGGCCCTGGACCGGGCCATCTCCGACTTCGGCATGCCCATGGGCCCCTGCCGCCTGCTGGACGAGGTGGGGCTGGACATCGCCCGTCACGTGCGCGAGCAACTGGAGTCCGGCCTGGGCGAACGGATGGAGGCGCCGGACCTGGTGGACCGTCTGGCCGAGGACGGCCGGCTGGGCAAGAAGAACGGCCGCGGCTTCTACCGCTACGAGGACGGGGAGCTCGAGGAGGTCGATCCCGATCTCCAGCGGCGCCTGGAGTCGATCCGGGGCCGGGACCGCGAGATGCCGCCGGAGACCATGCGCCGGCGCTGCCTCTACCCCATGGTCAACGAGGCCGCCTTCGCCCTGGGCGAGGACGTGGCCCGGAGCGCCGACGACGTCGACCTGGCCCTCGTCATGGGCACCGGCTTCCCGCCCTTCCGCGGCGGGCTCCTGAGGTGGGCGGACTCGGTGGGTGTCGGGAAGATCCACTCGTGGCTGTCGAACGCCGCCGACCGGCTCGGCCCCCGCTACGAGCCCGCCCCGCTCGTGGAGGAGCTGGCACGGGACGACGGACGGTTCACCGGGGCCGGCTGAGCCAGCGGCGACGGATTCGACGTGACCCGCAGACACCGCGGCCGCTCGGCCGCCCGGGAGTCCCGCGACGAGAGCCCGCCGGAGGTCCTGGTCCTCTACCACCGCCCCGGCGAGGGCGAGACCCGCTACCGCCAGGAGCTGATCCGGGACGGGGCCGACTGGAAGCTCACCCTGTACCGCATCCCCCCGGACGCGGACGCCCTCGAAGTCGGCCCCGGGGGAGGGACACGACTCCCGCCCGGCTCGTCACTGCTCTGGTTCACCGTCCCGGACCGCCCCTGGGAGATCGCGGCCTTCCACGGTCCCGACGGGGAGCTGGCGGGCCACTACACGAACCTGATCGAGCCCCCCGAACTCGACGGCAGCACCTGGCACGTCACCGATCGGTGGCTCGACCTCTGGCAGCCCGCCGGGGGCGAGCCCCGGATCCTGGACGCGGACGAGCTCCGGGAGGCCGTGGAGGCGGGACACGTGGCCGCGGAGGAGGCCCGGGAGCTGGAGGAGCGGGCCTCGCGCCTCCTGGCCCGGGCCCGGGAGGGAGACTGGCCGCCGGATCCGATCCGGGACATCCGGCTGGAGGACCTGCCGTCGCTGCGCTTCCGGCGCGACGATCCCGGCGGCTACTACGCCAACCTCGTGGTGGGCCGGATCATCGCCTGGGGCATGTACTGGATGGGCGCCGCCTCGCTGACCTCCGTGGGCTTCGCCGCCTTCACGGAAGCCCTCTCCGGCGATCCCACCGCCGGCCGGATCTGGATCGGCACCCTGGTCGGCGAGGGCGTGCTCCTGCTGCCCCTGGCCCTCACCGGCCGCCTGCCGGCCACCCGACGGCCACGCCCGAAGGAGGCCATCGGCGAGGGCACCCTGTTCATGACGGCCGTGGTCATGGGCGCCATCGTCCTGGCCCTGAACGAGAGCACCATGTGGCGGGAGCTGTTCACCGCCGTCTACGGGATCCTGGGCTCCTTCCTGGGGATCTTCGGCTACTCGCGCTGGCGTCACGACGACCGCTTCTCGGGGCTGGCCTTCGGCGGCCTGCTGGTGACCCTCCTGGCCCTCTTCCTGCTCCTGTAGCGACCCGTAGCGCCGATCCCGTCGGCCGATGCCCGTGGCCGCCGCGGGTCCGCCGGCCGGTCCCCGTCGCCGTTCTCCTCGGGAGCGTCAGCCCCCGTCGTCGTCCTCCATCCAGGACGCCGGCGTGAACGCCCCGACGGGGCCGGGGAAGACCACCGGGCTCTCGAAGCCGCGCTCCGAGACGGCGGCCACGCCGAACAGGTAGTTGTCGATGACCACGTTCTCGAGCGTCCACTCCGTGGTGTCGCCCACGAAGACGCTCTTCTCCCAGGTCGGCGAGGTCGTCTTCCGCCAGTAGACCCGGTAGCCGGCCAGGTTCGGCGCCCTGGCCGGGTCGATGGCGTCCCAGGAGAGCGTCGTGCTCGGATCGACGGCGCCGTCGATCTCCACGCCGGAGGGCGGCTTCGGGGCCCAGGCCATGGCGGCCAGGGAGGCGGCGTTCAGCCCCGTCACCTTCGCTGCGTAGCCGAACTCCACCTCGTCCACCGTGTCGCCGTACTCCACGCCGTCCTCGGTGCGGACGTCGGCGTGCTGGTGCTCGTAGTCCTCGTGCGCCTCGGTGAACCGGACCGCCGGGTAGCCCACGGCGTTGAAGCCCCGGTGGTCGCCGCCGCGGCCGAAGCGGTCCAGGCGGTAGATCATCATCACGTCCAGGTTCCGGACGTAGTCGTCGGCGATGCCGTTGATGTACCGCGCCACGTTGCGCGACGGCGAGTCGTTCTCACCGCCGGTGTACCGCCGGATCGTCGCCATGCGGTCCGTCTCGTCGGCCCGGGTCCCCTCCGAGAAGACGCGGACCACGGTGTTGTCGACGACGCCGTCGATCCCCTGGATGTTGCCGATCATGTCGTTGTTGAGCATGGCCTCCACGTGCCAGCCCCGCTCCTTGAAGAGCTCGGCGGCCCGGCTGCTGCCGTACAGTCCCTGCTCCTCGCCGGTGACACCCATGTAGACGATGCTCGCGTTGAAGTCGTACTGGCTGAGCACGCGGGCGGCCTCGATGGCCCCGGCCACGCCGGAGGCGTCGTCGTTGGCCCCCGGGGCGAAGGAGGTGTCGTTCATGATATCGGTGACCCGGGAGTCCAGGTGGCCGGAGATGACCAGGTAGCGGTTCGGATGCGTGGTGCCGCGCTGGATGGCCACCGGGTTCACCACCATCGTGGTGTCCGGGATCCGCTCACCGTCGGGCTCGATCTGGAACCGCTGATAGCGAACGTCGAGGCACCCGCCGCACCGGCTCGAGATCTCCTCGAACTTGCCGTGCACCCAGCGGCGGGCGGCGCCGACCCCCAGGGTGTCCGAGACGGTGTCGGAGAGCGTGTGGCGGGTGTGGAAGCCGACCATGGCCTCCACGTACGAGCGGATGCTGTCCGCCGACGGCGCCTCGCTGATGGCCCGGAGCACCGGCTGCTCGCCGGGCGGGCCCGTCTCCGGAAGCTCCTGCTCGGACGCGGCCCCGTCCTGCGCAGCGGCGGGAGCCGGGCCGAGGGCCAGGAGGAGGGCCGCCCCGAGGGCGGCGACGAGCGTGCGACCGGCGGTGCGGATGGATGCCATAAGGGGAACCTCGCGTCCTCGGTTCGACCTCGATTCGATCCCGGCCCGTGCGAGGCCGGGGTCGCCGCGCCGGCCGGGGCCGGCGCCGCCCCACACCATAGGGGGAGTCCGGGGGCGACGCCACGACCGTGGCGCCCGGCACGCTCCGCCGCCAGGTTGCGGGGCCATGGACACGTCCCCGGAGATACGCGAGGCCGGCATCGGCGACCTGGAGACCATCGTCCGCTTCAACCGGGAGATGGCCCGGGAGACGGAGGGGCGGGAGCTCGACGCGTCCACGCTCCGCGCCGGCGTGAACGCCCTCCTCTCCGACCCCGCCCGCGGCCGCTACTACCTGGCCGAGGAGGACGGCCGGGTGCTGGGCCAGCTGCTGGTCACCACCGAGTGGAGCGACTGGCGGAACGGCGAGATCTGGTGGATCCAGAGCGTCTACGTGGCGCCGGACCACCGCCGGCGTGGCGTCTACTCGGCCCTGCACCGGCACGTCCGGGAGCGGGCCCGGTCACTGGGTGCCGTGGGACTCCGGCTGTACGTGGACCGGGAGAACCGGGAGGCCCGGCGGAGCTACGAGGAGCTGGGCATGGAGCGCGCCCGCTACGCCATGTACGAGGAGATCTGGGGGGAGAACGCGTAGGGGGTCGACCGTGTTGAGCGGACGGGAGTTTCAGCTGGAATTTCAGCCTCCCGGCGTCCCCTCTCGGCCGCCCTCACCGCCCTCCTCCCGGCGACGCCATTTCATCCACTCGAAGACGGTGTGGCAGCCGTTGCAGTAGTACTGGCTCACTGAAAGGGAGGAGCCGAAGGCGGAGAACGGCTCCGTGTCCTCGCCGTCGCAGAAGGGGCACGTGACGCTGTCCGGCATCTCGCGGCTCTCCAGCGTCCGGTCCAGGTCGGAGTCCGGGGGCGAACCGGACGGTGAATCTGCGCTCATGGGATCACGTCCCCCTCGCGGTCCTCACTCCCCGAGCAGGGAGCGGTTCCTGTCGCCGCGGACGCGGGAGAGGATCGCCTCGTCGTCCGGCCCGGGCGCGTCCCGGAGCCTGCGGGTCCGCGGCTCCCAACCCTCCCAGTCGGGGTCGACCGCGCTCCCCCACCCGTCCTCCGTCTCCTGCACCAGGTGGGGCTCCACCTCGGCCACCGACGGCGCCACCCGCATGACCCAGCGGCGGCGGAGCTCCCCGGGGGCGGCGTCCACGATCCCCTCGGCCGCCAGCCCGGAGGCGAGCTCGTCCTCCTCCGAGCCGAACCACCGGAGACACGCGCGCCACGCCTCGCGGAAGGGCTCCCCGGTGGCCTCGCGCCCGCGGTCGGTGCTGGCCATCCGCGCCGTCCACCCCCGGGCGTGCTCGAAGTGGTACCTCTCCTCGTCCAGGATCTTGCTCACCTTGTGGTGGAGCGGCTCCAGGCGGCTCTCCCGCATCGCCTCGATCTGCACCGAGAGGGCCGTGTCCAGGAGGAGGTTCAGGGCCAGCAGCTCCGGCCAGCTATCGGTGGGCTCGTCCAGCAGCTCCGAGCTCCGGTACTCCGACGGCCCGCGCTCGTGCTCCAGCCGCTCCGGGTCCATGCCGAAGTCATCGAGCATGGCGTACAGGATCCGGCCGTGGCCCCACTCGTCCTGCGCCATGGCCGAGCAGGCGATGCCGGCCTCCAGCGTCGGCGACCCCAGGATCCAGTCGGCATAGTGGATGCCGAGGACCCGCTTGGTGTCGGCCAGGACCAGGAGCAGGTCCCCCAGGGCCTCTCGTGCGGGCTCCGGCAGCTCTTCCGGCGAGCCGTACAGCGTCCGCGTCTCGCCGCCCTCCCCCGACGCGGTCTCGGTCTCCGTCTCCGGCGGCGTCACGTGGCGGCTCCCTCCTCCCGGGGCTCCAGCGTGAAGGGGGCCTCCTCCCGGTTCACGGCCTCGAAGGAGTCCCGCGGGGCCACGACCATCTCGAACCAGGTGGCCTCGTCGTAGGTCTGCCAGGCGTAGACCCGGGCCAGCGACGCGTTCGGCGCCGTGATGGCACCCACGTGCTCCAGGCGGTCCTCCCGCTTCTGGCGGGCGAAGACCTCGTAGATGCGATCCACGTCGAAGCCGTCGGACACGTCTCTCCCTCTCCTCTCGCTCGAAGTCCCGTCAGACGGAGACGCCGGCCCGGTTCAGGAGCCGTCGCCCCCGATCGGTGATCCGGTCGGCGGTCCACGGCGGGTCCCAGACCGTTTCCACGCTCACCTCGGAGACCCCGGGGATCTCCCGGATCCGCTCGCGGACGTCCCACCGGATGAAGTCGATGCAGGGGCAGGCCGTGGCGGTGAAGGTCATGGTCACCTCCACCCGGCCGGAGGCGTCGTCGGCCGTCACGTCGTAGATGAGGCCCAGGTCCACCAGGGAGATCGGATACTCGGGATCCGGCACCTCGTACAGCGCCCGGCGCGCCTCCTCCGCCAGGTCGGCGGCGGGCTCGTCCCACTGCGGGACGTCCAGGTCCGGCCGGTCCCCACGGGTGGCGGCGGCCACGCCGCTCCAGTCCATGGTGCCCTCGCCCCGGGGACGGGACCTCTCGATCTGCACCAGGCGGTCGCTCATTCGGCGCCCCTGCCGCTCACGCGGCCAGCATCTCCTCGATCTCGAACCGGCTCCGGCGCACGGAGTTCACGTACTCCTCGTTCATGGGACCCCGCTCCCGCCACCGGTCCCACACCTCGTCCCAGGAGATGGGCTCGTCGAAGAGCCACTTCTTCTCCTCGGGGTCGTACTGCACCGGGAAGTCGTAGGTGAGCTCCACCTCGCCGGACTCCTCGTCGACGCGGGCCGGCACGTCCAGGCCGAGCTCGTCGCACAGGGGGACCACGGCCTGCAGCCACGTCTGGCGCAGCTCGTCGTTGGACATCCCCTTGAGCTTGAAGTCCAGCTGCGTGGTGTGGCGCTTCTTGTCGTCCGGCATCCCGAACCACTCGACGCCCATGGGGAACATCCAGTCCACCGCGTCCTGCAGCTTCTCCCGGGCCTCGGGGCCCGAGGTGGAGAGCCGCTTCATCCACACCTCGCCGTGGCGCAGGTGGAAGTTCTCCTCCAGGTCCACCTTCACCAGGGCCCGCTTCAGCGGCCCGTAGCTCGTGTTGCGGTGGACGTCGCCCAGCAGGGTGATGCCGGCGCGGTCGTAGAAGCCGTTGGCCACGACCAGCTCCGCCCAGTTCTCCAGCGGCTGGTCGAAGCCGTAGGGGTGCTTGAACTCGTGGGGCTCCCGCTCGTAGAGGATCCAGTGCCGGTCGACGCCCAGGTCCTCGAGCAGGCGGTAGGCGATGTTGGCGTGGCCGAGCTCGTCCTGGATGATGGCCGTGGCCGAGACCATGGTGTTGGTCGTGGGCGCGTCCCGGGCCGCCATGAAGTAGGCCGGGGCGCTGATCAGCTCCGTGTCGCCCTGCACCAGGAGCTGTGTGATCAGGGCCTGCTTGTAGTTCTCCGTCATGTCGGCTTCCGACTCCACCAGGAAGCCGTCGTGCACCTTCTCCTGGAGCTCCCGATCCTCGGCCGTCATCTCCGGCATGGCTGATCTCCCTCCGAGTGGAGAGGACGGACCGGCGACAGCGCCGATCCGGGGGACGATGTCCCGGTCAGGTCCATCGGGTCCCGGGGTGCGGTCCCGTAACGGATCTACCCCCGGGGGCGTTCAATGTACCCCGCTCCGGACGCGGCCGTCCACCGAACGACGTGCCCGTGCGTTCCGGCGACGCTCCCCGAGCTCGTCGAGGTGTAGCGCCCCTTCGACGACGCTGGCCACCATCGGGCGATTCGGTCTTGCCCGCGGGGAGCCGTGGTGACAGAATGCAGGGCCGCCCGAAGCGGCCCCGGATCACCGCCAGCCGGTTCACGCCCAACACAGGGACGCCCGAGCCATGTCACAGTCCGAGTCGGTCGGCCGATTCCTCTGGTACGAGCTCCTCACGGCCGAGCGCGAGGCGGCGGCCGACTTCTACTGCTCCGTCATGGGCTGGACGACGGACACGTGGGAGGGCGGCGACGAGCCGTACCTCATGTGGCTGAACGGCGAGCACCCGCTCGCGGGGGTCATGGAGCTGCCCGAGGAGGCGAAGCGGGAGGGCGCTCCCCCGCACTGGCTGCCCTACGTGGGCGTCGCCGACGTCGGCGCGTCGTCGGAGCGGGCCGTGGAGATCGGCGGAAACGTCCTCATGCCTCCCATGGAGATTCCCGGGGTGGGCCGCATCGCCGTCCTCACCGACCCCGCCGGCGCCCCCTTCGCCGTCTTCGACCCCGAGGAGGGCATGGAGCCGCCGGAGGAGCCCCGGGGCGTCGGTGAGTTCTCGTGGCACGAGCTGGCCACCGACGACTGGCGCGCGGCGCTCGAGTTTTACGGCGACCTCTTCGGCTGGGAGGCCACCGACGACTTCGACATGGGCGAGGCCGGCATCTACCAGATGTACGGCCTGGACGGCGTCTCCTTCGGGGGCATGTACGAGGATCCGGACGGGCCGCCCTCGTGGCAGATCTACGGGCGCGTGGACGACATCGGGGCCGCCCTCGACCGCGTCCGCAGGGGCGGGGGCGAGGCGCCCTCGGCGCCCATGGACGTCCCGGGGGGCGACCTGGTGGCCCAGTGCATCGACCCCCACGGGGCGGTGTTCGCCCTGCACCAGGTGGTCGAGGCCGGCGCGACCCGAGGCGGGGACGGCGACTCCGC
>Ga0207797_1003370_pt1 | contig 10674 bp, 8 predicted proteins | sample PRCRCaboRojoPR_6_FD_187275 | JGI IMG/M metagenome (GOLD analysis project Ga0207797, IMG submission 187275) | Marine sediment microbial community from Cabo Rojo, Puerto Rico - PR CR 10% Liquid 1 (SPAdes) | ecosystem: Environmental > Aquatic > Marine > Coastal > Sediment | place: Cabo Rojo, Puerto... | reverse complement strand
AGTTGGCGGAGATAAAATAGTTTGAGATATTTCCTCGGGTACTGAGTTAGGGTTGTTCATAAGGGGGAGAATCGCCCGCCTTAGAGCTTATAAAGTATTCGGAAAATTCGAGCAACTTTTCTTCGCTGTCCGGTTCCTGGCTCAGGTAGGGAGCTGTTGCGATGTTTTCCCCGCTATTTTCCCGGACGAGCTCCCTGATTCTCTTTTCCTGGTCTTTTCTCTCACGGTAGCAGCTGTCGCACAGGTTGCCCCTGAGGATCATGTTCACGAGCAGATCTGTATTCTGGAACCCAGCAGCTCGCGCCTGCCGGGTCAACCGGTTAGTTTCCCGAATTATCATTATTTCCGGCACAGTGACCACGACCAGAGCGGCGCGGCTTTCTTCTCCGGACAGGAGGAGTTCTCGAACTTTCCTTACCTTTCGGGCCATAGAGGCTATCCGGTTCGTAATTTCTCTCCCGTCAATTAACTTGCGGTACTTCAGGGAAATTTTGAGGGCGGTCTCCAGCCAGCCGGAAGCCGTGTCGGGGAGCTGCAGAAACCTTACCAGGTGGCCCGTCGGGGCGGTGTCGATGATTACCCTGTCGTAGCTCTCTTCGTCGGCCAGTTCGATTAAATTGACCAGAGCCATAATTTCATTTACCCCTGGAGGAATCAGCGTAAATAGGCGGGAAAGAATTTTTTCGTCGAATTCCAGGCTGACCCCGGAGGATTTCGTGTAGCCGGTAAAACCCTCCTCGATCGCTCCCCGGTAGGTTTCTCTCAGATCAGCAAGTTCCTCCTCCGGTTCGGTTTCAATCGCGTGCAGTTCACCCTTTCCCCGGGTGTCCAGCCCGGTCGGGCGGCGCCCGATTTCTTCGGAAAACAGGTCATTTAGAGAGCCGGCCGGGTCGATCGACATCAATAATATGGATTCGTCCAGACTCTTAACGAGGTTGAGTCCCGTGGCAACGGCGGCCGTGGTCTTGCCGACGCCGCCCTTGCCGCCGAAGAGAAGGTAGTCACTCCCGGTATCGATCGTGGTCCCGGCAATATTCTTTGGCAGGTGAGCCGGGTTATTACTCTTACTCTCAGTTTCCCGCTTTGCAGGGTGGAAAAACCCATCCGGTTCGGTCTCGAGTAACTCATCCGCAACTTTCCCCAGGTCAGGTATACCGGTCACGGGTTTTGTAAATTTTCGGACCGGGATAATATTTAAACCGGGTAAATCCCTGCTAAACCTCTTAAGGTGTTTTTTTGCCGCGGCCCGTTCGGCCTTACAGACGTCACAGTCCCGTCCGTGCTGGACTTTGTTGAAGATGACGGTGGACGTGATTTCTGCCAGTTCGGTGTCCTGGAACAGGCGCCTTGTTTCCCGGAAAGGCAGTTTTCCGGGGAGTAATACGGGTAGAAATTCCGTCCTGGTGCCGTCAAATAAGAGGTCGCGCGTAAATTCGAGCTCCTCTTTCCGGGATTTTAAAAAATCGTCGATCTCGCCTTCCGGATAATCTCCCACCAGGGAAGATTTGATATAACGATGTTTTTCCGCCAGCAGCTCGAAGAATTCCAGCCAGCGGACCATCTCGCCGGGCAAATCCAGCAGACTGTAAAGATGCCCGGTTGGTGGGGTGTCCAAAATAATCGTATCGTACTTTTTCTCACGGTAGTAGTCGTTTAATTTTAGCACGGCAGTGACTTCGTCGAATCCCGGTAGCGGGAGATCGAGTAAACTGGATATATCTGAGCTATCTAGGTAGGTTCCCCGTTCGAGCAATTCTTCCAGATAACCGCCGTAGCTCTCTCTGTAGTCTTCTATTAATTTTTCTCCATTCAGCTCCACGGCATGGAGGCCTCCCACGCCGTCGATCCGCGTTGGTTCTTCCCCGATTTCTGCCTCGAAGCAATCGCCGAGCGAATGGGCGGGGTCGATCGAAACGACAAGAACTTTTAATTCTCGTTTTTCCGCCAGTCCGAGGGCAGTGGCGGCGGAGCAGGTCGTTTTACCCGTTCCACCCTTACCGCCAAAGATAATCAGCTTTTTCCCGTTGAGGTTGAGCATGTCTGATAATTGTAAAAATTATAACAGACAAACCGTCGGGAAAAAATCGAGGTCCGGATCTCTATTCAGTTATCCAGACCTTCCACCGGGCGAAGATACCATGACCACCTTCATGGCGTTCATTATATCCGTTCTCGTAATGATTCCGACCATGTTACCCGAGCCGTCGGTAACGACCAGACGGCCGAGTTCGTTGTCCACGATCATGTGGAATGCCTCAATAGCCGGTTGGTCTTTGTCTATAGTTATTACTTCTCGTGTCAGTACGTTTTCGATTGGCTCGTTCGGATCCTCGCTTTTCTGCAGATCCTCCAGGGTGACTATGCCTATTACGTCGTCGTTTTTCACTACGGGATATCCGAGGTGGCGCTTTTTCACCATGAATTCCTTCAACTCCTCGACACTGATCTCCGGGTCAACGGTGACCACGTCCCGGGTCATCAGGTCCCCCGTGGTAAATCCCGCGAGTGCACGATCAAGCACGACGTTCCGGAACTCCGAGACAACGCCGGAGTAAATATAAAATGCGATAACCAGGAGAATGATATTGAACGATAAAAGTCCGTAAATACCCATCAGGACGGCGAGAAACTTGCTCAACTGGGTTGCGATTTTAGTTGCTTCGAAGTGGGACTTTCTGAGGGAAATTAGCGACCGCAGCACTCTGCCCCCGTCCAGTGGCAGGGCAGGAACAAGATTAAATATTCCCACTGCGATGTTGACGTAAAAGAGGTAGCCCAGCATGAACCTGGGGACCGCTCCGGCCGGATTGGCCCAGGTCAGGAGTAACCAGAATATCCCTCCCAGAGCGAAGCTCGTGGCCGGCCCCGCCAGAGCCATTTTTGCTTCCTCGCCCGGTCTGGACGGAATCTCCTCGAGCTGGGCGACTCCACCCAGCACGTAAAGGGTAATGCTCTCGACTTTTACCCCATAGCTTATCCCAACGAGCGAATGGCCAAGTTCGTGTAAGGTGACCCCGATAAACAGGCCGACGGCGGCGAAGAGGCCGACGAGAAAGGCGTTGGTTCCCTGTGTGATCTCGGAGGGATTTATTCCCAGGTTAAGAAGCTCGATGTAGAAATCTATCTGTCTCCCAATGAGCCAGGCGAGTACTGGGAGAAAAATCAGGAAAGATATGTGAAGGTTTATCGGAATTCCCATTATGTCGAAGGGAAGTTTGTAGTTTGTCTTCATTGTTGTTAAAAGCCCCCATTGGTGCTTCTTCCTTTATCCATTATAAGTTTTGGCCGAATTTCTTTCATAATTCTTATCAACCTTCGTTGGAGTTGTGCGCCCCCAGTACCTTTACGGGTTCGTCGAGCACGTCCTGAATGTATAGCGTCTGCACCAGGACGACAAAAACTATGCAAAGCGGAGAGGCAAACAGCACCCCCATAAAACCAAACAATACACCTATGAGCAGCTGAGCCGAGAGCAGGACGGCGGGAGGCAGGAAGACAGCCCTTTTTTGAATCAGCGGAGTGAAGATCTGGTTTTCGACCTGTTGCAGCATGACGTAAATTATTACCACGTAGAGAACCATGTATGGGCCTTCAATGAGAGCTATCATCATGGCCGGGACGGCTGCCAGCGTCGGCCCGATGAAAGGAATGAATGTTAGCAGTCCCGCTATCAAACCCAGGGCGGGGGCCAGGGGAAGCCCGATAATCCACAGGCTAAATATAGTCAAGAGCCCGACGATCGCCATGGCGACGGCACGACCGATAAGCCACCACCGTAATGCCTGTCCGGTCAGGAGAAGAATCTCCCTGATCCTTGCTCTTCTTTCGGCCGGGAACAGGCTCAACAGGCCGTTCAGATAAATATCCGGTTCGACTGCCAGGTAGATTCCCAGAAAGAAGACCAGAACCAGGCCGGCAATTACCCCTATGGTGGTGGTAAAGAAACCGGTGATATTGCCCAGCAAGCCCTTGCCGAGGGGTAGCAGGTCCTGGGGTGCCGGCAGCAGGCCCAGAAGCTCACGTCCCCAGCTGTACTGGGACAGGTAGGATTCGATAATCTTCATTGCCTCCGGCAGGCGGTTAACCAGTCGGGTGATCTGGGTCCCGAGGGCCGAACCCGTCAACCAGCTGCAGGCACCGGTTGCCAGCACCAGCAAAAAAATAGTCAACGTCAGTGTCCATCCCCGGGAAAGTCCGGTTAATCTCTCGACGGATTTAGCCAGCGCGGTCAGGAATATAGCAAAAAGTATCCCGCCAAAAATTATGAAGAGAACGAGGAATACGTGCCGGAAGAGATAGAGTATCCCGCCCGCCACGAGCAGAATAAGGGCGCCAGAAATTAATGGGTTTTCCGTCAGCCGGTTAGACATATTTGATCCTTAGCCAGGAACTTTCCAGCTTGCTTTCCTTGTGTCAAATTGTGATCTAGAATTATCGACCGGCATGATTATATTATTCTTTCCTTTTTTTGGCAATTTTCGGGTTGCCTGCCCGGCACCAATTCCGTGTGGGTTTGCTTTCGTCTATCCGCGTCAATTACCCCGCCCTTCCGGGCGCACCAACCCCTGGGGGTTCTCAGCTATTTATTGGTAAAAATCGATTGAAGCCGACCGGAACAAACCATTGCGTCAAAACTCGATTTTTTTATAGTTATTTGTATAGTGTGGCGACGGGTAGCTTCAGATAAGCGGGGGATTATCTCAGCTGTCCTGTTTTCGCCGGAGTTATAGCTAGAAATTAGATATTAATTAAAGCGGGATGGGTAGTCGATAGAGGTGATGGGTTGAAAAACTTTTTGGCTGTCGCTTAACGCGACGAGAAAGAAGAAGGGGGTAAAAATGAAGAAGCACTACTTAATCTGTGGTATCCTGGCGCTGGTTTTACTACTTGGCCTGACGGGGGCACCGACCGCTCATGGTCAGAACGGAACTTTCAACGTGGCTTTTCTCGGTGACGCTTTCGGCACCGGCGGCTTCTGGGACGTGGCACGAGAAGGCGTCGAGCGAGCGGCCGAGGAATTGGGAGTAAGTACCAAGATAGTCGAGATGGGAACCGAACCTTCAAAGTGGAAGCCCGCGATCAGAAGCCTGGCGGCGACCGGGCGCTACGACCTGATCATTACTGGAGCACCGACCAAAGTGGAGGTCCTAAACGAAATAGCCCCACAGTTTCCGAACCAGAAGTTTCTCCTCTTCGACGGAAAGCTCGAAGGGGCCCAGAACGTTTACTCCGTCACTTACGCTCAGAACGAAGGCGGGTTTCTCGGCGGGGTGTTCGCGGCGCTTGTGACGAACAGTACGGCGGAAGAGTTGTCCCACGTAAATGAGAAAAAAGTAGTTGGATTCGTCGGGCTGATAGATCACCCGCTGATAAATGACTTTCTCAAAGGATACAGGCAGGGGGTCCACTACGTCGATCCCGAGATGGAGGTGCTGGTCTCCTACGTCGGAAGCTTTAATAACCCTCCTAAGGCCAAAGAGCTGGCGAAAATCCAGTTCGGCAAAGGGGCGGACATCGTATTTACTCCCGCATCGGCGAACAACATAGGGGTTATCGAAGCCGCGGAGGCGGAAGGTGGCTACGTAATCGGGAGCGACGCAAATCAAAACTCTCTGGCTCCGGGAGTAGTTCTGACGAGCGTGCTGAAAAAAGCGGGGGAGACGGTCTTCACGAATATTCGGAAGGCACTTTCCGACATGGATTCCATTCCTTTTGGCGAGACAAGCAGGCTCGGCTATCCGGAAGGAACCGGGCTGGCCAAAGACAGGCATTACGTCGAGCACGTACCGGACACGATCAAGCTAAGGGTAGCGGAAGTCTCGCGCAAGCTGGAGGCCGGAAAGATAGACGTAGAATCGACTATCGCGGATTAAAACTCATTTTCGCTCTGTGCTCCCGAAGAGGTTTATAAATGGATAACTCGTTCGACTTCCTCCTGCGGATGGAGGGGATAGATAAGGCTTACCGGAACGGAGTTACCGCCAACGCCGGCGTCGATTTTCGTGTCAGGAGTGGAGAAATTCACGGTTTGCTCGGAGAGAACGGCGCCGGTAAAACTACCCTCATGAAGGTCCTGTACGGCCTGGAAGAGAAAGATGCCGGAACCATAACGTTCAGAGGCGAAAGAAGGAATTTCTCGACGCCGGATGAGGCAATCCGGGCGGGTATAGGCATGGTCCATCAGCATTTTCGCCTTGCCGACGGGTTTTCGGTGGCGGAAAACGTTGTTCTCGGCCGGGAGCCCGGCGATGGATTAGTATTTGACAGGAAGGGGGCGATCCGGGAAACACGGAGACTCGCCGAGGAATACGGCTTTGAGATCGACGCGGAGGATAGGGTAGCGGATCTGTCCGTCGGCGAGCGTCAGTTCACGGAGATTCTGCGGCTGCTTTACCAGGGGGCGGAACTCCTGATTCTTGACGAGCCTACGGCGGTTTTGACGCCCCAGGAGACCGATGCCCTGGTGGACTCTTTGCTCGAACTGGCGGAGGAAGGCCATACTCTGATATTTATCACGCACAAGATTGACCGGGCCCTGGAGGCGTCGGACGTGGTTTCCGTCATGCGCGACGGTGCGATAGTGTCGGAGAGATTGGCCGGAGACGTCAGCCGGCAGCGAGTTACGGAATTGATGGTCGGGCGAGACATCTCACTTGAGGTCGAAAAGGAACAAGCCAGTCCCGGGAAACCGGTTTTTACCGCAAGGAACCTGTCGGCGAAAAGCGAAGCGGAGGTCGAGGTCGTGAAGGAGGTTTCTTTTACCCTTTACGAGGGAGAAATCTTCGGGATTGCTGCGGTCCAGGGCAACGGCCAGTCCGAGCTGGTAGAGGTTATCGCGGGGGGACGAAGGAGAACTGGCGGGGAGCTGAGATTCCGGAATCGGCCGGCCGAAAACCCCGATCCGGGAGCTGTTCGAGATCTTGGCGTCACATTTATCCCCGAGGACAGAATGGAAGTCGGCCTGGCTGGTGAAGCGACGGTGAAGGAGAATTTGACACTACCTTATGCTAGTGCTTTCGGGTACCAGAAAGGCGGGATGCTGCGGCAGGAAAAGCTGGCGAAGAAGGCAAGGGAGCTGGTAGATGAATACGACATCCGTGTCTCCAGCATCGACGCCGCGGTTAAATCTCTCTCCGGGGGAAATGCGCAGAAGATAGTCCTCGCACGAGAATTCTCGCAGCAACCGGATCTGTTGCTCGCGGCACAGCCAACGAGGGGACTTGATATCCAGACCAGGCGGTTCGTCTGGGACAAATTACTAGAACTCCGTTCCGGGGGCGCGGCGATTCTGCTGGTTTCTTCTGATCTACCCGAGGTAAAGGCTCTGAGTGATAGATTGGCCGTGATGTACGAGGGGAAGATCGTCACGACCTTCAAGAATCCGGATGAGGTTACGGAAGAAGAGATCGGGCTTTACATGATGGGTGTGAAAAAAGAAAAAGATTCCTCCCGGGAGGGTTGACTATTAGCAGGAAAAAGATCGCCGAATACCTCAGCACCTGGATTGGTCTCGTACTGGCTATAGCGGTGGGGATGAGCGCCGGTTTCATCGCCATAGCCTTTACCAGTTCCGCCCCGTTCGAGGCCATGCGGGTCTTTCTGACGGGCCCTTTCTCAAACATTTACTGGCTCGGAACTACGTTGAATCGGGCTATACCGTTGATTTTCGTCGGTCTGGGAATCGCGATCGCGTTCAAAGCAAGAGTTTTCAATATTGGAGCGCAGGGCCAGCTCTATCTTGGTGCCCTTTCCGGGACGGTAGTTGGAATCTACCTCGGCCTGCCGCCGGTCCTGCACGTTTCCGCCGTAGTTCTGGCTTCGGCGGCGGCCGGTGCGCTTTACGCGTTCCTGCCCGGCTTGTTCAAGTCCCGCTGGGGAACGAACGAAATAGTAACCACCCTGATGTTCAATTTTATCGCCAGCCATCTCATTTCCTATCTTCTGGCCAATCAGTTTCAGGACCCGGTAGCGAGTTACAACGTTTCCCCGGAAATTAGGAAGAGCGCCTATCTGCCCGAAATAATGTCTCCGTCTCCCCTCCACGCGGGTATCCTGATCGCATTGCTGGCCGCGCTTTTGGCTTACCTCTTTCTGGACGGTTCGGTTTTTGGTTACAAGCTTCGACTCTCCGGGATTAATCCTGATTTTTCTCGCTACGGGGGGATTAACAGGGGACTAATTATTATCGGTGCGATGACGCTCAGCGGTGCTCTGGCCGGAATCGGCGGTGGAATCAGGATTATCGGCGTCCAGCATAAACTGACGGAAGGGTTCCTGCCGATGGTTGGTTATGACGCGATCAACATATCGCTAATAGCCCGGAACAACCCGCTTGGAGTCGTGCCGGCCGCCCTCTTCTTTGCTTTTCTCGCTGTGGGGGGAGAGGTTGCCGGACTCTTCACCGACGTTTCTCCCCACATGGTTAATATAATCAAGTCCGGGATATTTTACCTGGTAACCGCCCAGGCACTCTTTGCCTTCGTGCGAAAGCTCACGCTGGAGGACAGGCGAGGTGAGAGGGAGTGATTGCGGCTCTGAAATACCTGCTGCCCGCGACCTTCCACGCTGCGACGCCGATTCTATACGCCGCTCTTGGGGGGTTGCTAACGGAACTCGCCGGTTATATAAATATCGGCCTGGAAGGTACGTTGCTGACCAGCGCTTTTTTCGCCGTGGTGGTCAGCACGCTTGTCGGTAACCCCTGGGTCGGCCTCATGGCCGGCGTCGCTTCCGGGATGCTCATCTCGTTGCTCCTGGCAACCGTGCTGTTGAAACTTCGGGCGAACGTGGTCATCGCCGGGTTCGCGACGAATTTACTGGCGACCGGCGGAACCGTCTTCCTGATGGCGATCTGGTTCGGCGAGGAAGGTGTCTACCGCTCTCCCGATACTCCCGTCGTTCCTTCTCTTGATTTGCCCTTCGTGGATCAGGTACCTTTGCTCGGGGCCGCAATAAATCACCACAACCTTCTCGTTTACCTCAGCTGGCTCGCCGTAGGTGCCGTTGCCTTCTTGATATATCGTACGACCTGGGGGCTTCACCTCAGGGTTACGGGAGAGAGCGAGGCAACCGCCGTCTCAACCGGGGTGAACGTAAGCAAGGTTAGGCTGCAGGCTTTTTTGCTTAGCGGACTCCTTGCGGGTCTGGGCGGGTCCTACCTGTCACTGGGTCTGACTCAGTTCTTCATGCGGGGTATGTCGGCCGGGCGTGGTTTTATCGCTCTGGCCGCAGTTTATTTTGGCGGCTTTAATCCGTTAGGAGCGACTCTGGCCTCGCTTCTGTTTGGGTTCGCCGGTGGCGTCGCCAATTACTTCCAGACAATGGGTCTACCGTCACAGTTGCTCGAGATGACGCCTTACGTGCTGACGATCGCCGCTTTGCTGATTTATTCGATCCGCAGGAGTCCGAAGTATCGAAAATCGGAAAAGGAAACGACAAAGTCGTTATAACCGGAGGTTTTATCTTGAATAGCTCTGAGCTGGTGGAAAAAGCGGCTGGCTGTCTCGCAGGGCTTGCAGTAGGTGATGCGATGGGGCTGCCGACGCAGTTTCTGACGCCGGAAAAGATAGAATCGGAGTTCGGTCGGATAGAGGATTTTCGGTCTCCACCGGACTGGCACCCATACGGGGATTCGCTTCCCGGTACCGTCACGGACGATACGGAACAGGCGCTGGCCCTGACGGACATGATCCTGGAAAACGGGGGAGAGCTGACCGCCCCGGACTCGGCGGAAGCCCTCCTGGGCTGGGCCAGGGAGAAAGATCTGCTGGGCACAGAGTACGTCGGTCCGAGTACGGGCCGGGCGCTGGAGAAGATTGCCTCGGGGACCGACCCGAGAATTACCGGATTTGGCGGAGTGACAAATGGTGCTTCGATGCGGATCGCCCCTGTGGGAATAATAAATCCGCTGATCGGCGGGGAATCGCGAAACGGGCTCCTGCGGGAGGTTCGGACCGTATGCACACCGACTCATAATACGCCGATTGCGGTTGCTGGTGCTTCCGCCGTAGCGGCGGTAATTGGAGAAGGGATGGCCGGTAATACGGACGTAGAAAGTATCCTGCACTCGGGTAGAAACGCCGGTAAAACTGCGTACGGCCGGACCGAAGAAGCTCTGCCGGATATCTCAGCGGTCGGCGATGGCGTCACTATGGAACTGTTAACGGGAAGAATAAGCCCATCTCTGGGGAGGCGAGTGGAGATGGCGCTGGAGCTGGCCGAAAAGACCGGAATTGAAGAATTGCCGGGAAAACTCTACGATGTCATTGGCGCCGGGGTAAATACGATAGAAACAGTTCCCACGGCCATGGCTCTGTTCAGTGTGAGCGCCGAGGATCCCGTAAAAGCGGTTACGCTGGCGGCAAACGCCGGGGGTGACACCGACACGATTGCCGCGATAGCAGGTGCCATGGCGGGGGCATATGCCGGGTACAGCGTGTTCTCGTCCGGATATCTTGAGCGGGTTGAGGAAGTGAATGACTTGAATATACAGGAATATGCAAGAAATTTGGTTCAACTAATCGATGAAGGGGGTAATTGAGCTATGGGCAAGATTACGGTTTTGGGAGCGCCTTTTCTTGATCTGATTTACGGCTTTCCGCTTTCGGAAATGAATGGAGAAAAGCGGGGAAAACTGGACTTGAAATTGGCTCCGGGAGGACCCGCTTCGAACCT
>Ga0207797_1003369_pt1 | contig 10676 bp, 11 predicted proteins | sample PRCRCaboRojoPR_6_FD_187275 | JGI IMG/M metagenome (GOLD analysis project Ga0207797, IMG submission 187275) | Marine sediment microbial community from Cabo Rojo, Puerto Rico - PR CR 10% Liquid 1 (SPAdes) | ecosystem: Environmental > Aquatic > Marine > Coastal > Sediment | place: Cabo Rojo, Puerto... | reverse complement strand
GGGTCTCAGGCGAAACTTGAAATCATTCCATCGACCGCGATAGTTCACCCTATATTGATAACCTACACGGTCAAATGGTTTCAAAGTCTTACCGCTCCAATCGCTAAGACCCAATTCAGCCCTGAGATGTTGATTCTTAGCTATGTTTCCGCCTCCTTTAAAAACCCCCAATAAAGCCTGCCTGTCTCTTAGATTATCATCTGTATATTCTAATTCTGTAGTAAATCGAAAATCCGACTGGAGCAATTCGAAATTTACCCCATAATTATTGATGGGATCAAAATAGTTTCTGTTGTATTTCACCCCGAAACGATACCGGTTTACAAAATCATACTCCATAAGGATACCCCTTCCGTAGCCATATCTGGAATAAAAAGGCACCCGGTCACCAAGCTGAAGATTAAAATCTTTACTCCTATAATTGACATATAACCGGCTGTACCGGAAAAAATTCTCGTTGGTGTTGCCGTATTTGTAGATATAATAACCCAGCTCCCTGTTATTCTTGAAAAGTATATTCCCCCTCGCATAGCCAGATAAATAACTTGTATTCTCACTGAACATATTTTCAAGATTCAGACTCAACATCAGCGGAATTTCTCCTGAGGGGACCTGGTAACTATAGTCGCTGGATAAATATTTGAACCAGAATGTGGTGCTAAATCTATCGGATTCCGTATTTCCCAGGAAATTCACCCTATAGAGTGATTGTCTGTTTTCCTTGTCGGAAATCGTCACCTCATGCCGGATAATGGTATCAGATTTAGCCGGTACGGTAATGTCGCTGGTATAAGAGTTGTTGACTTCACCGGTCATCTCCAGATTGTCGGTGGAATTGTATTCAAGATAAACCACCTCATCTATATTCCCCTTATTTTCAATCTTATAAGCAAAAGACCCCTTTTGTTTCTTTTGATCGATATAAGAGAGCCGGGACAGCGGTCTAAATGATAAATGGCTTCTTCTGGGTACTTTGATAAAGCAATAAGCAGTGGTCACAGGATTGCCTGAGCGGCTGGTAAGGGATGCCACTATGGAATAACCGATCTCCCCTTTCACATTTTTATTGGCCGAAGCCCTCAGAGGAATCAGGACACTGTCCATGGGTTCCAGATTGATCCGCTGCTCCTTATCGGTGATCAGATTCCAACCCAAAGGGGTTTCAAACGACAGGTTGACAAATTGTCTTTGGTTGGAACGGTTGGCAATTTTTAAAACATTGAAGAAGGCCGAGCGGGGTTCAATCTTGATGTTCTCGTTGGTAAAGGCTGCATGTATATTCTTATAGCTACCGGAACCATTCAATTCCTGTGTGTAGGCACCTGAAAAATTGAATATTAGTAAAAAAATTAAACCATATTTTAAGATGCCGTTCATGCTTGAAAATCAAGGAATTGGTACTGTATCCATCTTAAAAATTAACTCGGTATTGTAATAGTCAGGGTCATGTCCTATCACAGCAGAATCGAGGCGATAGGTGATATTTAACTTAAAAACGCCTTCATCCCCAAATTTTACAAGCGGTTCAAATCCGTCTGAACTTCTTGGCAAAGGATGGGGGCCCTGATAGAGTGTCTCACTTGTTGCGGGATTCTCCCTGTTCAAGGATTCCACATACAGAGAAACATAATTCAGGGGGAGGGTCTCAGTGGGTATAACGCCAACAAACTCATCGGTGTTGGCCTTGAAGGACAAATACCATTTATTTGTCTGGGTTCCTGCAGTTGTATCCGTATAAACTATTTTCAGCCGTGTCCAATTGGTATAGGACACTCCTCCCTGATACTTGCTCAAACTATATATCTTGAAATCCATATAACCCCCTGACTCAACATACAACTGGTAACTTGGGTTTTGTTGTGCCAGGGAGTCAGCTCCTCCCCATAAAAAAATAAAAACAGTGCTAAACAATATCACCCATATATGCTTGCTCATCAAATCTATAATTGAAGCAAGGATAGAGCAGAAGTCACACTTCCTGACTTTACTCTATCCATGATCATAATGCATTATACTTCTAAATATTATGTCGGATCGTTCTCCAGTATGAAGAAAACATTGGTCGCATATCGCCCTCCAGAATAATTTTCGCCCAGCAATGGGCCCAAAATATTGCCACCAGTGGCACATTCCCAATGGATGGTAAAGGCATTATCCTGAGGTCCCCCTGCATTACCCGAACTATTCTCGATAATATAGACATCGTTGCCAATCTCATCCAGAGGCGTCAGCGAGGTGGTAAAAGAACTCGTCCCAGTACCTCCATCATCTGCAACGGTATAACCAATAAAACCCAAAGGCATGGTTCTTCCGCTGGCAGCTGTGGTGTCTACAGTATTCAATAGGGCCTGGTCTTCTGCACCCATTTTTAGTCTCCAGTCAACTGAAGAGGCTACTTCAATCTTGGTATCATATTCGGGTGAATTGACGATACCATTCGAATATTGATGGAGTGTGTTGAAATTGAATTCTATATTCCCACCGGACTTTACATTCAACCGGAGAATCGAATTCAACGTTACGGCTACAGGGATTACTGCTCTGTCATCCACCGCCTGGGCATAGGACGAGGCATGATACCCCAGCATGATCATCAAAAACAAAAATACATACTTCTTCATAAGGCTTATAATTTATGTTTGGCTTAATAATTCCGGTTTTATGAGATCTAAAATAGTAAATATTGTTTGAATATCAAATCTTTCCCGTCACATCCGTCAAATCCCCATTAATTTTTACCTGTTGAAAGGTTGTATTCATCAAATGATCCTGTCATTATTGTATAATTTACGAGAGTTTTCAACAATTTGTTACATCCATCTAGGGCTCAATACACTAACCATAATCCGGCTCCAGCTTGAAACCGATCACCAGCACATCGTCAATCTGGTTTTCCGATTCTCCCATCCATTCATCCAGGGTTTTGGACAGTATCTTCTCCTGTTCCTCCATCGGTTTTTGATAGATCTCCAGGAGCAGGTTCTTCAGGTTCTTCATAAGGAATTTGCGGTTATGGGGACCTCCGAACTGATCGATGTAGCCGTCGGAAAAGATATAGAACCAGGTAGGCTTGTCGATCCTGATACTGGTTTCAGTAAAATAGCGCTCTTTTTCGGTCTGCACACCACCCACGGGAACCCGATCGCCCTTGATCACATTGGCCTTGCCGTTCTGGATATATACCAGAGGATTCTTGGCACCGGCAAAATCAACGGTCTGTTTATTCCTGTTGATCACACAAAGTGAAAGGTCCATGCCGTCGCGGTTGTTGGTCTCGTTCTGCTTGAGGGTACGGCGTATACCCTTGTGCAGTTCCCTGAGAATTTTTCCCGGCTTAGAGACCCCGCTCTGGGTGATCTCATCCAGCAGGTTGTATCCGATCATCGACATAAATGCACCCGGGACTCCATGGCCTGTACAATCCACAGCAGAGAGAATGAACTTGTTGTTGTTCACCGGAATCAGTCCCGGATTGCCGTGAGGATTCCCCTCCAAACGGTTTGCAAAATCCGCTTTGTCTTCATACAGGTCCACATGATCATCCATCTCCTTGAACCAGTAAAAATCGCCACTCACCAAATCCACTGGTTTAAAATAGATAAATGATTCCGGAATGTAATTGCGCAGGGTCTTCCGGGGCGGAAAAAGGGCCTTCTGGATCTCCTGGGCATAGGTGATGCTCTGGGTGATCTTGATGTTCTGGTCTTCGATCTTGTTGAATGCTTCCTGCAGCTGGCCACTCTTCCTCTGGATCTCTGTGTTTTTCTCCTCCAGTGCTTTGTTGGCTTTCTTTCTGGCCTGGTTGCTCCTGTACATCACCACCAGCAGCACCAAACCCAGGACCAAACCGCCGACAACCGAATAGATGATCAGGCGCTGCACCTTCTGCTGGGCCTCCTGCTCTGCCAGCTGGGCCTCCTGAACTTCCATCTTCTGCTCCTGTTGATTCAGCCGGAGTTGCTTCAAACTATCCAGCCTTCTTGTTCGGATCAATGAATCCTGCTTTTCCTGTACCACCTCCTTTATCGAATCCTGGCGACGCTCATACCTCAGTTGCTCCAATTCAAACTGCCTTTGCTCTGCCAGTCGCTCCAACTTGCTCTTGCGAAGCTCCGCCTCACTTTTCTCCTGTTGCTTCTGATATTCCTGCTTGATGGATTGTGTCTCCAGGTGCTCCTGGTAGGAAACGTACTTCTTCCGGTATTCATTCGATTTTTTAACGTTGCCGATCTTGTCGTAGTTCTTGGCCAACTGGTTGTATATATTTACCGTCATACGGCCATACTCCTCCTCCAGTGCAATACTCAGCGCTTCACTCAGCCTTTTGTTGGCCTCCCGGTACTCACCCATCAAACCCATAATATAGGCCACATCTATCAAACCAGAGGCTATCTCCTTCCGGTCACCAACTTCCCTGCGAATATCCAGGCTTTTTTGAAAGTATTGCAGGGCCGGCTCCAATTCCTCCATATCGGTATAAATTAGTCCGATGTTGCTGTATATCTTTTTGATGTTTTCTTTCTTACCAATCTTCTTATTCAGAGGGACAGCTTCCTCAAAATGGTCTATCGCCTTGTTCGGATTGCCACTGTCCCAATAAATGAAGGCGATCTTGTTCAGGGAAGAGATCGCGTTCTCCCATTCCCCTCGGTTCCGTGAATAATCTACAATTTCCTTTAACTTTTCGACTTCCTCCTTTTGCTCCTCACTCAAAGGGCTAATGGTCTGGGAAAATAGCTGGAAAGGTATGAATCCCAAGAACAGGATGATAAACGAAACAATGTATTTTTTCGGCTTCAAGGTAGAAAATTTGAGCATAAATCTAATAAAATTCATATAGTTATACTCCTCATTGAAACCATAAGATACATTTTTACGTCAAATTACTCAAAACAGTGACCAATACACCATTGAAGTTGATATATTTCGAGCCCCGCTTTTCGTCATCTTCATTTAATTTTTATATTTGTACCATATCAATACATGTAAACGATGCGGAAATTATTAGCGAGTGTAATTCTGGTATTGGCAGGGGCAGTGATCACCAGCGCCCAAAATTTTGAGGTTGCTCCTATTAGTCTGAAGTTCACAGCTAACCCGGGAGAAACACAGACAAAGCTTCTCACTGTAAAGAACCATGGAAATAACAAAGCTTCCATTGTACTGACTTTTCAGGATTATCTGATCTATAAGAATGGAGAAAGAAAAATATTGAGCCCGGGTTCTGCAAAGAATTCCATTGCCGAATGGATAACGCTTAATCCCTCCTATCTGGAGATCAATCCCAACCAGGCACAAACCGTTGAAGTGACTCTGCAGGCCCCTAATGACGATTATTCCTCCAAGTGGGGCATACTTAACGTCTCAACGGCCAGGGAGCAAACGGCATTTCAGGCAGATAAAGAGCTCAGTGCCGGACTGAATGTATTCGGAAGGATCAATGTAAATCTATCATACACCCCCCGTGGTGAAGCAAACAAAAGGGTTCAGATCAGCAATCTGAAAGAAGTCACCCGCCCTAAAGACACTGTCCGGAGGTTCACAGCCAATGTCGACAACCTGGGAAACACCATCACCGATTGCAAAGTCTACCTGATCGCCTCCAACCTGAAGACCCTGTATGAAAAGAAATTTCAAACCGTTAACATCAAAGCCTTCCCCCAAACTTCCAGGAACGTTGAACTCACCCTGCCCAGCAACCTGCCGGAAGGCACGTATTCCCTGTCTGCCATTCTGGACTATGGCAGCAGCAAAGCACTGGAGGGAACACAGATTACCATTGAAGTGGACTAGGAAACATAATGCCCTGTTGCCGGCTATCCTCCTTCTGGTAGTGGCCTTGTTCCCTGTATCCTCTGCCAGTGCCCAGAATGATAGCCTCAAAATCTATTATCCCTCCACCAACCAGGTGAAAGAAATTTTTCACCTAGAAATAAACCGAGACGATACCACCAAACATGGTCCCTACCGGTATTATTACCCCAACGGCCGCCTTGGTCAGGAAGGATTCTTTAAGAACGGCCGTCTCGACAGCCTCTGGCATCTTTATTATGAAACAGGCGAACTGAAAAAAAACCTCCATTATCAAAACGGCATCAGACAAGGTCCCTACCGGGTATACCACAAAAACGGAAAGCTCAAACAATCGGGTCGTTATGTACAGGGCAAACTCGAGGGTCCCTTCAAAAGCTACTACAAGGACGATACCCTGGAATCCCTCTCCCACTATAAAGATGGCAGGCAACACGGATGGATCCGGATATACCACCCGGATGGCACCCTGTACAAAAAGTTTCGGGCTCAAAATGGTAGGGAATACGGTACCTGGAAAAAGTATTACGAGGACGGAAGCCTCCATTATTCAGGCAAAAGGATCAACGGGCGATTCGTGGATACCCTCAGGGTCTACTATAAGAATGGTCAGCTCAAGCGCCTCTGCCTGTATCAAAATGGCCGGCTTCACGGAACTTATAAGGCATACCACGACAACGGCCGGCTTATGGTCCAGTGTACCTACCAACAGGGCGATATAAAAGGCCGCTATACCGAATATTATCCCAACGGCCACGTAAAAACAAGGGGCCAGTATTCCCGACAGGGAGAAAAAAGCGGTGAATGGGTAAGCTACTACCCCGACTCCACCCTTCATGGCAAAGGCAACTACAAAAACGGCAAATATTCAGGCAAATGGACCATATACCACCAAAATGGCAACCTCAAACAGACAGGCCGTTATGAGAAAGGCAAAGCCACAGGCTTTTGGAAATTATTCTATCCCAACGGCCATGTCAAAAAATATGGCAAGTATGTAGAAGATTTTAAGGAAGGTATCTGGCACTTTTGTGATCAAAGCGGAATAATAACCCGCATGATCCGGTACAATAAAAACCTGCCCGACGGTCCTGGCAGGATTAGAGAAGGGCAGGAGGATAAGCTGAAAAAAATCCTTTTTATTGAAGGCCGGCAACCACCTACTCGTAACTTAAAAATTGGAAATCCACCCCGGTGATGTCTGAATAATCCTCTCCGGCCTCAAGCATATCGTCATCGTCTTCCAGGTAATGCCATTCTACATGCATGTCCGGGTCATTCTCCTGTATCTTTTTGATGCATTCGATCAGTTCCATGATCATCTTGGAAGAAGCCGTGTTAAAATACTCATAGGCAAAGATCACTTTGGTCCCCTTTTGGGGATCTTTGCTGTAGTTATCTATCCACTGTTTCAGAGGATAATAGAAACTCTTGGCATCTTCCGGCATGGAACGCCCTGAAAACCTGATCTCACCCTTGCTTTTGCTCAGGATGATCTCGGGGGTCTCAGCCGTACCCTGGATGGATACCTCATCTTTATTGATCGCCTCGTTAACTTCTTTAATGATCTCTTTGGTTGCTAACATTCCCATGGTCCTTTCTTTTTATTGGTAACTGATAAAATCAAACTCTACATTGCTCAAATCCTGGAAGGTAACGCCTGACTCCAGAATGTCCTCATCGTCCTCAAGATAATACCACTCCACCCGTATCTTCTTGTCCTGCTTTTCCAGGTTTCTGAGTTTTCGGATGATCTCGAGCAACATCTTGGAGGAAGAGGTATTGAAATATTCCAGGTCGAAACTGATGATGGTGGATTCATTCGGATCGTAAAAATAATCATCAATCCAGGTGATAATAGGCTGATAGAAACTCCGGGCATCATCGGGAAGGGATCTTCCGGTGAACTTTATGCGTCCCTCCTCCCCTGACCTGTCCAGGACAATCTCCGGGGTTCGCTCTGTTGGGGGTAACTCCACGTATTCTTTGCCCGGAACATTGCGGATTTGTTCATACAGCCTTTTTAATCCAATATGCGTCATGTAGGTCATAAAAAATCTTTATTGATGCTGGTGTTCATAAAAGTTGAATGTCAGTCCTGATAACTCGGAGTAGGACTTTCCCGTTTCATAGATGTCTTCATCATCCATCATATAATGCCACTCGATGGTCAAACCATATCCCTGGTCCACCAGCTCCCTCAATTTATATAAAAGGGCAAGCAACAACTGGGAAGAGGTGGAGTTGACATACTCCAGGTCAAAGACCACCCTGGTCTTCTTAGCGGGATTTTGAATATACCCTTCCAAAGCTTCCAGGACAGGCGCATAAAACTGATTGACGTTCTCGGGAATGGAACATCCTTTTATGGAAAGAAAGCCCTTGCCGGGATCAAAAATGATCTCCGGGCTCCTCTGTTTCCCGCGGATCTCCAGCGTGCCTGCCGTTTTATCGGCATTCTTGCTGCCGGATTTTGAGGTTGATTGATCATCCATAGTCATTGATGTATGATATCCCTAATTAAACAAAAGTAAGAAATCCTATAATAGGATTACAAATGGAATTATTTAACGTTGGTCTTTTTTTGATAAGTGTATCTTATACATTTATGAATGTAAAAATTAAAGGCCGCAAAAGGGTTATATGGCAATGGCATTTAGTCAGGATATCTTGTTCAAATCTCGATGCTTATAGGACCACCTCATCAACAGAATGGCTCCCAGCAGGGAAAATATTGCAATGGCAAAAGTCCCCGAAAAGCTGATCATTTCATAGAACATCACCCCGATGAGCGGGGCAAAGATGGCCCTTATCCCTGTCAGTGTGAGATGGACCGACTGATAATCACCCGCCTCCTCGTTTGAACAAAAATAGGATGATCCGATACTCCATGACAAAGACATGGTGGAGACAAATATCCCCTTGAAGATGATGGCCAGCACAAGAAAATAGTACAACTGGATCTCCCATACGGTGACAAAATAAGGAAAATATTCCGTAAATCCTATAAAAAACACATAAAATGCAAGTGAAGCGTAGGTAAGCACTACGAATCGACGTGGATCTGTTTTCCCCAAAATTCTGCCAAACACCGGCAATAATATGATAGCCAGTATGTTAAATCCATTTTGGTAAAAAGCTACGCTCGAATAATTCAAATCAAGGGCTTCTTTGTAGAAAAGGGTAATGACAGCTTTGGTGCTCATGAAAGCAAAACCGTAAAACATAAAACCCAGTTCGTAGTCCCGGTAAGGAGCATTGAACCGCAAAATCCTGACCAGGTTCTTCAATGAGCCCTTCACCGAATCAAGGAAGGAAAGGCGCGCCTTCACCGGTGATGGATCGGTATAGGATATTCTGGAAAGCAAAAAAATGGAAAAAACCCCCAGCAGTCCAAGGGTTGGGAAGACATAGACAAAAGCATAATGATCATAGTCCAGTAAAAGACCATAGGTGAAAGTGGTTACGAGCATCATCACTTTATTGAGGGATGTAGCAATGCTGTAGAGCGAACCAAAGATCTGCAACCGATAATTGTTCTTAAGAAGCAGGTTGATGGTAGGAAAAACCAAGGGCCTTGACAGATGATAGATCAGAAATATGATCAGAAAAGCATAGTGATACAACGACTCAGGTGGGAGGTTCACCCGGTCATGGGGAAAAAACAATAAAAAAAGGAGCGGCAGATGGGTCAATATGGCCGCCGTGCGCAGAAGGCGTTTCTTATTCTTCGAGCGGCGCAACAGCTCGTTGAAAAATACGGAAAAGATCAAAACGATCACCGTAAATTGAAAAAGCATGCCCAACTGATAACTGCTGCCTTTGAGGCTTTTGATGAAGACAAACTCATTCATGATCAAAGCCCCCCGCATCATCCCGTCAATAACAGAATAGCCCAGATGCAGGCGGAATGCCTCAGTTTCCCTTTGGTTAATATTTCTGGTCAATCGCTTAATCAAGGTCTGAACAGTACAGGTTAATCCAACTTATTGACGATGATCGGGACTATCATCTATTCATCTACTGGTACCGGCCATAGGATTATTTCAATAACAATCTTCATGCCCCGTAAAAACAGCTCAAAGATATACAAAGGCACAAATAGAAAAAATTTATTTAGTTTTGCGTTTGCCATGCAAACATACTCGATACCGCAATTGTCTCATAGGTAAAACCTGCAATATGGACCGGACCAGGAAAAAGAACCGTTACAACCGAATATACGATCAGCTCAGGGATCTACTGCCCAAAAGCGATGACAAGCTCGCGAGAATGTCTACCATCATAGCTGTTTTGCATCATAAGATGGACTATTACTTTTGGACGGGGTATTATTTCCTGAAAGACGGAAGGCTTGTTGTAGGGCCTTACCAGGGACCTGTAGCCTGTCAGGAGCTGGAGCAAAACACCGGAGTATGCTGGGCTGGGATCAACCGCGGGGAACCTGTTGTGGTACCCGATGTGGAACAATTCCCTGGCCATATAGCCTGTGATTCGCGTTCGAAATCAGAGATTGTCCTGCCCGTCAGAGACAGTCAGGATGAGATCACCGGGGTGCTGGATATCGACAGCAGCAAAAAAAATGCTTTTGATCAGACGGATCAGCAAGAGCTTTCACGCATCCTTCAGCTTATCTATCAACTCTAATGCTACCCTAAAATATTGACCATCGTTTGAGATCTACAGGAAGAACCATCAGAGGGGTGCTGGCAACCATACTCTTTCTGTTGCCACTGACAGGATGGGGTCAGCTGAATACCGACTACTATCTGCAAAGAGGCCGGCAACTGCTTTACTATTACAAGTATTCCCGGGCCATTGATCAGTTCAACACGGTGATCGGTCATAATCCTGACCATACAGAG
>Ga0207797_1003368_pt1 | contig 10678 bp, 9 predicted proteins | sample PRCRCaboRojoPR_6_FD_187275 | JGI IMG/M metagenome (GOLD analysis project Ga0207797, IMG submission 187275) | Marine sediment microbial community from Cabo Rojo, Puerto Rico - PR CR 10% Liquid 1 (SPAdes) | ecosystem: Environmental > Aquatic > Marine > Coastal > Sediment | place: Cabo Rojo, Puerto... | reverse complement strand
ACAGCCAGCCCCGGTTATTGATTTAATATTCTCCTTTTTCGATTGCCTGACTGATTATCTCTTCGGCGGATTCCATGGCAGCTTTCGGTTCCTGCTTTTGCTGAGAAATCAACTGAAGTTTGTCAGTCAGGGCGCCCCAGGTCGCGTTCATTTCGGGAATGTTGGGCATTGGAACTCCAACGCTTGCGCTTTCCAGGAAGGCGGCAGTGGTCGGGTCGTCTTTGGCCTTTTCCCTGACTGGTTTGTATACCGGAGGTCGGTTACCTTCCTCGTATAATTTCGTCATTACCTCCTCTGTTGCCACGTAATTCGTCAGGAATTCGTTGGCAAGCACTGTATCTTCCGCGTAAGCGCTCAGGTAGAACCCGTTTACGCCGACAAACGGTTTCGGCTGGTTTCCATCCATCGGCGGCATCTTCATTACGCCGAAGTCAATCCCAGCTTTCTTAATTCCGCTGATTGCCCACGGTCCGGTCATCCACATGCCAGCGTTGCCTTCCGTGAATAGACCCTGAGAAGTACTGTAGTCAATACCCTGCGGGATGAGGCCGTCTTCGTACATGGCGTCCAGCTTCCTCAGGCCTTTGAGTGCTGCTTCAGTCGTCAGTCCAAGCTGGTTCGGGTCGAACCCGCCATCGTACTCGAATATGTAACCTCCGTAGGCGCTAATGAACGGATACGTGTGGTAAGGATCGCCGGTACCGGGATAGACGAAGCCGTACTGCTTCTTCTCGGGATCGGTCAGGTTTTCCGAGATGGTCATCAATTCCGCCCAGGTTTCCGGCTCCTTTTCGACGAGGTCCTTGTTATATATCACCGCAATTGCTTCCATCGAATAGGGAAGGCCGTAGATCTCGTCGTTGTAAGTAAATGCGTCCAGGCTGACCTCGGTAAATCTCTCCTTGAGATCCTTGGACATCGTAATCGGTTCCAGCAAGCCGTTCTGAGCTAATTCTCCCGTCCAGTCGTGAGCGCCAATTAGAAGATCCGGACCCTCTTCCGAAGGTGCTGCCTTGTTAAACTTAGACCTGATGTCGTCGTAATTGATCTGAGATAATTCTACCTCGACGCTGTAGTCGTCTTCGAAGTCGCTCGCAATCGGTTTTAGTATTTCGTAACGAACTTTATCAGTCCAGATTTCCAGAACGCCCGCCTGCTTGGCGCTGGCAGCGAAGACCGTACCCAGTACGAGTGTCATACTTAACACAATTATCAAGGATTTTTTCATTTTAACCCTCCTTAAGGTTAATATTCTAATCGGACCCGGATTGACGTAACAGTCATTAAACTGGAAATTAAGGCTTTGACGGTTTAACCACCTCCTTAATCATTTGGATCTACCGGGAAAGGTTGTAAGACCGGGTTTTGTTCTTTTGCCCGGTCGTAACTCGATAATATTTCCTTCTGCTGGTTTGACGGTGCCAGGTAGTCGTAAACGTTTGCCGAGACTGACGGTGCTTTGCTTCCACCACCCTGCCATTTTGTAGCTTCCTCCAGAACGGCTCTTAAGTGGTCTTTTCCGTACCCGTCCTGAGACATTACCAGCAGGTAGTGATTTCCGGAGACTTCGGGCAACAGGCTCTTTGGAACCGCAGCGACTACCTTCTTTTTCTCTAGGTTAGAGGTTACTTCAATTTTTCGCTCCTGGCCGCCGGCCGTCACGAACTCACGACCGTAACCTGGCCACCCAGCTATCTTTATAAAGTAATCCCAGGGACTTTCGGGGTCGAACCTCACCCGGGCGCCTTTTTTGTAGGTTTCGGTCCGCCCTCCTTCTTCAGTGTCCAGATAGAGGTTGATCAGCTGATGGCTGAAGCCGAGCGGAGCCGCCCACGGGTTTGTCATTGCCCCGAAGTCAAAGGTGAAGATCCACTTGTCCCCGGAATCGTATATTTCGTACTTCCGCAGGTCAAAGAGTCCTTCGTGTTTGAACACCGGAGCTTTGGGATAGGTGTAAGTTCCCGGACCGTAGTCGTCCCCTTTCGGGTCCGTGGCGCTAAAGACCTTTTCCCCGCTGATCGGCTTCGGTATTTTTGTTATGACCGGTTTTGCCGGAGAAGCAGCCAGCTGTTTGCCGGCATTTCTTTGCTCCAGGGTCATCCTGAAGGTGAAGTTTTCCTCCGGTTCGATTCCAATGGTTTCATAGGGAAATTTGAACTCAATGAGCTTTCCCGCTTTTGCCTTCCGGCGCGAGAGGTTTGCGATGCTGCTGGCAAACTTCCAGCCCCCTTTGCCGTCCGATACGTAGCGAAAGACGTTCCAGGAACCGTCCTTCTCCACGTCTTCCATGTGAAGTGATACAACCTGTGATAGGCCGAATCCAAGTGGCCGACCTCCATAACGCGTAACGGCGTTTGCGGCTGAATTTCCGCTGAAGTACAGGTTAAAGCTGAGATCTTCGCCGATCAGCGAAGTCGCTTTGACTTTAGTATTTACCCGGACGAAGAGATTATTGGCGCCGTAACCGAGGCTAAAGCCGCTGAAATATTTGTTATCGCTTGCCTCAAAATGAGCGGAGCCCTTCCAATCGTCCGGCGTGGAGGTGCGCCCGTCCAGCTTTACCTTGACTTCCCCCAGGCTCTTCGAAACGGGGGGTGCTTTATCGACGTAGAGTTTTCTCGGTATCGCGTCCTCTTTTACCCCTGATTCCCTGTAAGCATTGATCAAATGAGTTTTAAACAAAGAGTCAAAGACTTCGTCGTTACCGGAGTCCTTGTCCGTCCCGTACCACCAGAACCAGTCGCTTCCCTCCGCGGCGTAAATAGCTTCTTTTGCCTCCTGGTCCACCGAGCCCTCTTCTGACTTCCTTTTTGCCTCGACCAGCCAGTTCCAGGCGCGGTTTTCTTCCGGTTCTCCCTTCCAGGTGGATAAATCGCCCGCCCAGGAGCCAGTAGCCAGTTCCTCGATTTCCGTAGCGCTCTCTTGCCGGGTGGCGATGAAAGCCCCGGGCGTCGTCGTTTTTACCCAGCTGGCTTCGGATAACCGTCGGTAAAGTTCCTTCAGGAATCTTCTGCCGTTGTTCGGGTAGCCAGCCATGAACATCCAGTTTTCACCGTCCATCGCTACTGTCAGTAGCTTGTTTTCCGGGTGCTCCATCTCTTTCAGGATTTGTCTTAACTCGTTCATAAAGTCCTCGACGGCCCAGCTGGTGGGTTTGTTCCCGTAACTAAAACTTATCTTGTTTGAAAGATCGCTCTGCCGGAAGAACAGGTAGGCGTTACCGGATTTGCCGGTGACCCTGTAAGGTTCCGTCAGCTCTTTAACGCCTGGAGTACTTCCGATGCTGTCCGCCAGAACTCCTTCGTCGGAGACGAACCAGTCGAAACCGGAATTCACCACGGGGCCAACCATATTTTGGCCTACAGCCTGTTCAGGGGGCCACAGTCCGGAAGGAGTTTCACCAAAAACTTCTTTATAGAGATCCTTTGCCGTCTCCAGCTGTGCCAGGGTATCTTGCCGCCAGACTTCTTTTTCGACTTCGCTCCATCCGTCACTCATCAGCAGAGGAAGTATTGGGTGGTAGTAGGGGCTGGTTATGATTTCGGAATCACCCTTCCGGGCTTCTCTATATTGATCTAGAAGGTTAGCGCAGATTTTCTTCTGAGCCCTGAAGATTTCAATTATATTATCGTGGTCGTAGTGATTCTTTCCACGTAAATCCTTCAGCCCGTATTTTTCGTGGAGAGTTGGGGTGATCTGCCAGAGAAAGAATAGTGCGGAGAGGTCCGTTATTTCCTGCTCGGTTAATTGTCGTTCAGCGGTAATTTCTTTAAGTGCCGCGTAACGAGCGGAATAATAAGGGTCGTCGGAGTCATCGTCCAGCATGTATCCGTTCAGCCAGAAAAACTCTTCACTTATTTTATCTTTTTCGGCCCGCGTCAGTTCTGCCGCAGGTTTAAGCGCAAGTCTCAGGTGGGTGTCGGTAGCCCCGATGTATTTGTAAATTCCACCTTTTGCTGCTTCCGCTTCAGTAATTTTTGCATAGTCTCTTATCTGCTGAATCAAACTCGGTACGAGATTATAAGTCACTCTTATGTTTTCAAAGTCGTTCGTTATTGCCGGGCTATCGTAATACTCCTGTACCGCGTGAACACGCACCCATGGTAATTTGTAAGAACCGGTCGAGGCATCTCTATAAAGAGGCTGATGCTGGTGCCATATAAGTGCCAGGTTCAGAGTCTTAGTATTTTCAGCGACTGCCGAACCTCCCGGAGTTCCGATCGCCAGAACGGTCGTTAAAACTAAGAAAACTAAGGTTTTAAAGTAAACCTTCCTCATTTGAACCCCCCCTCAGTTAAACTGGCTGACCGCGGTTCTCTTTCGTAATTTCTTGAATTGTTTTGCTGTCTCCTCCTCAACCCCATTTACCAATCTATAGTTGAAGTCCCCAGTATACTCCTGGGAATGAATCAGTCGGTTCAAATTTTGAAAAGACCAAATGGACGATTTTAAGTCGTTTTTTTACCAATACCCTGCCTCGGGGCGGGGTTCTTGACTTTATGGTGAAGCGGCAAGTTTAGAAAATTTCGGATCGATAACAGGGCTGCTCCGATCAGCCATCCTTCCTTGCCGAGTTCAGTTCTGACGATTTTCAACTCCCTTGCTTCCTCCGGAAAAGAATGATTTAAGACTTCCTGTTTCATTTCCGGCATGAAGTAGTTAGCCTCGCTGAGCCTTTCTCCGCCAAGCAGTACCGCTTCCGGATTTAGAGTGTTGACGAGATTCTTAATTCCCAGACCGAGATTGCGGCCCATTTTTCTGAATACCTCCGTCGCAGAAGCCTCATTCTTTTTGGCCAGGTCCGCGAGGTGGTCGATCGTAGCTGGTTTTAGGTTTAACTTTTCGATTTCATTCCGCAGGAAATAATCCGAAGCCAGTGCCTCCAGGCAACCATTCTCGCCGCAGCGGCAGACGGGACCATTGGGATCAAGCGTGATGTGTCCGATCTCGCCGGCTCCGCCCAGAGCTCCCCTGTGCAGAGCCCCGTCTATCATTAGCCCGGCGCCGATCCCTTCCCCAACGGTAATGCAGAGGAAGTCATCATAAGACCTGCCAGCTCCGAGCCAACCTTCCGCCAGGGTTAATGCGTTTACGTCGTTATCGACGACCACCGGCACTCTTTTCCCGGACAACAAATCGTCCGCCAGGCTCACGTTGCTCCACTCTAAAATGGGCGTATAGATAATTGCTCCTTCGTCGGAGATAAGGCCGGAAACGCCTACTCCGACGCCGAGAATATCCCCTTTTTTCAAATAAGTTTCATAATCCGACTTGATAACTTCGAGAACAGTTTCGACCACCGGTTCCGGCTCCAACTGGGTAACCCCTCCGGCTATCTTGTTCGTCCGGAGGTCGTAAAGTCCGGTAATAACCCTTCTGGCCTCGATTTTTACCGCCATTACGTAACCAAATTTCTCGTTTATGTCAAGTAAAGTGGGTTTTCTACCACCCGTGGATTTACCGACCCCTGCTTCGACGATCAGGCCCGAAGACATTAATCTCGAAGTGATGTTGGAGATAGTTGCCGGGGCCAGACCGGTTTTGCTGGCTATCTTTGTTCTCGGCATGGGTTCTCCATTATAAAGCAATGAAATAACTGCTCTGGTGTTAAAATCCTGCATCAAATCCCTGCTTATACTCAGCGAGTCCTCGGACCGGGGAAAATTTTTCATCGAATCTCCTGTAATTTCAGGAAACTTTCTTAATTTACTAAATAAAGTTTAACTTGAGCTCAGGACTTTGCAAATAAAAACCCTTTGAAGACAAGTGCCAGTGGTCACGCCCGGAAAAACGACTCCATACTTTTGCAGTCAGGCCGCTATTGTAATAGAATAAAGCGCACTGGAGGTGTAGAGGATGGCGAGAAAGATACTACGCGTCAACATGGAAGACGAGACGTTAAGTTATGAAGAGGTGCCTGAAGATTACAGGTACCTTGGCGGTCGTGGCCTAACTTCTCAAATAGTCGCTGACGAAGTGCCGCCGAACTGTAATCCGCTTGGACCGAATAACAAACTGGTGTTTGCCCCCGGGATTGTTACCGGAACTAGTGCTCCTACCTCTGGCAGGATTTCGGTGGGAGGTAAATCCCCGTTGACCGGAGGGATAAAAGAAGCCAACGCGGGTACCAGTTTTGCTCAGAAGCTGGCCAGGCTGGGAATCAAAGCCATAATTGTGGAAGGCAAACCTGAAAACAAGGGGTACAGGTGCCTGAAAGTTGATGATAACGAGGTAGAGCTGGTGGATGCGAGTGAATGGTCCGGTATCGGGCTTTATGAGGCTTATGAGGGTTTGAGGGGGGAGTACGGCGATGATCTGGGAATCTGTGGAGTTGGAATAGCGGCCGAGCTCTCCGGTTCCAATTCCGGAGTCGCATTTAACGATATGGAAGGGAAGCCAAGCAGATATGCCGGCAGAGGCGGTCTGGGGGCTGTTATGGCTTCTCGTGGGCTGAAGTTCGTACTCGTCGACGACTCGGGAGCCCCCGGTGTAGATATAGAAGATAAAGAGGTTTTTGACCAGGGAAGAAAAAAGCTCAGCGATGCTCTTACCGAACACGACGTCACAAAACCCGGCGGGGCTTTAAATAGTTACGGGACGAGTGTGCTCGTCAATATAATCAACGAGTCAGGGGCACTACCGCAGGAGAACTTCTCCCGTGGCTCAGACGAAAAATCCGCCAGGGTGTCGGGCGAGAAGAAGGCCGATCTGATCGAGGAACGCGGCGGAGAAAGACCCCACAGGTGTAGTCCGGGATGTCTGATCGGTTGTTCGGAAGTCTGGAAAAACGAGGACGGAGAAGAGGTTGGCGTGCTCGAGTACGAGTCCGTATGGTCTCTTGGGCCGGATTCCGGTATTTACGACCTCGATACGATAGGGGAGCTGAACTGGCAATGTAATGATCTCGGACTAGACACCATAGAAGCGGGTAACACGATAGCCGTGGCGATGGATGGCGGAGTCAAGGAATTCGGTGACGAAGAAGGGGCGCTGGAACTTATGGACGAGATCAGGCAGGGAACTCCTCTGGGTAGAATCTTGGTGAATGGCACCAAATTTACCGGTGAGGCATTTGGCGTGACGAGGATACCGACAGTAAAAGGCCAGGCAATGCCGGCTTACGACCCCCGTGGGATAAAAGGTATCGGAACCACATACGCTACCACGCCAATGGGTGCGGATCATACTGCCGGTTATGCTATAGCGCCGGAGATAATGGGCGTGGGGGGAGACGCCGATCCACTGAGCCCGGAGAAAGCCGAGATGTCCCGAAATCTTCAGTACAGTACTGCGGTAATAGACACCACCGGACATTGTTTATTTACGGCTTTTGCCGTCCTGGATATTCCGGAAGGTCTGGAAGGCATGGTAGAAGAAGTCAATGGTGTGCTGGGCACGGACCTGACGGTAGATGATATTTCGGATATTGGTAAGAGCATCATAGAAACGGAAAGACGATTCAACTCCGAGGCGGGCTTTACTAAAGAAGACGATAGATTGCCGGAATACATGCGGGAAGAGTCATTGCCCCCGCACAATGACGTCTTTGACGTATCCGAGGAAGAACTGGACAAAGTTTTTGGAAGTCTTGGTATGGGAGAGTCGTCCTAGTATATCAATCAAGTGAAAACGCAAATTGAAGTAAAATTTTTTGCTAGCTTCAGGGATAAAGCCGGAGACTCCAGCACAAAAGTAGAGGCCGACACGGCGGGCGAACTTCTGGAAAAGATCACAAGAAAGTACAAATCGCTTGACGGCATGATCCTGGAAAAAGGGGGATCCGAGCCTGAATTGAAGAGCGGCGTCACGGTGATGATCAACGGGCGCAATATACGTTTCCTGGAGGGTCTGGAGACTGAGCTTGATAGCGAAGCCTCAGTGGCTATATTTCCTCCTATAGGCGGAGGATAATCCTTGACTATAAGCGTTAGACTCTACGGAAAATTTAGTGACCTCGGGGAGAATATGGATGAGCCTAGCCGAAGTATAGGACTACTGGACATTGAAGAAGAGAGGGCGGCTACGGCGGGAGATCTCATTGCCGAACTTGAGTTGCAGGAAAAGGAAGTTAGCCACGTCTTCGTAAATGGGAAGTACTCAAGTTTCAATAAAGCTATAGAAAGCGGGGACGAAGTTGCGCTGTTTCCGGCGGATATGGGTCTCTTATATCACTGGTATTTTGAGGAAGAGGATTAATTTTTAGTTATAAAGTTGCAGGTATCGTTTCAAAAAAGTAGGCTTCCCTGAAATAAAACAGGGAAGCCTATATTATTCTTTTCGGCTTTCTGCTAGTTTTCTACCGGGTATCCGGCATCTTTCCATGCAAGAAATCCACCGCTCATGTTGTAAGCTTCCGTGTATCCCAGAGTATGTAGTACCGCCACTGCATAGGCACCTCTCGTTCCTGCCTTACAGTAAACGTAGACCGTCGTGTCTTTATTGTCGGGAAGCTTGTCGAGGCTTTGTGCCAGGTCACTCAACCTGACGGAGGTCGCGCCCGGTATAATTCCGTCTTCTACCTCTCCTGGCGTCCTTACGTCGAGGATAAATAGGTTTGGTCTGACTTTCCTCTGCGTATTAACCTCTTTGGGGCTGACCGTGTAGAAGCCCTGTTTGTGGACATCTTTCAAAAAGTTGTTCGTCGCATTCACGACTTCCTGATGATCGGCCGCAATTGCCGCTACCGAACCCGTTAGCAGGACGGCGAGAGCGAGAGAAAGTACGACTAAAGATTTCTTGTTAAACATCTGCACACCTCCAGATGTGCCTTTTTGAGTTAGTGTTTAGTGGCCCTGTCCGGCCATGAGAAGTACAAATCTTATACCTACTCCACCGAAAAGTGAAAATATTGCTACTGCTTTGGTCAAGCAGCAGATCAATTTCTTCCGTTGAGTTTGTGAGGTCATCCAGAAGACGGCCAGTAGAGCCGGAAGCCCGAAGCCGAGACCGATGGTCAACCACCAGATAAACCCGTAGTTGTGAATGAGGTGATTGTACGCTTCTCTTACGGCCAAAGTACCGCCGTACAGCTCTCCGATGTAAAAACCGAATAGAATGGCGGAAGCGACCGAGGCGAACGTAAGTACCCAGGCGGAAATGTTTCTTTCGACATTGAACAACTCCAGCAGCCCTCCGGCCATTGCCAGAGCGGAGACCGCAAACATCGGGGCGAGCAACATGGAACTGGCCAGCGGCATCGCCGCCATACTCGAAGTCAACATAGCCCCGGTATAGGTAGTGACGGCAATCGAAAGGCCAATTGCGGACCAGGAAATAACGTTATTGGTCATTTGCGAGAGCTCAATGTAACCATAGAAGTCGGCGAGATAAATAACGGTGACTATCGAGGTCAACAGCAGCGCCCAGGAACCCCAGCTAATTGCTGCAGTTACTCTGAAACTCAGAAAAAGCCAGAAAGCTCTTAGTCCCCTGGTCAGGTCTAACCAGAGAACGAGTAGATCGATAATCAGAATCGGGAAAGCCGTTAGAGTAGCGACCCTGGCCAGCCTGTCCTTATCGACCAATCGGGAAAAACCGGCTATTCCCACTAACCCACCGACAAGGGCGGAAAGGACGAAGTGTAAAGCTACCGGCCATTCCCAGATGTGAGTTAAATTGTTCGCTACTTCTATTTCCATTAGACGTTCACCTCCGCGAGCTTTTTATTCAGATAGAAGAACTTGGGATCCGTACCGGCCTCCTCCTGGGGTACGGCAACCTGATTCCCTCTTAGCTCGCCCCTTATATCACTATTCGGATCATCGAGGTCTCCGAATATCCTCGCCCCGGTAGGGCAGGTATTGACGCAGGCAGGATCCTTTCCTTCATTCACTCGGTGGATACAGTAAGTACATTTATCCGCGTAACCGCCTTCGGGGTTAATAAACCTGGCGTCGTACGGGCAGGCAACCATGCAGGCTTTACAGCCGATGCATTTCGAGAAATCGATACGCACGAACCCTTTCTCGTCCTTGTAGCTGGCCTTTGTCGGACAGACGGAGATACAGGGCGCGTTTTCGCAATGCCTGCATTGATCATGGCGAAATTCCGTTTCTACATGAGGAAAAGAACCTTTCTCTATTTCATGCGTGGTCAGGCGAAAGACACTTTCCGGAACTTCGTTCTCCGCCTTACAGCCAACTACACAGGCCTTACAGCCGACACACTTTTTTAAGTCTACTGCCAGTCCGTATCTGCTCATGCGGAACTACCTCCTTTCTTCGCGACTCTAACGAAATTCACGTTCATACCGACGGAACCGGATACAGGGTCCAGTTCGTAATCACTCTGTAGTTCTATATCGCTTGCACCTTTTCCGTCCTGCCTCTCCATTTCCGGGGTATCGTGACCGAAGCCGTGGACCATGTAGACGCAGTCTTCGCGTATCCTCTCAGTTTTCTTGACCTTTATTGGTTTCGATGTCTTCCCGTTCTGGTTTTCAAGTACTACTTCTTCGCCGTCCTGCAGGCCCATGTTTTCCGCGGCTTCCGCGTTAACCCAGACTTCGTTTTCCGAATCTACCTCGGAGAGCCATCGATTATTCTGTGTTCGAGAGAAGGAGTGAGTCGGCGAACGACCGTAGAGCAGTCTGAAAAAGCCATCCGGAGGTTCTTCCGGACTCTCGTAGGAAGGAACCGGATCGAGGTCGTTTTCCTCAAGCCGTTCAGAATATAGCTCT
>Ga0207797_1003367_pt1 | contig 10685 bp, 8 predicted proteins | sample PRCRCaboRojoPR_6_FD_187275 | JGI IMG/M metagenome (GOLD analysis project Ga0207797, IMG submission 187275) | Marine sediment microbial community from Cabo Rojo, Puerto Rico - PR CR 10% Liquid 1 (SPAdes) | ecosystem: Environmental > Aquatic > Marine > Coastal > Sediment | place: Cabo Rojo, Puerto... | reverse complement strand
GGCCGGGGCCCTGTTCATGCGGGCGATCGAGGCGGCCTCGGACGCCCTCTATGCCGAGGACGATGACTACGACCCCGAGGCCTCGCCCCGGCAGCGGCGCCGGGAGGCGGCCCGGCGGCGGGCCGACGCCGCGGAGCTGGTGGCCGAGCGGGCCCTGGCGGCGGGCTTCGGGGACGACGCCCCGGTGAGCGGGAGCCGGGCGGAGCGGTACCAGGTCTTCCTGCACGTGGACCGGGACACCCTGTCCGGGCACCGCTCGCCGGAGGCGAGTGGTCGGGGCGAGCCCGGGCGCTCGGAGCTGGAAGACGGGACGAGAGTTTCAGGAGAAACGTCCCGCCGGCTGTCCTGCGATGTGGGGCTGGTGGGCGTGCTCCGGGGCGAGGGGGGTGAGGTGCTGGACGTGGGCCGAAGGCGGCGCACCGTGCCCCCGGCGCTGAGGCGGGCCCTGGAGGTGCGGGACCGGGGCTGCCGGTTCCCGGGCTGCGGGCTCCGGTTCACCGACGCCCACCATATAGAGCACTGGGCGGATGGGGGCGAGACCAGCCTGGAGAACTGCGTGCTCCTGTGCCGCCGTCACCACCGCTTCGTGCACGAGGAAAAGTGGACCGTGGAGTGGTGGGGGGAGAACCGGGCCGTCTTCCGGGACCCGAAGGGCGGGGTCCACCTGGAGGAGCGGCCCGACCCGCCGGAGCTCCCGGAGGATCCGGTCCGGGAGCTGGAGGCGGAGAACCGGAGCCGGGGCGCCGACCCCGGGCCGCGGACGGCCTCCGCCACATGGAAGGGACGCCGGCAGGTGCCCGACGAGGTGTGGTACGCCGCGCTGGAGGCCGGCTTCGCCGCCGTCGACAGCGACGACGTGCCGCCGTAGGGATCCGGGCGAGATCGGAGTCCGGGGGGGCTCAGTTGTCGGGACCCTGATAGTACGATAATAGTAGTTTCGTCGTCGGGTCCGATTACCCGGAGGGGAGGCTCCGACCGTGACCCGGTCCGCTCCGAGGCCGCGAGCTCCGAACGGGAGACCGTTCACGCTGAGGCGCTGTTTCTTGATCGCGGCTGCGACAGTCGTGGCCTGCACGGGCTGCGGTGACCCTGACACAGGTGGCGGGCGCACAGCTTCCTCGCATCCATCGTCCGGCGATGCAGGGCTCTCTCCTGCGGGGGAAACGAGCCGTTTCGAAGAGGAAGCTCCCCTCGTGGACTACTCGGAGCGACCGAGGGACGAGGTGAGGCTGGAAGAGGGCGACACCGTCCGTATGATTGCCCGGTACGGCGGACGCAATACTTTTGGACGCGTCGACGTCATTCTAGCGCTGGACGACGTGCTTGTCGTCTCGGATGGACAGATCGAGCCGCACCTCGTCGTCCTGGATCGCGGATCCGACGAGTTCGTCCATCGCTTCGGGCCAGAGGGCTCCGGCCCCGGCGAGTTTCGGCACGTACCGAGCCTGTTCCCGGTCTCGGAAGATCGGCTTATCGTCGCCGTTTACGACGTGCCGAACGGTCGCCTCACGCGGGTGCGACTCTCGGGTGCCGATTTCGAGCCGCAATTGGTGGAGGCCGTGCCTTTTCGAGCCGAGAAGCTGGTGACGGGGGTCGTCCCCATGGCGGACAGATACGTGGGAACCGGCGGGTTCGGCGCCGATCACCGGCTGGCGGTCTTCGACAGCACCGGAAGTGTCCTCAAACGGGTCAAAACGGTAGATCCGGGGGTCGTATCGGAGAAGGTTCGAAAGTCCCGGCTGGATCTGAGTCTTCTCCAGAATCAGATCGGGAAAGAGCCAGGGGGGAGCCGCGTGGCTCTGGTCTTCACGGAGCTCAATCGACTGGAGATCGTCGACTTCGCCGACGGGACTTACCGGGTGGTGAAGGGGCCCCGTCCCGCCGAGCCTGCGTTGACCACGGAGGGGCGTCGCCCGCTGAGCGTCGACTGGGACGAGCACGAACGGGCGTATTTGGGCCTGGCCACCACGGAAGATCGCATCTACGCGGCATTTTGCGGCTGTTCCCACTCGCGGGCCGCCGCCCGGCAAGGGAAGGCTCCGTTTCCGAGGCGGGTCCAGGTGTACGACTGGAGCGGGAGGCTGGTGGGCGAGTTCACGGTCGATCGCGAGATCCGGAAGATCGAGGTGCCGCCGGGCGACTCGGTGCTGTACGCATCGTACCGGGATCCCGTACCCCGGATCGGAAAGTGGAGGATTCCCGATTGGGTGCGGTCGTCTCCGCCCTGAGCGGCTACCCCTCGAACAGCCCCAGCTGCGGTCGTCCGCCGCCGTCGCGGACCCGGGCCAGGAGCTCGGAGACGTCGAAGAGGCGGGAAGGCTCCTCCTGCACGGCCACGTCCAGCTCGCCGTCGAACCCCTCCTGCCGCAGGGCCTTCTCCACCCGGGAGCGGGCCCGCTCGGGCTCGTTGCACCGCTGGCTCAGGTGGAAGAGGAGGACGCCGGCCAGGTCCGGGTGGTGGAGCTCCCGGGCCAGGTCGGCGGCCAGCCGGTTGGAGAGGTGGCCGCGGCTGCCGGCGATGCGCTGCTTCACGCTCCACGGGTAGGGGCCCTCGCGGAGCAGCACCTCGTCGTGGTTGGCCTCCAGGATCAGGAAGTGGCAGTCCCGGAGCGCGGCACGGACGCTGGTCGTGGCCCGCCCCAGGTCGGTGGCCAGACCCACCTTGTGGCCGGTCTCCGACTCCACGGCCGCCAGGGCCAGCGGCTCGACGGAGTCGTGGCAGGTGAGGAAGGGCCGGAACTCCAGGTCGCCCACCCGGAACGGCTCCTCGGCCCGGTAGAACCGCAGCGTCTCCTCGCCGTACAGCAGGTCGTCGCAGGCCTCGGCCGTGGCCTCGCTCAGGTGCAGGGGCCACCCGAACCGCCGGGCCAGGATGCCCATGCCGGACGTGTGATCCCGGTGCTCGTGGGTGATCACCAGGGCGTCCACCGTCTCCGGCTCCACGCCCAGCGTGTCCAGGCGGCGCTCCACCTCGATGCCGCTGAATCCGGCGTCGACCAGGACCCGTGCGTGTCGGCCCTCCAGCAGTACGGCGTTCCCCTCGCTGCCGCTTCCCAGGGCGGCGACTCTCAACCGCTCATCCCCGCGCCTCGTCCCAGGCCGCCGCCAGCCATTCGCGCACGTCCTCCGTGGGCTCCACGTCGCGCCGGGGCAGCACCCGGGAGGCGGTCTCCAGGAAGTCCCGCCGGCGGTGGACGTCCAGGTCCTCGCCCCGCCCCCAGGAGAAGGGCGGGACCCACTTCGGCACGGTGCCGCCGAAGACGTTGGAGCCGGCTCCCATGACGGTGCCGCCGGTGAGCATCGTGCCGATTCCGGTCTTGGCGTGGTCGCCGAGGAAGACGCCCAGCTTCAGCACACCGGTGTCGCGCTGCTCGTAGGGGCCGGCGATCCGCACCGGGCTGTAGTTGTTCTTCAGGTCGCTGTTGGTGGTCCCGGCGCCCAGGTTCACCCACCGTCCCAGGTAGCTGTGTCCCAGGAAGCCGTGGTGCGACTTGTTCGTGTAGCCCAGCACCACGCTCTCCTCCACCTCGCCGTGCAGGTAGCAGTACGGTCCCGCCGCCGAGCACGAGATCTTGCCGCCCAGCAGGCGGCTGTGCGGGCCGACGTAGAGGGGCCCCTCCAGCCGGGTGCCGGCGGTCACCTCCACCCCGGGACCCAGGAGGACGGGACCCGGCCGGGTGTCGGCCACGACGCCGGGCTCCACCTGCACGTCGCCGGCGGCCAGCGCCGGCCGGTCGCCCACGACCTCGATGGCGTCGGCGGGCTCCGCCTCGGGCCACGGGAGCGGGGTCCCCTCCAGGTCCCGCTCCAGCTGCTCCGGGTTCCGGGTCACCAGCTCCCACACCTCCTCCAGGACCCGTCCGCCCACGTCCACGGCCGCGGCGTCGTCCAGCGGGCCGGGGCTGGCTGTCCACTCCGGGTCCGGCAGGGAGCGGCCCGGAGGCAGGTACGCGCCCACCACCCGTTCCCCGTGCCGGAGAACGGCGCCGCGATCGCGATCGGGAATCGAGAGGCCGTCGCCGCGGTCCGGCACGAAGCGGGAGAGCAGGAGCAGCGTCCCCCCGTCGCCGTCACCGGCGCCGTCGACGTCGGCCGGCCGCCGGGCGGGAGGGGCGCCGGGCTCCGCGTAGGCGGAGGCGCCTTCCCGGCGGATCAGGTGAGCCGCGGCCGTGGCATCGGCCCACCGCTCCAGCCGCTCCCGCAGGCGGAGTGTGCCGAAGAGGAGCTCGCCGGCGGGCCGGGTGAGGGCGAAGGGGCGCCAGCCGTCGGCCGTCTCGTCGTCGAAGAGGAGGAGCTTCACGACTCGTCCCCGCCGCTCTCCCGCCGGGCCAGGAGGTCCTTCAGCCGGGGGGCCGCCTCCCGCGTGGTGACGAGCGTGTGCCCCCCGCTCCGGACCACCACCAGATCGGAGACCTCGAAGAGGGTCACGTCGCCGTCCTCGGCCCAGACCACGTTGTCGGCGCTGTCGACCAGATCGGCCGATCCCACCACCGTGTTGCCGTCCCCGTCCGCGCCCCGGGTGCGGGGGAGGGCGGTCCAGGTGCCGACGTCGTCCCACTCGAAGCCCGCCTCCACGCAGCCGACGCGTTCCGAGCGCTCCAGCACGCCCTCGTCCACGCTGATCGGCTCCACGTCCCGGAAGAAGCCGGTGCTGTCCTCGTCCTCCAGGCGCCCCAGGGCCGGTCCCATCTCGGGGCTGCGCTCCGAGGCTTCCTCCAGGAGCGCGTCGCACCTCCACGCGAAGATGCCGGTGTTCCAGAAGTAGTCGCCGGACTCCAGGTACGCCGCGGCCGTCTCCCGGTCGGGCTTCTCCACGAACTCCTCTACCTCCCACCGGGACGTGCCGAGCTCCTCGCCGAGGTGGAGGTAGCCGTAGCCGATCTCGGGCCGGGTGGGCCGCTTGCCGAGGCAGTACAGGCGGCCGTCCTCGGAGGCCGCACCGAGGGCCCGGGACGCGGTGCTCCGGAAGCGATCGTAGGGGCGGATGACGTGATCCGCGTGCAGGGAGATCATCACCGACTCCGGGTCCCGGCGCCGGAGACGCCACGCCGCCCACGCCAGGGCGGGGCCGGTACCCCGGGCCTCGGGCTCCACGAAGAAGTGCTCGGGGACGAGCTCGGGGCACGCCTCCCGGATGGGCCCCACCAGGTGGGTCCCGGCCACGATCCGCGTCCGGTCCAGGCCCACCAGCCGATCCGCTCGCTCCACCGTGTCGGTGATGAGCGGCCGGTCGCTCCCCAGGGGGAGCAGCTGTTTCGGCCGCTGGGGGGTGGAGGCGGGCCAGAAGCGGGAGCCGACCCCGCCGGCCAGGATCACGGCCCACGCCGCGTCGGGCGGGGAAGCGCCTGCGGATTCGCTGGCGGCGTCCGCGGCGCTCATGGCGAGGCCCCGCGGGTGCGCTTCGGGTGGCGATGCATGTGGTGGTGGGTCTGTGACGGGGGCGGCCGGAACAAGGCGCCACCCGACGGGTTCCGAAGAGCCGACGACGAAGCGACCGAACGCGCGGAAGCTACGCTCCCGGAGCGGAGATCGTCAAGCCGTCCGATACCCGTGAAACCCTTGTGCTGTAAGCGGTTTTCCGGCTTGACCCCGGCCCGGAGGATCCGCATTTTCCGCATCGATCTTCGAGGAGCTCCACCACCCCGATGAAGGCCCACGTGCCGATTTCCAGTCACGCCCGCCGCATCGCCTTCGCCGCCCTGCTGGCGATCCTGCCGCTGACCGCGTGCGACGATTCGTTCAACCAGCCGCAGCCCCTGCCGCTGGAGCCGACGACGGTGAGCCTGGCCGATTTCCGGACCGGACAGCTGGGCGAGGCGACGGCCTTCCAGCTCAGCGACCGCCGGACGGTGCTGCCCAGCCAGACCAGCGACTGGGACTTCGTGTTCTGGGTCACCGACGCGGGCGATGCCCAGTTCCGGCCGCGGGACATGATCGCCTCCGGAGACTCCGACGCGGGCCTGGCCCCGGTGGACGTGGAGTTCGACGCGCTGGAGGAGGCGCCCGAGAGCGGGTACCGGACGAACGAGCCGGTGTCCGCGGAGGTCGGGGCCGTCTACGCCGTCCGGAGCCGGCAGGACCCGCGGCTCGGCCTCACCTGCCGCCGCTACGCCAAGATTCGGGTGGCGTCGGTCGACACGGCCGCGGGCACCGTGACCTTCGATCACCTGGTGAACCCGAACTGCCAGTCGCGGAACCTGCTCCCCGGAGAGCAGGGCCAGCAGGACGACTAGTGCTGGACATCAAGGAGCTGCGGGCGGAGCCCGACGAGGCCCGCCGGCGCCTGGAGATCCGCGGCGACCCGGACCTCCTCGACGACGTGGACCGGGCGCTCGAGCTGGACGAGGAGCGCCGCGAGATCATCGGCGAGGTGGAGGAGCTCCGCGCCCTGCGGAACGAGAAATCGAAGGAGATCGGCGAGATGAAGCGCCGGGGGGAGGACGCCTCGGGCCTCATCGAACGGATGGGCGAGGTCGCCGATCGCATCGACGAGCTGGACGAGGACCTGGACCGGGTCCGGGAGGAGCTCACCGGGCTCCTCGTGGAAGTGCCGAACTACCCGGATCCCAGGGTCCCCGCCGGGGGCGAGGACGACTTCGAGCTCGTCTCCGAGTGGGGTGAGCGCCCCGACCGGGACGCCTCCCCTCACTGGGAAATCGGGGAGCGCCTGGGGATCCTGGACCTGGAGCGCGGCGCGAAGGTGGCGGGCTCGGGCTTTCCCGTGTTCCGCGGCGCCGGCGTCCGCCTGAAGCGGGCCCTGATCCGCTTCATGCTCGACGTCCACGTGGACGAGCACGGGTACACGGAGGTCGGCGTCCCGCACCTGGTGAACCGGGAGGCGATGACGGGCACCGGCCAGCTCCCGAAGTTCGAGGAGGACGCCTACCGCACCGATCCGGACGACCTGTTCCTGATCCCCACGGCCGAGGTACCGGTCACCAACCTCCACCGGGACGAGATCCTGGAGCCGGGAACGCTTCCCGTCCGCTACGTGGCCCACACGCCCTGCTTCCGGCGGGAGGCGGGCTCCGCGGGCCGCGACACCCGGGGCATCCTCCGCGTCCACCAGTTCGACAAGGTGGAGCTGGTGCGGCTGGAGCGCCCCGGGGACTCCGACGAGGCGCTGGAGGAGCTCACCGCCGAGGCGGAGGAGATCCTCCGCCGGCTGGAGCTCCCCTACCGGCGGATCCTCCTGGCCGGTGGGGACCTGGGCTTCTCCAACGCCATCACCTACGACCTCGAGGTGTGGACGCCGGGGGTCGACCGATGGCTCGAGGTCTCCAGCTGCTCGTGCTTCACCGACTTCCAGGCCCGCCGGGCCAGCATCCGCTACCGGCCTGAGCCGGGGCAGGGGCCGGAGCACGTGCACACGCTGAACGGCTCCGGGGTGGCGCTGGCGCGCACCGTGATCGCGCTGCTGGAGCACGGCGAGCAGGAGGACGGCAGCGTCGTGCTCCCGGACGCGCTCCGCCCCTATTTCGGCGCCGACCGGATCCAGGCGTGACGGACGCGGACGCCGGCGGCACGGTCACGCTGAACCCGGAGCAGCGGGAGGCCGTCGAGCACGGCGACGGCCCGCTCCTGGTGCTGGCGGGCGCCGGCTCCGGCAAGACCCGCGTGCTGACCGTGCGCGCCGCGCGCCTCATCGAGGAGGAGGGCATCCCCCCGGAGCGGCTGCTGGCGGTGACCTTCACCAACAAGGCCGCCAGCGAGATGCGGGAGCGGATCGCGGGGCTCCTGGGGCAGCGGCCCCGGGGAATGTGGACGGGGACCTTCCACTCCGTGGCCGCCCGGCTCCTGAGGCGGGAGGCGGAGCACCTGGACCGCGACCACAACTTCACCATCTACGACCAGGACGACTCCCTCCGGGCCGTGAAGCGCGCCATGGAGGAGGTGGACCTGAACCCGAAGCGGTGGTCGCCGAAGTCCATCCGGAGCCGGATCTCGAACGCCAAGAACGCCATGGTGGGGCCGTCGGACTTCGAGGAGAAGTCCTTCGACCTGGTCTCCCGCCGCGTGGCCGACGTCTACCCGGAGTACGAGCGTCACCTGCGCCGCTCCAACGCCTACGACTTCGACGACCTCCTGGTGGAGGCCGTGCGGCTGCTGGAGGACCGGCACGCGGTGCGGGAGCACTACGCCGGCCGCTTCCTGCACGTGCTGGTGGACGAGTACCAGGACACGAACCACGCCCAGTACCGCATGGTGAGGGCCCTGGCCGAGGAGCACGGCAACGTCTGCGTCGTCGGGGACGACGACCAGTCGATCTACGGGTGGCGCGGGGCGGACCTGAGCAACATCCTGGACTTCGAGCGCGACTTCCCGGGCGCCCACGTCGTGCGGCTGGAGCGGAACTACCGGTCCACGCGGCCCATCCTCGACGTGGCCAACGCGGTGATCGCGGAGAACGAGGAGCGGAAGCCCAAGGAGCTGCGGGAGACCCGGGGCGACGGCGAGCCGGTTCAGGTGGTCCGGGTCCCGGACGAGAAGGCCGAGGCGGCGTGGACGGTGCGCCGGATCGAGGAGCTCACGGCGACGGGCCAGGTCGAGCCCCGCGACTGCGCGGTGCTCTACCGCACGAACGCGCAGTCGCGTCCCTACGAGAACGCCCTCCGCCGCGCGGGCGTCCCGTACCGCATCGTCGGGGGCGTCCGCTTCTACGAGCGCCGCGAGATCAAGGACGTCCTGGCCTACCTGCAGCTGGCCGTGAACCCGGCCGACGAGGCCGCGTTCCGCCGGGCCGCGCAGTGGCCGAAGCGGGGCGTCGGCGACGTGACGCTGGAGCGCCTGACGGAGGCCGCCCGCGACGCCGGGGAGACCGTCATCGCGGCCGCGGCCCGGGCCACCGAGATCGACGCGGTGCCCACCCGCGGGGCGAAGTCCCTGGAGGAGTTCGCCGAGGGCGTGCGGGCCCTGGGCGAGATGCAGGACGAGGAGCCGGTGGACGAGGTGATCCGCGACTGCATCCAGCGCTTCGGCCTGCTGGCCGCCCTCGCGGAGGAGGAGGACGGCGACGACCGCCTGGACAACGTCACGGAGCTGGTGGCCGACGCCAGCGACTTCGACCGCTCCGAGGTCGAGGAGGCCGAGGAGGACGCATCGGACCTGGAGGTCTACCTCCAGACCGTGCGCCTCCTCACCGACCGGGACCGCTACGAGGACGAGGCCGACGGCGTCACCCTGATGACGCTCCACAACGCCAAGGGGCTCGAGTTCCCCGTCGTCTTCGTGGGCGGCGTGGAGGAGGACCTGTTTCCGCTCTCCCGCTCCGCCGACGACCCGGCCGGGCTCGAGGAGGAGCGGCGGCTCTTCTACGTCGGCGTCACGCGGGCCGAGGACCGGCTCTTCCTCACCCACGCCGACCGGCGGTGGCGCTTCGGCAGCGAGAGCCCGGCCTCGCCCTCGCGCTTCCTGGACGAGCTCCCCCCGGAGCCGGTGGACCGGCGTGTGGCCGCCGGTGCCTCGTCGCCGGACGAGGGGAGCACGTCGTCCGCCGGCCGGCCCACGGGATCGACGTCCTCGGCCGCGGCGGCCGGGAGCTCCGGCTCCGGCGAGTTCAGCTGGCACCAGGGCCCCGGCTCGGGCAACGGATCGTCGGGCGAGAACCCCGGGGAGGACGGGACGGGAGGCGGAAGCTCCGCCGGGGACGACGGTTCCGGGGCCGGCGTCGGCGTCCGCTACGACTACGACGACTCCCAGGTCCCGCTGGAGCTGGAGGTCGGCGGGAGGGTGGTCCACCCGCGCTTCGGGCCCGGGACCATCCAGTCGGTGTCGGGCTCCGGCGACCGGACGAAGGCGGAGATCGACTTCGACGACTCCGGCGTGAAGAAGGTCATGGTGGCCCACGCCGACCTGCGGCCCGCGTGAGGTGAGCCGATGAGCGAGATCGACCGGGAGCAGGTGCGCCACGTGGCGCGCCTGGCACGCCTGGAGCTCTCCGGGGAGGAGGTCGACCGCCTGGCCGACGAGCTGGGACGCGTCCTCTCCCGCTTCCGGGAGCTCGAGGAGGCGGAGGTCGACGGGGCGGGACCCGGGACCGGCGAGGAGCCGGCGGGGGAGTCGGCCGACGTCGAAGCGGAGGGCGACGGCTCCGGGCTCCGGCCGGACGAGCCGGACGCCGACCCGCTGGCCCGGGGACCCGGGGAGCTGGCGCCGGAGTGGGAGGACGGCTTCTTCCTGGTCCCCCGCCTCCGGGCCCTCGGCGACGACGCCGGGGACGACGGCTGACGCGGGCGAACTCCGACCGATGAGTCGATGAGCGACGCCGCCCCGCTCCGGGACCTGGACTCCGCGCGCTCGGCTCTGCGCGACGGTCGGGCGACCCCCGGGAGCCTGCTGGAGCGTGCCGCGGAACGGAACCGCGAGCTGGACCGCGGCGAGGAGCCGGTGCACGCCTTCCTGAGCACCGTCGCCGAACCCGCCGACGCCGGTCCGGGGGAGTCCACCGCCGGGAGCGACGACGCGTCCGCGGAGCCGCCCGCGCCGGGCGAGGGGCCCCTGGCCGGGGTCCCGGTAGCGGTGAAGGACAACATCTGCACCCTGGACGCGCCCACCACCTGCGCGTCGCGGATCCTGGAGGGCTATCGCTCCCCGTTCGAGGCCACCGCCGTGCGCCGACTTCGGGCGGCCGGCGCCCGGATCCTGGGGAAGACCAACATGGACGAGTTCGCCATGGGCTCGTCCAC
>Ga0207797_1003366_pt1 | contig 10685 bp, 12 predicted proteins | sample PRCRCaboRojoPR_6_FD_187275 | JGI IMG/M metagenome (GOLD analysis project Ga0207797, IMG submission 187275) | Marine sediment microbial community from Cabo Rojo, Puerto Rico - PR CR 10% Liquid 1 (SPAdes) | ecosystem: Environmental > Aquatic > Marine > Coastal > Sediment | place: Cabo Rojo, Puerto... | reverse complement strand
ATGAACCGCGATCCCCAGTTCGGCCCGCTCGTGATGTTCGGACTGGGCGGTATCTTCGTCGAGGTCATGGAGGACACCTCCATCCGGGTCGCCCCGGTCTCCGACAAGGAAGCGACCGAGATGGTCGACGAGATCCAGGCGGCACCGCTGCTGCGTGGCGCACGGGGGCAGACGCCCGCCGACGAGGACGAGATCATCGAGACGATCCAGCGCCTCTCGCAGCTGGTGACCGACTTCCCGGCCATCCTCGAACTGGACATCAACCCGCTCGTTGCGGGGCCCGACGGCGTCGAAGCCGTCGACCTGCGGCTCACCGTGGACACTGATCAACTATGACGCGAACGATCCTCAGCACCTCACTGGAAGAAAGTACGGGCAAGACGGCCATTTCGCTCGCGCTGGCGAAACTGGCCGCGGAAAACGACGCGAACGTCGGCTACATGAAGCCGAAGGGCACGCGCCTCCAGTCGAGCGTCGGCAAGACGCTCGACGAGGACCCGATGCTGGCCCGGGAGCTGCTCGGCCTCGACGCCGAGATGCACGAGCTCGAGCCGGTCGTCTACTCGCCGACGTTCATCGAGCAGGCGCTGCGCGGCCGCGAGGACCCCGAGGCCCTCCGCGAACGCATCGCCGACTCCTTCGAGAAGCTCTCGGCGGAGCGCGACTTCATGATGGTCGAGGGCGCCGACAGCGTCTCGACCGGCGGCATCGTCGACCTGACCGACGCCGAGGTCGCCGAGATGCTCGACGCCAAGACCCTGCTGGTCACGAGCTACGAACAGCCCGGCGACGTCGACGACGTCCTCGCCGCCGCGGAGACGCTCGGCGACGACCTGATCGGCGTCCTGTTCAACAAGGTCCCCGATCAGGCCTACGACTCGCTCGAGGAGGACGCCGCGCCGTACCTCGACGGCAAGGGCATCGACGTCCTGGGGATCCTCCCGCGCAAACAGGAACTCGCCGGCGTCACGGTGGGCGACCTGGCCGACGAACTCGGCGCCGACGTGCTCACGGAGACGTCGATGGACAGCTACGTCGAACGGTTCCAGGTCGGCGCCATGGGGAGCGAGGAAGCCCTCCGCTACTTCCGCCGGACCAAGGACGCCGCGGTCATCACCGGCGGCGACCGTGCCGACATCCAGACCGCCGCGCTCGAGGCGCCGGGCATCCACGCCCTGATCCTCTCCGGCGGCCACCGGCCCTCCAGCGCCGTGCTCGGCAAGGCCGAGGAGAAGGGCGTGCCGGTGCTGCTCGTCCAGTCGGACACCCTCACCGCGGTCGAGCGCGCCGAGGACGTCGTTCGCGGCGGCCGCACCCGCGACGAGAAGACCGTCGAGCAGATGACGGAACTGCTCCACGAACACGCCGACACCGACGCGATCATCGGCGAGTAGAGCGCACGCGGTGACCGCTTCGGCGGCGATCGCACGCCGCCGCCGGGTTACGTTTTACCGTTTACGTGTAACTCCCCTCGGACCGAGCACCGACCACCGGAACCGGCCGGTCAGTCGATATCGCCGGTCCGGGCTTCGACCCGCGTCGCGAGCGCATCGTTCATCGCCTCGAGCCCCTCCCGGATGGCGCCCCCCAGCAACCCCATCGCGGGAACGGCGAGCGGCCCCTCGACCTCCTCGCGCTGGACGAGCCGCACCCGATCGCCGCGCCCGTCGGTCGGAACGATGGAGACCACGTGTTCGGCGGCGAGAACGCTCCCGACCGTCACCCGCCACCGGAGTTCGCGTTCCGGTTCGACCACCGTCACCCGCGGCCGAAACGGGACCCCGAGCCCCGTCGGGAGCGAGTGATACAGCCGGAGGCGCTCGCCGATCTCGGCCGACCCGCGAGCACGAACCAGCGTGGGGTTCCACTCGTCGTAAGCGGAGAAATCGGTCAGCACTCGCCAGACGGCCGCCGCGTCGGCCTCGACCGTGGTTTCCGTGTGTATTGCCCACGCCATACGGGTCCCCAGTTCGGGCATCGAAAAAAGTTCCCGGGATCGCCCCGGCCTCGAGGTGGCGTCGAGGGGACGGTCCCTCGACGAACGCTCGGGACGGCAACGCGGAGACGCGTCGCTGGCGAAATCTCATAGCGCGACCGTCCGGGCAGGACGGTCGCCCACACGCGCCGGTTGTCAGAGGCACCCGGCATCGATAAAGTTCGCACCCGCCATATTTATGCTCACCTCCCGCGGTTACACCGACCGGTTGGCGAATCGCATTTATTCGTTGTGGTCGTTTATAAATCGTCGGCCCGCATCGACCTCGGGGTCGAAGGGTGTCCTCGCGTTGACACTCGGCCGATCGGGCCCCTTTCACAAGGATTACCTTTTCTCCCGTCCGATCGCCCGTCAGTGTTCCCCTCGATCGAGTATCTCGAATGGATGTGGGGCCGCCCCGACGAAGCGAGGCACGACCTGGGGTCGAGCGACCTGCACGGCGACCGGGACGAGAGCGGAGTGATCCCCCGACGGCTTCGGGACCGGTCCGATCCGCCGGGGGACCTGCGGGTCGAGGATCAGCTGGCGGAGGTGTACGGCGTCGACCCGGAGTCGGTCCTCGTCACCGCCGGGGCGAGCACCGCGAACGCCCTCGGGGCCGCCGCCGCGCTCGAACGCTCGGGTGACGCCCCCCGGGCGCTCGTCGAAAGGCCGGGGTACGAACCGCTCGTGGCGACGCCGCAGGGGTTCGGCGCGACCGTCGATCGGTTTCGCCGCCCCGCGACCGAGGCGTATCCGCTCGATCCGGCCCGCGTCGAACGGAACCTGACCCCGTCGACGGGGCTCGTCACCGTCACGAACCGCCACAACCCGAGCGGGCGGTACGTCTCCCGGGAGGCGCTCGCGGCGACGGCCGAGGCCGTCGCGGACCGCGGGGCGAGGCTCCTCGTCGACGAAGTCTACGCCCCCTTCGTGCTCGGCGACGACGTGCGCGAGGGTCCGTTCGGCGGCGTCTCGGCCGTGGGGCTGGAGAACGCCGTCGTGACCGGGTCGCTCACGAAGTTCTTCGGCCTCGGCGGCCTCCGGATCGGGTGGCTGATCGCCGACCGATCGTTCGTCGAGGACGTCCGGCGGATCGCCCCGCACTTCCCGGCGGTTTCCGAGCCGGGCCGTCACCTCGCCCGTCGCGCGCTCGCCCACCGGGCGGCCCTCGCCTCGGCGACGCGAACCCACCTCGAACGGAACGCCGAACGGCTCGCGTCCTTCGCCGAAACCCGCGATGACCTGGACGGCACCGTCTTCAGGGGCGCGAGCTTCGGGTTCCTCTCCCACGAACGGGCGGACGGAAACCGCGTCAGCGAGGCCGCGTGGGACCGCGGCGTGCTCGTCGTTCCCGGCCGGTTCTTCGGCGACGAAGGGGCCGTCCGCGTCAGCCTCGGCGGCGCCCCCTCGACGATGGCGGACGGGCTCTCCGCGTTCGGCGAGGTTCTGGACGCGCTGTGACCGTCCGACGCGGTCGCGTGCCGGTTCTCCTCCGACCGTCTGACGAACAGTTAAGGGCCCGCCACAATACCAACCCAGTATGGACCGAACCCCACAGGAGATCACGACGCTCGTGGGACGGGAGGTGTACTCGAACAACGGCCTGTTCGTCGGCGAAATCGACGACGTGCGCCTCGACGTCGACGGCGAGGTCGTTACCGGGTTGGCGCTGGCGGAACTGAACGAGACCTTCTTCGCGGACCGGGTCGGGGACGCGCGCGGCGTCATCATACCCTACCGGTGGGTCCGGGCCGTCGGCGACGTGGTGCTGATCAACGACGTCGTGGAGCGACTCGGTGACACCGAGGAGGACGGCGGGGCAATCGTCTAGCTACCGTTCCCGCCTTCGCTGCTTTCCACGCCCATCGCGTCGAAGAGTTTCGACGTGACCGCCTCCTCCGTGAGCTGGAGCAGGGTGTCCCTGTTCTCCTCGCTCGACTCGATGCCGGTGAAGATGCCCAGCGGTATTTCCGCGTCCGCCTGCGTGGAGTGGCCGCTGGCCTCGCCGATGTCGCCGTAGGCGTCGTGGAGGGCCTTCCCGATGTTGACCCGGATGTCCTTCGAGCGGGCCGCCACGTAGATCGTCTCGTTCGCGATACCGAACACGGCCGACGTCGTGATCCCCTCGAGGTGGAGGAGCTGCTGGGCCGCCTGGCTCAGCGCCTCCCGTTCGCTGATGAACCCGGCGTTGGAAACGAGGTGGCTCCCCTGGACCACGCGGTTCTGGATGGCCTCCGCCAGCACGTCCAGGGTTTCGGGCGACATCGACGGCGACTCGACCTGTTCGAGCGTGTCGTGGTTCGCGAAGGGATAGAGGTAGGCGGCCGCCGTCAGGTCGCCGGGGGTCGTGTTGCGCTTGAAGTCCAGCGTTTCGGCCCGGATGCCGTACAGCAGGGCCGTCGCCACCTCCTCGCTGACCTTCATGTCGAACTCCTGGACGTACTTCGTCATGATCGTCGACGTCGAGGACATGTTCGGCCTGACGTCGACGAAGTCGGCGTCGAAGTCCTCCTCGGGTTCGTGCTGGTCGATCAGGATGTTGACGTCGACCGTGATGGACTGCTCGGTCGCCTTCGCGTGGTCGACGACGGCGATCGTGTCGTACCCCCCGCCGTCCCCGGTTTCGTCCCACTCGTTCAGTTCCAGGCCGAGGAGGTTGACGAACGCGCGGTTCTCCTGGTGGCCGATGTCCCCGAAGTAGAGGATGTCCGCCTCGACGTCGAGGTGGCGGGCGATCGCCTGCAGCGCCGCGGCGCTCGCGATCGCGTCCGGGTCCGGGTTCTCGTGGACGATGATCCCCAGACGGTCCTTCGTCTCCTCGATCTGGAGGCGCAGTTTCCGGGCTTTGAACTCGAGTTCCCCCGACTCGATCGACCGGAGCGCGGAGTCGGCGATGACGGCCGACGGGTTGATCGTCACGTCGGCGCCGAGGTCCGATAGTTCGTCGGCGGAGACCGGATCGCTCGCCCGTGCCACCAGGTAGTGGTCGCCGTTCGCCTCACGGACGTGCCTGACCGCGGCCTTGTTCGCCTCCACGTCGGACGCGAGGATCAGGACGATGTCGCGATCGCCGATCTCGTCGACGATCGAGGGATCGGCGATGTCCGCCGTGATGGCGTTGAGGTCCTGGTCCCGAAGGGTCTCGACCCGGTTCTCGTCCTTGTCGATGATCAGGACGTCCTTCCCGTGCTCGACGAGGTCGTCGGCGACGGCGTGCCCGACGCTCCCACAGCCCAGGATCGCGTACGAGGACGTCGAGGACGGTACCACCCCTGTGCTCATGTAATTCCCACCTCCGTTCGGCCGACACTTAACTGCCGCGACATCGCCGAGTGGGGGCAGTTTGTAGGCCCACAATATGGCGGTCGCGTCGTCACGGGACCGGACGTTCCCGCGACGAAGAGAAACGTATTTCCGTCCTACCGCGTTAGGTCGAAGCGCGTCGGGGCCGGTAGCTCAGTTAGGCAGAGCGACGGACTCTTAATCCGTCGGTCGGGGGTTCAAATCCCTCCCGGCCCGTTCTTCTGACGAACGATAGTGAGTCCGAAGAACGCAGCCGGCGGGATTTGAGCAGGCCGAGGTTCTGCGCGAAGCGCAGGTTCTCGGACGTGGTTCAAATCCCTCCCGGCCCGCTCCCTGCGGGAACGTTTTCGAGTCCGGGCTATCCGACTCAGACGTTCCCTCCTCCGCGTTCTCGGCACAGTAGCCTCGAGGTACTGATAGGAGTCCGTTCCCTCACGAACGGGTGGTCCACACCGTCTCGTGATTATTCCGCGTCGTGAAGACAGGCGCGAAGACGGAAGGCGCGCGCACCAGAACGTTCCGTTTGCAGTCAATGCGGACGGACGATTGGAGTAGTTCACGTTTTCTGCCAAGATCGGCTGATGAGCTCAAGGCGCGTATTCATTAGCGAACGTCTGGAACCATTCGATCCCGATTAGAACGGTGAGAGGATAGTGACATGGATGTCGACCCGCCGGGCGACATCATAACTGGATAGACGTTCACAGCTGAGGGTGGCATACAGCAGGTCTCGTACTCCGCGTTTCGCTGCACCTCTGTCGGTCAATATTGAGCGTCAATTAAACGGTGGGAAAATTTATGTGTGTAGTGAGAGACACGAGAGATATGGAAGGAGATGACGGGAACGGTGAAAGAACCGGAGAGGGTGGACTGAGCCCAGTAGAAGGAGACGTTATCGGTTCTGGAAGCTCACCCGTCTCGACGGATTTACTCACGACAATACTAGCAGTCCTGGGCCTTCTCGTTGTGATCTTCGCCCTGTTCCTCCTCCTGCTTTCCAGGCTGCCAGCATCATAAATTGCGGTATTCACAGCGGGTATACATCACCACAACTCGGTCGACAGTTGTCAGAACTGGCGTGCTGAATAGACTCTCTGAACCCATCAGCCAGGTTCTGGCGGGCCACTAATAGGACGTTCTTCCTCCGAGGAACTCAAAGCGCATGTTCCTCGGAGGAGGGAGCCGGAGAGGATGATACTTGCTGTGATCGGGGTCAAGAGGCTCTGATTGATCTTTGGTTTCAATTGGAGTGGGGAACAGGGCGAGTGTGGGGGTAAGGGGGGAAGGAATATCCCTGCTCCACTTAACGTGTGAGGCGGAGAAGATAATAAGTTCGATACCTTGTGTAATCGGGCCCTTTTCCGGAGGTCATCTGTGTGACGCTGTTGGTGAGTGCTATTCGGTCCGGTTGGGCCGAATCCTGAACCTACTCGACTGGATCAAGTTCGACGATCTCAACGTCAAAATCCGCTACTGGGTCACTCTCCGTTCGGATTGGCCACCCACCACAAACATCGACTTCATTCGAGTCGGCTTCGACGATAATCTGTTGGAGTGCTTGTTCAAGCGCCGCTTCGGTGTTAATCTCTGCGGGGAAGTCCCCACTATTATCCCCGTCCATACCCATCAATTTGGATCAATTCCACCCGCACTCGCATATTTCTTTGCTCGCACATCCGAAAGTGAACCGGCCTATCGAGGAACTCATCCCCTACATTCGTCAGCCCGGTTCCGACGGGCTGCCAATAGAACGTTCTGCCCTTGAGGGACTCGTGGTGCGTAACGGTCACACCGCAGTCCCAGTGGTACATACCGTTCAACTCCTGCTCAAATGCTGTTGGAGAAGATTAAAGCCGCCCGCGGGATGGAACCAGTAACTGATGCAGCAGACCCGGCGTGCACTCCTCGGTGTTCTTGGAACGAGCGGGATCGTTGGCCTCGGTGGATGCGCCAGCCGTGAGGAATCCGAGGAGCCCCAGATGGTGACCATCGAGATCGGCGGTAGCTTCGAGAACGAGCGGGTGGTCCAACTCGAAGCCCTCCCGGACACGGTCGAGACGGGGCTCTCGGAAAACATCGTGTTCCAACAGTCGATAGACGTTGGTCCCTCGGGACCCGAAGACGGACTCTCCGAGATCGAAGACGCCTTCGAGTCACAACGGGCCCTCATTCGCGTCGCCGCCGGGGGAACAGGCGTCATCGGAGAGTACACGTTCGTTCCGGATTGTCCGCCTGCCCCGGAGAACCCAGACGAGGTCCTCTACATCCGGCTCCACTCACCCCTCGACGTTCTCTTCCGCCAGAATCGATGTCGGTGAACGATCAAGACCACCGTCCGTCAGTAGCAAGCGATCGTCAAGCGGGCTGTCCGAGCGGACCTTCTCGGAGGCCCAACCTCGTGATGGAGCCACCCCCTACATTCGTCAGCCCGGTTCTGACAGGGCACTAATAGGACGTTCTGCCTCTGATGAACTCACGGCGCATATTCATCACGGTTGCTTCACGGAGGTGCCTACCGAAAACCTTTGGATTTTCAATACGTATCTGCCGGTAATATGGACCGTGTGACCCGCCGGAACGCCCTCCAACTTGCAAGTGGATGTCTTCTCGGGGCGCTCGCAGGGTGTAATACCGCTACGGTTTCAACTGAGACAACCGCTGGTCTTCCGACGACCACTGAAACGAAAACGAATGCCCACGGACAGACTCCGACGGCGACACCGACCCACACACGTGGCCCGATTGACCCGACGGTATCAGAACAACTCATTCCCGATGACGGGGACCGGAACGATGGCTTCGGCGGGGCCGTGGCGTTGTCAAGCGACGGAACGACCGCTCTCGTTGGAGCACGCCGGGACGAAGACCCGAACGGCCCTGGAGCTGGGTCAGCGTACGTGTTCGCCCACGAGGATGGTACCTGGAGCCAACAGGCAAAACTGGTTCCCGAAGACGGCGACAAGAACGACTCCTTCGGTAGTTCAGTGACGCTGGCAAATGACGGGGCGACAGCACTCGTCGGTGCACACATGGACGAAGACCCGAACGGTCCCAGAGCGGGGTCGGCGTACGTGTTTTCACGGTCAGATCGCGATTGGGACCACCAGGTCAAGCTCGTTCCACCGGATGGGAACCCTGGTGACAACTTCGGCCTCCAACTGGCACTGTCGGGCGATGGGACCGTTGCTCTCGTTGGGGCACCCAGTGACAGCAATTCTAATGGCGAGGGAGCGGGGGCAACGTACGTGTTTTCCCTGGAGAATAGTACGTGGAATCGTGAGGCCAAACTCGCTCCCAGCGGTGGAGACGCGAACGACGAGTTTGGTGGGTCAGTAGCGCTGTCGAGGGACGGAACCACCGCCCTCGTCGGGGCGTGGCGCGACGACGATGCAGGTGCCGAATTCGTGGGTTCGACGTACGTGTTTTCGCGGACAAGTGACGGATGGATGCACGAAGCGATCCTTGCCGCCAACGACGGTGAAGAGGACGATTTCTTCGGTGAGTCGGTGGCGCTATCAAGTGATGGAAGGACCGCCCTCATTGGGGCATTCGGCGACGGAGATCCCAACGGCGGGGATGCGGGCTCGGCATACGTGTTCTCGCGGGAAAGCCAGTCCTGGACTCGGGAGGCCAAACTCGTCCCCGAAGACGGGGACGAAAACGGTCACTTCGGCGGGGCCGTGGCGCTATCGGGCGACGGACGGATTGCCCTCTTGGGAGCCCGTGGTGATGAGAACCCCAATGGCGAGGAAGCAGGCTCAGCATACGTGTTTTCGGCGACCGATGGCTCGTGGAGTCAAGTAGTGAAAATTACGCCGGAAACGGGAACAGCGTTCGATCACTTCGGAGCTTCAGTGGCGCTTGCGGGTTCCACTCCCAAAGCGCTCCTTGGGGCCCCTTCCGACGATACCCGGACCAATGGAAAGGGGTCAGGTTCGGCGTACGTGTATGATCGGTAGAACATCTGGGTAGGGGCTTTCAGTACACACAAGAGAATCAAGAACAGCTCAGATTGAGCGCCAATAATGACTTCCTAGGCTCAAACACAGCGGTGATCTTTCCAGCGAATGTCAGAACCGTCTCGATGAATGTAGAGCGCGTATTCATCACGGATGATTATCGGAGATGCCTACCGAAAACATATGGATTTTCAACACGTACCTATCGGTAATATGGTTCGGGTGACTCGTCGGCACGCCCTCCAGATTGGAAGCGGTGGTCTCCTTGGCGCGTTCGCAGGGTGTTCTACCTTCAGTCAGGAGCCGTCACCTGATCCGTCTTTCAGTCATATCGACGCAGTAAACAAAACCTCAACGCCCCGAACCCTCCACGTGCTCATCCTTCGCGGGGACGACCCTGTCTACAGCGCATCGCGAGAAATGCCGCCACCTGAGCCTGAGGATGATTATAATTTCGTTCACTTTGATGGGTTGCCAGAGACCGTCGGAAACCACGTCCTGTACGCTTGGCGTGATTCTCAACCGACCGCGGAGTGGAGACGCTTCGATTTCAGTGAGTTTTCCAGGAAATACGGGTTTGACGAGAACCCCGACGCGTGTATCGGGTTGTTCATTCAGATCACTGACGTCTCTTCCGACCAGGAAGGAGAAATCTCGATCTATGGCGATCCCGAGGCCGAGGGGTGTCCGACCCGAACCAGCGAGGACGCTAACTAACCGAGTGAGACAGTCCAGGTTTCCATGATCTGTTATTGATGAATAGACCCTCTAAATCCATCAGGCCAGTTTTGACAGACGGGCCGTAGGTCGGTCTGATATTGAGGAACTCAGAGCGCGTATTCATCACGGATGCTTCTTGAAGATGCCTACCGAAAACCTATGGATTTTCAACACGTACCTATCGGTAATATGGTTCGGGCGACTCGCCGGAACGCTCTCAAGGTAGCGGGTGGAGGCCTCCTCGGTGCACTTGCTGGCTGTAGTGCACTTAGCCAGGGATCGTCCGGTGAGCCAGATCTGAGCTCCATCAGGGTCTTGAACTTCGATCCGACAAACCGAACTACCCACGTTCTCATGCTGGATGGAACTGACCCCGTGTATTCGGTCTCCCGGGACGTTCCGCCCCCAGAATACGAAGGAACTGCCGGTGGTGCCAAGTTCGATGGCTTTCCCACCCACGTTGGGGATCACGTCTTCTACGCCTGGCGGGATTCACAACCTACCACGGAATGGCTCGAATTCGAATTCCGGGAATACGATGGCGTCTGCATCGGACTGGTGATCCAGATCGGCCACAGATCTTCTGAGTCTGCAACAGGGGAAACCACACTACTGAAAACCACCGAGGCAGCCGGGTGTCCGAACCAAACCAATGAGGACACTGGATAATCTTCCCCCAGAACTCCTCGGGTACAGTTATTCGCTATTGAGGCATGGAACCTCTA
>Ga0207797_1003365_pt1 | contig 10686 bp, 10 predicted proteins | sample PRCRCaboRojoPR_6_FD_187275 | JGI IMG/M metagenome (GOLD analysis project Ga0207797, IMG submission 187275) | Marine sediment microbial community from Cabo Rojo, Puerto Rico - PR CR 10% Liquid 1 (SPAdes) | ecosystem: Environmental > Aquatic > Marine > Coastal > Sediment | place: Cabo Rojo, Puerto... | reverse complement strand
CCCGCCGCGGCGTCACGCGGTCGTCGTCGTACTCGATGGTGACCTGGCTCTTCGAGTCGGGCCGCAGGTACGGCATCTTGTCCGTCTCCTTGCGAATGTGGGCGAGCTCCTGCACGAGTCGATGGGAGAACGTAATGGCCATCGGCATTAGCTCCGGGGTTTCCCGGCAGGCGTAGCCGAACATGAGGCCTTGGTCGCCGGCGCCCTGCTTTTCGCCGCCGTCCACCCCCTGACTGATGTCGCCGCTCTGCTCGTGGAGGCTGCTGATGACCCCGCACGAATCGGCGTCGAATCGGATGCGCGGATCGGTGTACCCGATGTCTCGAATCACGTCCCGCGCAATCTCACGAGGTTTCACGGTGGCCTGCGAGGTGATCTCGCCACTGAGCACGACGAGGCCGGACGTCACGAGCGTTTCGACGGCCACCCGGCTCTGCGGGTCGTCCGCCAGGTGGGCGTCCAGGATGGCGTCCGAAATCTGATCGGCAATCTTGTCGGGATGTCCCTCCGAGACCGATTCGGAGGTGAAGCGATAAGCCATGAGTACTGTCGGTCTGAGTGAACGAGGCGACTCCGCTCAAGAGGGGTGAACGAGTACGCGCCAAAGCGGAGCGGAGAGGAAAGTTTCGACGAACGACCGTTAACATAAGACGCGGGGGGGGCATTCCCAATTCCACTTTGTAAAGACACGTCCAACACGGTCCAGAGGCCAGTCCCGCGCGTGCGAAGCTTGCATCAAACGGAGGGGGGGCGTTGCTTCTCCACGGCCCCGGTTGTAGTTTTGCACGGCTGAATGCCACTCGGTCCCCATTGACGAAGGCCCTTCACAGCCGCGCCTCGGACCGATTTGCATGTGCCCCGGGCGACGGCCCCCTGAACGGGACCGGCACCAATTGCTCACTCCTACACACGATTCTCACCAGCAACGACACTGCCAACCATGGCCACCGACATCGAAGAGACCGTCAAGTCGATCATCGTCGATAAACTGGGCGTCGATGAGTCCGACGTGACGACCGACGCCTCCTTTACGAACGATTTGGGCGCCGACTCGCTCGACACCGTCGAGCTCATCATGGAGTTTGAGAAGGAGTTCGACCTGACGATTCCGGACGAGGAAGCCGAAGAGATCGCGACGGTCGGGGACGCGATTGACTACCTCGAAGAGAAGGCGTAGCGCGTCTTCCTGCGTACCGGCGAGTCCGGGGCAACGGCCCCGTTCGGCCCGCCGGGCGCTTGGATACGCGATCGGGCTTGGGCGGTGCGGGGCCCCCATATCTCCACGTAGGCGGATTCAACGTTCAGCATGGCAGGCACATCACGTCGCGTCGTCGTTACCGGCATGGGGGCGGTCACGCCCCTTGGGCTCTCGGTGGACGAGTACTGGGAGGGGCTCGTGGAGGGCCAGAGTGGCGCCGCCACCATTGCGTCCTTCGACCCGGAGGGACTCCGTGTGACGTTTGCCTGTGAGCTCGACGGCTTCGACCCGGAGGACTACCTCCCCGCCAAGCAGGCCCGCCGCGTCGATCCCTTCAGCCAGTACGCCCTCGTCACCGCCGACCAGGCGGTCCAAGACGCCGGACTCGAGCCGGCGGCCATGCCGCAGGACGAGAAAGACCGCGTCGGGGTGATTTACGGCACTGGCATCGGCGGGATCAAGACGTTTCGGGATCAGACCGAGGAGTTTATCGAGAGCGGTGAGACCCGCACCTCCCCCTTCTTTATTCCGACGCTGATTCCCGACATCGCCGCCGGCCAGATTGCGATGGCGCACGGCTTCCGTGGCCCCAACCACGCGATGGTGTCGGCCTGCGCCACCGGTAACCACAACATCGGCGACGCCTATCGCATGATCCGCGAGGGCGACATGGACGCGGCCGTCTGCGGCGGCACCGACGCGTGCGTGACGCGGCTCGGCATCGCGGGCTTTGCGAGCATGCGGGCCCTGTCTACGCGCAACGACGATCCGGCCCGCGCCTCCCGCCCCTTCGACGCAGACCGCGACGGCTTCGTGATGGGCGAGGGCGCCGGGGCGCTCTTCGTGGAGAGCCTAGAGCACGCAAAGGCCCGTGGGGCCGAGATCTACGCCGAGATCATCGGCATCGGCATGTCGGCCGACGCGCATCACCTCACGGCCCCCGATCCGGAAGGCGGCGGCGTATGCCTCGCCCTCGACCGCGTGCTCGAAAATGCCGACATCGGGGCGGCCGACATCGACTACATCAACGCCCACGGCACCTCCACCCCTCTCGGTGACAAGGCCGAGACAAAGGCGCTCAAGAAGGTCTTTGGCGATCACGCCTACGAGTTGAACGTCTCCTCCACGAAGAGCATGACGGGGCACCTGCTCGGGGCCGCGGGCGCCGTTGAGGCCATCGCCACCATCCAGGCGCTCCGACACGACGTGGTGCCGCCGACCATCAACTTCGAGACGCCGGATCCGGACTGCGACCTCGACTACACCTTCAACGAGGCCGAGGAACGCCCGGTCACCGTGGCCCTCTCCAACGCCTTCGGCTTCGGCGGGCACAACACGTCGCTCGCCCTCCGCGCCTACGACGAGTAGCAGAAAGCTGCCCGGACTTGGTCAGCGGAAGACGATTTCGTCGACGAGGTCCGCGTCGAATTCGCCGTTGAGGCGCTGGCGCCACTTGCGGCGGTTCATGTGGAGCTCCTGCCGCCAGGCGGCGGACGTGATCTTTACGTACAGCGTCGAGTCCTTCATCCAGGCCGACTCGGTGACCTCGTTGATCTTGGGGCCGGCCACGGACGCCCACGTCTCGATGATGCGGGCCTCGTCGATCTCCTGCTGGACCCCGAGCTCGTCGATCAGCTCCTGAAGGACCTCCCCGAGTGGACGAGGGCCATCGTTTGCAGGCATGGCGGGCGAGGGGCGGAATCAGGACGGGCGAGTGACAGTTGCTCTCTCCTACGCCGGAGGGGGCGGCATGTGCCGAGGGGAGGCTCCGCGGCGTTACCTTCAGGCACAGCGCGGCGGCCCCATTTCCGTCGTGCACGTCCCACCGTGCAGGATCCGTAACCTTCGCTTGCAGTCCTCCCCCGCCCGGAATGACGCGTTTCCCCCCCGTCCGTATTCTCACAGTTGTTGCCCTCCTCGGGATGTTGAGGGGCCCAGGAGGACCCGCCGTCGCCCAGGACGAACCAACGCCTCCGACCGATACGGTAGAAGTCACGCTCACAGAGGCCCTCGTCCGGGCGCTTGGCGCCAGTCCGGAGGTCGACCAGCGCCGCGCCCAGCGACAGTTTGCGGCGGCCCGAAGCACAGAGGCCCGCGCCAACCGCTTCCTCACGGACGTTTCCCTGAGCACCGCGTACTCCTTCGCCCCGGGCCTGGACGACGTTCCCGACGACGCGACCGAGGACAACATCTATCTGGAGCCGGACGTCAACAACGACTGGGGCCTCGACGCACTGCGTCCGTTCGGACGCTTCGAGATCTCCGTGCAGCAGCCGATCTGGACCTGGGGCGAACTATCGGGCAACATCCGGGCCGCCCGGCACGGCGTGGACGTGGAGACGGCCCGCGTGGACCAGAAGGCCCTGGAGGTCTCCGCCCGTGCGGGCGAGGTGTACTACAACCTGCTGCTCACCGAGGCGCTCGACCGGCTCGCCGATCGGACCCAGGAGGTCGTGGACCGGGCCAAGCGGGAAATCCAGCGGCTGCTCGACGAGGGCGACGAGGGCGTGAGTCAGGCCGACCTCTTCCAGACGCGCCTGACAGAGGAGGAGGTGAAGCGCCGCGTCGTCCAGATCGAGCAGAACCAGGCCACGGCGCGGTCGGCCCTGCGGCGCCTGCTCTTTCTGCCGGAGGGCACGGCGGTGGTGCCGGCCCCCGACGAACTTCGGCCGATCGAGTTTTCCGTGCATCCCGACTCGCTCGACTACTACATCCAGCGCGCCGTGCAGAATCGCCCGGAGATCGACCAGGCCGAGGCGGGTGTGAAGGCGCGCAAGGCCCTCGTGGACGTGGCGCAGTCAGACTACTACCCCAAGATCGGCGTGCAGGCCAGCCTGTCGCAGAGCATCACCCTTCCGGAGCGGCCCAATCCCGAGAATCCGTTCGTCGGGGACGCGTTTGCGGGCACCGGCACGCGCACCGGCATCGGCATCCAGCAGAACCTGAACTTTGGGCAGACGGCGGCCCAGGTGGAGCAGGCCCAGGCCGAGCTCGAATCAGTGAGGCACCAGCGGACTGCGGCCCGGCAGCTCGTGCGATTTGAGGTGGAGGAGGCCTACCGCTCGCTCATCACGGCCAAAATGGATGTCGAGTCGCGCGACCGCTCCACCACCATCTCCGGCGAATGGCTCCGGACCGAGCAGGTCAACTTCGACCTCGATCTCGGGAGCACGGAAGACCTCGTCAAGGCCGTTCGGGCCGATCTAGAGGCGCAGGCCCGCTACCTCGAAGCGGTGAAGCGCTACAACGTGGCCGTTCTAAATCTCTTGGACGCAACCGGCACGCTCGCCGACCGCGCAGAGCACGGTACACTTCTTGAACCAACACCATAGTGCCGGACGGTCAGTTTCGTGGCGCATATTGCGTATTTCGTGATGCGTGACTACGTGATGCGACCCACTGCCGGACAGGTGCTTGCCGACTGTTTTTGCTCACCACATCATTGCTGTTTTATGACTCGTTTCCGCCTGTATGTGTCCACATTGCTCGCTGCCTTCCTGCTTCTAAGTGTGGGGACCACACCCGCACGAGCGCAGGGTGAAAGCGCCACAGCGACCGAAATCCGGCAAATGCTGGAGGATCGGGATCAGCAAATCAAGTCCATCTTGAAGGGAACGGACGATTACACCGCCGAGCAGCGCGCGGAGTTGAAGGAGCTTATCAACGGCGTGATCGACTTCCGTGTAATGGCCCAGCGGGCCCTTGGGGAGCACTGGGAGGACCTGAGCACAGAGCAGCGGGATGAGTTTGTGTCGGTCTTCCGCGACGTGGTGCGGGCCCAGTCCATGAGCGACCTCGGAGTGTACAACTCAAAGGTCACGTACGACCAGATTGAGGTACACGACGACAGCGCATTCGTCCGCACCCGTACGAAGTATAAGGGAAGAACGACGCCCGTGGAGTACGTGCTAGAGCGCCGCGACGAGGCGTGGCGCGCCGAGGACATCATCGTGGACGGCGTGAGTACGGCGGAGGGGTACGCTCGCTCCTTCCAGACCGTCGTGCGCCAGCGCGGCTTCGAGACGCTGATGAAGAGTCTCCGCAAGAAGCGGACGGAAGTGATGGCGAAGAACAGGTCCGAGGGATGACGCGCAGATGTAGGGTGGGTCCTTCCGGATCACTTGCACATGGTCGGCGGTCCGCCGTCGGCCGACCGTCGTCAGAATTATGCCATCTCGTCGGGCAGCGATAGGTCCTCCAGCTCCTCACGGTCGTCGACGGTGGCAGCGTCGAGGGCCGTCGTCCCGGCGTAGGTGAGCAAGTTGAGCCCCTGGTCGATGAGGGCTTGGGCCAGGAGCATACTCGCGAGGGCGGCCTCCGGAATCTGCAACGGCCCGGAGAGCCCGACGCCCGCGCTCATGAACACCAGGCCGCGCGAGGGGACGAACGGCACTTGGTTGATGACGATATGAAGCGCGAGCAATGTGACCCAGCTTCCCACCGAGACCCCAGAGATCACGACGGCCCACTGTGTGACCTGGAATCCGTTGTTGAGCACGAACCGGGTCAGGTGACCGGTCCCGATCAGCAGAAGGAGCGAGGAAGGGAGCGAGAAGATTGTCCGTCGGAAATTTACCCCCACGACCACGACCAGAATACAGATCGCGATGCCGGCCGCGAAAAGGGACGAGTTCCCAGGCAAGTACTGGGTCAATAGCTCGATCTGACCGCCGAGAAAGAAGGCCGCTAGCAACAGGAACGCGACGCTGGTGGACGCCACCGACGAGATGATGGTGTTGTCCTTAATCGTTTCGAAGACCTGTCGGTACCCGAGGTTGGTATGGCGGCGGGCCCAGACCAGGAAGTACGCCTCGCCCGAGTAGCCCAGCACGTCATTGTTGAGCACGCGCTTTCGGAGCAGGGCTGGCAGAAGGGCCCAGGCATTTGCGTTCCAGGCCCGCCCGTAGAGCACCATCTCCGTGGCCGGCAGAGTGGCATACATCAGGAGGAGCAGAATGTAAAACCAGGGCGTGGTGGGAAGCTCCGTCCATACCCGCGCCCAGCCAATGTCGGTAAGCTGGTACGCGAGGTACGTGAGGATGCCGCCCACGAACCCCCAGCGCAGACCGGTGAGGATCCGCCGACCTGCTTTGCTGTCCCGGAACTGTGTCCACCGGGCCTGTGCGGTCTGGAAAAGAGTGGAAAGCCGCTGCTGCATAGAGGAGGGGGCAATGCCTGGGCGGCCGGAGAGTGGGCCATTGGATCGGCGCGGTTCTACCAAGGCACCGCGGCAACGAAAGATTCGGACCGCAGGCGCATCCTTCGCAAAAACCCTTCTTCACGCCGTCTCACGGGTGAGGAGGTCGTGGATGTGGTCGGCGATGTGGTCCCAGTTCGCTTCGTTGACAACCCGGTGACGACCCTGTTGACCGAGCGTCTCGGCGAGGTCAGGGTCTTTGAGGATGCGAAGCGCCGCTTCGGCGAAGGCGTCCGGGGCGTCAGGGGGCACCAGTAGTCCTGTCTCCTCGTCCCGAACGGCGTCCGGAATGCCCCCGGAGCGGGCGCCGATGACGGGCGTGCCGCAGGCGTTGGCCTCCAGAAAGACGAGCCCGAATCCCTCCACGTCCGGTGGATCCTCGCGGGCCGGCATCACGAAGAGGTCGGCGGCGCTGTAGTAGAGGGGAAGCCGGTCGTGATCGACGTCGCCCACAAACCGAACGCGGTCGCGAACCCCGAGGTGATCGGCCAATCCCTCTAAGCGGGACTGGTCCGGTCCCGTGCCGGCCACCACGTACGCCACGTCGGGACAGCGCTCGGCGATGGAGGGAAGGGCCTGCAGGACCGTATCGACCCCTTTTCGGGGCACGAGGCGTCCCACCGTCAGCAGGAGCGGCTGGTCAGAGAGGCCGAGGCGCTGCCGCAGCGGGCTGCCGTCCTGGGGGCGAAAGCGTTCCGGATCGGTGCCGTTCGGCACGACGTGCACGCGAGGGGAGGGGACGCCCCGGTCGTGCAGGAGTTCAGCGGTGTAGTGACTCACAGGAAGGAACGTGTCCACCTGTCGGAGAAGGAAGTGCCGGAGGCGCTCGTATTCCGTGTCCAACCCCGAAGAGAGAGGTGCCGGGTTAAACAACAGTTCGCGGCCATGGGCCGCGCAGACAATGCGGTGGGGCCATCCGAACACGGCCCGCGCGATGACGGAGGCCCCCACCGTCTGCCACTGCGCATGGAAGGCCACGTCGGCCTTCAGCGATCGCGCCCGAAACGGAACGAAGGGCAAAGCCGAGAGGGGAAGAAGGTCCGGGCGACCCGGCAGTCGGGTGATCGGAAACGGAGCGGAATGGTCCACCGACGCTGCGTCGGGGTGACGAGGCGCCATGACTTCCAACGTCTCCACCCGTGCCACCAGCCGACGAGATACCTCCCAGGAGTACGTCTGAATGCCTCCCACCTCCGGCGGAAAGTCCTGAGTAACAAACAGAAGACGCATCGGAGGCCGGCAGTGAGCGGGGTGTGGTGGGAGAAACCATGCGTGCGCAAAGCGAGTCCGGAAGCGATGTTCCAAGCGCTGGCTCTCTGCGGACCTCATCCCCTCCGCCCGATGAGACGATGGGCAAGGTCTACCACAGGCGTCCATCGTTGCTCGTGCTGTCCGGACCCGTCGTACCTGTACGACGGGCTGGCGTAATGAAACCCCGCTCCGCAGGCCGCCGAGGGAGCAGGATGAGAAGCACCGGTCAGGCCGGCCGACGCCGTTGCCCTTGGGGCGGACGCGCAGACTGGAGAAAGCTCCTGAAACGGTCGGTCAGACGATGCCAGGGAAGGCCCAGTAGCACAAGGAGGTATGTAGAGGCGTGGAACATGATGTTCATTGTGAAGAAGATGCCGATGTGCATGCCCAGCACCGCCAGCACAACGACGTATCGATACCGGCGCCACCACATCAGGATGCCAGAGAGCTCGGCGAGGAGGCCGAAGGTAAGAAAAACCGTCCCGAATCGGTAGTCTTGGAGCACCAACTCCTGGAGCATGGTCGGCTCGAAGGCCCCGAACTTCGACATCACGTCGACCTTGCGCTCGGCGATCCACATGAGAAGGTGATGGCCGTCAGGCCACGTGATGCCGGTGCCGATAAGTTTACAGACAGCCGCAGAGGTGTACCCCAGGCCAATGAAGAAGTAGAGGAACCCAAGTGTGAAGCGGCGTCGATAGCGCTCGGTCCGAAAATAAAGATGGGCAAGGCCGAGTCCGAGAATGCCCATTCCGACGAGATTCGACCCGTGGGAGATCTCGCCCAGACAGTATCGGGACACGTACTGCAGGTGAAACAGAAGCAGAGCGACAAAATATGCGGGGCGCCACAGTCGGAAGACGCCGACGCCGCAGAGGATGGTCACGAGGCCCGCATTCACAAGGGCAAGATAATGGTCGAACATGAAGGAGATGTCGACATGCTTGGCAATCCCCAGCGGAAGGAGCACCGAGCTAACATTCTGCTGGATGTATAGGCCCCAATTCCAGCAGAACAGAAGAGCATAGAACACGAGAAAAAGCTCTATGACTCGAAAATAGATCCGCTCCCCAGTCGTCTCCGGAGACTCGAAGTCGAATAGTTCGTGTGCGAGAGTGTGAAGCCAGCGTTGCATCGTGAAGCGACGCGGAATTGAATGAGGACTTGCGACCGTTGTGGAGCGCCGTGGACGTCAGAACTTCTCAGTCGGTGTCGAGTGACGGGTGGAGGTGCGTTGAATCGGGGGCAAAGAAGAGGACGGGGATGGCTCGTACCTGAACGGAGTCCTCGAGGAGTCTGCCACGCACCCGGTAAATTAGGAGCGATGTTTCAAGGGACTCATTCCTCGCGAAGAGACTGCGGAGTCCCTCTACACGACCAGCACTCCAGGTCTCCGTTTTGGAAACGTAGTTGGCGACATCGTTCTGGTTAATGCCTTCAGGGGCAACTGGAAAGGACGATCCAGGGAGCTCGGACAGCGACACCGTATCTGTAGGAATGTGGTCTTTCCCCTTCGGCACCTCTCGCACCAGGGCCCGTGTCCACGGAGGGCCGGCCTGGGAGAACATTGGGTAGATGCTGAAGGGCCAGAATTCCCCCCGATGTGTAGCGACCAGGAGAGCGTACACCACGAACAGGCTACCGATGATGCGAAGCGACTTCTTGTACAGACTCATGTCGGGGCGGTGACGGGTGACCAGAGATGAGAGCGGAAGAAGAAATGACCCGGCGTTAAACTGAAGCCGAGTTGAAATGAAAGTTCCAGGTTCTAAAACGGATTGCAATAAAAAACGGGTTCCAAACGTGCTTTGAGTCCCCGTGCGGAAAGCTTCCGAAACTATTCGGGGGCTAGAAGACCCAGAACCGGCGGGGTGCGTTACCTATGTCCCGTCTCGGGCGGCTCATATACACTTCCGTTCGTGCCGAATTCCTCCTGCCATGGTTCCCTCTTTCGGTTCCCGCGTTAGTATGCTCCACCTCATCCGTTGCACGATTGCCGTCATCGTTTCGGGGGTGTTTGTGTGGGGAGGGGGGACTCCGGTGCTTGCTCAGGACAACGGGCGTCCCGGAACGGAGCACGGGTCCATTGTCGTCGACAGCTTCGAAGACGATCCGCCGGGGACGTTTCCGGGTGGATGGGTCTTCGTGGAATCGGAGGATGAGATCCGGTCCTACGAAGAGACCCGGGAGCCAGGTGAGATCGTGAAAGTAAAGGCGGAGGATGGAGAACGCTTCGTGCGCCTCATTACGAAGAACGAGGCCCTCCGCTATACGAAGCGAAACGATGTCGATTTTGACTGGAGCCTCGAGACACATCCCCGACTGGCGTGGCGGTGGCGTGCCCTGAAACTTCCGGAAGGGGCCAGCGAGAAGGGCAAGAACGACACGGGAGGGGCCGTATACGTGACGTTCGGCGAAGACTGGCTGGGACGCCCCAAGAGCATCAAATACACCTACAGCTCATCGCTGCCGGTGGGCACCGTTGTTTCCTTCGGGCCGCTGAAGGTCATTGTCGTCGATTCGGCCGTAGAGCCTCGCCAAGGGAAGTGGCAGCATGTGCAGCGGAACGTGATAAATGACTATCGACAGGTGTTTGGAGGTACCCCCCCCAACCGACCCGTCTCTATCACCATTTGGAGCGACTCGGACACCACCGGCGGGGTGGCGAAGGTGGACATCGACGATATCAGGTTGCTACCTCCTCGGTAATCTGTAGTGAGTGGAGGGGGGCGACCGAGAGTTTCTGTCCGAAAGCGGGCTGTAGACGTCTCTTGAGTTTAGCCGGGGAAAGTAAGATCGCTCTTCTGTAGCATCCTGTAGCATTGCTTTGGTGAACAGCATTTCTGTGGACTACCCCCGTGTAGGGGCTGAATTCCCAAAGAGGAAGTGCCCTCAGAATTACGACGAATGCCAAACGTTTAGAAGTTGTTTGGCGGACTGTCTGCGGCCACCCCGGAGTACTCGGTCGCACTCTAAAAGCATTCGGTCGCATTGCTCGCAGCACTGCGCTCCCAGCGCTGCGACTTCGTGGATCTCGCTC
>Ga0207797_1003364_pt1 | contig 10689 bp, 8 predicted proteins | sample PRCRCaboRojoPR_6_FD_187275 | JGI IMG/M metagenome (GOLD analysis project Ga0207797, IMG submission 187275) | Marine sediment microbial community from Cabo Rojo, Puerto Rico - PR CR 10% Liquid 1 (SPAdes) | ecosystem: Environmental > Aquatic > Marine > Coastal > Sediment | place: Cabo Rojo, Puerto... | reverse complement strand
AGGACACCTTCCACTTCTCGGAGTCGGTGATGGAGAATATCCGATATGGACGGCTGGATGCGACAGATGAGGAGGTGGTCGCCGCGGCCAAGATGGCGAACGCCGACCAGTTCATCCGCCGCCTGCCGAACGGGTACCAGACGGAACTGACGGAGCGGGGGGAGAACCTGAGCCAGGGGCAGCGGCAGCTGCTGGCCATCGCCCGAGCGATCCTGGCGGACCCGGCGATCCTGGTTCTGGACGAGGCGACGAGCAGCGTCGACACGCGGACGGAGATGCGGATCCAAGAGGCGTTGCTGCGGCTGATGGAGGGGCGAACGAGCTTCGTCATCGCGCATCGATTGAGCACCATCCGGGATGCCGACCGGATCCTGGTGATTCGGGACGGGCGGATTGTGGAGCGCGGGAACCACGAGGAGCTGCTCGCGAAGGAGGGCTTCTACTACGACCTATATACGGCCCAGTTCAAGGGACGAGAGGTACCGGAAGAGGTGGGTGCTCCTATTCCTTCGCTAGAGCCTGCGTCTTAGACCGTATCCAGCTGCTCAGGGCTGGGCCAGAGCGCACGCGTGGATTGTTCAGCACGGAAGGCGCTCTGGACCAAGGCTCCTGGAGGAGATGCGAGGAAGCACCTTTCGCTTCTGACCTCGCTTGAGACATCTGCTGAGGGCCCGCCGAGCGGCTCTACGTCGGGCTAACCGTCGGGCCAGGACTCCTGACGGCACTGGAGACCGACCATCCCCCTTACCAAAAACTAGATTCCAACTATCTCTAACCTTCCCCAACCGAATCTCAAAGGGATCTCAAACCTACCGGGCTGGATAGCCTGTCATACTGAGAGATGTTGTCAGCCGGGGAACTACTGCTGTCCCATTCCGGGACGGATCGTTTGGAGGGCAAATGAATCATAGACTATCCATTCGCAACGTCAATCTGCTATACCTGGTCACTTTCGCGATACTCCTGGTCGGGGGTGTCATGCTTTCCGGCGTATCCCTTGGATGGCACGTCATCATCAACGAGGTAGCCTTCCTAGGGTTGCCTCTGGTAGTTTACCTTCTGGTGGCAGCCCAAAATCCGCGAGACACGCTGCGGCTGCGCGGCGTGAGCTGGCAGGTTGCGGGGCTGAGCCTGCTTGTCGGGCTGGGGCTTTGGCGCTTCGACAGCTGGCTCGCTGCCGTGGTCAACGGACTGCTGGACTACACGATCCCGCTGCCGCCGGAGGCCCTCAACGTGACGGTGCTGGACAAAATCGTGATGGCCCTGGGGACCGTCGTCCTGGCCCCGCTTGTCGAGGAGGCTCTTTTCCGCGGCGTGATCCAGTCTGCATACGAGCGGCGGGGACCGGTTCGGGCGATCGCTGCCAGCACCGTGCTGTTCGTGATGATCCATCAGGAGCTGGCTCAGAGCGTGGCCTTGCTGCCAGTCGCGGCGGCTTTGGGGTACGTGGCGTGGCGAACCGGATCAATTATGCCTGCCATCATGGTTCATCTGGGGAACAACGCGCAGGCTGTGGTGGTTTCGCTGCTCGATGGGGGTAGCCCCCAGCGTGTGGCCTTCTTGCCATCGTCTACAGGGGCTCTGTTAGGTGGGGTCGTTGCCGTGGCTGCGCTGTGGTTGCTGAGCAAGCTAACCCGTCAGCCGGAACCACGGGAGCAGCGGCCGAAGCGCAGCTGGCTGGCCAGGAACTGGCTAGGCCGCAACTGGCCCATTATTCCTGTCTTGCCGATCTACATGGTCGTCCTCGGCATAGGCGTGCTCTTTGGCGTCCGCCCAGAGGTGCTGGCCCTCGGGCAGCGGGTGGAGCTCGGCGCTGCTCCGTGGAAAGAGGAGGCGCGCTGGACGTACGAGATTCGGAATGCAGCTGACGAGCCTGTGGGCTCAGCTGACTGCTCGCTGACCCCAGACGAGGAATCCTTCGTCCTCGACTGCTCGACGGAGCAGTCGGCCTATGAAGTTGACGCTCCATCCGGTTTTTTCAGTGAGGGAAGCGTCACCCAGCGCCAGATCGTACGCTGGGATCGACGGACGCTGGGGATCGTGGAGGCAGAGATTGAGGCGTCGATTTCCCAGGGTCCCGAGCAGATCGAGCTCGCGGCGGCGGTAGAGGACGATCGGATGACGGTACGCGTCGACGGAGAAGCCGACGCGGTGGAGCGATTTGACGCGTGCTATGTCCTCCCCGCGACAGGGGATGCGCCGGCGACTGGCGAATCCTGTCGTGTGGAGAATACCTTTCTGGCAGGGGGCGGTGTTTTCTCACCGTTGATGGTAGGCGAGTGGCCGTGGCGGCTATCCGCCGTTCCCTTTGAGCTGGCTTACAGCCGCGAGATTTCCCTCGTCTGGCCGTATCGATCGGCAGAAGGCATTGAAGGGCGTGCGCCAGCAAAGCACGTCGAATTCGTCGTGGTGCGAACGGCGGAACAGCTCTCGACGCCGGCGGGGGAGTTCGTCACGTGGCGGGTGACTGCCGGTGAGAGATACACGGCATGGTACACGGTGGAAGCACCGCACACGCTGGTCGCCTACAGCGACGATATGGTGACCTGGCGGCTGACAGGAGACGGCTGAGTGGAAGTTGGCAACGGTGGTCGACTGACCAGACCTGGTCAGTCGGTCAGGTCAGGGACTGGCAGGTTGACCAGGCTGCGGACTGTACGTCCGGCAGATGTGTCCGGGGCAGTTTTCGGTTAGAGTTACCATCAATGATCGGAATCGGGGAGCGGGTCGTGAGACGAGCGTGCTCTCTGCAAGCCAGAAAGGAGACGTATCTGATGCGGACAAGAAGGGCACTAATAGTCGGCGTGGTGGTATTGGTATTGGGTGGGATACTGGTCGGCTGCGGCAGAAGTAGCGTGCGAATCGGCTGGCGGGAGACGAGCGGATTAAGACACAAGACAGCGCGCTATCGGTCGTTCGACGGAATGGAGCGGTCGTCGTTCCGCGCCCGGTCTGGCGACACCATTCAGGTCGAATACGAGGTTGAAGTGGAGGATGGAACACTGACGCTGACACTGACGGATCCAGACGGGGAGGCGCTCTGGGAGGAAACGCTTGAGGAGAACGCCGCCGACGTATCGCGCCTGAGCGCTCCACAGGATGGTCGATACAGACTGCGGATCGAGGGGGACTCGGCGCAGGGCGCTTTCGACGTTTCCTGGCAGACGGGAACTGATTAGAGCAGTAGACTCGTTTGTCCGGGATGGTTTTTCATCAAGGAAGCAAGAACACTGAGGAGGATACAATGGACTACGGAAAGCTGTTGAGTCGCGCATGGAACATCGTCTGGGAGCATAAGTTCTTGATATTGCTGGGTGTGCTGGTGGCGCTGGGAAGCGGTGGGGGCGGTGGGGCTTCGACTGGAAGCAATTTCGCCTTCAATCCGCCTTCAGGAGACGGTCGTATGCCGGAGTTCCCCCGGATGCCTGATCCCCGGACCATTGGTCCGGCAGTTGGCTTCGTCGCTGTGATCGTGATCGTAGTGATGTTCGCCATCGGTATGGCACTGTGGGTTCTCTCGACGATCTCTCGGGGAGGCTTGATTGCGGGTGTTAGCTCTGTCGACGAAGGACAGTTCTCGAGCTTCAGTCGGGCGTGGAGCGCTGGCTGGCGTAAGGGGTGGCGGCTTCTGGGCATCGGCTTACTGCCGGCGATTCCAGCTCTTCTGCTGGCCATTATCGGCGTCGGTGCAGCTCTGGCATTCGGCGGAGTCTACCAGTATGCGGGGCGGGAGCTTGGCCTTCCGGTGATGGGCAACCTGGGCATCTTGATCGGAGCCCTGTCCTGCATCCTTATCCCTATTGCGCTGGTACTGGGCCTTCTCCAGACCTTTGCCAATCGAGCGTGCATGCTGGAGGATCTGGGTGTGTTTGGCTCATATCGCCGTGGTCTCGAGGTTCTCCTGGAGAACTTCGGTCCGGCGGTCGTGCTGTTCCTGATCCAGACCGGCATCGGAATCGCCATCGCGATCTTCGGCTTCCTGCCCGGAATCTTGCTGGCGCTGTGCTGTGTCCTGTGGCCGCTCCTGATCCTGGTGCAGGGTGGCATCTCGGCCTATTTCTCGACGATGTGGACGCTGGCATGGAAACGATGGACCGGATCGGAACAGGTGGAAGACGTGTCGCCGGTGGCTGTCGCATAGAACGGCTGGTTGCAGGCGATCGAGAGCAGATCAAGCTAGGAGGACGAGAGGTAATGAACGGAACGGTGGCGCTAGACGTACAGGGTATTTCGAAGACGTACGCCGCGGTGGAGGCTGTCAAGGATCTCTCCTTCACCGTCCGGCAAGGGGAGATCTTCGGCCTTCTCGGACCCAACGGCGCCGGTAAGACGACGACGATCCGTATGTCGCTGGATATCATCAAGCCCACCTCCGGGAAGATCAGCGTGCTCGACGGGCCGATGACGGAGCAGAAGAAGTCTCGCATCGGCTATCTGCCCGAGGAGCGGGGACTCTACGATGACATGACCCTCCTCGATACGCTTCTCTTCCTGGGGCAGCTGAAGGGGCTGTCGCGCCAGACGGCGCGGGAGCGCGCCGAAGCATACTTGAGAGAGGTAGAGCTATGGGAGGCCCGGGATCGGAAGATCGAAGCGATGAGCCAGGGCATGAATCAGAAGGCGCAGTTCGTGGCCGGGACCATGCACGAGCCGGAGCTGTTGATCATCGACGAGCCTTTCAGCGGCCTCGACCCCGTCAATACGCGCATCATCAAAGACCTGCTGTTGAGGATGCGGGACAGGGGAACGGCGATCATCATGAGCACCCACCAGATGCACCGGGTGGAGGAGATGTGCCAGCGTATCCTGCTCATCGACCGTGGGGAGCGGGTGCTTTACGGGCCCCTCGACGACGTTCGGAAGCGGTTTTCCACTAATGCCGTGGAGGTCGATCTGGAGGGCCAGTTGGATGAGGTGCCGGGTGTGAAGCGTTTGACCCCGCGGAACGGTGGGTATCGGATGATGCTGGAGGAGGGCGTTCAGCCGGAGAGACTGCTGCAGATCCTGGTCGACATGCCGGCGGTCACGGTGGAGCGGTTCGAGCGGGTTCAGACGTCGTTGGAGGACATTTTCGTGCAGGTGGTGGGGCGCGAGGTGTCCGAGTCAGAAGAGGAGGCAGCATGAGGAAGAGCTGGCTGGTCGCCGTGACGACCTACCGGCAGAGAGTTCGTTCGACTGCATTCCTGGTGCTGACCTTTGGCCTGCCGCTGCTCATGGTGGCCGTGGGGGCCATCTCGATTCTGACCCAGATCCGCGGCGCATTGCCCCCGGTTGGGTACGTGGACCAGACGGGAGAGCTGACGACGGTGGAGACGGTACCGGTGGATGACGAGACCCTTAACTTGACGTCATACGCGAACGTCGAAGCGGCGCGGCAGGCCTTCACAAACGGGGAAATCGAGGGATATCTGGTCGTTCCCGAGGACTACCTCCAGGAGCAGGCCACCACACCCACGTTTTATGGCGAGGAGCGTCCGAATGCCAAGCTGGAGACCGGGTTGACGTCGTTCATGAGGCGGGCGCTGCTCCCGGATGCTGAGGAGTGGGCATTCGAGCGTCTCGACGATCCCTCCGACGTCACCTTCGTGGCCCGGGAGACCGGGGAAAGAGTGGAGCAGGGGGCGCCGCTATTCGTGCGGGTGGCCACGCCGGCCTTCCTAGCCCTCGTCTTTGTGTTGACGGTCTTCACCAGTGCTAACCAGATGGGCTCGGCTGTGGTGCGGGAGAAGGAACAGCGGGCGATGGAGATGGTCATCACCTCGCTTTCACCCCGCGAGCTGGTGGTTGGAAAGGTGCTGGGGATGACGCTGCTGAGCCTGACGCAAGTCGGGGTGTGGGTGATCGGTGCGGGCACGGCGGTTGGACTGGCTCTGTTCCGCACGTTGTCCATCCAAGACCTGAGTATCCCATGGTGGGCCTTGCTTTGGGCTGTCCTCCTCGGGGTACCGGGGTATTTCCTGTACGCTGTGCTGGGCGCGGGCCTCGGTGTCATCGCCGGAGACAAACAACAAGCGCGACAGCTGGCAGGGATGCTCGGTTTCCTTGGCATGGGACCTATGTACCTGATGGGCGCGATCATCAACAATTTGGGCGGTCCGCTCGGCGTTGGCCTGACGCTGTTTCCGCTGACGGGGCCAACGATTGCCCTGTTCCGGATGACGCTGTCCGAGGTGCCGACCTGGCAGCTGACTGCGAGTTTTGGGATCATCATCGTCAGTCTGGTCGTCAGCATCTGGACCGTGGCGCGTATCTTCCGGGCGGCGATGCTGATGTACGGGCAGTCGCTGAGGCCACGGCAGATCATCCGGGCGCTGCGTGAGGCGTAGGGAGGAAGAATGAGGAAAACGTTACTTGTCGCTCTGCGAGAGTTTCGACAGCGGGTGACCAGCCGGGGTTTCTTGTTTGGTGCCATTGGCACGCCGCTGATCCTCTTGGCGGTCTGGGCTTTTGGTGGCGGGTTCACTGTCGGCACGCCCGACGAGGAGCCTTTTCAGGATCTGGAGGAGGCTGCCTCGGAGAAGAGGGTCATCGGCTACGTCGATCGAGCGGGTTTGATTGAAGAGATTCCAGATCCGGCACCGAAGAATGGCTTCGTGTCGTACGATACCGAGGAGGCGGCCGAGACGGCGCTGGAGCAAGGGGACATTGAAGCGTACTACATCGTGCCTGAGGATTATCGGAAGACCGGTGAGATCGAGCGAGTGAGCCCACGCTTTCCCACGGCGCCCCCCGATGCTCAAATGTTCGACTGGGTCCTGGTGAACAACCTCTTTCCGGAGGCCGGTCAGGAGCATATCCGACGGCTGCGCCGGCCGTTCCGCGGGGCAGGGCCGGCCTTCGTCTCGACGACTGCTCCTGAGGAGGACGGGGGCGACGGCACGGGGATATCGATGCTCCCCTTCGTGGTCACTATCGCGGTGATGTTGCCGTTGTTCACCGGTGGGGGCTATCTGTTCCAGAGCCTGGCGCAGGAGAAGAGCAGCCGGGTCATGGAGATCCTACTTGTGTCGCTGCGTCCCCGCCAGCTCCTCACCGGGAAACTTCTGGGCCTGGCGGCGTTGATCGTCGTGCAGTACACGATTTGGGTCGCGTTTGCCGCTGTGGCGCTTGTCATCACCGGGCAGGGTGCGGGGCAACTCTTGGCCGGCATCCAGCTTTCTGCCACCGAGGTGCTGCTCGTCATACCTTATGCGCTGGGCGGCTTCGGGCTCTATGCGGCGTTGATGGCTGGAATCGGGGCCCTGACGGAGGACATGGAAGGCAGCCGCGGCTGGATCTTTGTCCTGACGCTGCCGATGACGATCCCGCTCTATTTGTGGACCGCCATCGCCAACGCACCCAACGGTCCGCTGGCATCGATTCTGAGTTTGTTTCCGTACTCGGCACCGGTGGCGATGCTGATGCGCATGACAGCGAGCACGGTACCGCCGTGGCAGCTCACAATGAGCTTGGGGCTTCTGCTAGTCGCCGTCGTCGGCACGATCTGGCTGATGGCACGTCTGTTCAGGGCGCAGACGCTCCTCAGTGGGGAGCCGCTGTCGCTGAGTCGTTTCTGGACGGCGCTGAGGGGCTGAGGGAGTCGCGCAGTCTCATGGACACGGACTGACGTCTCACTGGCCCTTTGCAGAGTTCCTTATCGTACGCTGCTGGCCCGATTCATCCCTGTGGTGAATCGGGCCTCACGTGAACAGGCACCTTTCCTTCATCGTCGTACTCGTTGACCTCTCCAACGCCATTCTCCCCAGACCGGGTCTCGAATAACCGCTGCAAGTTCCCGGCGCCACTCGCATCTGGGATGTCTCTTTGTTTTCTCCGATAGCCTGGTCGGCTGACCAGGTTCCAGACTACACGGCCGATCAGGATTAACCCTCCCCGGTTGATGGTTACCTCGCCTCGTTCCGCATGGTAACTTATGGACGATCTGGGGATTTGGTCCAGCCAACGCTTCCCAGAGACGATATCGGACGAATGGAGTGAGAGGAACAGAAAATGCAGATAGATCACATGGGGACAATGATCGCGGGCTTGCTGGCAGCAGTGGTGCTCGTCGTTTCGGCCAGTGGTTGTGCCTGGACGGTTAGAGCGGGGGAGCTTCAGACCGAGTCACGAACTGTGGAACTGGATGGCGCTGAGTCCGCCGAGGTCAGCCTGAAGATGGGCGCCGGGGGGCTGAACCTAGCTGGTGGGGCGGAGGAACTCGTCGAGGCGGAGTTCACGTACAACGTCGCCGACTGGCGCCCGACCATAGACTACGGCGTCCGTAGCGGTGGACAAGGTGTCCTATCAATCGAACAGCCCGAGGTCAAGAACATAGGACTCGACTCCTACCGCTACGAATGGGACGTGCGGCTCAACGATGCGGTGCCGATAGCGCTAGATGTAGCCCTGGGTGCCGGTGAGAGCGAGCTCGACGTAGGTTCACTGAGCCTGACCAACCTTGACTTGAAGGTAGGTTTTGGAGGGAGCGAGTTGGATCTGAGAGGGGAGCGGAAAGAGGATCTGGACGTGAATATCCGCGGCGGTGTCGGAGAGGTGACCGTGCTGCTGCCCAGCGATACGGGGGTGGAAGCGAGGGTGCGCGGCGGCCTGGGTGAGGTCGACGCAAACGGAATGATGCGTGACGGGGAGGTGTACGTCAATGAGGCATACGGGGAATCCGAGGCAACGATCACCCTGGACATTGAAGGCGGTGTTGGCGGTGTCCATTTGAAGGTCGCGGACTAGCATCCAATTGGGCATCGGATGATCGGGGCTGGCCCCTGGCCGGCCCCGGCGCCGTTCCCACTGACCGGGATGGCGTGAAGTGGGTGGATCATAAGGCATTGCGCATGATCGCGGAAGCTCACTGGAAGAGGCTATCGGGGGCGGAATAGAGAGGAGATCTTCATGTCTATCCAACACGTGTTCTGGAACAGCGAAGAGGACCGAGTTCGTGCCGGATGGCGCGTGCTCGTACAGACGGGGGCGTGGCTTGTCCTGCTGCTTATCGTGCAGACACTGCTCAACGGCTTCATTCTTGACGTCCTCATCCCTGACCCACAGGGTGCCAGTGTGGGGACGATACAGATCGTGAGGTCCGTGCTCCAGCTGGTGTCGCCATTGCTAATGGGGAGCACGGTCTGGCTTGCAGGCCGATACTTGGATAGACGTTCCCTCGCCGGATTCGGCCTGCATCTGGACGGGGCATGGTGGGGTGACCTTGGCTTCGGCCTGCTGTTGGGGGCACTGCTCATGACGCTCGTGTTCCTGGTCGAGCGCGCCGCTGGTTGGGTGCGAGTGACCGACTCCTTCGTGACGCTGGAGGGTGGGCTATCTTTCGTACCCGGTATCCTGCTTGCGCTGATCGGCTACGTGGCCGTCGGCATCGGAGAGGAGATGTGGAGCCGCGGTTACATCCTGACCAACCTGGCTGAGGGGTTCGAGGGTGGGAGGATGCGCCCAGCGGCAGCTATCGCTCTGGCAACCGTCCTTCAGGGGGCAATTTTCGCTCTGCTGCACGCTACCAACCCAAATGCATCCTTTGTGAGTACCTTCAACCTTTTCCTCATCGCCTTCCTACTGGCGCTCGGGTACATTTTGACGGGTGAGCTGGCGATCTCCATCGGCCTGCACGTCACCTGGAACTTCTTCCAGGGAAACGTCTTTGGGTTTCCCGTGAGCGGTGGTGCCAGCGCCCAGAGCTTCATCGGCACGGAACAGGCCGGGCCGACGCTTTGGACTGGCGGCGCCTTTGGGCCTGAAGCGGGGTTGATGGGCATTGGCGCTCTCCTGGTGGGCAGTCTACTTATACTCTTGTGGGTGCGACTGCGTCACGGCCACATCCAGTTGGATCGGGAGATCGCTGAATCGCCGGGCTCCGCTCCGTCGGGTCTCGAGCCGATGGCTGGGGCCCGATCTCGGACTGCGGACGCCTGAGCTCCACAGCTGGAGCGAAGAGGCTCCCCGGTTGGTCGTTGTGCCGAGGAGTCTCTCCTGTTCTAGGAGGGTGCGTTGGGGACGCCCAAGCCGAGTCCTCTCCAGCGACGCTCAACAGCGGCTGCATTGTTCATCGTCGTGGCGAGTGGGTGTGGCTTCCTGATGCGCAACGGGCCCGGTGCAGTCCGAGTCCCAGGCCGTCGAATTGGAGGTCGCGGGATCCTTTGCCGTCGATAGGGATGGGCTAGAGGTTCCCTTCACCCGTCAATCTCGGGGCAGCGGTCGACAGCACCTCCGCCCAGCTTGGCAGACCGACACGGGCCCCCAAATGGCGTATCTTCAGCGCAGCAGTGGCGCTGCCGATGTGAGCTGCAGCCTCCCAATCGAGTCCCCTCAGGCGTCCTGCGATGAAGCCAGCCGCGAAAGCGTCTCCGGCGCCTGTGGTGTCCCGTCTCTCAGGCGTCGGAATCGCTGGGATTTGAGTCAATCCGTCACCCGTGGCAAGCAGGGCGCCTTTGGCCCCACCAGTCCCCACGACCACCGCTGGCCCCTCCTCCAAGAGCGCGAGGATAGCCTGTGCGGGCGTGGAACGATCCGTCAGTGCGGCGGCTTCGCTACGGTTGACGAATAGAACGTCCACCAGCTCCATGACCGGCCTGAGTTGCGCTCGACCGACGGCCTGCGCCAGGCCTCCAGGTGCGTAAAAGACGGGAACGCCGGCTGCCCGGGCTCGCGCGGCCGCTCTCCTGGCGACCTCGGTGTGGCTTGGTCCGA
>Ga0207797_1003363_pt1 | contig 10691 bp, 10 predicted proteins | sample PRCRCaboRojoPR_6_FD_187275 | JGI IMG/M metagenome (GOLD analysis project Ga0207797, IMG submission 187275) | Marine sediment microbial community from Cabo Rojo, Puerto Rico - PR CR 10% Liquid 1 (SPAdes) | ecosystem: Environmental > Aquatic > Marine > Coastal > Sediment | place: Cabo Rojo, Puerto... | reverse complement strand
CTGGCTTAAGGCCGTGGCTCGCCCTTCGTCCTTCTGCTGCATGCCACCTCAGGTCAGAGCCAGGCGCTGCCAGCCTTCAGGATCGCTGCATTTGCCTTTGGGCCGAAAGGCCCGAGCCGCGATCCAGATCGAGCTTGCTTATCATCGTTCTCGAGGGATCTAGCTTCGGGCGTAGTGGCCCCAAGCCAAGATCCCGAGTTAGGTCAACGGCAGTGGCTGCGGAAACTATTCATACTGCCGCGCCGCCTCAGAGACGATCTCCACCCACTCCCACAGGCGCTGGGGCTCGCCGCGCACGGTCTCGATATCCTTCAACAGGATCTCCACCCGGCACCCGCGAAGGGCATCCAGCGCCCCGTGGATCTCTGAGCGAGCCCGCTCCGGTTCCCACACATCGCCAAACAACACCGCCGGATCGGGCTTCAGGGATATCACATAGTCCTGCCCCAGGACCTCCGCGGCCCTGGCCGGACTGGCGAAGGGGCTGACAGAAACCTTTCGTAGGTTAGGAATCCTCGTCAGCACCTCGAATTTCTCGTCCAGCGATTCGCAGCACCCGTAGTAGCTCAGGCCGAACCGCTCCAGCCACACCATCTCGTACTCGAGGGCGAACTCCGCGAAGCGATCGGGCGCCACCTTGCCGAAGAGCTGCGCCGTCGCCGCGCCCCAGATATCACCGCTGCTCACCGCCTCTGCAGGATCGGGCTGCGGCAGCTCATCCGCGTAACCGTAGCCGCCCGACCCGACCCGGACATTGGTGTTATTGGTAGCAAGCAACCCCAGCGCCTCGTACTGATCCAGCGCCGAGAGGTAGGCATCCGCCACCCGATCGATCAGAGCGTGGACGTAGCCGGGACGCGTCTGCATCGCGTCGAAGATGTCGCGGATGTCAGCGAATACGGCGATGTCATCCCAGGGTGCGAACCAGAACCCCGACGCCCCCCGGGGCTCTACGTCGATAATCCCCTCGAATACCTCGTCGTAAGCCTCGTAGAACGCCTCCGTCCTCTCCTCGTGGTGCTCAACCCGCGGATCCTGGATCTTCTCGATGTCATCCTCGTCCCATATCTGGAACGTGAACGGCTCGAAGAGCTCGTCGACCGTCCTTGACGACGACTGGCGCTCCGGATCGGTGATGGCGAAAAAGATCTCGTTGAACTGCGAGGGCGAGCGGTAGAGCGTGCTCTGCAGGTCCAGTGCCACGCCGATGCCGGAGTTGGAGATGATCTTCGGCGAGGGGATAACGGGCTCCACCACCATGTCGGCCTGGAGGTGCTCCCACTTGTAGAGCTCCATACGCAGCATGCTCTCGATTCGCTTGGAGAAATCGGAGGAGGTGCGCAGGGTCAGCTCATCCTCGATCTCCATCTCGCTCCAGGGAATCTCGTTGATCCAAACCAGGGGCCGGGTCTCCTCCAACCCATTCAGCCGAGTCCATTCCCTGGCCCGCTGCTCTTGCACGGGAAGGCCAGCGATCTCCGCGTAGCGCCGTCCGAGCTCCCGCAGGACGCGTCGGTCCTCATCCCTCACGTGAATCGGACAGTCGGTCTGGAGGGTGCTAGCACGGTGAATGTAGCATGGAACATCGTAATTCTGGTCGTGTAGCTCAAACAAGGAGGGCCTCCTTAGTGTCTTCAAGCGCCGCGGCCCTAAGGCCAGGGCTGGGCATCCAGCCAGGAGCCCCGCGCGCATAGCGGCCGAGATGAGAGCCGGGCTCTGGGAGCGGCTTCAGGCATTAGGCGAGCGCGTCGATGGCCGCGACGAGTTCCTCTTCTGCCACGCCGCCGGCTATCCAGCGATCCTGCAGATCGCGCAGGGCCCGGACGGTCGTCTCTTGGACCACCTCGACGTCGTCGTACGTAATGGGCTGGTCCATTGGCACCGAGCGGCCGAGCCGGGCGCTCTTCGCCAGACCGATGGGGAGGAGCCGCTCCTGCCGCGCCGTATCGTAGGTGTCGATCAGGCTATAGAAGGTCGAGCCGCCGATCCCATCCAAAGCCTCGCCCGGCTCCAGATCCCGCTTGGCAACAGCGAAGACCTCGGAGACGAGCGCATCGCGAGGTGCCATATTCGACCGGCCGCGGATGGCCAGCATCGCGCACGTCAGCGGCACCTCGATGCTGCAGAGGTGGTAGGGGCGGAAGAGCGTGTAGTAGGGACCATCCCCCATGTCGCGGAGCACCATCGCCTCCAGTAGCCGCGGATGATCCGTGCGCACCACCAGGAATACGCCCGGTGCGACCTTCCCGACGCCGTAGTCCACCACACCCATCTGGCTCAAGATGCCGCCGTCCTCCTCCAGGCAGAAGACCCGCTCCAGTATCTCGCGGTGGGTCACCGGTCCGTGCATGCCGCGCACGTCCGGCACCAACCCCGTGGCATTGGAGACAGCGGCCATCTCGATCATCGTCTTGCTGCCGTCGACGAACTCAATCAGCATATTGGGGTTCAGACCCCGCCGCGCGGCCTCCTCCGCCCACGCCGGATCAGTGGGCCTGGCGTGGCGGTCGAGCGGGTTATTCTTACCTTTACCGACGGCGACCACAGTGAACCCCAGGCCGTCCGCGAAGTCATAGAGCTCCTGACACGCCGCCGGCTCGTCGCCTGCGGCCAGCGCGTACAGGACGCCCTTTTGTTCGGCATACCAACGGAGTAGCGGTCCCACCGTAATATCGGTCTCCACATTCATCATCGCCAGGTGCTGGCCCTTGCGGGCCGCCTGCAATGCTGCCCGGGCGCCGACGTCGGGGACGCCCGTCGCCTCCAGCATCACGTCAACCTGGCCCATCCCGGTGATGACCTCGTAATCCTCGGCAACGACCAGGCGGTCCCCGGCCACGGCTTCGTCCGCCTCCCCGGGGTCTTGAGCGACCACGACATGACCCTCTACCTCTCCGATGGCATACGCATCCTTGGCCCGCTGGAGATCGATGTCGACCACGGCAACGACATCGACACCATCCATCATCTTCGTCGTCGCCACCACGTCCGTGCCCATCTGCCCGGCGCCCACCACACCAACCCGCACCGGCCGGCCCGCGGCCTCACGGGCCTTCAGATCCTCATTCAGTCCGATCATATCAGGTCAATCCTCTGACGCTTCCACCACCAGCTTCAAGCCCTCTCCGCTGGCAGCGACCTGGAACGCGCGGTCGATCTCAGCGAGAGGGAACGTGTCCGTCACCAGCAGGTCCGCCGGGATGAGCCCGCGGTCGAGGAGGTCGAGGGCCATCGCGTGGAACGTCGGATGGTAGGAGAACGCGCCCACGACCTCGATCTCCCCGTAGTGTATCTTATTCCCATCCAGCTTGGTCATCGGATCGGCCTTGGGCAGCCCACCGAACAGGACGACGCGTCCGCCCTTCCGGACGATCTCCACGGCCTCCGTCTGGGTTGCCGCTACCGGGTTTGCGCAGATCACGATGTCGGCCCCCACCCCATCGGTGAGCGCCCGCACCCGCTGGTCCAAATCCTCATCAATGGGATCGACGACGGCGATGGGTCGGAAACGCTCTGCCATTTCCCGCCTTTCAGGCACCGGCTCCGAGACAATGGCCCGGGCTCCGCGCGCCCTTGCCACCGCTACGTGAAGGCAGCCGATCGGTCCCGCGCCCATAACGACGACGATGTCCTCGGGGCTGGTGCACGCCTTATCGTGGGAGGCCAATACGGAGCTGCTCGGCTCGGATAGTGCCGCATCGACGAAAGAGAGGCCGTCCGGGATCCGGTGGACCACGCCCCTTTCCAGGACTTCGCCGGGCAGCACCATCTTCTCGGCAAAGCCTCCGGGATAGCCCGGGGTAATACCCACCAGACGCAGGTCGTCGCACAGATTGTACAGCCCACGCTCACAGTAGTAGCAGCTCCCGCAGTGCACGTCTGGAGCAATGGCCAGCCGGTCGCCCGGCGCGAACCGGCTCACTGCGTCACCGACAGCCTCCACCACGCCGGCCGCCTCGTGGCCCGGGACAACGCCCTCGACACCCTCCGGCGGGCCCTCCTTCCAGCGTCTGAGATCCGAGCCGCAGATGCCCGTCGCCCTGACCTCGAGAATCAACCCGTCGTCAGGGAGCGCCGGGTCAGCGATCTCGCGTATCTCCAGCTCCCTGGGCCCTACCAAGAATGCAGCCTTCATCAGTTCCCTCCAGTCCAATACTGTCGTAGCCTTGGGTCTGCCCGATCGAGCCGGGAAGACCACCGTCACCTTCGTCTCTAACAGGCCCAGTCACGAGTTCTCGCCTGCAGCCGCATCAGTTTCTTCCAGCTTCTTTCCCACCGCCCCGCTCGGGTGCGTCTCCCCAGAGGCGTCGCGCGAGTACCCCCGCGCTACCAACAGGTGGCCGTAGAGCACATCCCCGGCCGCAGGGTTGACAGGTGTGCTGCCCTTGGCGATCATGCCGTATGGGTCGACACCTTCCGGCGCGCGGACCTGACAGACGGCATCGCTCAGCTCGGCCAGGGGCGACACGCAATTCTAAGTCTGCGCAACTACCTTCGCTCCTCGCCGCCGCGCGATCCCAGCCAGATCGTTCACCTCCGCGGTCTGGCCGCCCTGCGATATGGCGAAGACGACGTCCGTCTCGCGGATAGCTCCGGATCGACCGTGCTTGCTGTCCACGGCATCGATGCACAGCGCCGGTGTTATACTACACGAAAGTAGGTGGGCGAAGCGCTGGGCCACGGCGTGCGATGTCCCCGCACCAGTCACCCCGATGTGCCCCTCGCAGCTAGTCATCAACGCCACCGCCTCGGACAGACCAGGTCCGATTTCCCCGGCCAAAGACTGAACGGCCCGACTCTCCTTCTCCAGGAGATCCCGGGCCTGCTGCGCAAGGTCTCTGGGCTGCATCGCGATTTCCACTCCTAGTCCGACTGCTTCTCGGCTATCAGCGCGGCTGCGGTCCGGTGGTCTGTGACGAGCACATCCAACCAACCTCCTCGCAGCGCCGCACGGATGACGTCGAGCTTCCGCCGTCCGCCGGCCACCCCGATGACGCGCGATATTGACCTAAGCTGCTCCAGGGTCAGGCCGATGATCCGGTCGTTGATCTCCAAGTCCACGGGCCTCCCATCCCCGTCGATGTGCCGCAGCACCACGTCCCCCACCGCTCCTGAGGTTTCCAGCGCCGCAAGCTCATTCTGACTGATAATCGTACCGTCGCGCACAAGGACCGAGTCCGGCGACGGCACACCCAGGCCGACGATGCAGACGTCTGCCCGTGCCGCAGTCGCAATCGCCTTGGAGATCTGTCGATCCGACTTGAGCGCCTCCGCGGCGGCGCGCGAGGAGACGATACCCGGCGCCTCCAGCGGCACCAGATCCGCGCCGAGCTTCCGCGCGAAGCGGCGGGCCAGCTCGGACGAATGCTCGAGCACGTCGACGGGACCGAGTCCCCCGTTCACCTGGACGAGCTTGAGGTCCGGCCACGACCGCGTCGGCAGCGCTCGCGCGACCGCCGACATCGTCCGCCCCCAGGTGATGCCCACAACCTCGCATCCCGAGATATTCCGCAGAATGCACGCCACCGCGGCCGGGGCCAGCTCGCGCGTGAGCACATCCTGGTCGTGCTCGTCGGAGACCTGGACCACCACAGCCTCGTCCAAGCCCCACGCCTGCTGGAGCTCTCGCTCCAACTCAGCGGTCGCGCCGGGCGGCGGGACGACGGTGATGTTCACCACGCCCTCCTGGCGGGCCTCCGTAAGCATGCGTGAGACAGTGGAACGGGAGATGCCGAACCGCTCGGCAATTTCCTTCTGAGTGGCGCCGTCGGTATAGTAGGCTACCGACACCTTGTAGAGGAAGCGATGAGTTTCTGGGCTGATGGGCATAGGGTGCTCCCTGAGGTGTTGCACTTTCGTGACAGCGTTCACATTTGTGCAATTATACGTATGGGAGCCCTCCTGTCAAGAGCCATTACCATCGGAAGCCCCATAGCCGAATCTGCTCACGCCCAGCATCGGTCCACTCCCCCTTTTGCACCGCCAAGTCGGTGCTCGTGTCGGAGGCTCCTCAAGCTGGTTACGCACTCACAAATTGACACGTCGAGTCCCTATGGTATAGTCGGCCGCCACAGGCTGGTGGCCGCTCAGCGTGGTCAACGCGATCGGGGCGACCTCAGCCGCCGTTTGATGCTTCGATCTACCACGGGAGGAACCCATGAACCTGAAAGCCAGCGTAGCCATCGTCACGGGCGCCAGCCGGGGTATGGGGCGCGCCATCGCCAAGCGACTTGCCCAAGAGGGTGCCCGCGTCAGCCTCGTCTCGCGCACAAAAACGGACCTCGAAAGCGTCGCTACCGCCATCCGCGACCAGGGGGGCGAGGCCTTGGTGGCAGCCGCCGATGTCACCGACCGCCTTCAGGTTGAGGCCATGGTGGAGGCTACTGCGGACCATTTCGGCCGAGTTGACGTGCTGGTCAACGCCGCTTTCTGGGGCCCGCCGGCCAGCCTTGAGGAGACGACCGAGGAGTTTTGGGACAAGACCCTCGATGCCTGTCTCAAAGGCCCCTACCTCTGCACCCGGGCCGTCTTCCCTCTCATGCGTGAGCAAGGAGGCGGGCGCATCGTCAACATCGGGTCTCAGGCCGGCAAGGTGGGCGAGGACAATCGCACCGCATACTGCGCCGCCAAGTGGGGCCTTGAGGGGCTGACAGCCGCGCTCCGCGAGGAGATGCCCAAGTACGACATCCGCGTCCAACTGATCTCCCCTGGGGCCACGGACACGTCCTTCTGGGAGCCCTACGGGCTCTCAGGAGAGACCGTCGAGCGCATGATTCCACCGGAGGCCATCGCCGAGACGGTCGTGTACGCCCTCACGCTGCCTGATCAGGTGCTCGTCAGCGACGTCTCGGTCTGCAATTACCGCGACCCCTTCGCGGGCAAGTCATCGCCCTTCGCGGACGAGTGATCCATCCCCCGCTGGTCATTGGCAGCATCGGGCCAAACCGGAACCACCGGCCCTCCTAGGTCGCTTCAGGAGGGCCGCTAGCCCCCGCTAGGAACCCGGAGACACACCGAAACTGCGGCGCCCTACCGTGGCGCAAGGCCTCGGCAGTCTTCCGGGAGCGTGCCCCGCGTCGCACCTTCTGGCATCCCCTCAGAGATTAGCTCCCCCCATCGTGGGCGAGACAGTGCCCACGTCCTGCCACCTAGAACGTGCCACCGCACCCACCGGCCTCTCCCGATTCCGGCCCGGAGAGGTCTCACGTTCGAATGTTGACAAATGGTATTGACATTCGTCACCGGATCTGGTATACTGGCTGTCAGCAATTTACATCCTCGGGTCTCCACGACCAAGACGTGAGGATGCCGCCACATCGTCCGATAGCCAACCAGGAGTCCGAATGCCCCCTTGTACCATCGATCTCTCCGCACCTATTGAGCTTTCTCACACCTGTATTCCCGAGAAGGAGGAATACCGGATGGAGATCGACACCCGTTTCACCGAGGAGTGGCCGCAGTTCGCCCAGTACGAACGGGCCGACGACGCCTGGTACGTCATCTCCGAGGTCACCTTCAACACCCACTGCGGGACGCACATCGAGTTCCCTTACCACCACGTTAAGGATGGCGCGGACGCGGCCCAGTTTCCGGCCAAACGGCTGGTCGGGCAGGGGATCGCGCTGGACATATCGCCCTGGCGGGCGAACAACACCCGCATCACCCTCGAGGACCTGCAGGACGTGGCGCAGGATCGGATCCGCCCTGACGATCACGTCTTCTTCTATACCGGCAACGACGAGTATTACTACACCGAGCGGCAGCATGATCGCCCGTGGTTCACCACCGACTGCATCGAGTGGCTGGTGGACCGTAAGATCGGCCTGATGGGCGTCGACACCTCCGGTCACGAAGTGCGGGGCGATGACGGTGTTTCGGTCCGCGGTCAGCCGAACCACGAGCTGCTGCTCAGAGCCGGCGTCCCTCTGGTCGAGTATCTAACCCATCTCGATCGGGTGCTGGACAGCCGCTTCGCCAGCTTCGTGCTGCCCGTAAAGATCGCCGGAGCGGACGCATTTCCGGTGAGGGTGGTCGCCTTCGAGTTGATCGATCCACAACCTAGCTTCTAAGGAGTACCATTTATGACCAGCCAGATCGACGTGACTCCGGTCGACATCGGCGAGCTCGATGACAAGCTCGTGCTCCAGATGTACCGGAGGATGTGCGAGGCTCGGGAGTTCGAGGAGCAGCTCTACTACCTCTTCTTGACCACAGACATGCCGGGTACGATGCACCAGGCGACGGGCCAGGAGGCGGTACCGGTCGGGGTCTGCACCGCACTCGGCCCCAACGACTACGTGACAAGTACCCACCGCGGCCACGCGCACTGCATCGCCCGCGGCGTCCCCATAGACGGGATGATGGCCGAGATGTTCGCCAAGCGCGAGGGCGTATGCCACGGCATGGGTGGGTCTATGCACCTGGCGGACTTCAGCCGAGGAATGCTGGGGGCTTTCGCCATCGTTGGCGCCGGCATCCCCATAGCAACCGGTGCAGCGTTCTCCGCCAGGGTCCGCAAGTCCCGGCAGGTCGCCGTGGCCTTCTTCGGAGACGGGGCCACGAATGAGGGCGTCTTCCACGAGTCGCTCAATATGGCCTCACTCTGGCAGCTCCCTGTCATCTACGTCATTGAGAACAACCAGTTCGCCCTCTCGATGCGAGTCCAAGAGTCCTCGGCCCGGACGGATTTGGCTGGGCGCGCCTGCGCGTATGATATGCCCGGCGTCACTGTGGACGGCAACGACGTGACCGCCGTCCATCGAGCCACGCGCCAGGCTGTCGAGCGGGCTAGGACGGGCGACGGACCGACGTTGATCGAGGCGCAGACGTACCGCATCCGCGGCCACGCCCGCTTCGAGCCTGCCGAATACCGTAGTGATCAGGAGGTGGAGGCCTGGAAGGAAGCCGACCCCATCGAGCGTCTGGGGCGCGCCATGGTGGCAGGCGGCGTCGCCACCGAGGACCGGCTCGACGGGATCCGCGCGGACGCGGCCTCGACCGTCGAGGCCGCCATCGAGTACGCCGAGACCTGCGAGGATGTCGGACCCAAGGACTATCTGCGCTATATTCTGGACGAGACGAGCACGGAGGGAGTCAACGAATGCGCTCACTGAGCATGGCAGCCGCGATCCGCGAGGGGATCCTGCAGGAGATGCGCGCCGATCCCAACGTGGTCCTGTTGGGCGAGGACGTTGGCAAGTTCGGCGGCGCCTTCCACGTCTCCCACGGCCTCCTAGAGGAGTTCGGCCCCGATCGGGTGTGGGACACGCCCATCTCCGAGGCCGGGTACACGGGCATCGGCATCGGTGCCGCAGTCACGGGACTCCGGCCCATCGTAGAGTACCAGTATCTAGACTTCGTCTTCTGCGCGATGGACCAAGTTGTCAACCAAGCCGCGAAACTCCGCCTGATGTCCGGCGGTCAGGCCAGCGTTCCTCTCGTCTTCCGAGGTCCGCAGGGTGCCACAGGGCGGGCTGCCCAGCACTCCCAGAGCGTCGAGGCCTGGTTCATGCACACCCCCGGCATGAAGGTCGTCACAGCCTCGACGCCGTACGATGCCAAGGGTCTGATACTCAGCGCCATCCGGGACAACAACCCCGTCCTCTTCATCGAGCATAAGCTCCTCTACGGGGCAGCCTCCCCTGGGGGTGGCAAAGCCCTCTCAGCGAGGGCGGTTTCCGACATCGGCACCGACGTGCCGGAGGAACCGTACACCATCCCCTTGGGCTGCGCGGACGTCAAGCGGGAGGGTACGGACGTCACGGTCATTGGCACGCTGCTTATGCTCCATCGGGCGCTCTTCGCCGCGGAGCAACTCGCCGAGGAGGGCATCAGCGTGGAGGTTATCGATCCCCGTTCGCTGGTGCCGCTGGACATGGAGACGATCGGGGACAGCCTGGCCAAGACCCACCACGCCGTCATCGTCTCGGAGGACGTCACCCGGGGCGGCGTCGCTGCGGAGATGATCGCGCGCATCACCGAGCAGGCTTTCTACGAGTTGGATGCGCCGATCAAGCGCGTCTGCGCGGCTAACACACCCATACCCTTCGGGCCCGCCTCGGAGCGTGACGCCATACCGCAGACCGAAGACGTGGTCCGGGCGATTCGGGATGTCTTGGGCGGCTGAGGGGGGAGCAATGGCTACCAGGATTATCGTTCCACACTTGGGAGAATCGATCACCTCGGCCACGCTCGTCACCTGGTTCAAGGCAGTCGGGGACCAGGTTGAGCGCGGGGAGGAGCTGGGGCTCATCGAGACCGACAAGGCCACCATGCCCCTGGAGGCACCGAGAGACGGCGAGGTGCTGGCCATCTTGGTGGACGAGGGCACAGAGGTCGGCATAGGCGAGCTCCTTGGCGCTATCGGCAAGCCCGGCGAGGCATGGAGTCGAGTCAAGACGTCACCACCCCCCCGTGCCCAGGAGCAGAAAGACGAAATGGAAGAAAGGCCGGGCCCCGGCGACCAGCGGCCTCAGGAGCCGGCCCGGAGGGCGCGGCGGCGCCGCGTCTCGCCACTGGCCAGACGGCGCGCAAAGGAGCTCGGCGTAGATATCGACGCTGTCTCAACGGCGTCCGGCAGCCGCGTCAAGGTCGACGACGTGGAGCGATTCGCGGAGCAGGCGGACGCTGCCCTATCGCACCAAGTCGAGCTGAGCGGACTGCGGCGCATCGTCGGTGAGCGTATGCTAGCG
>Ga0207797_1003362_pt1 | contig 10691 bp, 10 predicted proteins | sample PRCRCaboRojoPR_6_FD_187275 | JGI IMG/M metagenome (GOLD analysis project Ga0207797, IMG submission 187275) | Marine sediment microbial community from Cabo Rojo, Puerto Rico - PR CR 10% Liquid 1 (SPAdes) | ecosystem: Environmental > Aquatic > Marine > Coastal > Sediment | place: Cabo Rojo, Puerto... | reverse complement strand
ACCGAACGCCTCGGTCTTGGGTCGTACGTCGTGCAGCACGTCCTCGACGACCAGCGGGTGGACCCCAAAGGCCTCTGCCGCCTCCTCGAGTTCAGGCCGGCCGGCGTCGGTGACCCGGACCCACGTCGTCCCCGCGGCCTCGCGGGCGGCCCGCAGGTCTTCGTACGACTCGACCCCACGGTCGGCGCTGTAGACGGCCGCACGGATCATCGTCGGCCCTCCGAGAGCGCCCGACCGCCACCGACCGACAGGAGTGCGAGGCCCACCATCAGCCCGGTCAGGCTGAACGCCCGTCCGGGGTAGGCGGCGACCACGCCGACGGCGTAGCCGACGCCACTCAGTACGGTCAGCGACAGCCCGGCGACCAGCGTCCCGTTCATACGACGCGGGCGGCCGGGGGAGACAAAACGGTTCCGCGGGGGTGGGTGTGGGGCCGGCGTCAGGAACTCTCGTGTTCGATGCCCGAGAGCAGGGTGTCCACGGCCTGCTGCTCGCCGTCGAGTCGCTGCGGGTAGACGGCGATGCCGACGACGAAGTCGTCGCCGTCCCTCGTCTTGACGATGTGGAGGTAGACGTCGACTGACTGTCCGGCCCGTGTCTCGGCCTCGGCGCTGAACTCCGAGACGGTCGCCTCCTCGTCGAGCACCGTCTCGGTCCGGTCACCCTCGAACTGGACGTTTCGGACGGTCCTGTACTCCGACTGGAGCTGCTGGGCGAGTTCGCGGTCGGTGCGGTCACCCAGTGGGTTGAACGTCTGTCCCGCCACCGCCACCGCTGGGGAGGAGACGACGGTCATCCGGGCGAGCGGCTGCGAGTTCCCGAGGAGCGACACCGACCGCTGGTACTCCGCGACGTGGTTGGTCACGCTAACGTTGCGGCTTTGTCCGCCCACACTGAACGTCCGATTGACGACCTGCGTGTCGTCGACGGCCTGCTCGTAGCCGGTGTCGCTGCGTGCCTGCTCGGAGACGCTCACGTCGTTCGCGGCGAACGTGAGCGCGCTCTGTCCGGTGAGGAAGCCGATACACCCGCTCGATACCACCAGCACGACGAGGAGGGCGACCGCTAGCTGCCGTCTCATGTGTCGAGTCGGGGTACCCGCGCTCGCGAAAAAAGTCCTCTGGCCGAGGACAGGACGTGGCTCACCGGTGATACCGGCTCAGAGCCGGAACGTCGGTCCGTCGTCGGTGTCCTGCACCTCGATCCCGAGGGCCTCCAGGTCGTCACGCAACGCGTCTGCGCGGTCGTACTCGCCGGCCTCGCGGGCGTCCTCGCGGAGCGAGAGGACCAGTTCGACGAGGTCACCGACGAGTACGTCGCCCTCGCTCTCGCCGGCGAAAGAGAAGCCGAGGACGCCCTCTCCGAGTTCCTCGTACGTCTCGACGGCCCGCTTCAGGCCACGGTAGTCGTACGCGTCGCCCGCGTCAACGTGTCGGTTGACCGCAGCCCCGAGTTCGAGGAGCGCGGTCAGCGCGCCACGGGTGTTGAAGTCGTCGTCCATGGACGCGGCGAAGGAGTCCCGGGCCTCGCTCACGGCCGCTCGGAGGGCATCGTCGGCGACCTTCGTGTGTGCGTCCACCGAGTCGAGGGCGTCGACGGCCCGGTCGTAGCCGCGCGACAGTCGGTCCCAGCGCTCCTCGGCCTCGGCGATGGTCGCCTCGGAGTACGTCTGACGGGTGTTGTAGCCCCCAGCGAGGAAGAACGACCGGAGGACGTTCATGCCGAGTTCGCGGAGCGCGTCGCTCACGGTGAAGAAGTTGCCCAGCGAGGAGGACATCTTCTCGCCCTCGGTCTCCAGCAGGGCGGTGTGGAGCCAGTAGCGGGCGAACGTCTCGCCCGTCGCGGCCTCGCTCTGGGCCACCTCGTTCTCATGGTGCGGGAACACGAGGTCCTGTCCGCCGACGTGAATGTCGATGGTCTCGTCGAGGTGAGTCATGCTCATCGCGGAGCACTCCACGTGCCAGCCGGGCCGTCCCTCGCCCCACGGCGAGTTCCACGTCTCGCCGGTGGGCGTGTCGTCCAGCTCCGGCGCGTCCGCTTTGCGGTGTTCCGCGACGGCCTCCGGGGAGACGCCTCCAGCCTTCCAGAGCGCGAAGTCCTGCGGGTGGCGCTTCTCGGCCCGTTCGTCGGCCTCGCCCTGTGCCTCGAGTTCCTCGAGCGTCTGGTTCGAGAGTTCGCCGTACCGCTCGAACGTGGTCACGTCGAAGTAGACCGAGCCGTGGGACTCGTAGGCGTACCCCTGTTCCATCAGTCGTTCGACGAGTTCGATTATCTCGGGGACGTGTTCGGTGACCCTGGGGTAGACCTCCGCCCGCTTCAGGTTCAGCCCGCGCATGTCCTCGATGACCGAGGCGAGGTAGTGGGTCGCCACCTCGGGTTCGGAGTCGCCCACCTCGCCGACGCGGGCGACGATCTTCTCGTTCACGTCGGTGACGTTCTCTACGTGCCGGACCTCGTAGCCCGACTGTTCGAGCCACCGGTGCATCACGTCGACGTGGACCCACGACCGGGCGTGCCCGAGGTGGGCATCGTCCGAGACCGTCAACCCGCAGTAGTAGAGGAGCACCTCGTCGGGGTCCGCCGGTTCGAAGACCTCGCGTTCGCCCGTCCGGGTGTTCGTCACGCGCAGCGACATGGTCCGTGGTTGTCGGGGTCGGTGTTTCAACTGTTCGGAAGCGCGTCGTTACGCGACCGTGTGCTCCACGTATCGCAACGCGTCAGGGCCGTCCCGGCGGTTCACGGCCACGACGAGGACGCCGTCCGTCGCCCCCGCCGCACCGACCGCGACCCCCTCGGCGTCCAGTCTGGCGACGACGTGCGCGAGCGTCACGGGGTCCACCCCGTCGCCCGTGGCCATGATGGCCGTCAGGTCGCCGCCGCCGGGCGCGAGGAGGGTGTCGGCGACACGGAGGAGTGCGGCGTCCGGGTCGTCGGTCGGTCCGAGGCCCAACTGCATGTTCACGCGGACGCGCCCGTCGGGGGCCGGCGAGTCGTACGCGGGGAGGTCCTCGGCGTACCGCCGGAGCGCCGCGGCGACGGCCTCCTGTTCGCCCACGTCGAGGAACCGTGCGGCCGCGGTGTAGTTGCAGACCCCGGCCCGGAGCGCGTCGCGGAGGAAGGGGTTGGCCCGGACGGCACGGCGGGTGTCGGCAGCGACGGTCATTGGTGAGTGCCCGGGTCGGACGGTGTTAAACGGACGGGAACCGGCCGTGAGTACGGACCCAGTGGGAAGACGGTCGGCTCTCCCGTCAGGGCGTCCCGACTCCGCTCAGGTGTGGGAGCGGTCCCGCTCCGTCATCGGTGGGTCGGACGGGACGTCCGCGACTCCGGGGCCCGCATCCAGTTCGACCGCGACACCCGCCAGGCCCACCACCCTGCCGTCACCGTCCCTGACCGGGTCGACGGACAGGTCGTACGTCGTGGAGCCACTGGGCGGGTCGTATGACACGCGCCGTCTGACCGGTCGCCCCGTCTCGAGCGCCTCGCGCTTGGGTTCGAGGATGGTCTCGGCTGCCGCCGCCGGGAGGAGTTCGTCGTCCCGCAGACCAACCACGGCGTCGCTGTCGAAGTCCGGGTGGGGGTTGCCGACCCACGTGTACCGGAGGTCGGTGTCGAGACGGAAGGCGACGACGGGCGACTCCCGGAGCGCCATGTGGAAGTGCTCCCGTTCGGTGCGCAGTTCGTCGAGCAATCGTTCACGCGCCAGACTCGCACGGTGACGTTCGACGACGTTCGACACCCGGTGGGCGAGGAGTGTGAACTGTTCCGGACGGGCCTGCTTCTGGAGGTACTCGTCGACACCGGCGGAGATCGCGGCGCTGGCGATGTGTTCGCTGCCCTGCCCCGTGAACAGGACGAACGGAAGGCGGCCGTGTCGCGCCCGCACCACCTCCAGCAGTTCGAGGCCGTCCAGTCCCGGCATGTCGTAGTCGGAGACGACACAGTCGAACTCCTCGCCCGCGAGTCGGTCGAGTGCCGCCGCGCCGGTGGCCACCGTCTCCACGTCGAAGCGGTCCGACTCACGCTCTGGCGACGCCGCTGCCAGACGCCCGAACGATTCGTCTTCGCCGACGTGGAGAAGCCGCACGGCCGACACTGTCATCTCATAAATCGGGGGCCGTTCGAGGGCATAACCGTTCCGGCGGTCAGTCGGCCGCTGCGGGCGGCCCGGACCCGAGTCGCCACCCACGCATGAACGCCGCGCAGACGCCACCGACACCGAGGCCGAAGGGGATGGCCGCACTGCGCACGAGGAGGACCGCCGCGGTGGCCGGGACGACGGGGACCCCGACCACGACCGCGATTGCCCCACTCAGGAGCACGTCGTACGCTCCCAGACTCGCCGGAATCGGGACCACGCTGGCGGCTTGCGGCAGCGGGACGAGGACGACGATCGGGAGGAGCGCCGCTGTCTGGCCGGTTCCCCCGAGCGCCACCCAGAGTGCCGTCGCGGTGAGCAACTGTTCGACGAGCCCACCGAGCGCGACGAGTCCGAGGAGGCCCGGGCGCCCGCGGAACTCCCCGACGCGACGTTGCAGGCGCCGGACCGCACCCGCGACCGTCGCCCTGTCGTGGGGTTCCTCGCGGTAGAGACGTGAGACGCGGGCGACGACGGGAGTGAGGACCGCCACGGTGCCACGGGCGAGGACGGACCGGAACGCCACCAGCAGGAGCCCCACCACGACGACCGCTCCGAGAGCCCCCGCGAGGACGTAGAGTAGCGAGCGGGTGTTCGCCTGTCCCGTCAGCACGGCCAGACCGAGCGTCCCGGAGAGGAGGAGCTGTGCCCCACTCTTGACGTACTTCGCCACCCCGCGGACACCGAGCGCCTCGCTGTAGCTCGTCCCGGTGGTCGCGCCGATGAACTGGGCCATGATGGGCTCGGAACTCACCGGGCCGGCGGGACTCAGGATGTCGAAGAAGTCGCCTGCGAGTGCGAACTGGACGCTCTGGGGGCCCGAGAGCCCACCGTTCAGCGGTCGGACCGAGGCCCAGACGCCGATGCCGTCCGCGAGCCCCTCCAGCACCACGAGCAGGACGACGAGTGCGAGCGCAGACAGCGTGACGGCCGCCGCCCGGTCGAGGACGTCACCCACACCGACGGTGTGGAGGTAGACACCGAGACCCAGCGCCCCCAGCCCGACGCCGGCGAGGAACCGGAGGAGTCGTCGCACGTTCCTCTGGTCGCGGCTCCGATAAAAAAGGACTCCGGACGTATCCGTACACGCGCCGGCGCCGAGAACGTATCAACTCACCTTTATGTCCTCGAACGTCCATCCGGGTCCTCACACTGAACCATCGGTGAACCCACAATGGCTACGATCACACCACGCATCGACGAGCGACGTATCGGCGAACTCGGAAACTCGGTCGCCGGGACCGTCATCACACCCGAGGACGCCACGTACGACGAGGCACGGGCGCTCTGGAACGGCCGGATCGACCGCCACCCCGCGGTCATCGTCCGGGTCGCCTCGGCGCAGGACGTCGTCGCCACGCTGGCGTTCGCGCGTGACCTCGACCGTGAGATAGCCGTCCGCGGTGGCGGCCACCACGTCAGCGGCAGTGCCATCGTCGACGACGGTGTCGTCGTCGACCTCTCCGACCTGACCGACGTGACCGTGGACGTCGACGCCCGAACCGTCCGGGTCGGCGCCGGCGCCCGCGTCAGCGACGTCCTCGGCGCGACGCAGGAGCACGGCCTCGCCGTCGCCTGCGGTAGCGCCGCGCACAACGGCATCGCAGGGTCGACGCTCGGTGGCGCCATCGGCTGGGTCCGACGCGAGCACGGCCTCGGCGCCGACGGCCTCCGCTCCGTCGAGCTCGTCACCGTCGACGGCGACATACTCACGATCAGCGAGACCGAGCACCCGGACCTGTTCTGGGGACTGCGTGGCGGCGGCGCGAACTTCGGCGTCGTCACCGGCTTCGAGTTCGACTGCTTCGAACTCGGCCCCGAGGTGGCCGTCGCCCAGCCGATTTACGCGGCACCCGATCAGGAGACCATCATCGAGGTGCTCGAGGGCTACCGCGAGTTCGTCGCCACGGCGCCCGAGGCCGTTACCTCGATGGCCATCGTCACGTCGGTCCCGCCGCTCCCGTTCGTCCCCGCTGAGGCCCACGGCGCCCCCATCGTCATGGTGTACGCCGCGTACGCCGGCGACCCGGCCGCGGGCGGGGAGGCGATGCGACCCCTCCGGGAACTCGGCGAGGTAGCGATGGACATGAGCGACCGGATGCCGTTCGTCGCGCTCCACGAGATCGCCAACGAGCTGTTCCCCGTCGGGAACCGGTACTCGTGGCACTCGGTGTACGCGTCGGAGATGTCGGACGACCTGCTCGAGCGGGTCGCCAGAGCCGGCGTCACCCGGCCCGGGACGGAGGACAGCGTGACCGTCTGGCACCTCGGCGGTGCCATCTCGGACGTCGCCAGCGAGGACACCGCGTACGCGTGGCGCGACGCGGAGTTCCTCGTCTCCGTCAAGGCCGGCTGGCGTGACCCGGCCGAGGACGCGGACCACCTGAAGTGGGCCGAGGACACGTGGTGGTCCCTGCGGGAGTCGGCGGCGACACTCGAGGCGTTCTATCCCGGGTTCCCCGGATTCGTCTCGGGCGACGAGCGCACCCGGATGGCCTACGGCGAGAACGTGGACCGTCTGGCCGAACTCAAGACGGAGTACGACCCGGAGAACGTGCTCCACAGCAACCTGAACGTGGAACCGGCCGACTGAGGCCGACGTGACGCTTCGCGCGGCGCGGGACTCACGGCGGCCGACGCGACCCGGCGGTAGCGAGGGTCACTGGAAGCCACGGATCGGCTGCGCCTGACTGCTCTCGTCCCCCGCCTCCTGCAACCGCTGGGCCAACTGCTCGCGGGCCGTCCGTATCTCCTCCGCGTGTTCCAGCAGTGAGTCGGTCTCGACCTCGATATCCGTCAGCGGCGTGACACCGCCACGGAGGACCGCGCGGGCCGCCTCGGGGTCGGGGAACTTCGCGTTCGTCTGGGCGACGAGGCCGACGGCGTCCCGCTCGCGCTCCTCTGCGGTGGCGAGGAGGGCACCCGTCGGCCCGGACACCAGCCCCCCCTGTCGTGGCGGGACGATACCCGCCTCGGAGACGAGGTCGGTGCCTCGCTCCACGCCGACACCGTACACCTCCGGGGTCCCGTTGCGCTCCTCGTCCAACCCCGAGATGTAGATGGGGGTCGCGTCGTGTTCGGCGAGGAAGTTCGTCACACAGCCGGCGAAGTCGCCCGCCGAGGATGGCGAGACCGGGATGTCACTCTGGAGGACCAGCAGGTCGCGTTCCTCGTCCACGTAGATGCGGACCGGTGGCCGGAGCGTGGACTCCTCGGCCCGGTAGACCGCCACGTCCGGCAGGCCGTCGCAGTGGATGCCGGCGACGTACGCCATGTCGAACTGCTCGACGAGGTGGTCACAGGCGATTTTGCCGACGAGCCCCGCACCCGGCAGCCCCTCCACGAGCCACGGGCTGTCGAGGTCGAACTCACGGACCGTCTTGACGTGCGCCATACCCGACAGAGAGGGTGGGCGATAATGAAGGCCCGGGGCGGTGGTGCCGCGAGGGCACAGCGAGCGGGAGACCGACGGAGAACGGGGGAGGGGAGGGGTGGTTACGCCAGCTGTTCGATGTTGGAGACGATCTCCTCGGCGAACTCGCTGGTCGCGAGTTTCTCGCCACCTTCGATCTGCCGGTGGATGTCGTAGGTGACCTTCTTCGAGCGGATGGTCTCCTCGATGGCGTCGCGGACGAGGTCCGCGGCGTCCGTCCAGCCCATGTGTTCGAGCATGATACGGCCCGAGAGGATGAGCGCACTCGGGTTCACCTTGTCCTGCCCGGCGTACTTTGGAGCCGAGCCGTGGACCGGCTCGGCGAGGAACCGTCCGTCACCGATGTTGGCGCCGGGGGCGATGCCGAGGCCACCGATCTGGGCGCCACAGGCGTCCGAGAGGTAGTCGCCGTTGAGGTTCGGCAGGGCGAGGATGTCGTACTGGTCGGTGCGGGTGAGGATCTGCTGGAGCATGTTGTCCGCGATGCGGTCGTTGACGACCACGGCGTCCTCGGGGGCCTCGCCGTCGCGCTCGTTCCAGAGCGTGTCCTCGGTGATGACCGCTTCGCCGTACTCCTCCTCGGCGACCTCGTAGCCCCAGTCGCGGAAGGCACCCTCGGTGAACTTCATGATGTTGCCCTTGTGGACGAGGGTGACCGAGTCGCGGTCGTGTTCCAGCGCGTAGTCGATGGCCTTGCGGACCAGCCGTTTCGTCCCGAACTCGGTGATGGGCTTGATGCCGATGCCGACCGGGCCGTCGTGGATGGTGGAGTCGAACCCCATCTCGTCCTCGACGAACGCCTTGACCTTCTCCACCTCGTCGGTGCCGGCCTCCCACTCGATGCCGGCGTAGACGTCCTCCGTGTTCTCCCGGAACGAGACCATGTCCATCTTCTCCGGGGCCTTCACCGGCGAGGGGACACCCTCGATGTGGTAGGTCGGTCGGACGTTCGTGTAGAGGTCGAGTTTCTTCCGGAGCGCGACGTTGAGCGACCGGAAGCCGGCTCCGACGGGCGTCGTGAGCGGGCCCTTGATGCCCACCTTGAACTCCTTCATCGCCTGGAGCGTGTCCTCGGGGAGGTTCTCCCCGTCGTAGCGGTCGCGGGCGGACTGCCCGGCGTAGACGCGCATCCAGTGGATGTCGCGACCCGTGGCCTGTGCGGCGGCCTCCAGTACGCGCTGGGCCGCGGGTCCTACGTCGGTCCCGATGCCGTCTCCGTGGATGATGGGGATGATGGGTTCGTCGGGGACGACGAGTTCGTCGTCGTCCGTCACCTCGATCTGCTCGCCCGCATCGGGAACTTCGACCTGCTGGTAAGCCATAGGGCGAGATTCCACCGTCTCCGTCAAAGGGATTCCGCTCTCTCGGCAAGAGTTGCACGAACGACCGTGAGGGATACGGATCGAGAGACCGGAATTGACCTCCTCCCGCGCCTAAAGACGCGGGAATCCCGCCACGGGATTTCAGGCCGAGCGTGGCCCTACGGTTTCAAGACGCATACGTTCCAAGCGTCTCCTGCTGGACTTCAGCATCGGCTTGGCTGTCTTGTGGCGCGGTCAAACGCGCCCCATCCTCAGCCGAGTCATCGTCGTTCGGGTGTTCTCTGGAACGACTCTCTCCGCTGAGGTAGCGGTCTGCGATGTTCACCGCTCCGTTCACGTCCGCCTGATACTCGCCCATCCAGCAAGCGTCGTTCGTACACCTGAACGTCGCCTGTCGCGGGCGGTACCCTACCTCACCGCACGCATGGCACTCTTTCGATGTGTTGCGCGGATCCACCGTCTCGACGGGAATACCCTTCTCAACGGCCTTGTAGCGTATCTGCGCGTGGAGTTTGGCGAACCCCCATCCGTGGAGACGGCGGTTCATGTACTCGCCGTAGTCCATCGACTCCCGTATGTACGTCAGGTCTTCCAGAACGAAAACGGGGTTCTCGACGGACTGGGCGTACTCCACGACTTCGCGGGTGACGCGATGGAACACGTCGTCTATCTGGTTCCACAGGCCGTCACCGAACGACCCTGAGATACGCTCGCTTCCGCGCGTCTGAAGCCGCCTCGTGGCGGTGAAGTAGGTCTTGCGGAGCCGACGAACGGTCTTCCCCTCGTCGGCCCATAGTTCGGGAGCGGTCGGAGAACCGTGGTCGTCGCGGTGACACACCGTGACGAGCGACGCTTCCCCAATATCGACACCGATGGGCGTCCGTTCCTCGGCGGACGCTTCGGAACCGTCCTCCACGTCGCGGGTGGCGGTAACGTGGAGGAACCACGTCCCGTCCCGCTCGAACAACCGACTCTCACCCATCTCCGCATCGCCAGCGTGCAACGCTTCGAGCCAGTCCCGCTGTTCGGGATTCGGCTGTGCTGGCATCCAGAGGTGGTAGTCCTCGTGGTGCGGAACCTTGACGTACCACTCGATAGCGTTCTCGGGCTTGTGGTCAAGTCGTAGCCCTTCGTTGGTGAACCGAACGGGGTGGTCGTCGTGAAGTTCGCCCGCGTTGTACGTCGTCGTCAACTGCGGGACGTACTTCTTGAGCGCGTTCTTCGCGTACCCGCTCAGGTCGTAGTTGACCACCACGTCGTTCGCTTCGGTCTGCGTGGTACATCGGGCGTCGAAAGCATCGTGAAGCGCCTGTTGGTACGCCTCTCGCGTCTCTCGGAGTTTCTGACGCTTGTGAGCGTTCGGGGCGACCAGTTTCAGTTCCAGCGTCTTCGTGAGTTCGGTCACGAATCGTCCTCCCCGTGGCGCTGGATGTAGTTCGCGACGGTCTCGCTGGATACGTGGCCTGCCGTTCCTGCGTAGTAGCCTCTCGCCCATCGAATCTTCTCGCCGTCGTGGTCGGCGTGTCGGTGGTTGTATTTCCGCGAACTGATGCCTTTGAACCAGTTTGCAAGAAGCGACGGGGCGTGCTTCGGTGGGCTACTGACGAACAGGTGAACGTGGTCGGGCTGAACGGTCAGGTCAAGAATTTCGAGGCCCTTGTCGTCGGCTATTTCGTGGAGGATGGTTCGCACACGGTCTGCGACCTCGTTGACGAGTACCGATTGACGGTACTTCGGCAACCACACTATGTGGTAGTTGAGGTTGTAGGTCGCGTGCCGTGTGGTCTTCATCCGTGTT